>Ga0316197_10002599_pt1 | contig 12872 bp, 11 predicted proteins | sample OudBiesiAoxic_MG_FD_204939 | JGI IMG/M metagenome (GOLD analysis project Ga0316197, IMG submission 204939) | Coastal sediment microbial communities from Oude Bieten Haven, Netherlands - site A oxic | ecosystem: Environmental > Aquatic > Marine > Coastal > Sediment | place: Netherlands...
CCTTAGTGACTAGTTGTTTTATACACTGTTGATGAGACGTACTGGTTAAATAATGTCTTGCATCTGTGGGTACTCTAATTAATAATGACTTCGAATGCAATATAGATTTAGGTGAACAAATGGGATTTGATAAAACTCTTTTACTTGGTAAAACCATTTTGATAACGGGTGCGGGTAAAGGCATTGGTAAATCGTGCGTACAAAAGTGTGTAGATGCGGGTGCAAATATAATTGCTGTGGCACGTACAAAACACGATTTGGAACAGCTCAAGGAATATGCTCCTTCGCAAATAGAAATCTGGCCGCTTGATATAAACAGTGATGTTTTTTATGGGCGTTTACGCGGGCTTACTAAGTTAGACGGTTTACTTAACAACGCAGGTATTAACCGTGTTGCGCCAATGCTTGAGCAAACAGATGACAATATTGATGATGTAATTTCGATGAATATCCGTAGTGTTTATCGAATAAGCCAAGCAGCATTACCAGCTTTAATTAACTCTGGTGCCGGTGCTGTGGTTAACATGTCATCTCAAATGGGTTTTGTAGGCTCACCTAATCGCACTTTGTATTGCATGAGTAAGCATGCGGTAGAGGGGCTCACCAAGGCACTTGCTGTTGAACTAGCAACACAAAATGTACGTGTAAATACGGTTGCCCCTACGTTTGTTGAAACGCCAATGACAAAGCCAATGCTTGAAAATCCCGACTTCAAAAAGTTTGTTTATGACATGATCCCAATGAAAAAAATTGCCCAAACGGATGATGTTGCAAATGCTTGTGTATTTTTGCTTAGTGAGTTGTCTGCAATGATCACAGGAACAAGTATAAAAATTGATGGCGGCTGGACCGCTCAGTAATTAATTTAGGAGAGAATAATGAGTTTATTTGCAGATCGCTTAGTACGATACGATGATTTAATTCCGTGTAAGAATGCCTTTATTGATACGCGTTCGCCTGGTAGTGATCAAAAAGAAAATTTTACTATTATAGGTCCAGGTGTTGCAGAAAACCCTAATCAGCATGTGCATATTTCTATACCACATGGGTTTAATATTGGTGGCGCTCGCCAACCTGCTGGGTGCTTAAATTCGCAGCATAGCCACTTAACCGAAGAAATATTTGTTGTACACAGTGGCACATGGGCATTTTATACCGGTGTAGACGGTAAAGACGCTAAGGTAATTTTAAACGAAGGTGATATTATTTCGATTCCTTTAGATATTTTTAGAGGATTTGAAAACGTAGGTAATGGTATTGGCTACTTATATGCAGTGCTTGGCAGTGACGATCCGGGTAGAGTACTTTGGGCTCCACAAGTATTTGATATGGCAAAAGAGTTTGGCCTTATTTTACTTGAAAATGGCAGTTTAGTAGATACAACGCTCAATGAAAAAGCCCCTGAAGGGGTTAACCCAATGGCTGTTACTAGCAGCGAACAAATAGCGCAGCACCGAATAATAACAGACGAAGAGCTTGCGCAAACAGTGGTCAGAGCAAGTGATTTTAATTGGAACAAGCACTCTTACCTAAGCCAATTTGAAGGTGTTTACGAAGCACCACTAGTTGGTAATTTAAATGCCGATACGCCTATTCAAACACAGCTAAATTGGCCACATGGATTTAATATATCAGCGTTAAAACTCCAACCAAATGCAAAAATAGCAAAACACATTCGTTTTGAAGATGAGGTTATTTTTGTTCATCAAGGTAGCTTAACCATTGATTTAGGCGATGAAGTATTAACGCTTACTCAAGGGGATACATTTTCAGTTCCTATTGAGCATAGCCGAGCGTTTAGTAATGAAGCGAAAAATGATTGTATTGTGTATATCACTCGCAGGAATGATTCGCCAAAAGATCCGCAATTTATTTAAACTTTAATGCCATATGTAATTTAAGGCACTTAGCTTGTTTTAGCTAAGTGCCTTTTTCGTGGTAAAAAACCAGTAACCAGCATAGTGCCTACAATTACAAATAGTGCGCCTAGTAATGTATTTGGCCCTATTTGCTCATCTAAAAATAAATGCCCCCAAAATATGCCAAATAATGGAATTAAAAAAGTGACAGTGAGTGCTGAAGTTGGGCCTATATCGTCAATAAGTTTAAAAAATAATATATACGCAAGCGCGGTACATACAACGCCCAGTACTAATACACCTAGCATAACGTTGGTGGTTGGAACTTCACGTATTGGCATAAATAAGATAAGTGGCAATACCATAAAGCTTGAAGCCCACATTGAGCCATGAGCGTTATCGAATGGAGCCAATTTGGGCGCATTTTTAGTGTAATGCGATGCAATGGCATAGCAAAGTGAAGCACTTAATGCCGCTACTATGGCTATGATTGATTGGCTATTTAATACAAAGTGATTTTGCCCAACAAGTATTGCAACACCTATCAAGCCAAGTAATAAACCAAGCACCATACTTTTGGTCGGCTTTGTTTTCGTCCATAAAATTCCAACGACAACACCCCATATTGGTGTTGTAGAATTTAAAATTGATAAAGTAGAAGCGCTTATAGTTTGTGCTGCATAGGCAAAAAATAAAAACGGCAGAGCCGAATTAAACGCGCCTATAATAAAAAAGTGTTTTTTGTGTTCAGTAAAGGCTAAACGGCGCTTTAAGTATAAGGCAACAATAAATAAAGTAACTGCGGCAAAGCCAACTCTAAACTCAATTAATACTGCAGGCCCTAAACTGTTAGCGGCCATTCGCATAAATAAAAATGATGCGCCCCAAATAGCGGCCAGAAAAAATAATCGCAGTAAGCTTGCTAAGGTCATGATAGTATTTTAATTATGCATATTGGGTTTTAGAATAGCAGGGTTTATAAACCCTGTAAGCCATATTCGGAACTGGCATATAAAAACCTAAATTCAAGAAATAATAAATTAAGGATAAGAATGAAAAAGTTCTCAGTAGCTGCAGCTTCTATGGTATTTATCACTTTGTTGGGTGGATGTAATTCTAGCCCAATCAACCTTTATAGTGATACCACCATGAAAAAGAATGAATATAATGGTATTAAAGCGTATCGAAAAGGGGAGTTTGAGGCCGCTTTCAATTATTTAAAAGAGCCTGCTGGGCTAGGCTATAAAAGCGCACAGTACACATTGGCGTTTATGTTTTTGAAAGGCCAATACTTGGAGCAATCTACTAAACTAGGGGTGGGCTGGCTAGGCGTTGCAAAGGAAGCGGGGGTTGAAAATTGGTCTGCGCAATACGATGTATTTTACAGTGCAGCGAATACGCAGCAAAAACAACAAATAGACGAAACAGTTGCGTTGTATATAACGCAATTTGGCGTTAAGGCACAAAATATGACCTGTCGTCGTTCAACTTCGCCTAGGCGTACATTTGGTGAAGTTAAAATTGATTGCACTAAGCACGAAGGTATCGTTACCGAGCACGAAATACAAATAATAGAATAGAGTTATAGCCTTTCTAGCTTCTTTTCAAAGTCGCTTTTAACTATTTCAAGTGCTTTGAGTACTTCTTCTGGAGCAACATCGTGTTGCTCTAAAATCATTATTAAATCTACTGCAAGTTTAATATGCGTAGGGGCTTGATCAAGTGGGTTTGTCATTTAACTCTTTCTTTTTTGATATTTGGCTAATGGCAACATTTATAGCAGTTTGCACACGTTGTTCCATATGTATGCGTTCTGATTGCGGTAAATAAAACGCCATATCTACATCGTAGCGAATGTATCGTGGTGGGAGTTGGTTTAGTACTGTACAGCAAAAGTCAGCCATTACGTCTTCATCATATTTTTCGTCAAGTTTAAGTTTGATAACTTCCTCGACTACAATCTTTTCGTAATAGTTGTGTATGTCTTCGTGTAATCGCATATTCCCACCGCTTTAAAAAACAATCCGTTTAACTGAGTCTATACTAAGGCTTGCTATAAATCGATAGCGGCTTTAAAGAGTTGTTTATGAACGTTAATTAGCTCACTTAAATTACGCTGATAACCTCCGCCTAGGGCACACATTAGTGGAATTTGTTGTTGCTTACAAAAGTTGAGAACAAAAAAATCGCGCTTATATACGCCATCAAGCGATACATCAAATAAGCCTAACTCGTCTTTAGTATAAATATCAGCGCCTGCGTTATACAAAATAATATCTGGATTATGAATGCGTACGCAAAAATCGAGTGCTTGCCTTGCTGTAGTAAGGTATTCAGTGTCGGTTGTTTTAGCGGGTAATGCAAAATCGTAAGTAGACTGTTGTTTATTACGTGGGAAATTTTGTTCACAATGAATTGAGCAGGTAATAATTTGGTCATGGTTTTGAGTGATTTGCGCTGTGCCATCGCCTTGATGTACGTCGCAATCAAAAATTAAAACAGTGTCAGCTTGCTCTGTATCTATTAAATGTGCGGCGGAAATAGCTAAATCATTAAAAATACAAAAACCACTGCCAAAATCGCTATAGGCATGATGATAACCACCGCTCAAGTTGAAGGTTAGATCGTGACTAAAAGCCGCTTCAGCTGCTTGAATACTCCCGCCAATTGATAAAAGAGTACGCTCTACAAGTTGTTGCGAATAGGGAAATCCCATCTTTTTAATTGCTTTATCGCTTAATCCGCCATTTAAAAAGTCATCTATATAACGTTGGCTATGACATAGCGCAAGTTGAGATGCGTTTGCTTTTTTAGGTTCTTGAAAAGCACTTGCCAAAACACCGAGGCTTTCTATTTCGGTTTTAAGTAGCTGATATTTTTGAATAGGAAAGCGATGACGTTCTGGCAGTATAAGGTCTGAATACAATGGGTGATAATAAAGCTGCATAGTAAAGTGCGCCTTAACGCAGTTGTTGTTTTTCTACTTGTTGTATTTTGTCTTCAGTGGCGGAGATTGCTTTTCTGCAGCGGCCCAATCGAGCATGTGTGCTTAATATTTCAAGGTTAAGCTTTTGTGCTTTAGCAGACGAGGCTTTATCCATTTGCATTTTTCGCTCTTCAATCATGAGTACTAACCGACGTTCAAACTCATGGTTTTGCTTTAATTCGTCGTAAAGCTCGTGCGACGATTGCATTATTTTTTGTACAGCGTGCTTATAAACAGTTTGCTTAGGGCGAGGTTTATAATGGCTTTTGTTTTCTTTAATCCAAATAGGCGTTGATTTAATAACGTTAAATACGGCTTGTACTTGTGCGCCAATGCGTTCAAGTGCATAGGTATAAGCATGACGATGCTCGCTAGGCGGTAATCGTGATACTTCGTCTTCAATTTCTATTACGTAATCGGCTAGGTTCATGCTTTTTGTACTAAAAACTGCGCGGTCAAACAGGCTCGGTTGCGCCTGCATATAACGGTTTTTAGAAAACAGTTTAGCTTTATCAAATTGCTCAGCTTGTTGTTTTAGCGTTGCAACTTGTTGGCGTAGTTTATCTAAAGCCATTGAATGCATATTAAAAGTAAGCCTCGTAAATTAGTTTTAATGCTAAAAGTATAACCATAGTATTAAATACAGGGCGAATAAATTTACTACCAAAGCGTATTGCCGAATGCGCGCCAAACCATGCACCTAGCATAATAAAAAAGCCCATCGTTATGCCAAGTAAAAAGTTTACATGGCCGAGTGCTACAAAGGTAATTAAAGATATAAAGTTAGAAACAAAGTTCATTGAACGCGCTAAGCCACAATTGAGTAGCAAGTTCATTTTATAAAGCATGCCATTGGAGGCTGTCCAAAAAGTGCCAGTACCTGGGCCTGCTAAACCATCAAAAAAGCCTAATGTTAAACCCTGCAGCCACTGTTTTACTTTCATCGCTTTGTTTAGTTTAGGGAGTTCATCACCTTCGGTAGTACTTAAATTACCAAATAAGCTATAAGCGGCAACTAAAATAATAATAATAGGCAGTAGCTTGTTTAAAAAATCGATACTTAAATGATCAACAATAACAGTGCCTATCAATGCACCTATTGCGGTTGCAATAACGGACGCAGCCCAAAATTTCGGGCTAAATAAGTTCTTTTTGTAATAAGTATAGCTGGCTGTTAAAGAGCCAAAGCTTGCTGCTAGTTTATTGGTGCCTAATGTTAAATGTGGAGGTAAGCCAGCAGTTAATAAAGCGGGCACAGTCAGCATACCACCGCCACCGGCGATAGCGTCTATAAAACCTGCGGCAAGTGCAACAGCACATAAAACAGCCCAGGTTGTTGGATCGAGTGCGAGTTCAAACATTAATAATCTATTTGTCTTTTAAAAGGTGGTAGGGTGTCGAGCATGGCTTTACCGTATCGCTTAGTAACTAAGCGTCTATCGAGAATAGTAATACAGCCTTCATCACTCTCTTTTCGCAGCAGTCTACCACAGCTTTGTACCAATTTCTTTGCGGCATCGGGCACGGTAATCGTTAAAAACGGGTTACCGCCTTTGCTTTGTACAAATTCTGCTTGCGCTTCTTCTATTGGCGAAGTAGGTACAGCAAACGGGATTTTAGTAATTATTAAGTTCTCTAAATATTTTCCAGGTAAATCAAGACCTTCTGAAAGGCTTTGTGTTCCAAATAAAATACTGCCTTTGCCTTCGTCTACATTTTTGGTGTGTAACTTAAGCAACGCTTCTCGCGACATCTCACCTTGTACTAATAAGTTAAAACCTTTTGTTCTAAGAAACTTTGTTACATGCTCCATTTGCCAGTAAGAAGCGAACAATACAAGGTTCGCTTTTTTATCATCTAGGTACTCTGGTAAAGTTTTAGCTAGGTGATCACTAAAGTCTTTATCGGTAGGTTCTACTTTAGATACCGGAATACGTAAAGTGGCTTGTTTGGGATAATCAAAAGGAGAAGGTACTTTAATAAATTTAACGCCTTCTTCTTTGGCAAGTCCTGTTTCATAAGCAAAGTGATCGAACGAGCCGAGTGCACTTAATGTGGCTGAGCACAAAACAGCGCCCGCGCATTCGCGCCATAATTTATCTTTTAAGTAATAACCGACTTCAATAGGGCAGTCGCTTAATAAGTGATCGTGATGGCTTTTATATTCAAGGCGTTTTATCCACCGTGCATGCGGAGCACCTTCGCCTTTTTTAGCGTAGCTAAACCAAAGTTTGTTTAGCTGCTCTAATCTGTTTATGTATTGCCCGCTTTCGCCTAGTATTGGGTCGGCAACGTAAGGTTTTATATCGCCGTCACTTACATCTTGGGTAAGGGTGTCGTGCATTTTGTTTAAACAGCGCAGCGCATCTTGCGTGGCTTCGCTTATGTCTTTAGCTTTACTGTGCAGTGACTCTGGAATTTCACCGTGTTCAAAACGATAAGTATCGTCTTTTGAATACTCAAAATCGGCATTATCAAGAATATCACGCACTACTTTTAAATCTTTATTAGCGTCGTTAATACTGTCGCAAAGTTTAAAGTTTTGTCCAATAGCTCTTTGCCCCACTAAAACCTTCGCCATTTTTCCGCTAAATTTGGTCAGTTTATCGAGCCATTCTATTGTGCCTTTAATTGTGGCAGCAGCTGATGAAAAGTCGCGTGTGATGTGCGCTAAATGATGCGCTTCATCAATAACATAAATAGTGTTGTCGGGTTCTGGTAAAATTTTACCACCGCCTAAGTCTAAATCGGCAAGTAATAAAGAGTGATTAATTACCAGCACATCCATTTGCATTAATTGATTACGAGCAAGCTGAAACGGACACGTTTGATGTGCTTTCATTTGGCGCTGGCATGAATGCTTATCGCAGGCTATTAAATTCCACACTCTGTCGGGTACTGTGTCAGCCCAGCTGTCTCTATCGCCTTGCCATTTTTTATTTACATAGGCGTTATATAGCTCATTTAAACATTTGGTTTCCATTGCGCTCAGTGGTGAAGTAAGCGTTGGCATAAAATCCATTTGTGTTTGGCTATCGCTATTAACAGCATTATGTAGTTTATGAGCGCAAATATAACGATGGCGACCTTTTACCAAATCAAATTTAAAGTCGAGGCCTGAATGTTTTTTAAAAAATGGCAGTTCTTTTGCTATTAATTGCTCTTGAAGTGCAACGGTTGCGGTAGAAATAACTAGCTTCTTTTTTTGCGCTAAGGCAAGAGGCAGTGCGCCTAAACAATAAGCAAGGGACTTACCTGTGCCGGTGCCAGCTTCAATAACACATATGCGCTGCTTTTTATGGTATTCACCTGCAAGGGTTTTTGCTATTTCAGCAACAAGGTAGTTTTGACTGCTGCGAGGGCGATAATCGTTTAGGTTACTAGCCACATGCTGGTGTACTTGCCTAATTGTTTTTTTTAGTGAGTCAGAAAGCATGGGATGATTTACCTAAAGTATGTATATAATTACAGTGCTATGGATTTTAGAGTTATAAGAGTGTAACTACAAGAAGTGATGAAATTAATTTAGCAAAATAAAGTCTCTGAGTGCTTATTTAGGTTGAGTATATGGTTTTAAAGCATTTTGAATTAAGTAAAAACTTACATATATATGTATAAGGTTTAGTAATAGTGTACTTAACAGCCGGTTTTATTGTTTCCTCTCATGCTTATGATACTGCAAACGGCATATGCTACGAAGCGTGGTTTTGCACTGATAGAGGGCCTATAAAAACTGTATCGGCTAATGAGAGTGCCCTGTTTTTTATCAAAAGCAAAGATTCTGAAATAGCGAATGAAATATTAGTAGCTGAATCACTTAACTTTAGTATTAAAAGTCTTGGTTTAAAAAACTTTCAGCAAGAAGATATGTCGGCCTGTTACTTCAAATCACTCAAACACTTTTATTCTGCTGCTAAAGCTTTAAAGCAACGTGGAGTTGTATTATTTGAAGAAGATATTCGACCAATAGAGCGTTATTTAATGGAACGCTTTATAAAAGGTGGAGCTTGGATAACGGGTAATGTATTTAAACAAGACGGCTATACATTAATAACCGACGCTAAATTAAAAGCGAATGAAGAATATTCCCCAACCCTTAATAAACTCTCGTTAGACATTGAATGTAACGAGAGTGGGGTTTTGTTTTCTGTTGGACTCGTGGGCTGTAATTTAGACTGTGTTTTAATGATTGGCGAGCCAGATAGAGAAGCTGAAAACCTAGAGTTTGATATTATTTGGTGTGTAGATGAGGCTGAGCTATTAAAGGGGTTAGAGCATTTTATTAAGCTTAGCGATCCTGATGTAATAATTGGCTGGAATGTAATTGAGTTCGACTTTGCTGTTATTTATGAAAGAGCTGAAGCACTCGGGGTTAAGTTATTACTGGGTAGAGGAAATCAGCCTTTATATGTTCGCAAAGGACACTTTACTCGAGTATCGATCCCAGGGCGATGTGTGGTTGATGGAATAGACACTTTAAAAAATGGTACATATAGCTTTGAGAGCTTTTCGTTAGCTAATGTTTCAAATCAAGTGTTGGGTGAGTCAAAATTAATCGATACGGCTAATAGTCTGCAAGAAATTATTAGGCAATTTAATGGAGATAAACTTTCTTTAGCAAAATATAATCGACAAGATTGTATTTTGGTAAATAAAATTTTTGATAAATTAAAGCTACTCGATTTTTCTATTATAAGAACAAAGCTTACGGGGTTAGAGCTTGAAAAAAAGGGCGGCTCTGTTGCTGCTTTTATCAATATGTATTTACCATTATTGCATCGCAGTGGTTATGTTGCCCCAAATATGGGCGATCATGGGCTTACATTTGAAAGCCCTGGTGGTTATGTAATGGAGTCTATTCCTGGCCTTTATAAAAATGTCATTGTTTTAGACTTTAAAAGCCTATACCCCAGTATTATGCAAACTTTTTACATTGATCCACTAGGACTAATAGAAGGTCTGCAAAATCCTGAACATAGTGTGCAGGGATTTAATGAAGCCGTATTCTCGCGAGACAAGCATCACCTCCCTCTACTCGTTAAAAGCTTAGCGTCTCAAAGGCAGCTTGCCAAAGATAATCAAGATCAAATGCTCTCTCAAGCAATCAAAATAATAATGAATAGTTTATATGGCGTTCTAGGCTCAAAAGGATGTCGGTTTTACGATCCTAGGTTATCGAGCTCTATTACGTTAAGAGGGCACGAAATAATGCTACAAACTAAAAAGTGGATAGAGGAACTTGGTTATAGCGTCATTTATGGCGATACCGATTCTACGTTTATTAAGTTGGATGATGAGCTAACACCCGATGAGTGTAATGAAATTGGCGTGTTTTTAGCTAAAAAGATAACTACAGATTGGATTAACGAGATTAAACAAACGCACAACTTAACAAGTCATTTAGAAATAGAATTTGAATCTCTTTATAGCCCTTTCTTTTTGCCAACCATAAGGGGGAAGCTAGTTGGCTCTAAAAAGCGCTATGTCGGTAAATTAATTAAACCAAACGAATCAAAACTAGTATTTAAAGGATTAGAAACAGTAAGAAGTGATTGGACTAAACTTGCTCAACAATTCCAGTTCGACCTATTTACTAGTCTTTTTGATGGAAATTTAAATATAAATGACCTTGTTAAAGACTATACAACAAAGTTATACCAAGGTGATTTTGATCATTTACTCATTTTCAAAAAGAGATTAGGTCAAAACTTAATCGATTATAAGAAAAATATCCCCCCTCATGTTCAAGCAGTTAAAAAACACCAGAAAAAAAATAGCGAATTTACGGTTAATAGAGGTGAATTTGTTACATTCGTTTACACAACTGCTGGAGTTGAACTGTATCAAGGCTTTCATAGCTATGACTATGCAATTTATGTAGAAAAACAGATTGTACCATTAATTGAAATGGTTGATCTTGTTTCGCACTCAAGTGTTTCTTTTGGGTTAAATTTACAAGAGAAACTTTTTTAATAACACCATAAATAGCAACATATCTGTGTTTTCATACTGTCCACATCTTATTTATTCTAGTTTATTGCGATTTTAATTATTATATTCGCAAATATTTCTTTTTCCGCAAAGGTTTGTTAACTTTTTGTTGGCTTTTTGGTAGTTTTTGTTTATTATTTGCTTTAGTTACTGTTAATCTTATGTAACTAAAATAATTAAATAATGATTGCTACTATAAAGTAGTGACACCAGGGAGAATCAAATGTTAAACAATCAAGTAGCTAAAGCAGTGCGTGTCGCACTTGCATTTGGTGCAGCTTCAACAGCTGTCTTTTCAGGTAATACAATGGCAGCCGAAGGCGCCGATAAAGTAGAAAGAATTGAAGTAACTGGTTCACGTATCAAAAGAACTGATATGGAAGGTGCGAATCCAGTACAAATATTAACACGCGATGACCTAATTGCTTCAGGTATTGGTAACGTAGGTGACATTCTTCAAGAAATTCCTTCAGTTGCTGGTGCGGGTACTAATGCTTCTGTTAATAATGGTGGCTCAGGCGCGGTGCGTGTATCTTTACGCGGTTTGGGTTCTTCAAGAACGCTAGTATTATTAAATGGCCGTAGAATGGTTGCGTCGGGTAGCGGTGCAAACTCTTCTGTAGATTTAAGTACAATCCCTACAGCAATTATCAAGCGAGTTGAAATTCTAAAAGACGGTGCTTCTGCAATTTACGGTTCAGATGCTATTGGCGGTGTAGTTAACGTTATTACACGTGATGATTTTGAAGGTTTTGAAGCTACAGCAAGTTACGATGCTTCGACACATGGCGGTGATGGCGAAACTAAAAGCTACGATTTTACTGTAGGTTTAACAAGCGATAAAGGCAGCGTGGTAGCTAGTGCATATTACGTTCAGCAAGGTTCTCAGTCTTCTGGTGATAGAGACTGGTCTAAATTTTCTTTAGACATGGATCATACAGGTGAGCTTTCTAAAGGTGGTTCTTCAGCTCCACCATGGGGTCGTTACAACGGTATTGATGGTTCAGTAGCTGGTGAAGATTGTTCTTCTTTTACTCACGGTGCAGCTAATGGTCCTGGTCAATCAGATCCAAGCGATTTTTCTAATCCAACTGGTTATGATTGTTGGGATTGGGATAAAGATACTTACAACTTTGCGCCTGTAAACTTTCACTTAACTCCGGCTGAGCGATATGGCGTATTTGTTCAGAGTAACTATGAGTTTTCTGATCATGTTCGTTTCTTTTCAGAAGTTAGTTTAAACCGCCGTATTTCAGATACTAAGCTTGCTCCATTACCTCTAGCACCACTTGCGTTCTTTGGTGTGACAAATGCAAATTATTCTGCAGATAACTACTATAACCAACAATTTGGTCCTAAAGACAGAAATGGTGACTCAGTTGAGATTTCTGATTGGCGCCGTCGTATGGTTGAAACTGGCGGTCGAGATACTCAATTTCGCGTAGATACAGTTCGCGCAGTAGTTGGTTTTGAAGGCGATATCAATGACGATTGGGGTTATGAAGTTTCATACATCTTTGGTTCAAGTGATTCTACAACTAAACGAGCTGGTGGCGTAAACTTTGAAAAAGTTTCACAAGCCGTAGGTCCTTCATTCCAAGACGTTGACGGTAGCATTGTATGTGGAACTGTAGATGATCCTATCGCTGGTTGTACATCATTAAATGTATTTGGTATCCCAGGAACTGATACTCAAGTTACTCAAGAAATGTTAGATTTTATTTCGTTTGAAGCTCACGATTTTGGTTCAAACGAACAGCAAATTATTAGTGGTAGTGTGTTTGGTAGTGCATTTGAATTACCAGCAGGTAGTTTAGGTATGGCATTTGGTCTAGAACATCGTGAAGAGAAAGGTGGTGATTTCCCTGATGCACTAATAGCATTAGGAATTACATCTGGATCTAGCCGTCAAGAAACATCAGGCAGCTACACTGTAGATGAGGCTTATGCTGAGTTTAATGTACCGCTATTATATGACGCACCTTTTGCAAAAGTATTAGAGCTAGATTTAGCAATTCGTTATTCTGATTATGATA
>Ga0316197_10002600_pt1 | contig 12869 bp, 14 predicted proteins | sample OudBiesiAoxic_MG_FD_204939 | JGI IMG/M metagenome (GOLD analysis project Ga0316197, IMG submission 204939) | Coastal sediment microbial communities from Oude Bieten Haven, Netherlands - site A oxic | ecosystem: Environmental > Aquatic > Marine > Coastal > Sediment | place: Netherlands...
TTATATAATTTTTTTCAATATCTAAAAATACATCATATATTTTTCTTTGCCACTTCCTTAGATCCTTTATCTCTGTTAACCTATATTCCCTGAGTAGTTTAAAAAAATTTAAAAAATTAGCAGCAATATCTATAACATCATAATAACTCTCTACTCCTAACTCCTTTTTATTTTTAGAACTTAAAGACCTATAAAAAGCTATCACTTGTTTTTCTTCCCGAAGTACCATCTCATCACTTAAAAATAAATTGGTCTTAAACTCTCCCAGTCCAATAAATTTTGGTTGCTTTAAAAATATATCATAGGGTTCCCTATCTTTATTTTTTTCTAATTTTTCTAGATATCTTTCTTTACCCAAATTTTTATCTCCGGACTTAGGAAAGATATGAACCTTCCCTCCCTCTATATCTTCTATTATCTCCTCAGTATAGGAGTAATATCTTATATCCATCTTTTCATCTCCCTAATTATATCTATAAAATTTATTTTTTATATAGTTTGAGTTTTAACTCAACTCTAAAATTATACAACAATCTTACTAGATTAAAAAGACTCCTATCTTAGTACCCATTAAATTACTGTAATTTAATTGTAAAATAAGGCTATTTCTGACACCTCTAAGGCTATTTCTGATACCATTAAGGCTACTTTAGAGCATTTTCATTTTTTTGCCTCTAAACCCCAATATTACCAAGGGTTAGAAGGCTTTATTCTAGGGGGTAGATTTCTCCACAACATATAAATACAAGGGGAAGTTTTTAGAGGCACCTTAGGAGCTAAATAAGAGAGTTTTTTTTAATTAAAGGATTTCCAACTCAGTAATAACTCCTTTCAGGAATAAATTTTTACCTTATCACCTATATTTTGTCATATAATACTGTATCCTCAATATTATTTATAAAATTATGTAACTTATTGAAGTTGATTAAAGGTATTGTATAAAAAAAATTGTATAATAAATAGACTTTATAAAGGTCTATGTTTAAAATTTGGGGGTGAAAGAGATATGAAAAATATTATTTTGTACAACTCTAGGAAATTATTCTATGAAACAGGATATTTTAAAACAAAAATTTCAGACATAACAAAAAAATCTGGTGTTTCTACTGGAAATTTTTATAGATATTATGATTCAAAGAAAGAACTACTCTCTGAAATAATAAAAAATGATGTAAAAATTTACAAAGATGATCTTTTAAGATCTCTTCCAGAGGAGGGAGATGATATCCTTAAATTAAAGATGATTATACGATCTATCTTTATCTTTTTAAAAAAAAATCCATTTTTTTTTACTTTACTTATAGAACTAGAGGAAAATGATCGCAGACTTTTACACACTACTAAAAAGTGTCTCAATTCTTTTTGGTATGAAACAAAAGCAATAGTTATAGATGTTTTAAAATTTGGTGAACATTTTAAAAAGGAAAAGGAAAAAGAAAAGATCTTACTTTCCATTATGGAGATTGAAATTAAGCTCTATATAAGGTATCTCCTCTCTGAAAAAAATGGAAAATGTCAGCCTGAAAAATTAATGTTTTTACCCCTTGAAAATGATATAAATGCTATTTCAGATATTATTGTTAATACTTTTAAATCATTGAATGGAATTGCAACAATAAAAAATATCGATCCTCTTACAGGAGCTTATACAAATAATTATTTTTTTGAACTACTAAAAAAAAATCATGATAATAAAAAATCTTTTAATCTAATCTTTCTAAGTCTAGAAAAAATTTATAATACTGAAAATACTCAAAAAATTTTTTTTAAAGATAGCATTATTAAAAATATTGTAGAATCTTTTAGAAAAAAATTTAGACCATCTGATTTAATAGGAAGACTCGACCCTTGTAAGTTTATGCTCCTTCTTTTTACAGAGGTTGATATGGAGGAGGAATTTGAATCCCGGATGATAAAAATTGTAGAGGAACTTCAGGTTAAGTTTCGTTGTATCTCCCCAGAAGATATTATCTGGAAAAATCTATATATAGATTCAAAAGATGATGTGTTTAATAGATTTAAGGAGATAAAATCAATTAAATATAATAATATTAATAATTTAACTTCTATAAAAACAAAAAATAAAAAAACCTAAATTTATAAATTTAGGTATCTATCAAAAGTATCTATTATCCAAAAAGCCAAAACCTCTATTTAGATGGTTTGGTTGTTCACAAAAACTTGATACTATATTTAGCTATATAATATAAAGTAAATTTTATTATAAAACTTAAAACTCTAACTCTACCATTAAAAATTTTGATAGAGTTAGAGTTTTTACTTTGAATAATTTTAGCTACCACTAGATAGAGATCCTTTATTCCTTTATGAAACCTACCCTAGAAATTAAAATTTAAGTATCATTACCTTTTATTCATATTTTCTAGTTCTTTTTCCCTTTGCTTCATCCTTTCTTCAGGTGAAATAGGTTTATTTGATTTAGACATCGAACTTCTAAAATTATTTATATCTATCTTTTTATTATATTTATTATTTTTTTTATCCCTTTGTTCCTCCTCTATCCCACTTTTTTCTTGTCTATCATATCTTTTAGGAATAGAGTTTTCCTTTTTATTAGATCTTGTATTTTTTCTTTTATTTATCCTACTTATAATTATACGAACTATTATCATATAAATAATAATTCTTATTATAAAATCAATTTTCATGTGAATCACCCCTTACAAAATTCTAAAACTTCATCAACATGTCCCTTTACTTTTACATCTCTCCATTCTTTTATAATCTCATTGTTTTCATCTAATAAAAATGTAGACCTCACTATTCCCATAGATGTTCTCCCCATAAATTTTTTTTCTTGCCAAACACCAAATTTTTCACAAATTATACCATCGATATCACTAAGTAAACTAAATGGTGTTTCTAATTTCTTAGCAAAATTAAATTGTCTTTTTACCGTATCTCTACTTATCCCAAAAATTTCTATCCCTAACCCTTTAAACTCTTCATAGGATTCGCCGAATCCTTTTGTTTCCATCGTTCACCCAGGGGTACTAGCTTTAGGATAAAAAAACAAAAGTTTTTTCCCCTTATAACTAGATAGATCAACTATATCTTTATTCTGATTTTCTAAAATAATTTTCATTAAAAACCTCCATAAATTTTGATAAAAAAGGCAATATACAAAATATTGTACATTACCTTTTTCTATTAATAACTTATTTTACTTTATCCTCTCCTGCTGCTGTAAAAGCTGTAGCTAGGTTAACTATATTTTGTAACTCCGACGGAATTATAATCTTAGTTGCCTTCCCATCTGATACCTTGACAAAAGCTTCCATTGCTCTAAGGGAAAGAACTTCCTTAGTCGGATGAGAATCATTTAATAATTTCAATGACTCTGCCTGAGCTTTAGTTACTTCTAAAAGTGCCTCTGCATCTCCCTCTGCTACTCTTATTGCAGATTCTTTATGAGCTTCCGCTCTTAGGATAGCAGCTTGTTTTTCTCCCTCTGCCACTAATATTGAAGAAGTTTTTTCCCCTTCTGCAATGAGGATCTTCTGTCTCCTCTCTCTTTCAGCTTTCATTTGTTTTTCCATGGCATCTTGGATCTCTGCTGGTGGTATAATATTTTTTAATTCTACCCTATTTACTTTGATTCCCCATGGATCTGTTGCTTCATCTAAAACAGATCTCATCTTTGTATTTACAACATCTCTAGAAGTTAATGTTGTGTCTAATTCCAAATCACCTATGATATTTCTAAGTGTTGTGGCTGATAAATTTTCAATAGCACTTAGAGGATATTCTACCCCATATGTATATAACTTTGGATCGGTAATTTGAAAATATATCACTGTGTCTATCTGCATAGTTACATTGTCCTTTGTAATAACTGGTTGAGGTGGAAAATCTATAACTTGTTCCTTCAACGATACTTTTTTAGCTATCCTATCAACAAATGGAATTTTTAATCTAAGACCAACTTGCCAAGTGTTCATATAGGCACCTAATCTCTCGATAACATATGCTTGTGATTGTGGTACAATTCTTATATTTGTTACAACTAATAATATTACTACCAATATCAATGGAAATAAAAATAACATATTTGCCTCCCCTTATACCTTCTTTTTAAGTATTAGCTTATTGCCCTCTACTTTTTTTACAACGCCAATATCTCCTACTTCTAATTTTTCATCACAAGTAGCTCTCCAATATTTTCCATCTAATTTTACCTCATAGATATCGGTTTCTATCTCTTTGGATATTTCAACTTCTTGACCAAATATCCTACTCTCAATAGGTTTTCTTCTTTTCAAAAGTTTTTTGACTATTGGTCTAGTCAAAATTAGAAAAAAACCACTGAGTCCTACAAATATATAAAATTCATTCATAGGATCTGTTATCTTTCCTGAGATCAGTGTCAATATTATTGCTGCAAAGGCAAACCATATACTCACTAATGCCGGTACTGCCAATTCTACCCCTATAAATATAAGGGTCAAGATAAACCATAAAAACATTCCATTATCCCATATCATCCTATCACCCCACATTTTTCTTTATCCACTCTTTTATCTCAATCCCCTCTATTGTTAATTTTTCTGTTCCATTATATAGATCTGGCTTTATCATAAAAAAGTTTATATATATATTGTTACCTTTTTTATAAAACAAATCAAGATGTAATGGTAAGAACACAACTTCTCCCTCTCCTAAATCTTCCAAACTTAATTTTTTCAAAGGGTTTATTACCATATTCATATAATCCATATCTTCTAACATCCACATATTATTATTCCAAAATCTTCCTTCATTTTTTGTTCTACCTCTGAATGGTTCTCTATTTGAGATCGCACTCAGCACTCTCCTTACAGATTCCCCATCAAAATTATCATCATATATGGCCTTCATTTCTGTATTTTCATATATAGAAGCGAGATATTTTTCTCCTACCTTCTCCCTATCTGACACAGAATTCCAATAATATATCATTGATTCTAATACTTCTAAACTCTTTTTCATTTTATCCCCCTCGATTAGTTGTATAGTTTTCAAATTTAGTATACTAAATAAACCCCATCTATACCATCTATTTTTTATAAAAATTTTAAAATTATAACATATATATATGTATATATGATTTAAAACTTAATATCCTCTAAAATATAAAATAAAACTGACCTCCTTTAAGAGTTACTTCAAAGATAACTATAAAAACTCAGCATCTCTGCTGAGTTTTTATAGTTTATTTTATTTTTGGATATATAGCCATACCATATAATGGCCCTGAATGGGAACCAATAGTCGAACCAATTTCACACCTTGAACGATAATCAACATTACTAAATTTTTCTACTGATTTTCTAAGTTCATCTGCATTTTCAGATTGATGCTTTGTTCCTCCCCAAGCAGTATATAAAACTATCGATCCACTTTTAGCTTCCTGTTTAAGTAATTTTTCCATATATTTCATAGCACCCTTCTCTCCAATAGCTTTTTTCTCACTATGAATTTCCCCATCTTCAACTTTTAAGATAGGTTTTATATTTAATACCCCACCGATTTTAGCTGATGCCTTACCTATCCTTCCACCTCTTTCAAGATATTTTAATTCATCTACTACAAAGTATATCTTACCTTTATTTCTCATCTCTTCTATATTTTCTATAATTGTCTCAAAAGATTCCCCTGCTTTAGACATCTTTGCTGCCTCTAAAGCTAGATGTCCAGATCCTAACCATACATTTTTAGAATCAATTATAGCTATATCTTTTTCTTCTGGTAACATACCACGTGCTACCTTGGCAGCCTGTTGTGTCCCACTTAATTTACTAGAGATAAGTATTGTTATTATTTTCTTATATCCTTTTTTTAACAGTCTTTGATATAAATTTTTAAACTCTGCTGGTGATGGTTGGGAAGTTTTAGGTATAATTCCCTCAGTTATAATTTTATTCCAAAAATCTGTCTTAGATATATCTATACCATCTTTATAATATTTATCCCCATTAAATTTTATCTTTAAAGGGATGATATTAACAGATAGATCACCAATAAGTGCTGGGGTCAAATCTGAAGTAGAATCTGTAATTATTGCTATTTCAGGTTGATTTGGATCTTTGTTTTCAATATATAGATAGTAATGATAGTTATCTTGTTTTCCTATAAATTCCTCATGCTTTATCCCTTTAGTATTTTTTATAGCTAAATTTCCTTCATCTGTATTTTCATTTCCTAATACTGCAAATATATTTAAAGTATTCTTATCAATATTTTCCTCATAAAGATCAGATATTAAAGTCGTTAAATTTTTGTTCTCATACATAATCTTTCCATTTACTAAAGCTATATAGTTTCCTTCTCCAATAATAAGATCTCCTACCTTTGTATCTCTTACAGCTTTTGTAATCTCAATAGATTTATTTCTCCTAGCATCTTTTACTACCTGTTCCAAATTTTCAGATTTATTTTTTATATAAAAATTTCCTTCTAACATAGTTTTAGTTTCATAAACTTCTACATTTTTAGTTGCTCTTTCAGCTACTATTTTTGCAGCTGAAATAATATTTTTATTATTTGGTAGAAGGACTATTTCTTTAGAATCTATCTTAGTTATTGCCATCTCCATGTCTGCTACACTTGGATTTTGACCTTGGCCACCAATAAGTACACAAGTTGCTCCAGATTTAATAAATAGTTCTCCCATCTCATAGGTATCTGCTATGACAAAATAAGCCTTCTTTTCTGTATTTTCATTTTGAATCATCACATGAGCTATACTTTCATTCATTAGATCTTCCTCTGATAAATGTAAATTTCTATGTTGTAATTCCATATTATCTATCTTAATATTATCGAGTCCACCATATTTCATAGCTATCTCTAGTACTCTCCCAGGATTATTTGTATGTATATGTGTTTTAGTTTTTGTAGAACTTTGGGCTACTACCATTGAATCTCCCAGTTCTTTTATCTCTTTTTTTAAATTTTCTATATTAAATTTTCCTGCTTGAACAATAAATTCAGTACAATACTTAAATTCAATATCAAGGTCAATACTAGTAGCTCCAAGTCTCTCCCTTCTGTTAGCTTGACTTTTTACTATCCTCTCTAGATCTTTTAATAGTTCAGAATCAGTTATTGATTTTTCAAATCCTTCAATAAGATAAAAAACACCCATTCCACCTGCATCTACAACTCCAGCTTCCTTTAATTTTAATAATTGATTAGGAGTTTCTTCTACAGCTTCATAAGCTGCTGCTTTAACATATGAAAGGTAGGGAACAAAGTTATCTTTTGGTCCATCATATTCTTTAGCTTTTTCAGCTATAACCCTTATTACTGTAAGCATAGTTCCCTCTACAGGATCACTTACAGCTTTATAAGCTAATTTAGAAGCTTGTTCAAAAGATCTTGTAATATCATCTATATCTAACTCTTCCTTATCTTCAAATCCATTTAAAAACCCTTGGATAATTTGAGATAAAATTGTCCCAGAATTTCCTCTAGCACCTAATAATATTGCTTCTGATAATAACTCGCAAAATTCAGGCATTGTAGGCTCATGATTTAATTTAACCAACTCATTTTCTACAGCTTGCATAGTCATAGACATATTCGTTCCTGTATCTCCATCTGGGACAGGATATACATTTAAGTCATTTAATATATCTGCATATTTAGACATCCATCTACTTCCTGCTATAAATAACTTAATCAACCTCGTAACATTTAAGTGCTCTATCTTCATAATTATACTCCTTCTTCTTTACTTTTTACTCCTATAGCTTTCTATAACCCTACTCCAGATCCCCTTGGCCTTTAATATAACCTCTATAAATTCCCTCACAGCACCATTTCCGCCATTATATTTACTTTTAAAATGTGCAAATTCCTCTATATCTGAAACAGCATCTGCTGTTATCCCTACATAACTTGCTCTCATCATAGGGGGGATATCGTTGATATCATCTCCCATATAAGCTACATTTTTATAGTTATAATTATATCTTTTTAGTAATTTATCTAAGGTTTCAATCTTATTTTCGACCCCTTGATATATATCTGAAATTCCTAACTCTGAAGCTCTCTTTTCTACTATCTTGGAGTTCCTTCCAGTTATTATAGCTATATTTATCCCATATTTTATAGCTTGAGATATTGCCATCCCATCCTTTACATTAAATGACTTTGCCTCTACTCCATTGTTATCATATGAGATCTTCCCATCTGTCAGAGTACCATCTACATCTAAAATTATTATTTTTATTTCCTTTAAATTTGGTTTCATTTTTCACCACCTTAAAATGTTGGGGGAGTTACAACCCATATTGCCCTTGCTAAACTATCATTAGTATTTCTAAATTTATGTTTTTGAGTAGACTTAAAGTATAGACTATCGCCCTCTTTTAATTGATAATTTTTACTCTCAATCTCAACTTCTAATTGACCTGCTAATATAAATATAAACTCCTCTCCATTGTGAGTATAGTAATCTCTACCACTCTCTCCTCCAGGTTCAATCTCATAGAGTATTGGTTCCATATGTTTTTCTATATTAGAAGTAGTTAATAAAGATATCATTGTCTTTGAATCGATACTCTCTACTTTATTTCTTTCATTTTTTCTTACTATATCTATATCTTTTTTCTCATCCTCTTCCTCTATCAAAGAACTTACCCTTACATCTAATTCATTGGCAATTTTCTTTAAATTTTCTATAGATGGAGATGCTTTCCCTTGTTCTATTTGAGATAAAAAACTAGCTGACAAGCTGACTTTAGAAGCTAAAAACCTCAAAGAATATGCCTTATCTTTCCTACATTTTTTTATTTTTTCCCCTAATGCCATCTTACTTCACCCCTTTAAAATTTTAAGTACTTCAAACATTGCTCTCATCATGGTAAGTCTTCTTATTTTTTCTCTATTTCCATTAAAGAGATATTTTTTTATGTATTTTTTCTTCCCTACAACTACTCCGATATATACAGTTCCTACTGGTTTTTCTTCAGTCCCACCATTTGGCCCTGCTATCCCTGTTGTAGCTATTTTTACATCTGTATCTAATCCGCTTAACATCTCATCACAAGTCATATAGGACACAGCCCCATAAAGATCTAGCGTTTCCTTCCTTACTCCTAGTCTAGTCTTTTTAGATTCATTACTATAACAAACTATTCCTTCCTTAAAAACACTAGATATCCCATCTACCTCAATAAATTTAGAAGCTATCAAACCTCCAGTACAGGATTCTGCAAGGGAAATACTTTTTTTCCCATCTTTCAAATATTTGTAGATCAAAGTTTCTAATCTATCATCATCTTCACCTATTATATTTTCTCCAATCAGTTTATATAGATTTAATGTTATTTTATCTACTTCAAGTTTATTATTACTTATTGTTTGAAGTCTAATTATTATACCATAATCTTTCACCAAGAACTCATAATGAATTCCTTTTAATTTAAATAAATAATTGACTCTAGTTTCTAACAATGATTCAGGGATCCCCCAGACTAAAATATCTTTGATATAGATATTTTTTTTCAATTTTCCTTGGGATGCCAATAATTTTAAAAATTTAGGAAATAAATTTTGGAGTTCCCTGGGTACTCCAGGAAACGCTACTATCTTGTCTATATATATTCCTTTACACATCCCAACATCGTTAACAATGGTCTGGCTTCCATATGGTTTTTCAGCTTCCCTCATATTTTTATCTTCTAAGACAAGTTTATAGGAGTCATACTTATTTTTTAGATCTAAATAATCTTCTCTATCTACCACTAGATCTATATTTAAAAATTCAGCAATAGCTGGTTTTGTAAGATCATCCATAGTTGGACCTAATCCACCACTTAGTATGACTAAGTCTGATTTTGAATTTCCATATTCTATGGCTTCTACAATATCTTTTATATTATCCCCTACTACTAGTTTATGTCTTATCTCTATCCCATATTTATTAAGTTCTTCTGCCATATATATACTATTTGTATCAACAGTCATTCCATTTAGGAGTTCTGTCCCAACCAATATAATCGTTGCATCCATACAATCTCTCCTAGAAAATTATTGTCATCAATATTATCAATAAGAAGTTTGCTACTACTCCTGCTAAAAAATCGTCTAATACTACTCCTACTCCAGATCCATACTGCTGTGACTTATCTATTGGACCTAACTTAGTTATATCAAAGAATCTAAACAATAGAAATCCTAAGATGACTGCCACTATAGTTTCTTTATATCCCACTGGATTAACTAAAAACATAGTTACCATAAATCCTAATACTTCATCTATCACTACTTTTTGTGGATCTTTTTCCTTAAATATCTCCCTTTCACATCTATCTGATACATATATCGACAGGACAAAGAACCCTGTTAAAAATATAAAATAAAATGAGTTATATAATCTTGCATCTGCTATTACCAGTCTAAATGAATTTAACATAAAAAATAATGGGATCGCTCCTAGAGTTCCCATTGTTCCAGGAGCTTTAGGTAGTTCTCCTAATCCAAACCACGTACCTAAGCCTCTTATAACCTCTTTTTTCATAATTTTTCCTCCATTTTTTCATCTAAAAACGAACATCTCAAAGATATTTCAACTAGTTATTATAACATATTTTAACTTTGAACTCAAAATAAGGGCTTTTATTTCAAAGGTCCTATTTTTCATCTTTTTCCTATCTTATTAATTGACTATATAACATTTCAATTTTTTTTGATAGTTCATCTAAATTTCCATTATTTTCAATATATATATCTGCTTTTTTTATTTTTTCAGCAAGGGACATCTGTGTATTAATTATTTTTTTAGCTAATTTTTTTTTTATTTTATCTCTTGCTTTTAATCTTTCTACTTGGATTTTTTCATCTATAGATACTACTAAAACTTTATCACAAAGATATTCTAATTTTGTTTCATATAAAAGAGGTACATCTAATATTATTAATTTTTCTTTTTTATTGTCCTCTATCTCTTCTATTATTTTTTTTTCTATTATCGGATGCATAATACTATTTAAAAGTTTTCTCTTTTCTTTTTTCTCAAATATTATCTCCCTTAATTTTTTTCGATCTAAATGATTATTATCTATTATTTGGGAACCAAAAGTATCCTCTAATTTTTTCAATATCTCCACAGAATCAGAAACTTCCCTTGAGATCTTATCTGCATCTATTATATAACTTCCTAGTTCTTTTAATTTTTTACTCACTGTGCTCTTCCCACTGGCTATCCCACCTGTCAGTCCTAATATCATAATTTTTTCTCCCTTTATCAACACATTTTCACATAAAATAAAATCTATTTTCCCTTTCACTCTTATAGATTATTTCCTTTCTATTATACCTTAATTTATTGAATAAAATCTAATATTTTATGACAATATAAAAGCCCCCATAATTTATGGAGGCTTATTCTATATATTTATAACTTATTATGAAGATTATTACTAGTACTACACTTACATCCTAAAGCTATCTCTATAGTTTTATTCTCATCTATATACCTTACTTCCCATCCCAAACACTCAGGATCACCATCATCTATCTCTATAACTTCTTTTTTCTCCATCTTTAACTTTTCTTCTGTTGTTTTTATTGATCTTAAAAATTCTTCCCTTGTCATTTTTTAATCCTCCTATATAGTATCTATTTAGATATCTCACCCTTTAAATAATAATTTTTCTATGAACTTTTTTCTTTTTCATAAACTTCCATCTGATATTTTTTTACTTTTTTCATATTTTAACTTTTTAGAACACTCAAAAGATTCACTCCACATCTTTAATCCTTCAAAACCTTCTAAAGCTTCTTTATATCTTTTATTTTCAAAATTTATAAAAGATTCTATCCTTAATATAACTTTAGGATCGATATCTTTAATTTTTATATAATTTTTTAATGCTTCAGAATATAATCCATTTTTTTCAAATTCTTTTGCATATTTTAATAGTTTATCATCTGATATCCCCTCTACCTCTATAAAATTATCCATCCAATTTTTATTATTGGTTTTATATAGAAAACCTTCTAATAGACTGAAAAAACTATTATCTATATCATCTAAAAATACCAAAGTTTTCTTAGCTCTTGTTATAGCTACATAAAATAAGTTAAAAAAATGTCTATAATGATTGGATAATTTTTCTATATTATTATTTTTCATTACCTTAACTATTTTAGTTATATCATCTTTGAAATAATCTACAAGACCTACACAAATAATATTTTCCCTTTCCATCCCTTTAGATTCATAGATTGTTAAGATTGTATTTTCATATTTTTTTCCCAACTCTTTTTTTAGCTCAATACTAGGAACTATAACCATAACATCTTTATCCTCCAATCGAGACAGATATTCTATATTAAAACAGGTTAAAATAGGTATATCCCCCCCTTTTACAGAAGATCTCTCCCTATAACTTATCTTTTTATTTGTCACAAGTGTTTCTTCCCTAATCTCAGCTATTTTTTTAGCTAATTTCACTATTTTTTCACTACTTCTATAATTTATCGAAATCTCACTATTTTCTAATTTTTTAAAATTATAGTTTTCACGATAAAGAGTTTCTAACCTACCAAAATCAAAAAACGATAAATTTATTGCTTGATTGTTATCCCCAGTCAAAAATACATTTTTTTTATCTTTAATAACTTCTAGTATACTTAATACCTGTAACTCTGTAAGATCTTGGATCTCGTCACAGGCAATAAAATCATATTTAAAAAATTTGTTTTCCCCTCTCAAATATCTTATTGCCAAATCATTTTCATCGTAATATCCATTATTTTTTAAGTACTTTTCATAGTCTATCACCAAAGAATAAACCAACTCTCTAGTTTCATCATTTTTTAAAAGGGAGTATTTATTCTTTGGTGATAGACTATGA
>Ga0316197_10002601_pt1 | contig 12868 bp, 9 predicted proteins | sample OudBiesiAoxic_MG_FD_204939 | JGI IMG/M metagenome (GOLD analysis project Ga0316197, IMG submission 204939) | Coastal sediment microbial communities from Oude Bieten Haven, Netherlands - site A oxic | ecosystem: Environmental > Aquatic > Marine > Coastal > Sediment | place: Netherlands...
AACCTGGACGCCCCGGGCCAACAGATCTTCTATCAACAGTGCACCGGATTCCATCGGGATGAAGTACGGCGTGATTATAATCACCTCACGCCGGGCCGCGTGCATACGGCCCGCTTTTTCTTCTGCAAGCACCGCCTGCCCGGCTTTTCCGACTGGCTTGAGCAGTTTTTCCGGACTGTCGCTGACCAGGGTGGTCCACGCAGCGAGTGGCTCTACCCTGTGCTCGCTTATGTCCTCCACCAGTGGATTGGCCACGGCACGACCGTACAAGCCGTAATCGCCGCGATCCAACTCAGCTTTCATTTCCCGCCGCCAATCATCCAGCCTTGCAGGGTCGACCCGGATATCAAACGCCTCGACCGGAACCGCCAGCTCACTATTCCAGAAGGTATCGAATCCTGCACTCACCTGTTCCACGACCGGGCCTATGGCCAGGACTTCAAGGTCGTCGAACTTCACATCCTGATCAAGTTCAAAGTAGGCTTCGCCAATATTGCGCCCGCCAACAATGGTAACGGCATTGTCCACAGTGAAGGATTTGTTGTGCATGCGCCGGTTGGCACGCGCGAAATCAACGACGTAGCTCCAGTACCTGAAGCTCTGCCTCGTCATAGGGTTGAACAACCTCACTTCTACATTGGGGTGTGAGTCCAGCAGCGCAGCGGCATCGTCTATGCCGGGCGAAAAGATGTCATCGACAAGCAGGCGAACCCGCACCCCACGGTCAGCGGCAAGTAGCAGCTTGCCCGCGAATAGTGCACCTGCCCTGTCCTTTTTGATAATGAAATACTGGGCATCGATACTGCGCTGCGCGGCAGCCATCAGGCTGAGCCTGGCTCCCAGCGCCTCCATCCCGTCGGGCAAGCCCAGAATGCCGGATAGGTCACCATGCTGCCTGTTCCACTGCAGTTCAATCGCACCCAGCGGGGTCTCCGCATCGACCGGCAGTACCGTGCTGGCGCGCTTGGGATGATCAAACGGGACGCCCGCACATGCGCTCAGCAATGAGATCCAGAGAAGTAAAAATAGCCAGCGTTGCATATGAAGTTGACTTGTCAGCGATCTTGTCAGCTCTTGGTAGTCAAGCGGCCGGCAAGACCCGAGACCCGTCGCAACAGCCATTTAGGCGCGGCGCGACTGCCCAAAGTAACCGCCAGATTTATCGCCCCTGGCACACAGATCACCTCACCGGCCATGCAGGCCTTGTAGCCCTGCCTGGCCACGTCATCCACGTCGCCTATCATAAAACCAGGCACATTCAGTCCCCCACTTTTCTGCTGGGCCGAGTTGAGCATATTGGTCGCGGTAAGGCCCGGACACAGGGCTGTTACAGTAACCCCTGTACCCTTGAGTTCTTCTGAAAGGGATTCAGTGAGTGAAAGCACATAGGCCTTGCTGGCCGCATAGACCGCCAGGCTGGGCACTGGCTGGAAAGACGCAATTGACGCCACGTTCAGTACCCGGCCAGCGCCACGCTCCACCATGCCCGGCAAAAACTCATCCAGCATGGAGGTGAGTCCCGAGATATTCAGGTCGAGAATTTGCCGGTGAGCCACCGGGCCATTGTCCACGAAGCTGCCATGTTCCAGCACCCCGGCACAATTGACCAGAGTATCGATTGGAATACCCCGCGCCTTCAGAGCGGCGGCCAGCTTTTTTGCCGCCCCGCGTCTGGATAGATCTGCCGTTTCTACCGATACCTCAACCGAATGCAGACTTTCCAACTGCCTGGCGATCTGCTTGAGTTTCTGCTCTGAGCGTGCCACCAACACCAGGCGGGAGCCGCCTGCGGCAAAGTGTCCGGCGAGGGATTCGCCGATACCCGATGAGGCGCCAGTTATCAAGGTAGTTTGCATACGCTGCTCCAAAATAGTGGTCCGGTAGCAGGGAGATTACTTCAGTCAGCGTCAGATATCGAACACATAACCACGATATGGCAGTCAACGGATGACATCGGGGCAGGCTCGCGCCGCGTCGATAGACGAGATGGCCATCGGTGTAGCCAGGTCGAGGCGAAACTCACTTCTCGGGCCATTAAAATATTTGAGATTCCAGGGCGCCGAGTACAGGCGCTGGGCATTGATGTCGCTAATTGAATCGCATATTGCAAAAAGCGGTTAGCGGTATCGTGGTCGGCTGGACTGTTTTGCTACTTTGAACAGAAGCCAGGGCGTCTCAAACCGCCCGATACAGGTTCATTCCCACTCGATAGTCGCAGGCGGCTTGCTGCTGACGTCGTAGGTGACGCGCGAAACCCCCGCAATCTCATTGATAATTCGGTTCGACACTTTTTCCAACAATTCATAGGGCAGGTGCGCCCAGCGCGCGGTCATGAAGTCGACGGTTTCCACGGCGCGCAATGCAATGACGTATTCGTAGCGGCGGGCATCGCCCACCACGCCAACCGATTTGACCGGCAGGAACACGGCGAAAGCCTGGCTGGTCTTTTCGTACCAGCCGTCCCGGTGGAGCTCCTCGATAAAAATGGCATCGGCCAGTCGCAGCAGGTCGGCATACTCTTTCTTCACTTCGCCCAGGATACGCACGCCCAGGCCGGGGCCGGGAAACGGGTGGCGATACACCATGTCATAGGGCAGACCCAGTTCCAGGCCGATCTTGCGCACCTCGTCCTTGAACAGCTCGCGCAGGGGCTCTACCAGTTCGAAGCTCATATCATCGGGCAGGCCACCCACGTTGTGGTGTGACTTGATCACGTGCGCCTTGCCGGTCTTGGCGCCGGCCGATTCAATAACATCCGGGTATATGGTGCCCTGGGCAAGCCATTTGACGTCCTGCAGCGTGGCCGCCTCCTGGTCAAATACCTCAATGAAGGTATTGCCGATAATCTTGCGCTTCTGCTCCGGGTCAGCAACTCCGTCGAGCTTACCCAGGAACAGGTCTTCGCAATCGCTTCGAATGACTTTCACGCCCATGTTGCGGGCGAACATCTCCATCACCTGCTCACCCTCGTTGAGGCGCAGCAGGCCATTATCGACAAACACACAGGTCAGTTGATCGCCAATAGCCCGATGCAACAGGGCCGCTACCACCGACGAGTCGACGCCGCCGGACAGGCCCAGCAGCACCTTGTCAGCGCCTACCGTGGCGCGCACCCGGTCTATGGCGTCTTCGACGATATTGGCCGCGGTCCACAGCACCTCACAGCCACATAACTCCAGGGAAAAATGCTCGAAAATACGCTTGCCCTGCAGGGTATGCGTGACTTCCGGGTGAAACTGTATGCCATAAAACGGCAGTGACCTGTGCGCCATACCGGCAATGGGGCAGCTCTCTGTGCTGGCTATCAGTTCGAACTCTTCGGGCAGTTCAACCACCTTGTCGCCATGGCTCATCCAGACATCCAGCAGTGCATTGCCGTCATGGTCGATGTGGTCGCGTATGTCATGCAGCAGGCCGTTATCGCCCATAAGCGTGATCTGGGCGTAGCCAAATTCACTGACATGTGATCCGGCCACCTTGCCGCCAAACTGCTCTGCCATGGTCTGCATGCCATAGCAGATGCCGAGCACCGGTATACCGAGTTCAAAGATGCAGTCCGGGGCCCGCGGCGAGGCGGCTTCAGAAACGGATTCCGGTCCGCCGGAGAGAATGATGCCGCGTGGATCGAAATCCCGAATAGCCTGTTCCGATATATCGAAGGCGCGAATTTCACTGTAGACACCCACTTCCCGCACCCGCCGGGCGATGAGCTGGGTGTACTGGGAGCCAAAATCGAGAATGAGAATTTTCTGGGCGTGTATATCTGCGCTCATAGCGGTTCCTGGATAGTGATTCTGTACACCCGGCCCGGGTTAAAAGGTGCCGCAGGCGCCGTAAGCCCTAGCGCACCGGGTAATTGGGCGCCTCTTTGGTAATGGAGACATCGTGCACGTGACTCTCGGACATCCCGGCCGCGGTAACGCGCACAAACTCGGGCAGGGTCCGCATGGCTTCCATGTCGGCACTGCCTGTGTAGCCCATGGCTGAACGCACACCACCCATCAGTTGGTGGATAATGGCGGATACTGGTCCCTTGTAAGGCACCCTGCCCTCGATACCTTCGGGTACCAGTTTTTCCGCGCCTTTGCTGGCGTCCTGGAAATAGCGATCTGACGAGCCCTGGGTACGTGACATGGCACCCAGTGAGCCCATACCCCGATAAGCCTTGTAGGTGCGACCCTGGTACAACTCGACCTCGCCCGGAGCCTCTTCAGTGCCCGCGAACATACTGCCCATCATGACCGCATGGGCGCCGGCGACCAGCGCCTTGGCAATATCCCCGGAAAAACGGATGCCGCCGTCCGCGATAAGTGGAATGTCAGTATTCTTGAGCGCCGCGGTGACATTGGCGATGGCACTGATCTGTGGCACACCCGTGCCGGTAACAATACGGGTGGTGCATATCGAGCCGGGGCCTATCCCGACCTTCACCCCGTCCACCCCGGCCTCCGCCAGGGCTATCGCAGCTGCGCCGGTGGCGATATTGCCACCAATGACCTGCACGGAGGGGTAGCTGGCCTTGATCATGCCTACCCGTTCGATCACATTGCGCGAGTGGCCGTGGGCGGTATCCACCACCAGCACATCCACCCCGGCGTGCACCAGGGCATCAACCCGGTCGTCGGTGTCCGGGCTGGTGCCCACCGATGCGCCGACTCGCAATTGACCATAGGAATCCTTGCAGGCGAGCGGGAAGCTCTCGGCCTTATCGAAGTCCTTCACTGTAATCATGCCGCACAGGTCGAAGTCGTCGTTCACCACGAGTATTTTTTCGATGCGGTGCTGGTGCAGGAGGCGTTGGACTTCCACCGAGCTCTCGCCCTCTTTCACGGTGACCAACTGGTCGCGCGGCGTCATGATCGCCGACACCAGCTTTTCGGGGTTATTCTCAAAGCGCACATCGCGCCGGGTGACAATTCCCACGAGATCCTTGCCATTGAGCACCGGCACACCTGAAATACCGTGCGCGCTGGTCAGCTCGATCAGCTCCGCCACGGTTGCGGACTGCTGGATGGTGATAGGGTCCTTGACCATGCCACTTTCGAACTTCTTGACCTTGCGCACTTGCTCGGCCTGTTCGGCGACTGTCATACTCTTGTGGATAATGCCGATGCCGCCTTCCTGGGCCATGGCTATCGCAAGGCGATACTCGGTCACGGTATCCATGGCCGCTGACACAAGCGGTATGTTCAGCTCGATGCCGCGTGTCAGACGGGTCTTGAGTGACACGTCCGTCGCTACCACCTCCGAATACCCCGGCAGGAGCAGAACATCATCAAAGGTGAGAGCTTCTTCGGCGATACGCAGCATTAGGTCGATCTCCGGCTGGTAGGTTCAAGGTAAACGTGCAATTATAAATCTTCGGCTTAGTCCAGGTAAACAAAAGTTCCAGCGGAATACCCCTTGTCGAACCCTTTTAGCACACAAAATCCACCCACGAGCCTTACCGTCAGCCAGCTCAACCGGCAGGCGCGCGTACTGCTGGAGAGTCATTTTGACTTCGTCTGGGTTGAGGGCGAAGTAAGCAACTTCGCCGCCCCGTCGTCCGGCCACTGGTACTTCTCGCTCAAAGACGGCAATGCGCAGGTGCGCTGCGCCATGTTTCGCAACCGCAACCAGCGCCTGCGCTTCACCCCCGCCAACGGTGACCATATCCGTCTGCGCTGCCGGGTATCACTGTACGAGGGGCGCGGCGAATTCCAGCTTATCGTGGAGCACCTGGAACAGGCCGGGGCGGGGGCCCTGCAGGCCGCCTTCGAACAGCTCAAGGCCAGGTTGCTGGAGGAAGGCCTGTTTGAGCCGGCACGAAAAAAGCCGTTACCCACCGCCCTGTCCCAGCTGGGGGTCATCACCTCACCCACAGGAGCCGCGATACACGACATTCTCACCGTGCTGCGCCGGCGCTGCCCCCTCATCGAGGTTTCCCTGTTCCCGGTAGCGGTGCAGGGCGAGGGAGCCGCCGCGGAGATCGTCGCGGCAATCCAGCGGGCCAACCGCTGGCAACGCGAAGGGAAAGTGCAGTTGGACGCGCTTATCGTGGGCCGCGGCGGCGGCTCACTGGAGGACCTGTGGGCTTTCAATGAGGAAATCGTCGCCCGGGCTATCGCAGCCAGCGAACTGCCCGTGGTCGCCGCCGTCGGTCACGAGGTCGACTTCAGCATCGCCGACATGGTCGCGGACCAGCGCGCGCCTACCCCCTCGGCAGCGGCGGAACTGCTCAGCCCGGACCAACGGGAATGGGAACAAAAGCTGCGCGCAATCGAAACCAGCCTGGTGCAGCTCATGCGCCGCAAGATCACCGATGCGACGACCGTTCTCACTCACCTCCAAAAGCGCCTCAAGCACCCAGGCGCACAGTTGCGCGAGCAGTCCCAGCGGCTCGATGAACTGGAACAGCGGCTGATCCTCGCCCAGAACAACCTGTTACAGCGCCGCCGCAGCGAACTGGCGCTGCTGGAGAGCCGCCTGGCAGCCAACTCTCCCCTGCCCCGCATCCGCCAGTTGGGGCTGGACATCGAGCGTCTGGGCCAGCGACTGTCGGCCGCAATGCAACTGCAGCTGTCCCAGGCCAGCGAAAGACTGAGCCACCTGGCCCAGTTACTGGACTCCCTGAGCCCCCTGAGCACCCTGCAGCGCGGCTATGCGATTATCACTGACCGGGATGGCAAGGTACTCACCGATGCCTCGGCGGTATCCGTCGGTGATGAGGTGGAGGGTCGCCTGGCCAGGGGACGTCTGGGGCTGGTTGTTTCCGAGGTGGACGCTTAAGCAGCCGCCCGGCCAGGGCGGCTAATACTTGGCGGGCAACCGCGTATTGATGATGATGTGGCGGCCCTCAAAGCGAATGTACTCGCCGATGGTGAGGTCCTTGAGAATGCGCGCGACCATTTCGCGGGATGCGCCAACGCGGTCGGCGATATCCTGCTGGGTCAGCTTTTCGGGGATATACAAGGTGCCGTCGCCGCGCTCCTCCGAAAGATCCATCAGGACATTGGCCACGCGGCCATAGACATCCTGCAGGGCCAGGCTCTTGACGTCGGCAGTCAGCTTGCGCACACGCTGCGACAGGTTCCGGATCAGTTTGCGACTGATACCGGGGTGCTCGTCGAGGACGCGGCTGAAGTCTTCCTTGTAGATGATGCAGAACGTGGATTTTTCCACGGTGCGCACGGAAGCTGAGCGCGCGGAGTCATCGAGCAGCGCCAGTTCGCCAAAGTAATCACCAACACCCTGGGTGTTCATGATGAACTCTTTACCGTTCTTGTCGCTACAGTAAACTTTGACCTTGCCGCTCTCGATCACGAACAGCGAGTCGGCCGGATCATTCTCGTGAATGACCACAGTATTTTTGGGGAACGAGCGACTCGTGCTACTGCTTTCCAGAGCAGCCAGCTCCTCCGGCGAAAGTCCTTGGAATATTTCTACTTTTTGTAACATGCAGACACCCGTCCTGTTGCAAGCATTGCCACTTCCCTGGTGCCCTCAATAGTAACCCAAAGTTTTGTCAAAACGCACCCATCAGATCAAATTTGCCGTTCTTCGATCCGATAATCCTGAAATCGCGGATTTCGTCACAGTTTCCACACTGCCGCCAGCCTCGTTATACTCCGCTCTGGTAGTGACTTTCAAGGACCTCCCCGTGACCAGCGGCCCCAACAGTCCAACAGCCCCCCTCTGGAGCGAGATCGTACTGCGCTCGCTGGCCGAACTGCGCGAGTTATTTGCGGGCCTGGCAACGCAGCTGGAGCAAGACTGTGTGGATGACTTTGACCACCTGTTTGAAGGCGGCAACCGGCTGAGCAAGATGCTCGCAGAGCAGGACACCATCAACCGGCACGACCTCATGAACGTGTTATCCGCCATTCGCGGTTACGCCGAATTGCTGAGTGAGGACCTGGCGGCAGACCATGTCGAGCTGAAAGAGGGCCTGACCCGACTGCTCACAGCGGTGCATGCTGCCGATAACGACGATCCCGCCCCTGCGGCTACGACCACCTCCCGGGCGATCATATCCGAACCGGGTTTCATCCTGGCGGTTGATGATCTGCAGGAAAACCGTGAACTGGTCGCCCGTTACCTGTCCCGCAGCGGCCATATCGTGGTGACTGCGGCCAGTGGTCCGGAGGCCCTGAGCACCCTTGGGCAGACCGACGTGGACGTGGTGCTGCTGGATCTCATGATGCCGGAAATGGATGGCCGCGAGGTGCTGCGCAGGATCAAGGAGCACCCGGAGTGGCGGGCCACGCCGGTGATAGTGATATCGGGCAGCCAGGACATGGACGGCATTATCGAATGCATTGAGGCTGGCGCCGACGACTACCTGTTCAAGCCTTTCAACCCGGTCCTGCTGCAGGCGCGCATCAAGGCGGGCATAGAACGCAAGCGCTGGCATGATCGCGAGGAACAGTATCGGCAGCAGCTGGAGCGCAACGAGAAATTTATCCGGGCCACCTTCGGCCGCTACCTGTCTGACGAGATCGTCACGGACATCCTGGAGCGACCCGAGGGCCTTGAACTGGGTGGGGACCTGCGCAAGGTAACCATACTGATGTCCGACATCCGGGGCTTCACAACACTCAGCGAACGCCTGGCTCCCGCGCAGGTGGTCACCCTGATCAACCGTTACCTGGCCGCCATGACCGATATCATCATGGCCCACCAGGGCACCATCGATGAATTTATCGGCGACGCGATACTGGCGGTGTTCGGCGCGCCCCAGCACAGGAACGACGACGCGGACCGCGCCGTGCACTGCGCACTGGCCATGCAGGCGGCGATGGATGACATCAACGCGCTCAACAAGGCCGAAGGACTTCCCGAGATAAAGACCGGCATCGCCCTCAATACCGGTGATGTCATTGCGGGTAATATCGGTTCGGAGCGACGCAGCAAATACGGTTTCGTGGGGCACCCGATGAACGTCACCTCCCGCATTGAAGACAAAACTGCGGGTGGTGAAATACTGGTATCCGACAGCACACTGACCAGCCTCAAAGATAATTTCAAGGCCGGAACAAGCCAGGAAATCAACGTCAAGGGCATCGATCAGTCGATTGTGATTCACCAGATTCTGGGAGCCGCGACATGATCCTGGTCAGTGCCGGATACAGCCCGACTCGCCGCTGCCGGAGGCTGCTGTCGTGACCGGGACCGTGCTGCTGGTGGAGGACAACGAGCTCAACCGGGAGATGCTGAAACGGCGCCTCAAGCGAGCCGGGTTCACGGTGATCACGGCCTGCGACGGGCAGCAGGCACTGGACCTGATGTGCAGTGATTTGCCCGCGGTGGTATTGATGGATATGAGCCTGCCGGTGCTCGATGGCTGGACGGCGTGCCGCCTTGCGCGGCAGGATGATCGAATCAGGCAGATACCCATCATTGCGTTGACAGCCCACGCCCTGGAAGAAGACCGCGAACGCGCCATGGAAGCCGGCTGTGACGACTACGCCACCAAGCCGGTTGATTTTCCCGCGTTGCTCGAAAAGATCAGGGCGCTGGCCACTGCATGAGTCTTCGTCGCCGCCTTACCCTTTCTCTTGTTACCATCCTGATCCTGTTCGCTGTCAACGTGGGCACCCACTTCTGGGGTAGCTACGCGCGAAACCAGAGCATGGTGGCCTACCGCAGCTCGGTCAACGCGGCCCAGTTATCCACCGAGATCGAGCAGCTGCTTAGCGACCAGCGTCAGCAGATTCTGGTGCTGTCTACATTGCGCGATACCACCGCCGACCAGTTGGAAACCGCGGAGCTCGAGCAGGCCCGGGGTGAAATCGAAGATATCAGTGCCAGAATCGCCCAGCTGGGCAAGCTCAGCCACGATGTCACCCAGATGGACTACGACAAACTGCGCAAGAGCAGCGAGGTGTTGCTACAAGGCTGGCTGGCCTTCTACCACAACTACAACGACCCGTCGTTCCAGGCCGACATGGACGATCCCCTGCCCTATCTGGAGACCAGCCAGCGCCTGAAAGAACTGGAACAACGCCAGGCGTTTATCGCGGTACAGCGGTCCAACATCATCGACCGCACTATCGCCCTGACCGACCGCATCACGGTGATCGGGTTTTTCGCCTCGATTTTCCTGACGGCGACGCTGGGCTTCATCCTGGTTCGCTACACCAACAAATCCCTCAAGCGACTGAAGACAGGGACCGAGCGAATCGGCAGCGGCGACCTGGATTACCGGATCGACAACATCGAGGACTCCGGGGAGCTGGGCGACCTGGCGAATGCGTTTAATGACATGTCAGGCAAGCTGCGCAATGCCATGGACGAGGTCAGTAATGCCCGCGATGCGGCGGACGAGGCAAATGCCGCGAAAAGTATGTTCCTTGCCAACGTCAGCCACGAGTTGCGCACTCCCCTCAACGGCATCATCGGCTACTCCGAGATGTTGCACGACGAGCTGGCGGATGAGCAGGCCGTGGATCGGGGGCAGTTTCAGCGCGACCTGGACAAAATCACCCTGTCAGGCCGCCAGCTGTTAGCGCTGATCAACGATATTCTCGACCTGTCCAAGATTGAAACAGGCAAGATGTCCCTGCACCTGGAAGATTTCGATCCGGGCGCAATACTTGCCCAGGTTTGCGACTCCCTGAGCCCGCTGGTCAGGGAGAACGGCAATACGCTGGAGACGCCGGACTTCAGCGGCCTCCCCACCTTGCATAACGACGCGGCCAAATTTCGACAGATTTTTACCAACCTGCTCAGCAATGCCTGCAAGTTCACCCGGCAGGGGTTGATCACCGTCAGTGTCGAGACGCTGCAACAGGACGGAGACTGGCTGAAGATAGCGGTGCGCGATACCGGTATCGGCATGACCCCGGCGCAGCAAAGCAGGATATTCGAGGCATTTATCCAGGCAGACACCTCTACCAGCGCCAATTACGGCGGCACGGGGCTGGGTCTTGCCATCTGTCGGGACTACTGTGAACTGATGGGCGGCAGTATCGAAGTGAGCAGCTCACCCGGCAAGGGCTCCACGTTTACGGCGACGTTCCCTTCTGGCTCAGGGTCAGGTCCCGCAGACGCTTGAGCGCTTCCTCGCGCTTCTCGAGATCCACCTTCAGCGTTTCATTATTTCCCTTGAGCACATCGATTTTTTTCTGCAACTGCAACATGTTCAGCAGCGCCTGCCGCATCAGGCGTGCTGGATCGCTTACCCCCAACTTTTTGGCATTTTGCTCACGCAGTACGCGAAAGCTATCGCGCGCCAGCACCGGGTCATAAAAGGGACTGCGCGGCAGCATGCGCAAATAGGCTATCGCAATCCCCGCTTCAAGATCTGCCCGGGGAGACGATTCCAGTCGCTGGTAACGCTCGAAATGTTGCATGGCATCGCGGTATTCCCCATCCAGCAAGGAACGGTACCCCTTGTCAAAAAAAGTGTAGTCCTCCACCGGCGCAGGTGTGCAATCGCAGTTGTCGTTCTGCTGCGGCAGGTTTAACTGCAGTTCCGGTATTTCAGCCTGCTCCCCCGCCGCTCCCGCTGTCTCGCCGCCCGTTTCGGCGGCGGCAGGTGCGGGCCCGGATGAGGGACGCGTGGTCGAGGTGCAGGCTGACAACGTCAATGCCAGCGCCAGCGGTGCGATAAGGGTTATACGGACAGTGGGCAAAGCGCGTGTCTCAGGGTGCCGTGAAGACCCCAGTTTAGCCCAGTTATCCCGGGGCGAGAAGAGCCAGCGCATCGTGCAAAAGCGTGTCGGGGACGGCTGAATCAAGGTTGCTCCGGGCTATTCAGGTCGCATGTGCGGGAACAGCAGAACATCCCGGATGGAGGGCGAGTCGGTGAGCAGCATAACCAGCCGGTCTATGCCTATCCCCTCCCCCGCCGTGGGCGGCATGCCGTATTCCAGCGCGCGGATATAGTCGTGGTCGTAGTGCATGGCTTCCTCATCGCCGGCGTCTTTCTCAGCGACCTGATCCAGGAAGCGCTGGGCCTGGTCTTCCGCGTCATTGAGCTCCGAAAAACCGTTGGCCAACTCCCGCCCACCGACAAAAAACTCAAAGCGGTCTGTGACAAACGGGTCGTCATCGCTGCGCCGCGCCAGTGGAGACACTTCCGTCGGATAGGCTGTGATAAATGTAGGCTGGTCCAACAGATGCTCCACCGTCTTTTCAAAGATCTCGATCTGCACCTTGCCAAGGCCCCAGCTGTCTTTCAGGGGGATGCCCAGCTCGGTGGCGATCTTGCGGGCAGCCGCATCATCACCCAGTTGTTCGGCGCTGATCTGTTCGTTGTATGCGAGGATTGAATCAAACACTGAAATCCGCGCAAACGGCCTGGAAAAGTCATAACTCGCGCCCTGGTACTGCACGGTCGTGCTGCCCAGGACCTGCTGTGTCAGCTTGCGCAGCATATCCTCGGTCAGGTCCATCGCGTCCCGGTAGTCCGCGTAGGCCCAGTAGTACTCGAGCATGGTGAATTCCGGATTGTGCCGGGTGGACAGGCCCTCGTTCCGGAAGCTGCGATTGATCTCGAAGACTCGCTCGAATCCACCCACCACCAACCGTTTCAAATACAGCTCCGGCGCGATGCGCAGGTACATGTCCTGGTCCAGCGCATTGTGATGGGTAACAAAGGGCCTGGCCGCAGCGCCACCGGGAATCACCTGCATCATGGGTGTCTCGACTTCCATAAAGCCCGCATCATCCATGTAGTCGCGAATAAAGCTGATGACCTTCGAGCGGGTCCTGAACACCTCCCTCGACTGCGGGTTTACGATAAGGTCCACATAGCGCTGGCGATAGCGCAGTTCCTGGTCCGACAGACCGTGGTATTTGTCAGGCAAGGGGCGAAGCGCCTTGGTCAGCAGCCGCGCCTCGCGCATGTTGATGTACAGGTCACCCTTGCCCGATTTGTGGATGG
>Ga0316197_10002602_pt1 | contig 12865 bp, 9 predicted proteins | sample OudBiesiAoxic_MG_FD_204939 | JGI IMG/M metagenome (GOLD analysis project Ga0316197, IMG submission 204939) | Coastal sediment microbial communities from Oude Bieten Haven, Netherlands - site A oxic | ecosystem: Environmental > Aquatic > Marine > Coastal > Sediment | place: Netherlands...
AGCATCCGCTATTGTCCTGAAGAGCCAGAACAGTAAAGAAATGGCGGCCCTGGTACAAGTTCTACAGGAGTCCATGACAATTAAATCAACACGTTACAGTGTATCTGCTGAACGCAGGGAAACAATACACACAGCCATGATTGAAGCCGCACTACAGAAATTTAACACTCGTGCTGAAATGGTCAGCAAAGGCATGGGCTTTAAAAAATATCGGCTAGTAAATATCAATATAAGTAATTCCGGCAATGCACCGCGTCCGGTCTACGCCATGGCCGCTACCAAAGCAATGTCCGAGTCTATTGCAGCTCCTACTTTTGACTCCGGCAACACAACACTTAACGTGACTGTTTCTGGCACTATAGAAATGGAAGTGGCGCCATAACTCTTGTAATTGGGAGACATCAACATGAAGAAATATATTTCTGGACTTTTCCTGATACTACTAGCGTCAGTCTCCAGTACTGTCCTCGCCGGCCAGGCAGAAATTATTGATGTCCGCGTCAGCAATAACCAGGATAGCTTTCGATTTGATGTCACTCTCAAACATGATGATACCGGCTGGGATCATTATGCCGATGGCTGGGAAGTGATTTCACCCGCTGGTGATGTCCTCGGCAAAAGGGTGCTTGCCCACCCACATGTAAATGAGCAACCTTTTACCCGTAGCCTTTCAGGTGTCCGCATTCCCCAGGGGGTCAGCACCGTTTCGATTCGCGCCCATGATTCAATACACGGTTATAACGAGAAAATGTTTGTGGTCGACCTTAGCGGGAGCCAGAACTAACAACTAAGGCAAGCGGCGAAGCAGCATCTTTTGCCCATCTTCAGAAAGGAACATCAAATAACCATCGTTCAATCGATACTGCATGTAAACAGGTTCTGCACGATTAGGAATTTCAGCTTTTAAAATACCATTCTTTAACTGATATGTTCCCTGCAGGTCAGTATCACCAGACTGCAAACGGAACCTGCTGACGCCAAGCTCCATATATTCACCATTGACACCCTGCCAGTGACCATAGAGTGGATTGTTGTCGTCCATTGCCTGGTCATTGTAGGTGTAATCCTGCGTTGCATACGGCTCTGCCGCTGCTGGCAAAGGGTATGAATCCGGCAATTTCGTTTCAACCGGGTTCCTGTATAACTCCGTCTCCGAGGCTGTGCTCTCAGCGGGCTGCTGTGTAGGGCTGACTATTATCGGCTGGATGACGACTGGTGCTGCCTTCTCCCTGCTCTGATTACGCGATTGATAATGATTGTACTCGGCAGGCTTCCTGTATGGTCGACTTTTATACGGCCCTGCATGAGGTGGATTTCTGCTGTATTGATTCAGATAAAATGGATTCGTGGAGCCTTGCCGGTAATAGGGCTGATAGCCATAACGGCCTGGATAGTTATTGCTGTAGTATGGTGAACTGTAAGAAGAGCCGTATGAGTTGCTATATGGACTGGAATAAGGACCCTGCCCAGGGTAAGCAAACGGCTGATACAAACCCTGAGCAGCATAAGGCAATGTATTGCCCCAGCCCGAAGGGTAGCCAGAAAGTGAATTGCTCAACATTGGATTACCCAGCATTGAGCTTGCTAGCATCGGGTTACTGATACCACCGAGACCTCCCATGGAATATGGATTATTTCCAACAGGGCCTCCCATACCATATGGATTAAAACCACCACCGCCTCCGCCTCCGCGCATCATCCACAGGAACATCTCCATCATCAGGCTCATCATATCAGCCATCCCGTTAGCAGCCTGCGCTGGCATCGGTGCCCCAAGCAAGCTGAATACTAGAATCACTGTAAGAGATATTCTTTTCATATTTATTGCTTAGCTAATCCTCTGCGGCTTTTCGCATAAACTGTGGCATTGCCTGAGCAGCCTGATGAATATCATTATTATAATATTCTGTCTCAATGTCGACCGCCCTGAATTCTAACGGCCTGCCGGACTTAAAAGCCATGCTTGCACTCCACCAGCCGGATGGGTAAGTGCATTGCGGAAAAAAGAGTGTTGTTAGGTCATTAAATCCAACATCAGTCATTCTTGACTGCATGCTCAGAATAAGGTCTTTGTGAAATAAGGGCGACTCACTTTGCGCGACCAGGATGCCGCAGTCGGACAAAGCGGTATGGCAGGCATGGTAAAAGTCTTCGCTGTACAATCGAGCCGCCTGCCCTACCGGGTCAACCGAATCGACAATAATCACATCATAGCTGCCGCTTGCTGCCTGCTTAATAAATGCAACACCATCAGTAAAACTTAAACTGGCACGTGGGTCTTCATTTGATGCGCACAACTCAGGAAAATACTTTTCTGATGCCCATGTTACTCGTTCGTCCAGATCAACCTGGTGCACCTGCTTTACTTGCGGGTGCTTGAGGACTTCGCGTAGACAACCACAATCGCCCCCTCCAATGATGAGGACATTATCCGGTGCAGTATGTGAGCAAAGCACCGGGTGTGTCATCATCTCATGATATATAAAGTTATCCCTGCCTGTTAACATGACACAACCATCCAGCAGCATTAGCCTGCCGAATTTTGTCGTCTGGTAGACCTCAAGCTTCTGCCAGGGTGTCATTTCTTCATGTAGCTTTTCAGACAGCTCGAGTGACAGTGCACTGCCATCGTCCGGGTAGACTTCTGTAAACCAGTTATGACTATTTAAATTCATCCTGTTTCGGCCATTATTCATTATCGAGGAAACACTGGCTGCAATTATAGCTGTTATTCCATGATAGTATTAACGTTTTCTAATTTAGCTATCTCGCGTGGTGTAAACGCATGGCAGACTGGAGTATCGATAAATCCCTGCAAACATATAATATTGACAGTTGGGGCGAAGGGTATTTTGATATCTCCGCGTCGGGCCATCTTATTGTACGCGCAGATGATGACAGACCTCCCATAGACCTCAACCAGGTTGCACTGCTGGCAAAGCAATCCGGGCTTTCTCTGCCTTTGCTAGCCCGTTTCCCTGAGATCCTGCACAGGCGCGTTTACGCACTATGCCATGCCTTTGACCGGGCGCTGAAAATACATGCGCCTTGCGGGCAATACAGTCCGATATATCCGATAAAGGTAAATCAGAACCGAAATGTGGTTAAAGAATTACTCAGGACCAGGGGTGATCGCCTCGGCCTGGAAGCCGGCAGTAAGCCTGAACTACTTACGGTACTCGCCCTGTCACAGGCTAACGGCAAGATTGTCTGTAATGGTTATAAAGATCGGGAATATATCCGCCTGGCACTGGCTGGTCTGCGTATGGGTTTACGTGTTTACCTTGTCATTGAGAAACTGTCCGAGTTACCGCTTATCATCAAAGAATGCCAGAAAAGCGGAATTAAGCCTCTGTTAGGCATGCGCTTAAAGCTTGCCTCCATTGCCAGCGGAAAATGGCAAAGCTCCGGCGGTGAACGCTCAAAATTCGGCCTGACGTCTTCACAGGTGATTACCGCAGTCGAACTATTGAGAAAAGCCAACTTGCTCGACTGTCTTGAGTTACTGCATGTCCACCTGGGCTCGCAAATTTCCAACATTCACGATATACAAAATGGACTGGGCGAAACCGTGCAGTTTCTGCTGCAGCTGTCGGGCATGGCAGCCAGCATCAAAGTAGTCGATGTGGGTGGCGGCCTGGGGGTCGACTATGAAGGCACACGTACTCGTAGTGAGTACTCGATGAACTACTCACTGTCTGAGTATGCTGACAAGGTAGTACAGACCATTGCCAATGCCTGCAAACAAAGCGATATAAATATGCCGGAAATCTTCAGTGAATCCGGCAGGGCACTAACAGCGCATCACGCCGTATTAATCACAGATGTGACAGCGGTTGAGAAACATAGTGTCGAAATTCCGCCAGCAGGAAACAGTGATGAACCCATACTAGATGAACTGCGAGGTCAGCTAACTGCCTTGCAACAGGATGGCCCACTTCGTGAGGTCTATCAGAATGTAGTGTTTTCCATGCAGGAAATTCATCAGCGTTTTAATCAGGGACTGGTCTCGTTACATGAACGTGCAAAAGCCGAGGGGATGTACTATGCAATTTGTGTATCACTTAATGCAAGGATTGACCCCGCCAATCGGTCACACCTGCTGATCCAGCATGAACTCAATGAAATACTTGCCGACAAGGTGTTCTGTAATTTCTCAGTCTTCCAATCCATGCCTGATGTGTGGGCGATAGACCAGGTCTTTCCAGTCGTACCTTTACAGCGCCTGGACGAAAAACCGACGCGTAGAGCGATACTGCATGATTTGACCTGTGATTCTGATGGCCGAATTGATCATTACGTAGATAGCAATAACATTGAAAATACCCTGCCTTTGCATGACATCAATCCTGCTGATAGATACTTACTGGGATTTTTCCTCGTCGGTGCCTACCAGGAAACGCTGGGCGATATTCATAACCTGTTTGGCGATACAACAAAAGTGAACGTGGTGCAGGACCATGAAGGTAGCATACAGCTGGAAAATATATTTCACGGTGAAAATATCAGCCATTTACTTTCACGGGTGCAGTACGATCCTGAACAAATTCGTCAACACATTCTTGAAAAAGCCCTTGCCAGCAAACTACCTGATAATGAGCGCGATAAGCTGATGGAAGAACTTCAGGCAAGCCTGCAGGCATATAGTTATCTTGTGAATTAGACTAGCGTCTAATTATTATTTTAACGTTCTTGAATTGATCCGTGTTTTTCGCCCTTCATTGGCGAGTGACTTTTCTTTGCTTGTCCAATGAAAGGTAACCAAAAGAAAAGACGCTCGACATGCTCGCCCTACGGGTTCCCTGCGATGCTCGAATGAGTCTTCGGGATGCGAACTCGCTTCCGCTCGGACAGCGCATCCCGAAGACTCCAACTCATCCTGTGTTTCTCGGCGAGTCTGAATGGGATTTGAAGATCACGAGACGATGGCACGGTGTAGACTTTGACTTCGATTTTTATGTTGGTTTTGGTTTTGGTTTTCGGTTTACTTCTGAGTTTTGACCTACCCCTCCCTTTCGTGTTGTCGAGCACTGCAGGGCTAGATAGGAATAGCGCGAGGACTGTCTGAGCGAAGCGAGTTCCGCAGCGCCCTATCTAGCGCGAAGCGCGCAGAGCAGCCGAAGGCCAACACGTAAGGGCGGCTTTTCTTTGGTTCGTTTCTATTGCCGTCAAAAGAAATGAACTCGCACATGAAGAGCGAAAAACACGGATCAATTGAAGAACACTAATAAAGAAGAAACCAACAACCCAGCATAAGCACAAATCCCCCGTGCGCCAGCATAAGAAAATGCCAAAAGCTAACTATTGACTAGAATCCAACATTGGCTTGTGCCGCACAGGCCCATCTTTCGGGTTCATCATGTCTACCTGTCCACGATGCATTTCCATTGTTGATACCTGTGAAGATTCAAGAGTCTCACGCAGATGATTGAAGGCTGTTTCAGATGATACGGTATCACCACAGGTGAACAAATCTACTGCAGCATAACCATATTCAGGCCAGGTATGAATGGACAAGTGGCTTTCAGCAATAATGACTGCACCTGATACGCCATGTGGCGAGAAGTGATGAAAGGTTTCAGTGACGACTGTGGCTCCCGCTTCTTCTGCCGCAGTTACCATGGCAGCACGAATAAAGTTTACATCATTCAATGAGTCACGATTACAATCATAGAATTCTGCGATAATTTGATGTCCAAGTGAGCGCATTGACGAGTACCTGTACGTAGGGAATAAGCAAGCCAAGAAAATACCACTGGCAGTGCCAGTGTTCGTTCTCCCGAAGCCCTTTCAGCAAAGGTAGCTGGTGAATTTCGGGGCGCGAATCATACCCCTGAGATGTTGTCTGTGCAAGATAAATTTGCTGCTAGCTGGTAGCGCAAAAGAATCACGAATAAAGGGCGACAAGGGAGTAGCAAAAGCGTTGCTTAATGATACTTTCAGTTTGTATTTTCAACCTTAAGATGCAGCGGCTTTATCCCCAGGCCGCCGAGCCGCTTAACAACATCCTTTTTCGTTGCTGTACTGCTGTAGGGTCCCAGCCTGACACGATAAAACTGGCCTTTACCCTGTACTGATATCTTCTCGATACGGGAAGACAGTCCATTTAGTGCCAACTTGGCCTTCAGCTTATCTGCATCCTTGAAAGAGGAGTATGAGGCTGCCTGTAAAATATAGGTGGCATCTTTTTCCTGTTTTTTTGCCGGCTTCTTTACGTCGTGGATAAACTGTTTTTCGTCAACCACTGTTTCATATTCTGGCAACACGGTATAGAAATCAAAAACAGGTTTAGGATCGCTTGCCTTCTGTGTTTCTTTGCTAACTGCTTTTTCTGCGCTGCCAGTATGGCTATTGACAAGATTTTTTATGCCTTCGCCCAGGTTCATCTTCATACCACTGGCATAGATGTACATGCCGCCAATAGTCAGTACAGCACCAAGCAGCATCCCGCTGATGAATGTTGACCAGCGACTAACCGTTGATTCATGTGAATTACGACTGGCACCTTTACCTTTCGGTGCTTTCTTTCTCGGTGGCATTACATGCTCTCCGGTGCTGAAACACCCAACAAATCGAGGCCCGATGCCAGCACCTGGCGCGTTGCAGATATCAATACCAGCCTGGCGTTTCTTATTCCTTCATCTTCGATCAAAAACTGGTGCGAGTTGTAATAGGTGTGAAATACATGTGCCAGTTCGCGCAGGTAATAGGCAACCTGGTGAGGTTCATGATTTATTGCGGCACTTTCTATCACTTCCTCGTAACGCAGTAAATGATTCATGAGGTCCTTCTCGTGAGTCTCTGTCAGTAGTTCAAGGCTGGCACTCGCGGGATCTGGCATTTCCATTTTCCGTTCAGCCAGCTGGTTCATCACGCTACAGATTCTGGCATGCGCGTACTGCACGTAATAAACCGGGTTTTCACTGGACTGGGATTTTGCCAAATCCAGATCAAAGTCCATATGCTGTTCGCATTTACGCATAACATAGAAAAAGCGCGCGGCGTCATTGCCTACCTCATTGCGTAATTCACGCAGGGTGACAAATTCACCCGAACGTGTTGACATGGCAAGCTTTTCACCTCCCCGATAAAGAATAGCAAACTGGACCAGCAGTACCTCAAAGCGATCTTTCTCCGCATTCAACGCCTGTAAGGCCGCTTTCACACGTGCCACGTAACCGTGGTGGTCCGCGCCCCACACATCAATCAGGCGGTCGAAGCCCCGGTCCAGCTTGTCGAGATGATAGGCTATGTCAGAAGCAAAGTACGTGGTCTGACCATTGTCACGAATCAGCACGCGATCCTTTTCATCACCGAAATCGGTGGAGCGAAACCAGGTGGCCCCTTCTTTCTCATACAGAAATCCATTCCTTTCGAGGGTCTGGATCGCTTTCTCCATTTCGCCACTCTGATGCAGGCTGCGCTCTGAGAACCAGTTATTAAATTCAACTCCAAATTCCAGCAGGTCACGCCTGATATTTTCAGTAATTTCGTTCAGTCCCTGGTTAAATACCAGTGAATAATCTTCACCCAGAAGCTCTTTTGCACGCTCTACCAGGCCGTCAATATGCGCTTCTTTGTCACCACCCAGTGGCTCATCTGGTGGTACTCCGACAAATACATCGTCGATCTTCTGATGCAACGCATCAGCTTTGCTGCGATGAATACTGGCGGCAATGTCCCAGACATAATCCCCCTGATAAGCATTTGCCGGAAAATCCAGTTCTTCGCCGCAAAGCTCCAGGTAGCGCAGCCACACACTGACGGCCAGAATATTCATCTGTCTACCTGCATCATTAACATAGTATTCGGTATAGACATCGTAACCAGCTGCTCGCAGCAGTCGTGCAAGGGCATCGCCATATGCCGCTCCTCGGCCATGCCCAACATGCAGCGGCCCGGTTGGATTCGCTGAGACAAATTCAACAATAACCTTCTGACCAGCACCAGCCTCTACTTTGCCAAAATTCCTGCCTTCGGAATTTACATCTCTGACAACCTGGTACAGTGGTTCATCGGTAAGAAAGAAGTTTATAAATCCCGGGCCTGCTAATTCTATCTTTGCAACGATGCTGGAGGCCGGTAGACGGTCTACTATAAGTTGTGCAAGAACCCGTGGAGCACATCTTGCATGCTTTGCCAGCACCATCGCTGCATTGCATGAAAAATCACCATGCTCTTTCTGCCGTGTGCGTTCAATATTAATTTCGGGCAAATCAATTGCTGGCAGTGAATCATCGTCGATGAGTGAACTCAGTGCATCAGCAACAAGTGTCCGTAGTTGTTGTTTCAACTTCATATTGCGTATCTCTGTATTTCTTCAGACGGTAAGCAGGGGGGCGCATTGTAACACCTCCTATTTAGCAGTTAGAAGGCCGGTTGATAAACACGCTACTAATAAAGATCAATCGGGTCTATATCCAGTGACCAGCGGACTTTACGTGATTGACGTGTGGTCTCTATGCTGCTGCGCCAGGAATTTAAAAAGGCGTGCAGCGGCTTTCTTGTTGGTGCCTGCACGAGTAGCTGTGCGCGGTAGCGCCCTGCCCGCTTTTCCATCGCTGAGGGTACGGGCTCAGACAAAATGACTTGCTCCATCTGTGGATTCAATTCAATAAGAGATCTAGCCTGTCGTGACATGGCATCAAGAAAGTTCAATGCTTCCTGCTGCTCCAGGGCCTCTGCGCGCAGCAGTGCGATATATGAGAAGGGAGGATATTCTGTAATTCTTCTCTCTTCCAGCGCCATTTCGGCAAATGCCCTGTAATCGTGCTTTGCTATCGTCTGCATCCATGGGCTATCAGGGAAACGGGTTTGCAACAGTGCCAGGCCTCGCTTCTTCGCCCGACCTGCCCTGCCAGCAACCTGGGTAATCAGCTGAAACAACCTCTCGTTAGCACGAAAATCTGAGGAGAATAATAATTGATCACTATCAAGTATGCCGACCAGGCTCAGGTTAGGAAAATCATGGCCTTTTGAAAGCATTTGTGTACCGACAAGCACTTCAGCTTCACCGCTATGGGCCCTCTGCAAGCGCTCTTCAAGTTCGCCCTTGCGTCGTGTTGTGTCCCTGTCGATGCGCTCTACCGTTGCGCCTGGAAGCATTTGCTGAATTGTCTGATGGATATTTTCTGTGCCCTGGCCAATGGTTACCATTTCATCACTACCACAATCCGCACATCGCTCTGGCCATCGGCTCCTTTTCCCGCAATGATGGCATACCAGGCGTGCCACTTTTTGATGCCAGGTCATCCGTGCGTCACAGCGTGAACACTGAATCAGGGCATTACATGCCTTGCAAACTACAGCAGGCGCAAATCCACGCCGGTTGATAAACAACAGGCTCTGCCTGCCCTGCTTGTGACAACGTTTGACTCCTTCACGCAGTGTGACACTGATCCCGTGCTCGAGTGACTGCTTCTCCAGGTCAACAAGATGTATATCTGGCAAACCGCCGGCTGTTGCCCGCTGCTCCAGAGTTAACAGATCAAAACGGCCCTGCTTTGCATTGTGCCAGCTTTCCAGTGATGGTGTAGCACTTCCCATTACTACAGGGATTAACTCCATGCTTGCGCGCTTTATCGCGACGTCACGTGCATGATATCTAAAGCCGTCCTGCTGTTTAAAGGACGCATCATGCTCTTCATCGATAATTATGATGCCTGGACGCGCCATAGGAACTAAAACAGCTGATCGCGTCCCAATAAGAATTGATGATTCACCCAGGCGCGCTCTGTTCCATGCTTGCATGCGTTGTGTATCAGACATTCCGGAGTGAAGAACATCAATGACGAAGTTAAAGCGCTGACGGAAACGACTGACTAACTGAGGTGTCAGGCTTATCTCAGGCACAAGGACCAGTGCCTGCTGCTTGTTCGCCACAACTTCGGCAATACAACGCAGATAGACTTCCGTCTTACCGCTACCTGTTACCCCGAATAGGAGGAAACATCTAAAATCATCCAGGCTTGCCGTAATGCTGTCTATGGCCTGCTGCTGGTCATCGGTTGCTATCAAGGCCGACGATGCAGGTACTTTATCAGCATGTGACACCTTCGCTCGCTCAACCAGGCCCTTCTCCTCCAGCACAGCAATGGCAGTCTTCCAGCTGCTTGAAGCCACTTTTAATGACTCAGTCCCGAGAGCATCATGCGATTCAGACAATAATTGCAATATCCGGTGTTGTACGGGAGCTCGACCAGGGCCATGTCTATACCTATGACGACCTGGAGCCGTAATCCTCCAATAGGGAATGACGGTGGATTTTAACGCTTTTCCCTTACGCAGGAATTTTGGCAGCGCTGCAAAGTAGACTTCACCGGCAGGATGGAGATAGTAGTCAGCTACCCAGCCAAGAAGATCAAGATGCCTGGAGTCTAGTAAGGGCTCACTATCAACTATCTCACTGACCGCTTTCAGCTTATCTAAATTTAGTGATGAGGAATCGCAGACATTAATCACCATACCTGTCATTATTCGGCTACCAAATCCCACCTTCACCCGGCAGCCAGGCCTGGGCAATGGAAAACCTGCCGGCAATCTGTAGTCAAACAGTTTGCGCACAGGAACCGGCAGGGCAACCTGCACAACGGCAGGTGATTCTGGCCGTATATCAGTTGATTCTGACAGTTTGTCGGGCATTGAATCAGTAGCGCAGCGATTTGACATTTTTAATAAAAAAGATTAGCCAAAAATTATTTTTCACTACCGCATTGCCCTGTGGATAACTTTGTTAGTAAACAGCATAAAGTGGCCTGTAGTAAGGCTTACAGGAAAAGTTCACCAAAAAGAATGAATATTTAATAAAGACAATTAACCGTAATAAAAACAATATGTTAAATGATTTGCTAATATAGAGCTGTCTCGGTTGCCCTAGTTTATTACATCTATCTGGCAGAATCCTGAAAATGTGAATAAGTAATTGTTTACAGGAGAACGAAGTATCAATCACTTAGGCTGGATAGCTAATCCTGAACAGCTCGTTTTGGAGCGAAATATCATGATTTGTACGCATTAACCACAACCAAAAATGATGAATCAAGCTGCGCACTAAACTAAGTGGAATCCTATTCGACAGAGAGCCATGCTAATCATATATAGCTATATTTTTTTCTTGTTTTCCTCCGCTCAGAAAGGCAGGATTACAAAGAAACCGCCTGTGCCAGTGAACAAATGACAAACGATAAGAAATTGCGACAGGACATCTCTGAATCAATCAGCCGAGCGACCGGCCTGCCCTTCACTATCGAGAAACTAACAGCCACTGCGGGTGGTTGCATCAACACGACGTATATAGCTGAGAACAAACATCGGCATTATTTCATCAAAACCAACCGATATGATGCCGTTTCAATGTTTGAGGCAGAGTCTCAGTCACTGGATGAGATCGCTCGCACAGAAACCATTCGTGTACCTGGGCCCGTCTGTTGTGGCCATAATAATGACCAGTCCTGGCTGGTAATGGAATGCCTGCAGCTGCAGAGTCACGGAAACCAGCAACTATTGGGTGAACAGCTGGCCGCCATGCACAGGGTCACATCCTCACAATATGGCTGGGGACACAACAACACAATAGGATCAACCCCGCAGATTAATACGTGGAGTAGCGACTGGAAAGTTTTCTTCCGTGACATGCGACTGGGATATCAGCTGTCACTGGCTGCTAAAAATGGTTGCAGCAGCAGCGTGCAAAAATCGGGGGAAGTCCTGATAGAATGTATTTCAGACTTTTTTGATGACCATAATCCGCAGCCATCGCTATTGCATGGCGACCTGTGGGGTGGAAACTGTGCTTTTTTATCGACAGGCGAGCCGGTAATTTTTGACCCTGCACTATACTATGGCGACCGTGAAACGGATATTGCGATGACCGAGCTGTTCGGAGGATTTAGTAACGCATTCCGTCGTTCATACGAAAGCAGCTGGCCACTTGATTACGGTTATGAATCACGCAAGCAGCTATATAATTGCTACCATGTCCTCAACCACTTTAATCTCTTTGGCGGAGGTTATGCATCACAGGCAGAAAATATAATGAGAAGGCTGTTAAGCGAACGAAACCTGTAACATGTCCATCACAGGTTTACCTATGGACTTGACCAGATAAAGTCAGTTTGAAGCATTTCTCTTCTGCCGAATGGTATTTAGTCAATTTTAGAATCAGGTAGTTGAGCTTACGGGCAATGAATATTGCGCAGATGTCATAATCAGACGGTTAACGCGCTTTCACTTAGAATAGCTGTTCGCATCATCCGGCAGCACATCACGCAGGGCATCTCGATCTATCCACCAGCTGCTGCCAACGATGACATCAAGCATCATGCCGAGACGTGGCAGAAATTTTTCAGGCTGATTCAATTCCAGCCGCTCTACCCACATGTCGATCATTTCACGCTCTTTGAGATTGCTATGCCGGTAAGCAACGCTGGCTAACAGGTTGCCGGTAAGAAAGCCGAGGCTTTCGCGCATTTTGTCATCTTCTGCTCGCAGGTCAGCAAGGTAATGTGCAGTAGCAGCAGCAACAGCCCCACCATCAGAGTCACTTGGCGTCTCTTCTATGACATGATCAAGCATGTTGGTGCTTAAGGTTGGATCAACCGGAAAGGTAACTGCCAGCCATACACCGTTGCCCAATGCAATAATTGATTCATCCTGATCAGCGGCATAAAGGACATCACAGGTTTCGACTGCATCCTGCCAGCGGGCAGCCGTTATAAAGGCATCAAATAACGGACGTGCTATGTCCCATGCTTCCTTTTTTCTGTCCATTGCAATCAGCAGTGTAGCAATATCCAGCTGCAAGCGATTTCGAGAGAGTCCGTCGCTAGTTGCAGGCATTTCTGCTAATCTTTTCTGCAGACTGGAA
>Ga0316197_10002603_pt1 | contig 12858 bp, 12 predicted proteins | sample OudBiesiAoxic_MG_FD_204939 | JGI IMG/M metagenome (GOLD analysis project Ga0316197, IMG submission 204939) | Coastal sediment microbial communities from Oude Bieten Haven, Netherlands - site A oxic | ecosystem: Environmental > Aquatic > Marine > Coastal > Sediment | place: Netherlands...
GCAGGTCTTGATGCCACGGCTCGACGGCGACTGGCTGGAGGTCCTGCACGCCTGCGCGACCGGGTCGCTCGCGGGCCGGACGCTGAGCTGGAAACCGGAGGCCGCCGTCTGCGTCGCGATGACGTCGGGCGGGTATCCGGGCGCCTACCCCAAGGGAGTTCCCATCGACGGGATCGACGTGGCCGAAGCGATGGACGACGTGGTCGTCTTCCACGCCGGAACCGCTCGCGGCGACGACGGCGCGCTGGTGACCGCCGGAGGGCGGGTGCTCGGGGTGACGGCCCTCGGTTGCGACCTCTCTGCCGCGCGAGACCGGGCCTACGAGGCCGTCTCGGCGATCGCCTGGAACGGCGAACACCACCGAAACGACATCGCCGCAGACGCGGTACAACGTGTGGCACAAGATCAAGCGGAGTAGAGTAAGACGATGAGCGAAAAGCAACGGCCGAGCGTGGCGGTGATGATGGGAAGCGACAGCGACCTTCCCGTGATGTCCGAAGCCGTCAAGGTGTTGAAGAAACTGGGGCTGGACTACGAGGTCCACGTGAGTTCGGCCCACCGCTCGCCCGAGCGAACGGCGACGATCGTCAGCGGCGCACCCGAGCGGGGCGTACGGGTGTTCATCGTCGGTGCGGGTGCGGCGGCGCATCTCGCCGGCGTGGTGGCGGCGCACACCACCCTTCCCGTGCTGGGTGTCCCACTGTCGGCGACGGACCTGCAGGGCCTCGACGCGCTGCTGGCCACGGTGCAGATGCCGGCCGGCATACCGGTCGGTACCCTGGCGATCGGCAAGGCCGGGGCCGCGAACGCCGGCTGGCTGGCCGCGTCGATCCTCTCGATCGGTGACGATCGACTGGCCGCGAGCCTGGTGGATGAACGACGCAAGATGGCCGAAGGCGTGGAGCAGAAGAGCGAACGGGCGCAGAAGACGCTGCTGTCGCTTCTCGGGGGCTGACGCCCGACTCGACCGATCATGCGCGAGCACGGGTTTCACACGATCACGCTGGGCTGCAAGCTCAATCAGTTCGACGGAGCGGCGATCGAAGGCGAGCTCGTCCGGCGCGGCTTCACGCCGGAAGCGGACCGGTCACGGGCCGGGATCGTCGTGATCAACACCTGCACGGTGACCCATAAGGCCGATTCCGAAGCGCGGCGGCTGATCAGGTCGGTGCGCCGCCAGAACCCGCAATGCACATTACTGGTCACCGGGTGCTACGCCGAACTGGACGCCGCGGCGGTGGCCGCGATCGACGGCGTCGACCGCGTCTTCGGTAACCGGGACAAGCCGCGACTGGCTCCGATCCTCGACGAGCTGGGCCTGGTCACCCCTGCCACGACCGGCGACCGGGGGTGCGACGCCTCCGCCGAGCTTCCACGTGCCCTGCACTTCGGCGACCGCACGCGAGCCTTCTTGAAGATCCAGGAGGGCTGTCGTCTGAGCTGCTCCTACTGCATCATCCCGACCGTGCGCGGACCCAGCCGGTCCGTTGCCGGCAGCGAGATCCTCGACGCCCTGGGTCGCCTCGTGCGCTCGGGCTACCGGGAGACCGTGCTGACCGGGGTCAACACGGGCGACTACGGACTGGACCTCGACCCACCGAGCGATCTCGCGGGTCTGTTGCGGCAGTTGCTGGCCTCTTGCGGACCGACCCGGATCCGCCTCAACTCGCTCGAGCCGCTGACGGTCAGCGACGAGATCATCGACCTGATGGCGAACGAGCCACGGCTGGCGCCGCATCTTCAGATCCCGCTGCAATCGGGAAGCGAAACGATCCTCAGACGCATGAGGCGCAACTATCGTCTGGGCGCCTACCTGGAGCGCCTGCTGGCGGTGCGCAAGGCCGTCCCCCACGCGGGTCTGGGAGCCGATGTGATCGTCGGCTTTCCCGGCGAGACCGAGACCACATTTCGAGAGACGTGCGAGTTCGTGGAGGCCTCGCCTCTCAACTACCTGCACGTCTTTTCGTGGTCGCCCCGCCCCGGGACCCCGGCGTCCGATTACCCCGACCGCGTCCGGCCGGCCGAAGTACGAGATCGCTCCGAGCGCCTGAGACGCCTGGGGTTCAATCTCGGGCTCCGCTTTCGCGAACTCCAGTCGGGACGGACTCTCGACGCGGTCGTCCTCGGCCCGAGACCGGACGATGGCCGGATTCGAGCGCTGACCGGGAACTTCATCGAAGTCTCGCTTGCTCCCGGCTCCGCCGAGCGCGGCGAGGTGATCCAGGTCGTGATCGAACGTGTCAGACCGGAACGCACGGATGCGCGCCGCGCCGGGGAGCCTTCCTGGGCGTCGGGATCGGTCAGGCCAGATCCTTCAGGGTTTTCGAGATCGAAAACTTGACCACGGTCTTCTCCGGGATCTGAATCTCTGCGCCCGTCAACGGGTTTCGACCAATACGTGCCTTCCGGTTCTGGACCCGGAACTTCCCCAGACCCTTCATCGGGACCTCTCCACCCTTCTTGATCTCGTCCTCGATCAAGGAGGTGAGCTGCAGCAGGAAGTTCTTTACGTCTTTCTTGTCCATCCCCGTCCGGTTGGCGAGGTCGTCGATCAACTCGGTTCTCGTCATATCGCAAGCCTCCGATTAATGGATGCCGACTCGGCGAGGTGCCGGCCCGACCGGCCTTCAGTATCACCAATCAGGAGCCGGAATCAAGGAAATTTTGGACTGACGGTATCGCGAGCGCCTCACGGACGTGGGCGGCCACCTCGCTGGTCTGGCCCGCCGCGGCGTCGATTCGGACCTCCGCCAGGGCATAGGCGGCCCGACGTTTCTCGTAGAGGGCACGCAGGGCCAGAGCGTCGTTTCCTTCCCACAGAGGTCGCCCCCGTCTGCCCGAACGGCCGCCCTCCACCCGGCGTCTGGCGGCCTCGAGTGGCACGTCGAGCCACACCGTGCGCCCGTGGTCGATCATCCAGCGTCTCGATTCGTAGCCCAAAAACAGGCCCCCGCCCGTGGCCACAACGGCACGCCGAAGGTCATCGAGCGAGCGAAGGACGTCGGCTTCCGCCTGGCGGAAGAACGGTTGCCCGGACTCGCTCATGATCCGCTCTACGGAGCGTTGCTCACGCTCCTCGACCAGATCGTCCGTGTCCAGCAGACGCCACCCCAACGCCTTGGCCAGTGCCTTGCCCACCGTGGATTTCCCACTGGCCATGAAGCCGACCAGGAAAATCGGCCGATCGTCGATGTTCATCCGGCCTGCCTATGAATCGATCCGGCCCGCGTCGCCCGCGAACCCGGCGAGTTTCTCCTCGGTGGGCCACAGCGCCCCCGCGAGCAAAACGTGCATCACGACGCCGATCAATGCCAGTGGCGAACCCGTCAGGGCGAAAACGACCACACCGAACAGCGCCGCGCCCTCGGTGATCGCGAAAGCGAGGACGTTGGCGCGGAGGAAGGTCTCGCGGCGCAGAGCGGCCGTGGCCGTCGGTGTGATGCGCTCGCGGAGCAACTGATACAGACGGAACGCTACCGCCGGGCATGCTGCCCCGACGACCGCCGCCGGCACCACGAGCCCGCCGGCACCCTCGGCACGGGGCATCCAGCCGCTGAGAGCGGTCAGGATCAAGACACCAACGACCAGTGCGCCCACGATCAGACGCGCCCGAAGCAGGGTCTCTCGGTCGGCGTCCGTCACCCTGCGACGGCTTCGGCGGCGGGTTCGGGCGCCGAGCGATGTCCGCGCTCGCCTGCTTCGATCCGCACGGCCAGACGGTTCTCGGTCGGGGTGACCGGGCAGACGTAGCGTTCGGCCGCACCGTAGGCGCACCAGGGGTTGTAGGCCATGTTGAAGTCGAGCACGAACGGTCCACCCTCGGGGCCCTGCAAGTCCACGTAACGGCCGGCGTGATAGGTCTCCTGCCCCGTGGTGCCGTCCATGAACGGAACGAAGAACGCAGCACCGCCCGACTGGGGCGCCTGATCGAGCAGACGATAGACCTGCAGCTTCAGTGACTGGCCGCCGAGTTCGAACGAAAACCACCCGACCTTGCTGCAAGGCCGGACCTGACCGGCGGTGGTCACGATGTCGAACTGCTCGGGTTGCATGTACATGTTGATCTGACCCACGTAGTAGTAGTCCGGATCCGGTTCCCAGTATTCGAGCCCGCCGAAGCCCGGGACGTCCTCGGCCAGCAATGGCGTCTGAGGGTCGTTCTGGAACTGGTCGTCTTTCCTTTCCCTCCAGTCGGTCAGGGCGTCTTGCCAACCGTCGGGAGGGGGAATCGGCGAGAGAGATCCGGTCGGCGCCGTCTTGCAACCGACAAGCGCGGCCAGGGTGACCAGCAAGAGCAGGACCACAAAGTTCTTCGTTGGCATGGCGTTCCTCGTGTCCGACGCAAGATCGCGAGCTGTCATGATAGCGCCGTCACCAATCGACCGGTACACGGACCTTGCGGTCGGAGTGGTCCCGGTAGAGCAGGAAGCCTTGCTGACGGCCCAGGTCGAAAATCTTGTGGGTCAATTCGACGTCCTTCCGGCAGTACTGCTCGATCAGATCGATCCGGCCGTCCTTCCACCACTGCAGGCTCTGCAGCCCGTCGCCCGCCTTGGCCTCGCCCAGGTTGACCTCGCACAGATGGCCCAGAGACAGCCGAAACCCGAGCTTGGCGTGGATGCGGACCAGCAGATCCAGCGTCCGGATACGTCCCAGGTCCCACCGCGTATACGCCGACAGGACCCGCAGATCGAATCGATCGACGTTGAATCCAACCACGCGGTCCGCCATGACCAGGTCGAGCAGCAGGCGCTCGACATCCGTCTCGTAGTACGTGCGGTAGACGCCGTGTTCCGTGTCGAAGACGACCGCCAACGCCAGCCCCATCCGGTCGATGTTCTGCCAACCACCGACCTCCTCGGCGCTGCGCTGTGTTTCCAGGTCGAAGATCAGCGTACGCTCCGTCGATCTGCCCTCCCCGGGGCGGGACTCGGGATCCTGGCGGATCTCGGGCACCTCGCGCGCGGGGAGAACCTCCTCCGGATCGACGTTGCCGGCCCGGGTGATTCCGTGACGTCTCGGGTTCTTGGCGGCGCCCTCGACGCCCTCCTGGCGAGGGTAGGTCGGCACCGGGCCCAGTCGCCCCTCGCCTTCGGGCGTGGGTTCGACCCCTAGCGATTGGAGCGCGACCCGGCCTCCGATCAGTTTGAGGGTCAGTAACGCGGCTGCCTTGTCCAGCGGTTTGTTTCCGTTACCGCACTTGGGAGACTGGATACACGCCGGGCAGCCATCCTCGCATGGACAGCCTTCGACCAGTTCGAGCGTGCGGTCCACCAGACTCTCGATTTCCTCGAACCCCTGCACGGCGAGACCGGCGCCGCCCGGGACACCGTCGTAGACGAAGACGGCCGGTCCGCCGATCTGTGGGTGCCCGGTGTAGGAGATGCCACCGATGTCGTCACGGTCCGCGATGGTCAGCAGAGGAAACAGAGCGATCGTGGCATGTTCGGTCGCGTGGATGCCGCCCATGAAGTGCAGTCCTTGCTGACTGTAGGCGGCCGGGAGCGCCGCCGGCAACTCGATCCAGAAGCCGATCGTCTCGAAGACCAGCGGGGGCATCTCCAACGGGTGCTGCGACAGTGGCTCGCCGTCGAACAGCCGTTTCTTCTGGTAACCGCGAATGCGCACCGTGACCTTCAGTCGGCCGAGCCCCGCGTTGAACTCCCCGATCCGCTTCGACGCCTGCCGCTCGAGGATCTCCGTCTCCTTTTCACCCTGAACGACCGTGTAGTAATCGACGCGCGTGGCCTCGGCCTGCACCCGACGCCGGTCCCGGTCAAGTTCGTGGATCAGGAACGACTGCCCTCCGTGAAGGTAGATTGCCCCGGGGTGGCATTCGTGGAAGACACGTTTGCCGTCGATCGTACCCATCACCTTCCCCGACGAACGATCGACGATGGTGAACGGCTCCCCCGCCGAGCGGACGCTGACGTCGCGCTGAGGATTCCGCCGAAAAGAGAAGTAGCGCCGCCCCGTCGCGTCCTGCACCAGGCGTCCCTCGTCGACGAGCGACCCGACCAGCGCTTCGGCGCCGGACTCCCGGTGCGCATATTCGTCCTGGTCCAGGGGGTGCTCGGCAGCGGCACAGACCAGGTGACGACCGGCCACCTGGGAATTCCATGGATCGAGCACGGCCTTCTCGAACTCGCCGCCGAAGAACAAATCCGGGTGATGGACGATGTATTGATCCAGCGCATCGGGCATGGCGATCATGACCACCACTCCGTCGTCCCGCTGACGCCCGATGCGGCCGATGCGCTGCCAGGACGAGATCAGCGAGCCTGGGTAGCCGACGAGGATGCACACGTCGAGCGCGCCGACGTCGATCCCCAGTTCGAGCGCGCTGGTCGTGAGGACGGCGGAAAGTTCGCCACGGAACAACCGAGATTCGATGCGCCGGCGCTCGGCCGGCAGGTAGCCCGCACGGTACGGCGCGACCTGAGGACCGAACGACGGCTCCTGGCGCACCAGCCACGCGTGCAGCAGTTCGGTCACGCGCCGAGCCTTGGTGAAAGCGATCGTCCGGCGGCCGGCACGAATCGCTTCGATCAACACGCGAACGGCGACCGTGTACGGCGAGACCCCGACCGGATTGAGGAAGACCACGTCCTTGGCCGACAGCGGAGCCCCCGATCGATCGACGACCGCAAAATCGCGCCCGACCAGCGTTCTGGCGAAGACGGCCGGATTCCCGACGGTGGCCGAAGCGGCGATGAACTGCGGTCTCGAGCCGTAGTGCGCGCACAGGCGTTGCAGCCGGGCGAGGATGTGGTGGACGTGGGCCCCGAAGATTCCTCGGTAGACGTGAAGCTCGTCCAGCACGACCCAGCGCAGGTTGCGCAGAAAGGGCTCCCAGTTCTGGTGGTGAGCCAGGATCCCCATGTGCAGCATGTCGGGATTCGTGATCAGGGCCGAGGGCGGGTCGCTGCGGATCTTGCGGCGCCTGGCCGACGGAGTATCGCCGTCATAAATCTCGAAACTCGGAGGGCGCAGCGCCCCCAGCCCGCCCGCAAGATCTCGGAACCCCCCGACCTGATCCTGCGCGAGCGCCTTGGTGGGATAAAGAAACAGCGCCTTCGCCCGCGGCTCGTCAAGAAAGGTCTCCATCGCGGCCAACGAGAACAGCAGCGTCTTGCCCGACGCGGTCGGCGTGACCAGCAGCACGTCCTCGCCGGCGCGGGCCCGGTCCAGTCCCTCGGCCTGATGGGCGTACAGCCGGTGCAGTCCCTGTGCGTTCAGTGCCGCCGCGAGCGTTTCCGGCAGCGGGCGGATCGGGGCTTGATGACGCGACGGCGCGGCGGCGACGCGTCGATGGTGAGCGATCATCGGCGACAGCGTCGGATGACCGAGCAGTTGTTCGATGAACCGAGGGTTGGACATCAATGCGTCGGGGCGCGACCTCTTAAGGAGCCAAAGGACCGTAAAAGGAATTATGACATGCCGCGCAAGCGATCAGAACGGCCCGATCGTCTTGCAACGAACATGCGAAACGATTATGATCCCAGTCCTTTTCCGCAGGCGATTCAGGGGCTGCGATGGGCGAAACGCTCGGCCTTTATAAATCCTCCGTCGGCAAGAAAATCTTCATGGCTGTCACGGGCACGGCGTTGTTCCTGTTCGTACTCGTGCACATGATCGGCAACCTGAAGATCTACCAGGGGGCGGAGAAGTTCAACGCCTACGCAGAGTTCCTGCGTGAGGTCGGCTATCCGATGCTCGGTCACGGCCAGTTGCTGTGGATCGCGCGAATCGGCTTGCTGGCGATCGTCGGCTTGCACATCGTTGCGGCGCTGCAACTGTACCTGCAAAGCAGGAAGGCGCGACCGGTCGCCTACAAGAAGTTCGACGACCTGTCGTTCGATTACGCCTCGCGCTGGATGCGTTGGACCGGGTCGGGCCTGCTCGTTTTCGTCGTCTACCACATCCTGCACCTGACGACCGGAACGGCTCATCAATCCTTCGAGCCCGGCGCGGCCTACGGCAACGTGATCGCCGGGTTCAGCCTGTGGCCAGCCTCGCTGGCCTACGTCGTGGCGATGGTCCTGCTGGGACTGCACCTGTATCACGGGCTGTGGAGCGTGACCCAGACGCTGGCCTTCTACGGCCCGCGGGTCAAGAAGTGGCGTCGCCCCGTTACCGCCGCGATCGCCATCATCATCTCGGCCGGCAACATTTCCATTCCGCTGGCGGTCCTCTTCGGCTGGCTGAAGTAGGACGGAGGTAAGAGCGGTGGAACTCGACGCCAGAATCCCCGACGGTCCGATCCAGGAAAAATGGGATCGGCACCGGTTCGACATGAAGCTGATCAACCCGGCCAACAAGCGCCGGCACAAGGTCATCGTCGTCGGCACCGGACTGGCCGGCGGCGCCGGGGCCGCCTCGCTGGCAGAGTTGGGCTACGAGGTTCTGTGCTTCTCGTACCACGACAGCCCTCGCCGGGCCCACAGCATTGCGGCCCAGGGCGGCATCAACGCGGCCAAGAACTACCAGAACGACGGCGACAGCATCTACCGACTGTTCTACGACACGGTCAAGGGCGGCGACTTCCGGGCACGCGAAGCGAACGTTTACCGACTGGCCCAGGTCAGCGTGAACATCATCGACCAGTGCGTGGCGCAGGGCGTGCCTTTCGCGCGCGAGTACGGTGGGTTGCTGGCCAACCGTTCCTTCGGCGGAGCACAGGTCTCTCGCACCTTCTACGCGCGTGGTCAGACGGGCCAGCAGCTACTGCTGGGCGCCTACCAGGCGTTGTCTCGACAGATCGCCACGGGCAAGGTCACGATGTTCAACCGGCACGAGATGCTGGATCTGATCGTCATCGACGGGCATGCCCGTGGGATCGTCACGCGCGACCTGGTCAGTGGCAAGATCGAATCCCACGTCGCCGACGCCGTCGTGCTGGGCACGGGCGGTTACAGTAACGTCTTCTACCTCTCGACCAACGCCAAGTACTGCAACACCACCGCGATCTGGCGTGCCTATCGGCGCGGCGCGGGCTTTGCCAACCCGTGTTTCACGCAGATCCATCCGACTTGCATCCCGTCGAGCGGCGACTACCAGTCCAAGCTGACGCTGATGAGCGAATCGCTGCGGAACGACGGACGCATCTGGGTCCCCGCCAAGGCCGGCGACCGGCGCGCGCCGGGGCAGATCGCCGAGGCCGAACGCGACTACTACCTCGAACGCTTCTATCCCAGCTTCGGCAACCTCAGCCCGCGAGACATCTCCTCGCGCCGGGCGAAACAGATGGTCGACGAGGGACACGGCGTGGGCCCCCAGACCAACGGCGTCTACCTCGATTTTGCAGACGCGATCCAGCGCCTCGGCCAACCCGTGATCAAGGAACGCTACGGCAACCTGTTCGACATGTACGAACGGATCACCGGTGAAAATCCGTACGAAGTTCCGATGCGCATCTACCCTGCCCCGCACTACACGATGGGCGGTCTGTGGGTCGACTACAACCTGATGAGCACGATTCCCGGTCTGTTCGTCATCGGAGAGGCCAACTTCTCCGATCACGGCGCGAACCGTCTGGGCGCCAGCGCCCTGATGCAGGGCCTGGCCGACGGGTACTTCGTGCTGCCTTACACGATCGGCGACTACATCGCTCGCCACCCGGTGGACAAGGCCGCGGCCGAGCACCCGGCGTGCGCCGAGGTCGAGCGCGAAGTCAGCGAGCGCACCGAGCGCCTGCTGGCAGTCGGCGGGACGCGCTCGGCGGACTCGTTGCAGCGCGAACTCGGCCGTGTGGTCTGGGAAGCCTGCGGGATGTCGCGCAACGCCGCTGGGCTGCAAAAGGCGATCGGTCAGATCGCCGAGCTGCGCGAGAAATTCTGGCGTGAACTCAGGGTGCCGGGCAGCGCAGCGGACCTGAATCAGTCGCTCGAGCTAGCGGGCCGCGTCGCCGACTTCTACGAGCTGGCAGAACTGATGTGTCGCGATGCGCTCGAACGGGACGAATCCTGTGGCGCGCACTTCCGCGAAGAGCACACGACCGACGAAGGAGAAGCCCAGCGCGACGACGAGCGCTTCTCGCACAACTCGGTGTGGGAGTTCACGGGCGTCGATCAGCCGCCAAGGCTGAACATCGAGCCGCTGACCTTCGAATACGTCATGCCGACGCAGCGGAGTTACAAGTAATGAACCTGACCTTGCACGTCTGGCGCCAAGCGAGCCCCGACGCCAAGGGGCGCTTCGTGAAGTACGAGGCGAAAGAGATCAGCGAGCACGCGTCGTTCCTCGAGATGCTCGACGTCGTGAATGAACAGTTGACGGTGGACGGCGAAGAACCGATCGCGTTCGAGAGCGATTGCCGCGAAGGCATCTGCGGCACCTGCGGGATCATGATCTCCGGGGTGCCCCACGGCCCGGACGAAGGGATCGCCACCTGCCAGCTGCACATGCGCCTGTTCAAGGACGGCGACGAGATCTGGGTCGAGCCCTGGCGAGCCACGCCGTTCCCGGTGCTGAAGGACCTCATCGTCGATCGCAGCCCGCTCGATCGCATCGTTCAGGCCGGCGGATTCATCTCGGTCAACACCGGCAGCCCGCAGGACGCCAACGAGATCCCGATCCCCAAGGATCTGGCCGAACTTTCGATGGACGCGGCCGCGTGTATCGGCTGCGGTGCCTGCGTTGCGGCCTGCCCCAACGCTTCGGCAATGCTGTTCACTTCGGCCAAGGTCGAACATCTGAATCTGCTCCCGCAGGGAGATCCGGAAAAGTACCGGCGCGTGATGCAGATGGTGGAGCAGATGGATCGGGAGGGCTTCGGCAATTGCACGAACCACGGTGCGTGCCAGACGGCCTGTCCGAAAGAGATCAGCATCGACTTCATCGCCCGGCTCAATCGAGACCTGCTCAAAGCTTCGTTCTGAGTCAGGCCTGAAGCTTCTGGCGTAGCGCGGCGAGGATCGCGCGCATGGCCGAGTCTTCGTCAACACCACCCATGTTCAGCACCAGGTCGAAGCCCAGTGGATCATCGATGTCTCGACCGAACACCTGACGGATGAACGCTGTCTGCTGCGCGTCGTTCTGCTCGACCTCGGACCTGGCCGCGTCCCGCGACGTGCCTTCCGTGACGGCCACACGTGCCACGCGTTGCTCGAGCGGTGCGACCAGCCGAACCCTCAAGCCGAACTGCGGATCGAGAAAGAAGTTGGCCCCCCGGCCGATGATGATCGCGTTGCCTTGCTTGGCCAGACCCATCACGACGCGGACCATCTGTCGCAGATAGGTTGCCTGGCCGGGGTCCTCCGATACCAACATCTGGGCGACGTAGTCGTTGATGCTGCCGATCGCGTGTTCGTCCAGGCGAGACAGGATCTGCTCGCAACTGTTGGTGTGCTGCGAGATCGCGGTGAGGATCTCCTTGTCGAACCACTGCCAGTGCAGATCGTCGGACAGCTTGCGTGCGAGTTCCCGGCTCCCCGCACCCAACTGCTTGGAGATCGAGATCCAGGGCCCTTCGGCCAGATGGGCCAGGGCCCGCTGCGCCGCCTCTCCGCCCTCGTCGGCGATGCGTTCCCGCACCTCCCAGAACCGGGCCTGCTTCTCGATGATCTGCTCGATGTTGGAAGAACTGGACATCGCGGACTCCTTCCGGCCCCGCCCTACGCCCCCAGTTTATCCCGGCTCGCTACCGGGCTTCCACTTGATGTTGCATCCGAGGCTCGGTCTCTGGGACTCGAGCGGAGGCCGGCCATCCAGCACGCCATCGAGGGCCGCGCTCAGGTCGTCCCCCGTCACCGCGACGTCGTTGCCGGGCCGGCTGCCGTCCATCTGGCCCCGGTAGACCAGATGACGGTTGCCGTCGAAGACGAAGAAATCCGGGGTGCACGCGGCCCGGTAGGCCTTGGCCACTTCCTGGGTCTCGTCGAACAGGTACGGGAAGGTGAAACCGATCTCTTCCTTCTGCAGCTTCATCTTCTCCGGGCTGTCCTCCGGGTAGTTGGCCACGTCGTTGGAGTTGATGCCGACGATCGCCACTCCCTTTTTCCCATACTCCTCACCCAGCGACGCGAGCCGGTGTTGTACGTGAATCACGAAGGGACAGTGCCTGCAGATGAACATCACCAGGAGTGCGCGGCGATCGGCGAAGTCCGACAGCGAGACGACACGCCCCTCGGTGTCCGACAGTTCGAAGTCGGGCGCCGGAGTGCCCAGTTCGAGCATCGTTGAGGCGGTCCTGACCATCGCGAATCCTCCCTGGCCGTCATCAACTCGGCCTGTGGTCTACAACCTAACATGACGTGTATAGTCGTCCTCTGAAAATATGAAGCTCGGCTCTTCGCTTTCACTCGGACCCGCGCGGCGTTGGCGCCGAACCGCAGGTATTTTCGTGATCTCGGTCGGCCTCGGTGCCGCGGCCGTGCTGTGGTCGGCCTACGAGGCGGACCGAACCCGGCGAGAACTCGACCTCCAGTTGCACACTTTCGGGGCGGCCCTCGTCGAGGCGCTCGGCCACGCGGTCGAGGACGCCCTCCTGGCAAGTCGGGAAATCGAGGAACTCGCCTCGCTGCGCCTGCTGGATCACGCGAGGTTGATCGCCCGCCTCGAGTCGAACGGCCCCCTGGACCAGCGGACGGTCGAGGAGTTGACCCATCAGCTGGAGCTACATCGAGTCGTGCTGCTCGATCGACTTTCCGGAGCGCGCCTTGCCAGCAGTCCCCTGCCCGCCGAGCCGATCCAGACGACCATCGATCCGTATCTTGCCGCGCTGGAACCGCTGGTCGACGGACGCGCCGACCAGGTGATCCTCGAGGCCCGCCCCTCACCCGACGGCGGACGCACCCGCCTGGCGACGGCGGTGGCCCTTCCGGCCGGCGGCGCGGTGCTCGTCGTCGCCGAGTCCGA
>Ga0316197_10002604_pt1 | contig 12851 bp, 12 predicted proteins | sample OudBiesiAoxic_MG_FD_204939 | JGI IMG/M metagenome (GOLD analysis project Ga0316197, IMG submission 204939) | Coastal sediment microbial communities from Oude Bieten Haven, Netherlands - site A oxic | ecosystem: Environmental > Aquatic > Marine > Coastal > Sediment | place: Netherlands...
CGGCGATCTCAATGGGAACGGGCTGCCGATCGTGCATCCCGGCAAGCCACCTGCCCGCCTTGGTCACGGCGTTCTCGCCAAGCCATGGGCGAGCGCTGTGCGCCGCGTGCCCGGTGAAGATGATGTTGGCGTTCATCGCTCCGTTGCAGCCGAGTTCGAGATTCAGGTCGGTTGGTTCGAGCACGATCGAGAAGGCCGCGTCGGCGAGCCACGGCACAGCATCGAGCACGTCTTCCAGACCGTTTTCAGATGACGGCCCTTCCTCCTTGTCGTAGAAAACTCCGACCACGTCGTAGGGACCGGCGACAGCGGCGGGATCTTCGAGCAGGTGCACCATGACCGCCAGGCCGGCCTTCATGTCCGACGCACCGAGCCCGTGAATGCGATCGTCCACGATTCGTGCGGTCCCGTTGCCTTGCTCGGGGACGGTATCCGTATGGCCATAGAGCACGACGACCGGTCTTCCGGTTGGTTCGCCGACGACCAGCGCATTGCCCATACGCGATACCGGATGCGTCGCAGCCATCCGGAATTCGATCGCCGTTGTGATCTCCTCCTCGTTGCCGATTACCGAGGGAATGTCGATGAGTTCGACGAGCGTGTCTGCAATGCTCATACGTCGACCGCAAAGGTGCGAAGCGCATCGTTGAGGGAGGTCTTGCGATCGGTCGTGGCCGACCGATAGCCGATCAACAGCGGAGCTTGCAGGTGATAGGTCCCGGCGGGGAACGTCTTCGGCCGAGCGCCGGGCACGACCACCGCGTTTGCCGGAACTCGCCCCCGGATCTCCAACGGCGCGTCCCCGGTGACGTCGATGATCGGGACGGATGCCGAGAGCGTTGTGTTAGCGCCGAGCACCGCTCCTTCCTCGACGACGACACCCTCGACGACGATCGATCGGCTGCCGATGAACGCTCCGTCCTCGATGATCACCGGGCGCGCCCCGGGCGGTTCGAGCACACCTCCGATTCCGACGCCGCCCGAGAGGTGAACGTCGCGACCGATCTGGGCACAAGAACCGACCGTAGCCCAGGTGTCGACCATCGTTCCGGAGCCAACGTGAGCGCCGATGTTGATGTAGCCCGGCATCACGACAACGCCGGGTTCGCAGAAGGCTCCGTAGCGAATCGTCCCGGGTGGTACGACGCGAATGCCGGCTTCGTGAAGGCCCGTCTTCGTCGGGATCTTGTCGTGGTATTCGAACGGCCCTGCACCCGTTGTCCGCATCTCGGTGATGCGGAAATAGAGCATGATCGCTTCCTTCACCCACACGTTGACGACCCACTCGCCGTCAGCCTTCTCCGCAACCCGCAGTTCGCCGGCATCGAGTGAGGCAATCGTTCGGTGGATTGCCTCTGCGGCGTCCGGGAGCAAGGTCAGATCCGTGTACGCGGCCTCGATCAGTTCTTGATCAGTCATGAGCAGATTGTACGCAGAGCGGTTGCGTGCGACGGACCCTCGGCGGGCCGCCGGCGATCATCGCAGAAGCGAACGGAGGGTGTCGGCGGCGACGGCGCATTCGTCGACGGTCGGGACAAGCGCCAATCGGATGAAGCCCTCCCCGCCGGGGCCGAAGAACCGACCGGGAGACACGACGATGCCGTCTTCGAGCAGGCGATCCGTGAACGCCATGTCGTCGTCGACCCTGATCCAGAGGTACAACCCCGCTCTGGAAGCGACGGTCTCGTAGCCGAGTTCGTCGAACGCCGCCCGCAGGACGCGTCGTTTCTCGGCGAAGATCGCGCGCCGCTCGGCAGCGTGGTCGTCGTCGGACCATGCGGCGATTGCTGCACCCTGGACGAACTCCGGCGAAGCAGTGCCCGTGGTGGCGCGCAACGCCTTCAACGCTGCGATGGCCTCCGGATCACCGACGATCGCCCCGGACCGATAGCCGGTCATTCCAGATCGCTTCGACAGGCTCAGATACGAAAGCACACCGGGGCTGCCCTTGCCTGCCACTTGGAGGGCCGACATCGGGCCATCCGGATACGCCGTTTCCTCATAGACGTCCGAGTAGCACTCGTCAGCCAGCAACAACGCGCCGGCGTCCACGGCGCGGACGTAGAGTCCCGCGAGGTCCTCGAGCTTTGCCACCGAGCCTGCCGGGTTGTGTGGCGAACACGTCCAGACGAGTCGGGACCGACGCCAGGCCTCGTCGGGTACCTGCTCAGCGCGGAGCACGAAATCATCGCTGAGTTCGATCGGGAACACCGTGGCGCCGGCGAAACGCGATCCGCGCTCGTAGACGGGGTACCCCGGCGTTGGGTAGATCACACCGTCGCCCGCATCGCGATCGATGAAGGCGAACGGGGTGTTGAAGATGGCCTCTTTGGAGCCACTCGTCGGGATTACCTGCGTCGAAGGATCGACCCCGATGCCGAACCGACGCTCGACATAGTCGGAAATCGCCGAGCGCAACTCGAGGAGGCCGGCGGCCGTCGGGTACTGAGAGACCGGAGGCACCGAGGAGCGCAGAGCATCCACGATGAACGACGGCGTCGGCTCGCGGGGATCGCCGATCGAGAAATCGATCACTGGAAGTCCGGCATCGCGACGATCGCGTGCGCGCATCTGGATCTGCGCGATCGGGTAGTCGCCCAACTGGGCAAAGACAGGGTTGAGATGCATCCGGACAGTCTCAACGGTGCGCTGAAGCACTGCAAGTCGGGCCGGCCGAACCGTGCCCGTGCGGCCGAGCACGAGCCTACGCTGGCCGACGATGAGCCGCACCGCCTATCGCGTGATCCTGCTCCTCCTCGGCTTGGCCTTCATCGCGGTCGTCGTAGGAGCCGTGCTGTTCGCCCCCAGCGGCTCCGGCGGCGGCTATCCGGCGAACCTGGAGCGGGTTGATCCGGTCGACGGAAGCTTGGTCTTCGGACAACCTCGTGTGGTGGTCGATCTTGAATCGGGATATCTCGCAGCGCTGACGATCGACGACGTGCCGATACCGGGCGAGCAGGTGATCTGGACCGAAGCCACCGGTCTTCACGTGTTCGAGCCAGGGCCGGGGATGGCCGTCGAGGCATGGACGCCCGGCTTCCACGTCGTCTCGGCACGGTGGGACCGCGTGAGCGGCCTGCCGGATCCGGGAATGTTCACCTGGAGCTTTCGCGTTCAATAGACAGGAGAAGGTGCCATGGCCGACGACTACACCTATGACCCCCGTGCGCTGAACCCGATCCTGGCAGGCCTCGCCGCCGGATCCGTGGGTGCGATCGCCGCGTCACTGATTGCACTCCCGATTCACACACCGGACGAGCTGGTCGCGAACTCCGTGACGATCACGATCGGCGCTCTCATCATCGGGGCCCTGTCCGGCTGGCTCTGGCGACGGATCCGAGCATCATCGAATGCGTACCGCACGTTCGCGCTCGCCATGGTCGGCGGATTCGTGATCACGATGTTGGCTGCGGCGATCGTTGACCAGACTGCGCTCAACCGACTCATCCCATACGCCGCGGCGGTTTCCCTGGTGATCTTCCTCTCCGTCGGCCTCTTGACTCCCGTATTCGCCACGGCGATCGCACCGGCATGGGCGGCGCTCATCCCGGTGGTTCTCGCGTTGATCGTGGGTTTCGGCTTGTTCGGTCGGGGCACGACAACCGACGGAGCACTGGAGCTCGACGATCTGGATACGGCCACGACCACCACGACCTCGGACTCCGGTGTGGCAGCGGCATCGGAGCAGGAGACGGCGCCGGCAGGCGTGTTCAGGGTCGTCGAAGGGGTCGCCACCTACACCGTCCCAGAGACGCTGCGCGGACTCGAAGTCGACGCGGTTGGCCGCTCCGAGTCGCTCACCGGTTCGGTGTCGACCGACGGCGCATTCGAGTTCGAACTCGATCTCACGACGTTCGTCTCCGACCAATCTCGGCGGGACGGACGCGTCGCGTCGCTCTTCAGCGCCGACCCGGTCGCCGTGTTCTCATCGACGGAATTCGTGTGGCCGGAGGGCCAGGACGGCACAGCGATCACGTTCGACGTCACCGGCACCATGACGATCAACACGATTGCGCTGCCGCTGACCTGGTTGGTCGAAGCGCGCAAGGACGGCAGCACCATCTCGGTGACCGGAGAGACCGACATCACACTCACCGAGTTCGGCATCGAGCCCCCGTCGATTGCCGGCATCGTTGCGGTCGAAGACGAGGCTCGTCTCGAGGTCCTGTTCCAAGCGACTGAGGGCTGACCAGTCGCCGACTCAGTCGGTGAGTTCGTCAGAACCTTGGATGAGGAGGCGGGCGAAAGCAGCCTCGTCGAGCACCGGAACGCCGAGTTCGAGCGCCCGTGCCTGCTTCGACCCCGGCGAAGCACCGGCGACCAGAGCGCTCGTCTTCCCCGACACCGAGCCGGTGACCTTTCCACCGCGAGCTTCGACAGCAGCCTTGGCCTCGGATCTCGAGAACCCCTCCAGGGAACCGGTGATCACGACCGTGACGCCGGCGAGCAGATCGCTCACTTCGCTCTCGTCGATCGGATCCTCAAATCGAAGCCCCACGGCGCGGAACTTCGCCATCAACGCAGCATTGTCCGCGTCGTCAAACCAGCGCACGACCGACCCGGCAATCTCTGGACCGATCCCGTCGATCGCGGTGATGTCCTCCTCGGTGGCCCCCATGAGAGCGTCGATGCTCCCGAACCGCCGTGCCAGGACACGCGCCACAGTGCCACCTACGTGGTCGATCCCGAGACCCGTGATGAGCCTGCCGATTTCGCGATCCTTCGCATCGTCGATCGCACCCAGCAGGTTCGAGACCGACGTCTCCCCCCAGCCCTCCCGGCCCATCAGGGTGTCTGGCTGGAGCGCGAACACATCGGCCGGATCGTGGACGAGGCCCTCGGTGAGCAGCAAATCGACGGTCTTGTAGCCGAGGCCTTCAATATCCATCGCGCCGCGGCCGGCGAAATGCGCGAGATGCTCCCGAAGCCGGCTCGGGCAGTCGTAGCCGCCGGTGCACCTGGCTTTGGCCTCACCCTCGCGAAGCACAATCGGATGACCGGAGAAAGGGCAGAATTCGGGCATGCGCCACTCCGGCAGGCCCTCGGGCCGGCGAGAGAGCACGGGACCGACGATCTCGGGGATGACGTCGCCCGCGCGTCGCACGATCACGGTATCCCCCGGCCGCACGTTCCTTCGGTGGATGTCGCTTTCGTTGTGCAGCGTTGCATTGGTGACGGTGACGCCGCCGACGAACACGGGATCGAGAACGGCATAGGGCGTCACGGCCCCGGTTCTCCCGACGTTGATCTTGATGTCGAGCAGCGTCGTCGTCTTCTCCTCGGGAGGGAGCTTGTACGCGACCGCCCATCGCGGGCTCTTCGCGGTGAACCCGAGATCGCGTTGGTCGGCCAGGGAATCGACCTTCACCACAATGCCGTCCGTGTCGTAGTCGTGGACGTGGCGCTGCGCTTCAGCGCGCCGGACGTAGTCCTCGACCTCAGCGATCGTGTAGACGGTGCGGTTTTCGGGGTTGATCGGAAGCCCGAGGGTGGCAAGCCACTCCATCTGTGCCTTGTGCGACGCGAGCGGCGGGCCACCTTCGAGGAAGCCAATCTGGTAGGTCCACAACAGGAGTCGGCGCGATGCGGTGACGGCGGGGTCCTTCTGCCGCACGGAGCCGGCCGCTGTGTTGCGGGGGTTCACATACGGCGGCTTGCCATCGGCCTCCTGGCGGGCGTTCAATGCATCGAACGCGGAGACCGGCATGTAGATCTCGCCGCGCGCCTCGAGGATGGCGGGGGCCTCCCCCGACAGCTCGTGCGGCACGTTCTCCATGGTGCGCACATTCGCCGTGATATCTTCTCCCGTGACACCATCGCCACGGGTGGCGGCGCGAACGAGATGGCCGGACTCGTAGGTGATCGAGATCGCGAGGCCATCGATTTTGAGTTCACAGGAATAGCCGGACGGCTCGCGATCGAGGATGCGGACCACGCGATTCCGCCAGGCCTCGAGGTCTTCGACGCTCTCCACGTTGTCGAGCGAGAACATGCGCTCCCGGTGGTCGACGGCGGCAAAGGCCTCAGAGACGGAACCGCCGATCTGCTGGGTCGGTGAATCGGCGGTGATGAATTCCGGGTTCGCCGTCTCGAGTGCCTGAAGCTCTCGGAATGCCTCGTCGAACTCGATATCCGAGACCTCGGGTGCATCGAGCACGTGATAGCGGTAGTTGTGGTGCCGGAGAAAGGCGCGGAGCTCCGCCGCGCGGGCGTCATCGCTCGGCATCGAGCACCCCTACGACCTGTTGCAGCCGATCCATCACGACCTCGGCACCACCGACGCTGAGACCGGCGAGTCCGCACGCGGGCGTGGCGAAGGCCGCTGCGGTCAAAGCCTCGACCGGCGCTCCGTCGATGACGAGTCGGGTCACTGCCGTACCGTACCGGGAGCGGATCCGATCAGTATCGACGGGAGCGGGATCGGTCGGCACCATGCCCCACATGATGCCCGTTCCCTGTGACACAGACTCGGCAATCGCATCGGTCGAGGTGAGGAATCCATCTCCGAGGGCCCCAAGGTCCCATGAGAGCCACGCCGGTTGGAGTCCGGCGACCGACCGCCAGTCGGTGTCCCCGCACACGTGGATACCCACGGGAACGGGCGCGTCGGCGAGCACACGTGCGATCGCCTCGAACGCCGGCTCGACGCGAACCGGACCTTTCGGACGCCCGGGGGCAAACATCACGAGCGCAGGCTCGTCCATGACGAGCGCGATCTCGACGTTCGGCCTCGCGCGGCGAATCATCTCGACGTGTTGCCGCACCCGATCCCCGAGGCCGTCGATGACGCCGTCCCACAGGCCGGCGCTCGGACAACCGGCCGCGAGCATCGCGAGGAACAATGTGACGGGCCCCGTGAATTGGGTCTTGACCTGATCGGCGGCAAGCACGTCGAGGAGCATCGCGGCGCCGACGAACGCCTCGGACCTCGGTTGGCTGGGCGCACCGAAACGGAGACCGATACCGTCGTCGACCGCACCCACGCCGCAGAGGCCATCGGCCCATTGACGGAGCATCCCCTCTTCGGGATCTCGACTCGGAAGTTGTGGCAGGTACGGAACGTCGGTGGTTGCCGCTACAAACGCTGCGGCCTCGAATGCGTCGGTGTGGGGCAGGCTCCCGACTCCCGTGATCCTCATGCCCGGGTCACGGCGTCGATGGTCCCGCCTCCGAGCACCAGATCGCCGTCGTAGAACACCGCCGCCTGTCCGGCTGCCGGGGATGGATGCGGTTCGGCGAAACGCACGTGCCAACGGTCCCCGGACTGCTCGAGGGTGGCGGCAATGGGCGCCGAGCGATAGCGGACCTTCACGGTGATCTCCGAGTCGGTTGGTGGCGTCCCTGCGACGAACGTCACGCCGCTCACGACACAACCGTCGACGAGCAGATCCTCGTACGTCCCCACGACGATGCGCCGTTCGACCGGTTCGATGTCCACGACATACCGCGCCTCGCCGACGGCGATGCCAAGTCCTCTGCGCTGACCGATCGTGAATCCGGTGACACCGCCATGCTGCGCCAGCACCCTGCCGGCGGTGTCGACGACGGGACCGGGCAATGCGGTTTCGGGTACGTTCTCTCTCAGGAAGTCGCGGTAGTCGCCGGTCCCAACGAAGCAGATGTCTTGGCTGTCGGCCTTCGCCGCTGTTCGCAGACCCATCTCGGAAGCTCGACGACGCACCTCGGCCTTGGTCATCTCGCCGATCGGGAGCTGGATCCGGGAGAGCTCGATCTGCCCGAGCATGTGCAGCACATACGACTGGTCCTTGGTGCCGTCGACGGCGCGCATGAGGCGCCAGCCATCGTGATCGTGTCGAACGCGAGCATGGTGCCCGGTTGCGAGAACGTCCGCATCGAGTTCGGCGGCGCGTTCCAGCAGGGCGGAGAACCGGACCCGCCGGTTGCACTCGATGCACGGATTGGGCGTCATGCCGGCGAGATAGGCGGCGCCGAACGGGCGAACGACCGCGTCGGTGAACGCTTCGACGTAGTCGAGGACGTAGTAGGGCACGTCGAGCTGCGCCGCGACCCGACGAGCGTCCTCGGCGTCGGCAACCGTGCAGCACCCGGCCGTCGGCATGGACCCTCCGGCTCCCACCCACTGCTTCAATGTGACACCAATGACGTCGTACCCCGCCTCGATCATCAAAGCGGCGGCAACCGACGAGTCGACACCTCCGGACATGGCGACAAGTGCCCTCACGACAGCCCCCCCGCCACGTCGGCGACAATCCGTGCGGCGGCCGCACCGGTCGTCGCGTCGTCGTCACGTCCGAAGCTGAAGCGGACGGATTCGGCTGCAGCATTTGGTGGGACCCCCATCGCTTCGAGCACGTGGCTCGTTTGGAGAGCGCCGCTGTGGCAGGCCGCGCCCGCGGCCGCTGCGACACCGGCCAGGTCGAGCCGAACGAGCAACGTCTCAGCGGCGATCCCGGGGAACCGGAGGTGCGAATGTGATGCCAACCGCTCGGCATCGCGGGAGGTGACTTCCATCGACACCACCGACCGAAGGTCCTGCTCGAAGCGGTCGCGTGCAGCGCCCACCCGTTGCCGATAGGCATCGCGGTCCGCAACTGTTGCGACCACGGCGGCACCGAGACCGGCGATCGCGGCGACATTGTGGGTGCCCGAGCGCCGGCCGAGTTCCTGGCCGCCCCCGTGGATGACCGGTTCGAGCTCCACACCGTCGCGGACGTAGAGGAAGCCGACACCCTGGGGTCCGCCGATCTTGTGGGCCGAAACCGAGATGAGGTCGGGTCCGTCCGGCCCTGCTTCGACCGGTAGGGACGCGAACGCCTGGACGGCGTCGGTGTGGACAACCACGCGATCGCTGATCGATCGAACCAGGGCCGTGATCTCCGCCACCGGTTGTAGGACGCCGGTTTCGTTGTTGGCCATCATCACGGAGACGACGGCCGTCCGTTCATCAATCGTGGCGGCAACATCGTCGGGTGAGACTCGTCCGGCGCGATCAACCGCAACCACGGACACCGGCTGCCCGTTCTTCTGCGCGAACCGCGCAGATTCGAGCACGGCGGCGTGTTCGACGGCAGTGACCACGACGCCCCCCTTCACAAGCGACGAGACGCCCAGCACCGCCAGATTGTCCGCCTCGGTTCCTCCGCCGGTGAAGACGATCTCGAGCGGGTGAGCCGCTCCGACGGCAGCAGCGATGCGTTCGCGGGCCTCTTCGATCGCATTCTTCGCCTGCCGGGCGGTGGCGTGGACGCCCGATGGATTCCCGAAGCGATCTCCGAGCAGCGGGGCCATTGCCTCGCGTGCTTCGGGGCGAAGCGGAGTGGTCGCGGCGTGATCGAGATACGGCATCGGCACCAAGTCTGCCGCACTTCGCGTCGTTGCGGCGCGGAACTCAGCCTTCGGTCTCTGCGAAGCCCTCAACGAACGACATGACCTCGGCCTCGTAGCGCGATCGGTCGACGTTCCACAAGTCGCCGTGTCCGCCCTGTTCGAATCGCACAAGCCGGACAAGATCGGGACGAGCAGCGACGAACGCTTCGGTGACCTCGATGGGGGCGACCTCGTCCCCGGCGCCGTGGAGGGCGAGCACCGGCACATCGAACTGGTCGGCGCGCGCAACCTGGTCGAGTTCGTCCCACTCCATGCCGAAGCGGAGCCTGGCCAACTGCTGGCCGAGGTCGCCGACGAAGCTGGCAACGGGCCCCGAGTTGTAATCGAGGCTGCCGGCGAGATCGAGTACGGGTGAATCGAATACGACGCCGAGTGCATTCCCGACGCGGTCCGACTCGTGGAGGAACATCGACACGACTTCGGCACCGAGATCGTGCCCGACCAGGATGTAGTTCTGCGCTCCATCGCGTTCAGCCAGCCGAACGGCTGCGTCGAGGTCGCGCCATTCGTTCAGACCCCACGAGCGAAGACCCGAAGGGTCTCTCGGTGCCCCTTCGTCATTGCGGTAGCTCACCACCAGCACCGGATAGCCTGCCTCCACGAGGCTCGGAATCATTCGAAGGGCCTGCGTGCGACTCTCCGTGCCCTTGCCATGCGCGATGATGACCCAGGTCGAGCTGCGGCCGTCGATGAGCCACGCGGGTAGCGGTCCGAGCTCTCCAGGTGCTCGAACTGCATCGAAGCCGAGGCCGAATGCAACCTCCGGATCGATGGGGAATGCATCAACGTCGACACGACCACTCATGCCGACCGTTGCCTCCTCGACGTATGGCGTTGCAGCCCACTCCGTCTCGGTCTGCGACCGGTTCAGGAGCGATGTCAACTGCGTGTAGGTCGCCTCGTTCTCGAATCCCCACGTTCCGCCGCGAGGCGGCTCGTCCGTTCCCACAATCACGATCCGCGCAGGCGGCGTGCGCACGACTTCGATGTCGTAGGGCCGGTCATCGGCCACGGGAAGGAGGACATCGGACCGGATCTGGTTGGCTGAGAGCCACGCCACTGCAAACAGCACGAGCACAACAACCGAGATGCCGATGAGGACGGCAGTTCCGGTCCAGCGGGGGATCCTGCGGATGGCCATATCGCTCGGAGGCTATCCCCCGATCCCGTTTCGCGGTATCGCACAAACGCCAATTGCGGATGACACGCTATCGGCCCTCGAACTCGGGCTGCTCCTTCGCCAGGAAAGCAGCAACGCCGATCCTGGCGTCCCGCGTCGCGAAGACGCTCGCAAACTCGGCCGCCTCGGCCGCGAGACCCTGGTCGAGAGAGACGCCGCGACCACCAGCAACCGCGCGCTTCACTGCGGCGTACCCGGCCGTCGGTCCTGCCGCGAACGATGCAGCGTCTTCCATGGCTGCCGCGAGGAGCCCTTCGGCTGGGACGACTCGGTCGGCAAGGCCAATCTCGGCCGCTCTTGCAGCGTCAATCTGGCGACCGGTGAGACACATCTTCAAGGCCCGCTGATAGCCGACCAGGCGCTGGAGGCGCTGGGTGCCGCCGGCCCCGGGAATGATGCCGAGAAGGATCTCCGGCTGCCCGACCCGCGCGTCATCTGCCAGATAGCGGAAGTCGGCACCCATGGCGAGTTCCAGTCCTCCGCCAAGTCCGAACCCCCGTATTGCTGCGATCGTCGGCTTCTCCAGGGCTTCGAGCTGCGAAACGACCGCTCCAAGGCGCCCCGCAAGGTCGGGCTGGCCATCGCCATCGAACGCCTGCTGGAATTCGGTGATGTCCGCACCCGCAGCGAAGTGCGGACTACCGGTGATCACGACCGCCCGCACATCGGTCGATGCAGCGGCGTTGAGCGCCGTTCCGATGTCAATGATCAGCTCAGCGTTGAGTGCATTGACCGGCGGCCGGTTGAGCGTGATCGTGGCCACCGCACCGTCGGCGATGTAGTCGACAAGACTCACGACGTTCCCTCCATGACTCGCGTAGTCCGGAGGCTACTGCGGGTCGAGCAGGGCCTCGGCGGCCGACCACGGATCGATCTCGCGTGATGCGACGCGATCGAGGATGGCCGCTCCGGCGTCGTCGAACTGACCCTTCCTCCGCAGGCCGGCTCGCACCGCAGCTTCGATCTCGCGCATTGCCCGGTCTCGCCGCCGCCGAGCCAGCGTGTCACTGTCGACGAGGTGCCGGCGGTGATCCGCAATGGCGGCGAGCAGCTCGCCGATACCCGTTCCGTCGACCGCGATTGTTGTCAGCACGGGAGGTCGCCACACGCGTTCGGGTCCGACGTCGAGCATGCGATTCAGGTCGGTGACGGCCTCATGTGCCCCCGGCCGATCCGCCTTGTTCACCACGAACACGTCGCCGATCTCGAGGAGTCCCGCCTTCGCTGCCTGAACCGAGTCGCCCCATCCCGGATTCACGACCACGACCACGGAATCCGCCGATCCGGCAACCTCGACCTCTGCCTGGCCGACCCCAACGGTCTCGATGATGACGTCGTCGAACCCGAGGCCGTCGAGCAACGCGACGACGCGAGGCGTTGCGTCTGCCAATCCGCCGAGGTGACCCCGGTTCGCCATCGATCGGATATACACCCGCGGGTCGTCTGTGTGGCGCTGCATCCTGATGCGATCGCCAAGAACGGCCCCGCCGGTGAACGGGCTGGACGGATCAACCGCGATCACCGCCGCGTTTCCATGCACGACCGCGTGATCAACCAACTGGTCGACCAGCGTGGATTTGCCGGCGCCCGGCGCTCCGGTGATGCCGGTGATCCAGGCGCTGCCACCGGCGTGATAGACATCCGCAAGAGCCGCCCGGCCCTCGGTGGTGTCGTCCTCGACGCGGCTGACAAGCCGGGCGAGAGAACGGCGGTCGCCTGCACGGGCACGTTCGACCAGCATCACGGCCACAGGTTACGACCTCGATCGCTCCCGAGCGGTGCGGCCGAGATCAAATCGCCTCGACGGTGTCCACTCCTGGGACCCGATCGCGGAGAATGCGTTCGATTCCTGCGGTGAGCGTCATCGTCGACAGCGGACAGCCGCCACAGGCTCCGACCAGCTGCAGCGTCACCTTGCCGTCCTCGGCGCCAAGCAGCACGAGGTCGCCGCCGTCTGCCTGGAGAGCAGGTCGGATGTACTCGAGGGTGGTCTCGAGGAGAGAGAGGTCGATCGTCCCCGCACCGTCGAACCCGGCCTTGGGCTTGTCTGCGGGAGAGGCGATCTCAATGACGTTTTCTTGCTCACCGGCCATACGGACAAGCTAACCCCGCATGGCGCGCTATTTCGACATCGCGTGCCGCACCGAAGGGGGCTAGACCCGATCGATGCGGGCTCCAAGCGACTGCAGATTGCCGACGAACCCGTCGTAACCGCGATCGGCATGGTGCGCTCCGACGATCGTTGTCGTGCCGTCGGCGCGCAGGGCAGCGATCGTCAGTGCCGCAGCCGCCCTGATGTCGC
>Ga0316197_10002605_pt1 | contig 12850 bp, 10 predicted proteins | sample OudBiesiAoxic_MG_FD_204939 | JGI IMG/M metagenome (GOLD analysis project Ga0316197, IMG submission 204939) | Coastal sediment microbial communities from Oude Bieten Haven, Netherlands - site A oxic | ecosystem: Environmental > Aquatic > Marine > Coastal > Sediment | place: Netherlands...
TGACGGGCAACCACTCGTCTCGTTGCGAAACTGCGCCCGTTCCGGATCCGATCGACCTCATATCTGACCGGTTCGGCGTGGTCGCCTCGCCGGATGAAATAGGCCCGAATGGAATGTGGCTCGAGGTCGGCGTCGACCGACAACGTGGCCGCCCGCAATGACTGCGCCACGATCTGCCCTCCGTAGAGACCACCCCACGGATACTGGGGCCCCGCACCCACATATACATCGGTCCCATGCGGTGACAATTCGAACATCGGAATTCAACGCTATTGCATCTCCGCCGAAGGTTCATAGAATCGGCGCTCATGGCAGAAAAGCGCGGCCCAAGAACACCGATGACCGACGAACACAAAGCGGCCCTCGCAAAGGGGCGAATGGAGGGTCGGATCGTTCGGGATTACCTCGAAGGGCTCCGCGCCACCAAGCCAAAACGAGGCCGCAAGCGCACGCCCGAGACCATCCAGAGGCGGCTCGACGCCGTCGAGCAGGAACTGCAGAGTGCCAGCCCGATCGATGAGCTCCTGCTCGTCCAGGAGCGCCGCGACCTCCAGGCCGAGCTGGCCGTCAAGTCCAACACGATCGACATGGATGCGCTCGAAGCCGAATTCGTGAAGGTCGCCAGGAGCTACGCCGACAGCAAACAGATCTCCTACGCGTCGTGGCGTGACGTGGGCGTGCCGGCCAGCACGCTGAAACAAGCGGGTATCTCCCGCGGCGATTGAGTCGGGGCAGGCAGGGGCCTCAGACGTCGATGTCGTCGAGCTGGGCCATCACCTGATCGAGATTGCGCAGCGAGCGCTGCAGGTCGAACGCATCGTCGAGCATCGATGAATCGACGGCGTCGTCAGCCTCGAGCAAGCCACGGAAATCTCGGCCTTCGTCCCAGGCCTGCATGGCGTTGCGCTGCACGATCCGATACGCGTCATCCCGCGTCGTACCGGCCTGGACCAGCGCCAGCAACACCGGCTGGCTGAACACGAGACCGAAACTGGCATCGAGGTTGGCCCGCATCCGCTCGGGCATCACCACCAAGCCGTCGAGGAGCCGGCGAAGTCGTTTCAGCACATAGAACGCAAGCTGTGACGAATCGGGCAGCACGATCCGCTCCACCGAAGAGTGCGAGATGTCACGCTCATGCCAGAGCGCCACATCCTGCAACCCGGCGAGCAGATTCGACCGCAACACTCGGGCGAGGCCCGAGATCGTCTCCGCTGAGATCGGGTTTCGTTTGTGTGGCATGGCCGACGAACCCTTCTGGCCGGGTTTGAATCCCTCCTGCACCTCGCGCACCTCGGTGCGCTGCAGGTGACGGAGTTCGACGGCCATCAGCTCACAGGTCGCGCCCACCGAAGCGCATGCGTACAGGAACTCGGCGTGGCGGTCGCGTGCGACCACCTGCGTGGCGGCCACCGGGGTCAGCCCGAGCCGGTCGGCAACGAGCCGCTCGATCTCCGGCTCGATGTTCGAGTACGTGCCGACCGCCCCGCTGAGCTTCATCACCGCGACCGCATCCCGGGCGGAGCGCAAGCGGGCGCGGTCACGGTCGACCTGCAATGCCCACAGCGCCACCTTGGCACCGAACGTGGTCGGCTCGGCGTGGACGCCGTGCGTGCGCCCGATCATCACCGTGTCGCGGTGTTCGCGTGCCAGCCGCACGAGCGTGCCGAGCAGCTCGGTCGATGCCTCGATCAGCAGATCGGCCGCATCGCGCATCGCCCAACAGAGCGCTGTGTCGACGACATCCGACGAGGTGAGCCCGTAGTGGATCCACGAGGACGCGGGCGGCCCGATCGCCGATTGCACGACGTCGACGAATGCGGCCACATCGTGATCGGTCACCGCCTCACGGTCGAGGACCGCCTGCACGAACGCATCGTCGGTGACCGGGGCGCGTTCGCGGCATGCCAGCGCATCGTCAGCCGGCACCAACCCGACCGCGGCATGGGCTTCCGTGGCGAGCAGTTCGACCTCGAGCCAGCGCCCGAAACGCACCGGGTCGGACCACACCTCGTCCATCTCGGGGGTGGAATAGCGCGGGATCACGAGGTCCACACCAGGTAGTCGTCGCGCTCCGCGCCGACGCCGACCACCCTGACGGGAACGCCCACCTCACGTTCGACGATCTCGATGAAACGCCTCGCCTGCTCGGGCAGTTCGCCCGGCTCGCGGGTGTCGCTCAACACGCTCCCCCATCCCTGCAGGGTTTCGTACACCGGCTCGACGCCGGCCAGCAGGTCGGAGCGGTCGGGATAGTGCTCGAGCAACTCGCCCTCCAGTCGGTATCCGGTGCAGACACGGATCGTCTCGAAGCCGTCGAGGATGTCGAGCTTGGTCAGGGCCAGTTCGGTCAGGCTGTTGAGACGCACCGCCTGCCGCAGCATGACGCAGTCGAGCCAACCGGCCCGACGGCGACGACCGGTCACCGTGCCGAACTCCTTGCCGACGTCGACGAGCGTGTCGCCGTCGGCGTCGAACAGCTCGGTGGGGAAGGGCCCGGCGCCGACCCGCGTCGTGTACGCCTTGGTGATGCCGACCACGCGATCGATGTCGCGCGGTCCGAGACCGGTGCCCGCACATGCCCCACCGGCGGTCGGGTTCGACGAGGTGACGTACGGATAGGTCCCGTGGTCGAGGTCGAGGAACGTCGCCTGGGCCCCTTCGAGCAGCACGTGGGCGCCACGTCCGAGCGCGCCATGCAGCAAGCTGACGGTGTCGGCGACGAACGGCGCGACGCGAGCGCCCAGTTCTTCGAACCGAGCGACGATGTCGTCGACGTCGAGCGGGTCGCCGCCCGCCTGCTCGATCAGCGTGTTCTCGGCGACCGCGCGCTCGCGCACGAGTGCGGAGAAACGAACCGGGTCGAGCACATCGCCCACCCGGATACCGACACGCCTCGACTTGTCGGCATAGGCCGGGCCGATGCCCTTCAAGGTGGTGCCGATCTTGTCGTCGCCGCGCATCGCCTCGGCGATGGCGTCGTGTGCCTGATGCCAGGGGAAGATCAGGTGCGCCCTGCTGGAGATCTTGAGCTCGGCGCACGACACACCCCGTGACTCGAGCATGTCGACCTCGTTGAACAGCGTGGGGAGGTCGACGACGACGCCGTTGGCGATCACGGGGATCACATGGTCGTAGAGAATGCCCGAGGGCACGAGCTGCAGTGCGTAGCGCTCGCCGTCGACGACCACCGTGTGGCCGGCGTTGTGGCCGCCCTGGTAGCGCACGACGAATGTGTGCTCTTTCGACAGCAGGTCGATGACCTTGGCTTTGCCCTCATCGCCCCATTGGGCTCCGACGACGACGGTGACGGGCATGCACGCTCCCTCGGTGGTGATTGGAACGTGGGGAGATGGTACTCCGGGTGTGATGTCGAACCCGCTTCCACGAGACGTTCCAGCGAGCCACCCGGCACGTGACGCCGTCGTCATCGACGACGACCACAGCCCGTGGGCTCTCCTGCCGATCTTCGCGGCGCCACGCGATCACATCGTGATGGTGGTCTCGATCACGAGCAGCCGGGGTGCGATCTGTGTGTAGTCGGCCGTCGCGAACGACACGTGTCCGGCGCCCTGCAGTTGGCGGTAGGCGCCCGTCCCCGACTCGACCGACCATTCGTCGGCGTCCCAGTTCTCACGGGTCACGAACGAGCCCGACCCGTCGGAACACGTGTGTTCGACGGTCCACACCACCGGCACATCGGTGAGTCCGGCGATCGCAGCAGCCAGCAGCGCCACCTCCTCACGAGCAGACAAGCGGCGTCCGGAGTCGGGGTCGATCGCATCGAGTACGTGGCGTGTGCCCGCGCGGCACAACTCATCCCGATCCACGAGATCACCGGTGGCTGACCAGCGCTGCGCGCGCTCGAGATCGACCCGCAGGACCACCGAACGGTCAACCGGTTCACCCCCACACCCGATGGCTCCCCACGTCGTCGCCGACAACACCACCAGCGCGGCGACGGCACGAAACACCCGGTGGCGACGATCACCGCGCATCACGGCGCTCCTCGCTCGGAGCACGACGTGAGCGGCGCACGACCGGTCAACATCTCGTACCGGGCGGCGAGAACGCTGCATTCGGGAACCGGCTCGATGGCGTACTCGGCCTGGTTCCCGGCAAGTGCCCATGCGATCGTCTCGGCAGCGACCTCGACCCCGCGATCCGGCCAGAACACGTCGGGATCGCGCCACACTTCGAGGCCGACCGACTCGACGAATGCCCGCCGAGTCGAATCGTCGAGTTCGGTGTACATCCACACGTGTGCCAACTCGTGCAGACCTTGGTGGGAAGCGCGCGCGGACCAATCGACGTCCGCCCAGCCCGAGTTGATCTCCTCCGGCGTGAAGCACAGCGTGACGGTCGAACCGCCATCGGCACGCTCGTCGGTGCGCTTCGCCACACCCTCGGAGATGTCACAGTCGATCGACGGTGGGAACCAGATCGCCTCGACGTCCGGCCAGGCGAGCGACCCGACGCGGAATCGGTCGAAGAGCCACATGGCGAACTCGACGTGGTCGGTGCTGGCGTTGACGAGCTCGATGCGCTGACCCGCGACGTCGACCGTCCGGATGGTGCCGGCGGTGTCGGGAGACGGCTCGAACCCGTCCCACCAGCCCCCGTCCAACGCGCCGTGACACCTCCTCACCGAGTCGACGTGAGGGAACCGCGTCTCGTCGACGATCATCCCACCTTCGAACACCCAACGGCGCGCCTCGAGCATCGGGCAATCGCCCTCGATCTGGACGACCGCGACCTTCTCGTGCCGCGGCGGCACGTCGAACCCGAAGAGCTCGGGCCACGGGCCTGCTGCAATCGGTGGTGCGACACGCATCAGCTCGCCCAGCTCGGCGAGGCCGACGCGTTGCTCGCCCGTCAGCGCCCAACGAGACACCGCCGACCGTGCGTAGACCTCGTCGAGTCGATCAGGATCGCCGGACGACCAGACCTCGAGGTACCGGTCGTAGAACTCGTGGGCGGGCACTCGGTCGAACCGATCCTGCGGCGCGACGTGGCCGAGATCCTCGGTGTAGAGACGCGAGCTGACCACCGCGTTCCGACCCAGTGCGTAGAGCTCCATCCACGGGATGCCTGCATGGGTGTGAGCGTCGTATCGCACCACGGCCTGGTCCGCCCCGAGGAACACCTGCTCGACGTCGACGTCGAGATCGGCGAGCTCTTCGGCAGCCCCGGTAGCACGGGGGTCGAGGTACAGCGTCGACCCCAGCACCTCGGCGATCGAATGGCGACCGACAGCGATGTCGCGCCCCCATGCGCGAAGGTCGAGCGCACCCCCGACCTCGAAGAACCGGGCGGTGGCGTACTTGTCGGCATCCGACAGCCCAGCGGCGATCGCGTCGAAGAACTCGACGGCCTCGGCCCCCCACGGCGCCTCCTCACCACCCTGGCCGGACGGCACACACGAGGCGCCCGCCAGCCCGATCACGAGCGTCGCAACCGCGACCAGGGACGTGAACCGTTCCGACACCTCTCATCGTGACGCTCCGGGCCGTGCGTGGCCAGAGCCGAACGACGGGACTTCGGCCGCGGCACGACGAAGCTCCCCCGCCGAGGGGAGCGTCCGGGGGCGCCCGGCCGCATCGGTAACCCGAGACCCGCCAGTAGCGTCGGGCAGGTGAGTGTGATGCGCCGACAGACGTGGGACGAGATGGATCGCGCAGCGCGTGGGCGCCTGATGCGACGGGGGCTCGACGACATCTTCGAGCCCGGTCTGCGGAACTCGATCGGCGAGCTGATCGCCGATGTCAGCGAACGTGGCGACGCTGCCGTCTGCGACGCGCTGCGCCGATTCGACGGCATCGATGTCGACCCTGCCGGCCTGCGCGTGACCGAGGACGAGTTCGATCAGGCCAACGTGTCGCCGGAGCTCGACGCCGCGATCGACGATGCGATCGGGCACCTCCGAGCGTTCAACGAAGCACAGCAGGAACGGGCGCAGGACTGGTCGATCGAGAGCGAACCCGGGCTGGTCGTCGGCGAGAAGATCAGCCCGATCACCTCCGCCGGCCTGTTCACACCGTCGGGCAAGGCGAGCTACCCGAGCGTCGCCTACCAACTCGCCGTGCCGGCGGTGGTGGCCGGTGTACCCGCGATCACGCTGGTCGTGCCACCCCGGCCCGGCGGATCGGGCGAGGTCGACCCCGCCGTGCTCGTCGTGTGCCGCAAGCTCGGACTCCGCGACGTGTTCCGCGTCAACGGTCCAGCTGGCATCGCCGCGCTCGGGTTCGGCACGGAGTCGATCCCGAAGGTCGTCAAGGTGGTCGGGCCCGGATCGCCGGCCGTCACGATCGCTCAGGTCGAGATGCAGCGCCATGGGTTGGCGACGATGATGCTGCTCGGTCCGACCGAGAGCCTGGTGCTCGCCGACGACTCGGCCGACGCGACGCTGCTCGCTGCCGATCTCCTGATCGAGGCCGAGCACGGCACCGACAGCACGGTCGTACTCGTCACGCCGTCGGCGGCGTTGGCGGACGACGTCGACGTGGCGCTCGAGCAACAACTCAGCGGGCTCGCCGACGTACGGGCGACGGCCGCCAGGGCGTCCCTCGCCAACGGAGGCTGCGTGCTCGTCGATTCGATCGACGCGGGCGTCGCCGTCGCCAACGAGTTCGCGCCCGAGCACCTCCAGGTCGTCGTGGCCGACGACACGATCGACAGCGTGGTCGACGGTCTCCTCAATGCCGGCGAGATCCTTGTCGGTCAGCACACCCCCTTCAGCGCGGCGAACTTCGTGATCGGTTGTCCCGCGTCACTGCCGACGTCTGGCTTCGCCCATGTCTCGTCGGGGATCACCGCTGACACGTTCTTGAAGCGCACCGCAGTGGCCCGAGCCGACGAGACGTCGCTCGCCCGAATGGCTCCGTCGGTGATGGCCCTCGCCGACCACGAGGGCTTCCCGGCCCACGGCGACGCCCTTCGCATGCGCCGCTCCTGACTGCAGGGGCGCGCTCCGGTGTGGTCAGGCGCTCCGGCCGATGGGCGCGGTCACGATGCAGCGAACGCCTGAGGATCGGCTCGCACGAGGCAGAACGGGTGTCCTGCAGGATCGAAGAAGACGACGAATTCGTCCGGGTCGGGCTGCACGCCGGCCTTGACGGCACCGAGGCGGAGCACCGACCGTTCACCGTCGGTCAGACTCTGCACGTCGATGTCGACATGTGCCTGCTGTGGAACCGAACCGGTCGGCCACGTCGGGCGGCGGTGGTCGTCGACTCGCTGGAAGGCGAGCCGGCCGGTGGCCGTGTGCAACTCGACCCACTCCTCGGTATCGCCCGGAACGATGTCACCCCCGATGATCGAGTGGTAGAAGTCGGCCAGCACCAACGGGTCGGGGCAGTCGAATGCGACGAGGTTCAGGCGGCCGACTTCGGTCTGCATCGCTGCACCGTACCCCTCGGGGCGCCGCCGTGGGTCCAGGCGCCGGCCATCGGAACAGCGCAGCGTGCTCAAGCGGGACGCCTGTGGTGCCGATGCTCCAAGCGATGGATTCCATGGTGGGCGCACCCGCGCGCGAGACCGGCCGGTCGACGACCGCGACCTCCGTGCTGCTCGTCGAGGACGACGACCGCATCAGCGAGCCACTCATCCGCGTGCTGCGCGCGGAGGGTTTCGACGTCGAGCACGTCGCCGCCGGCCACCCGGCGCTCGACAGCGTGGACGCCGATCGGCCCGACCTGGTGCTGCTCGATCTGACGCTGCCCGACATGGACGGCCTCGATGTGTGCCGCAAGCTGCGCGCTGATCATCCCGACCTGCCGATCATCATGCTGACCGCCCGCGCCGAGGAGATGGACGTCATCGTCGGGCTCAACGCCGGTGCCGACGACTACGTGGCGAAGCCGTTCCGGTTGGCAGAACTCGTCGCGCGGATCCGCGCGCGGCTGCGCATCTTCGAGCAGGTGCGGGTCGCTCACCCGGGCGGTCGACTGAGCGGGGCCGGCATCGAGCTCGACGTCGAGGCTCGGCGCTGCTTCGTGACCGACCGCGCCGGCTCGCGCACCGAGACCGAGCTCACCACGAAGGAGTTCGACCTGCTGTCGCTGTTGATGCGGCAACCCGGCGTGACCCTCAAGCGCGAACAGATCATGGCCGAGGTGTGGGACGAGAACTGGTGGGGTTCGACACGCACGCTCGACACCCACACCTCCACGCTGCGCCGCAAGATCCTCGATGACACCGATCCACCGTCGAAGATCGTGACGGTGCGCGGCGTCGGGTTCCGATTCGAACCCGCCGAACCGGGCACAGCCGACAGGGCCTGAGTTGTGCGCCGACGCCTCGTGCTGTCGACGATCGCCGTCGTCGTCGTCGTGATCGCCGTGTTGATCGTGCCCGTGTTGCTGATCGTGCGGGACGCCGAGGGTGGCGAGCTGCCGGGCGCGGTGGTGACGCGACTTGCCGTGATCGCGCTGGCGGCGATCGCTGCCGCTGCGTTGCTCGCCGGGGTGCAGGCGAGGCAGCTCGCTCGGCCGCTGGAACGGTTGGCGCGAAGTGCGTCTCGGGTCGGCGGCGGTGACTTCAGCGCTGCGGCGCCTGCGCCGTCGGGCATCAGCGAGATCGACGACATCGCACGGGCACTCCGGCTGAGTGCGAACCGGGTCGACCGCATGCTCGAGTCGGAGCGAGGCTTCACGGCGGATGCAACCCACCAGCTCCGCACCGGTCTCACCGGCATCGCGATGCGTCTCGAAGTGCTGGAGCGCAGCGCCGATCCCGAGACCGCGGACGAGGCGACGGCAGCACTCGCCCAGACCCACGAGCTGAACACCACGCTCGACGAGTTGCTCTCCGTCGCACGTCGGGGTTCGACCGGCGAACGGACCGAGATCGATCTGACCTCGATCGTCGAGCACCAGGTGGCCGACTGGCAGCCACGATTCGCCGAGCACCGCCGTCAGGTCGTGGTGTCGACGGGCAACGCCAACCGAGTCGTCGCCACCCCGGGCTTGGTGGGCCAGGTCCTCAACGTGCTGCTCGACAATGCGCTCCATCACGGCCGGGGGACGGTTGCGATCCTCGTGCAGGACGAGAGCGTCACCATCGAAGACGAGGGATCGGGTATCCCGACCGACCGGGCAGCGTCATTGTTCGACCGACCGGTGGATCACCGGGCAGCGCACGGTCGCGGTCTCGCGCTGGCCCGCCGGCTGGCGGAAGCCGACGGTGGCCGACTCGAGCTCGCCCAGGAACAACCGCCGGCGTTCCGACTGACACTGCTTCCCGTGAGTGCAACGTCGGCCGACCACGCGTCGACCGACGAGCGATCCGGGGCACGGCCCCAGATGCAGCACTGACGGGACGGCTCGCTCAGGCGGCGGTGACCAGGATGCCTTCGCCGGCGTCGCCGGCCCGCACCTCGATCGTGCCACCGTCGCCGACATCGCCACCGAGGATCAGCAGCGACGCCTTGTCGCCGATCTCGCGTTGGATCACCCGCTTGAGCGGACGTGCACCGAAGGCGGGGTCGAACCCTTCGCGAGCGAGTTGCGCCATCGCGCCCTCGTCGATGTCGAGCGTGATGCGCCGGTCGGCGAGTCGCTTGATCAGCAGCTCGAGCTGCACCCGGACGATCCGTTCGAGGTCGGCCTCGGTCAGTGAGCGGAAGCGGATGATGTCGTCGATGCGGTTGATGAACTCGGGCTTGAAGAACTCGCCCGGGTCACCCGGCAGGTTCGACGTCATGATCAGCACGACGTTGGTGAAGTCGACCGTGCGGCCCTGGCCGTCGGTGAGGCGTCCGTCGTCGAGCAGTTGCAGCAACGTGTTGAACACGTCGGGGTGCGCCTTCTCGATCTCGTCGAGCAACACCACCGAGTAGGGGCGACGCCGCACGGCCTCGGTGAGCTGGCCGCCCTCGTCGTACCCGACGTAGCCGGGAGGAGCGCCGATCAGGCGTGACACCGAGAACTTCTCCATGTACTCGCCCATGTCGATGCGCACCATCGACTTCTCGTCGTCGAACAGGAACTCGGCGAGCGCCCTGGCCAGTTCGGTCTTGCCGACACCCGTCGGGCCGAGGAACATGAACGAGCCGATCGGCCGGTTGGGGTCGGAGAGACCGGCCCGGCTGCGGCGGATGGCGTTGGCCACGGCGATGACTGCGTCGTCCTGCCCGATCACCCGCTTGTGGAGCAGTTCCTCGAGGTGCACGAGCTTGGAGGTCTCGGACTCCATCAGCTTGTTGAGGGGGATGCCGGTGGCCTTGGCGACGACCTCGGCGATGTCCTCGGCGTCGACCTCCTCCTTCAGCATCGCTTCACCCTCCTGCAGTCCACCGAGGTGCAGCGTGGCTTCCTCGATACGACGCTCGAGTTCGGGGATTCGGCCGTAGCGGATCTCGGCGGCGGCGGCGAGGTCGGTCTCCCGATCGACCTGCGTGCGCAGGCCCTCCAGCTCCTCCTTGAGGGAGCGGATGGCGTCGATCGCCTGCTTCTCCTGCTCCCAACGCTGCTTCATCTCCGCGACCTGCGCATTGAGAGTGGCCAGTTCGTCGGTGAGCGCGTCGAGGCGTTCCTTCGATGCCTGATCGGTCTCGTTCTCCAACGCCACCTGCTCGATCTCGAGCTGGAAGATGCGTCGCTGGACCACGTCGATCTCGGTGGGCAAGGAGTCGATCTCGATGCGCAGCTTCGAGGCGGCTTCGTCCATCAGGTCGATCGCCTTGTCGGGGAGGAACCGGCTGGTGATGTACCGGTCGGAGAGCACTGCTGCACTGACGAGCGCCGAGTCCTGGATGCGCACCCCGTGGTGCACCTCGTAGCGCTCCTTGAGGCCGCGCAGGATGCCGATCGTGTCCTCGACCGAGGGCTCGCCCACGTACACCTGCTGGAAGCGGCGTTCGAGGGCGGGATCCTTCTCGACGTGCTTGCGGTATTCGTCGAGCGTGGTGGCGCCGATCATGCGCAGCTCACCGCGGGCGAGCATCGGCTTGATCATGTTGCCGGCGTCCATGGCGCCCTCGGCCCCACCCGCACCGACGATGGTGTGCAGCTCGTCGACGAAGGTGATGATCTCCCCCTCGGCGTCGGTGATCTCCTTGAGGACGGCCTTCAGGCGCTCCTCGAACTCACCTCGGTACTTGGCGCCGGCGAGCATCGAGCCGATGTCGAGCGAGATGAGACGCTTGTTCTTCAGGCCCTCGGGCACGTCGCCGTCGGCGATGCGGGAGGCGAGACCCTCGACGATGGCGGTCTTGCCGACTCCGGGTTCACCGATGAGGACCGGGTTGTTCTTGCTGCGCCGCGACAGCACCTGGATGCAGCGGCGGATCTCCTCGTCGCGGCCGATGACCGGGTCGATCTTGCCGCTGGACGCGAGTTCGGTGAGGTCCTGGCCGTACTTCTCGAGCGCGGCGAACTTCTCCTCGGGATTCTGGTCGGTGACGCGATGTGAGCCACGGACGTCCTTGAGGGCCTGCATCAGCTCTTCGGATCCGACGTCGAGTCGTGCGTTCATGGCGAGCAGCAGGTGCTCGACCGAGAGGAAGTCGTCGCGGAAGTCCTTCTGGTACGTCTCCGCGTTGGCGACGACGTTGGTGAGTTCCTTGCTCATCCGCGGTTCGGCGCCGCCGTATGCCTTGGGCAGCTTCTGGACCGCCTCGTCGACCCGGTTGCGGACCATCAGCGGGGCCTGACCGAGCTTTGCCAGCACGGCCGGCACGATCGTGTCCTCCTGGCGCATCATGGCGCCGAGCACGTGATCGGGCGTGAGTTCGGGGTTCGACAGTTCCTTGGCCTGGTCGATGGCCGCCGAGAACGCCTCCTGCGTCTTCAGGGTCCACTTCTTCGGGTCGATCGCCATCCGTTCACTCCTCGCTCGTGCCGGCCACCTCGCGTGCACCGGTCATGCTACTCACAAATCCTGAGTGTGAGTGTATCAGCTTTCCCGGTTGTCCACAGGTGTCTCGCGGAGAAAATCGACGATCGCGGCGGCGGTGCCGGCCACGCCTTTGTAGTTGCGCACGTCAGCAGGCAACGACTCGACCGATTCGGCGAGCCGACGGGCGACGTCGGCGTCGGTTCGGACCGTCGGGATCGGCGTCACGTACGTGCGGATCGTGAACAGCACACATCCGGTCGCCGGGAACCGCCGGAGTGTCTCTCGCTCGACCCGCACGTAGAGCTGGCCGGGCGCGGGAGCGACGGCTCGGGCCGGGCCGGTGCCGTCGACCGGTGTGTACCAGTCGGGGGTGTCGATGATGCCCCAGCCGAGTCGCCAGAAGCTGCGCTCGGGGACGAGCCGGTCGAAGAATCGGTCGATCGGCCCTTCGAGCTGTTCGTTGAGGCGGTCGACGGGCTCGTGAACGCCCGCCATGGTGAGGCCGAGTTTCGAGCGGAGATCCCAGCGGTTGGGGAAGCACACCGATCCGCCGCCGAACACGAGCTGACCGTTGCGTTCGACGAGCAGCACGAGGTCCTCGGGCACGAGGCGTGCGGCTGCATCGAGCGGGTGCAGCCCCGGGTCGAGGATGACGTCGCCATATCGGTCGGGCCACCGCGCGCGCAGGTGCTCGACGAGAGCGCCGCCGACCTCGGCGCCGGCGCGCTCGACCCGGTCGTCGAGCACGGCGAACACGGTGTCGGGATGTGCCGCCATCAGTCGCTGCTTGGCATCGATGGCTACGTCCGCGTCGGGGCCGAGTTCGATCCAGTCGTGCAGGTCGAGCGGGCGCACACCGAGCCGCCAACGGAAGGCATCGGCTCCGGACGGTGCGGGGCCGTCCATGAATGGCAGGTAGGGCGCCGGCTCCACCGGAAGTCCCGCGATCGTCACCCTCGGAACGCTACTCGCCGCGCCAAGCGCAGCCCCCGCCCTCCGAACGGTGAGCTCT
>Ga0316197_10002608_pt1 | contig 12848 bp, 7 predicted proteins | sample OudBiesiAoxic_MG_FD_204939 | JGI IMG/M metagenome (GOLD analysis project Ga0316197, IMG submission 204939) | Coastal sediment microbial communities from Oude Bieten Haven, Netherlands - site A oxic | ecosystem: Environmental > Aquatic > Marine > Coastal > Sediment | place: Netherlands...
CTCGATTGTAAGGGGACATCCCTCGCACAGTCAACCGCGGTCACCCATCGCCAAGCTCTGAAGGCGGGCGCGTTTCTCCAACTCGACGTCGGGAGTGCCCACGGGATCCCGCGCCCTTCGCTCGAAAAGGAGATCGCGTCGGTAAGCGAGGGGCAGTCGATCGAAGAACTCGCCGAGAGCGGCCCCGGAGACCTCCAGGCCGACCTGCCAGCGACCCTCGGCGGCGAACCGGCCCTTCTCCCTCTCCCACCAGTCTCGCGCCTTGTCGGGATCCGGGGCCGGTTGAGCCTCGGCGAATTCCGATTCCTCCTCGTCGAGCCCCTCGGGAGGTGGGAGTGGCTCGGTCGCGTCGATCTCCTCGGCCCCGGTGATTCGCGTGAACGCCGCCCCGGCGGCCACGCGCAGGTCGGCGTCGCGCATCGCCTCCAACAGGGCGGGGATCGCGGAGATCGTTCCGAGCGCGCCGAGACCGACCAGGGCCGAAGGAGCGATCGCCGGATTGTCGAGGGATCTTCGCAACAGGGGAAGATCCTGCTCCCCGCCGATCACGCCGAGAAACGCCGCCGCCGCTGCCGGCGGATCCGTGAGCCGTCCGACGGCGTGTCGGCAAAGCTCCGCCAGGCCCGGCAGACCGACGTACGCGGATGTTTCCAGCGCCGCGCGTTGCAAAGCCGGGTCCTCGCCGTCGAGCGCCTGCACCAACGGCTCAGCGGTCCAGGGGCCCCCAAAACGCCGCAGAGCGGCATAGAGACGCGCTCGGGCGGACGGTTCGGACCCATCAACGAGGTGCGCGATATCGGGTGGCGGCGGCTGACGGTGGAAGGCGAGAATCTCCGCGGCCGCGGCACGGACGGGCGTCTCCGCGTGCTGCGAGAGCTCCTGGATGCGCGGTAGCACCCGGCGGATGTCGCTGTGCCGCAACCCGGTGCCGACTCCCTCCCGCACCTCGGGGGTCCCGGCGGCGAGCGCCATCAGAAGCTCCGCTTCCGGCTCGTCCGAGCCAAACGTCATCACGGTCAGGGCCGCTGCGGTTGCGGCACCGGCGTCCTCGCCGGCAAGCGCGGGCCGCGCCAGGTCGAGGGAGTGTCCCTCGGCCAAGCGGAGGCCGTCGAGATGGGCGTCGGCCCGGTCCTCGAGCTCCTCCAGTTCCTCGAGGGTCCAGTCGGGGGCGAAGATGACGTTTTCCCTCTGTTCCCAGAGAAAGTCGAGCTCCTCGAAGTGCTCCTCGACGATATCGAGGATGAGCCGCGGTCTCGCCAGTTGCGTCAAGGGATTCCCTCCATCCTGCATCGAAATGCGTCACTCTGGAGTCACTTGAGTGGAATCGCGTCGGTTTCAAGGATAACCCAAGAGCCATCATCGGCGGGAGACCGCCGTTATCGCGCCGCCCGCCGGGTCTCGGGGCGAGTTCCGAAAGACGGAACGGACGGTTTTGGTCAGATACCCAATGTTCTCGAGGCCGTAAGAGTCCTTTGCCTAAGATTCGCTCACACCCTAGCGTGCGGACAAGGAGAATAAAGCAGGTTTTCGGTCGAAAGGAAAGGTAGTCGGGGGCCGAAGGTTCGGATGTTGAACGAGACCGCCACGCGGTGAGGCCGGGGGCAGGATGAAGAACTGAACCAGCCAACCTTTCCTTGACGTGGACTCCCAGATACGCCTAGGATTTGGGCATACCTGATCAGGACGCGGGGTAGGGACGGTCGTCGAGACCGATGTGGTACAAGCCCGCACCAGGAGGGGTTACAGAATGCGACGCTCGACGCGCACGGTTTCGATACTGTGCTTGGTGCTACTGGTCGCGTTCTTCGCCGGATGTGCGAAGAAGAAGACTGTCCAGCTGGAGATGACTCGGGAGACCGTGATCATCGAGCCGATTATCGAGTCGATGTCGATCGACCCGTCCGGTCGTCTGGACACACGCGAGCGCGGCAAGACGATCCAGGTGACCATGGTCGGTGACCCGGGTCTCCAGGCGACGTTCGACATCGAGGGAGGCGCGAAGGGGCAGGCCATGCGCGAGACCGAGCCCGGTGTCTACACCGGTTCGTTCCAGGTCGCGCGAGGGCAGCAGGGCGATTTGCGCCTGGTCGGCCACCTGGTCGACCCGCCCAGCGGTGCGTCCCAGGAGTATCGGAGCCAGGCGCCGCTGGCGTTGTGGGTCAGCCAAGTCGTCGGTTGCACCCCGGAGATGATCCGGGAATTCGACACGAAGCTCCAGAACGCGACGATTCTTTTCGGCTTCGACCACTGGGAGCTGACGGACGAGCACAAGGCCAAGATCCAGCAGTCCAAGAAGATCTTCGACGCGTACCCTCTGTGCACCGTCTTCATTGTCGGCTACTCGGACGACGTGGGCCGTCCCGAGTACAACATGACCTTGTCGCAGCGACGAACCGTGATGACGGGAACCTACGTCCTGTCGCTGGGCGTGCCCGAAACCCGGTTGAGCGAGTTCTTCTTCGGGGAGGAGTACCCGGTGGACTCGGCCGACACGCCGGAGGCGCGAACGAAGAACCGCAGAGTCGAGTTCCGATCCTTCAATCCGCACAAACGATGATCGACGATTGAGTAATCGTAGGGTTTCGAGATCAAGTCGGACCGATCGCAGACGCAGAAGGTCCAGCAGATGCTAGATAGGGGGCGTCACATGAAGCGCGAACACGGGTGGCGGGCTGCGACGCTCGTCGGACTCCTGGTGGTGATCGCATGCGCGGGCGACGCGTGGGCTCTGACCGACGAGGAGATCTTCCGCGAGTTCCGATTCAATTTCGTCATCCCCGGCGGGCGTGCAACAGGTCTCGGCGGGGCCTTCGTCGCGGCAGCCGACGATGCAACCGCGGCAGAGGCCAATCCCGCGGCGTTGCACTACATCAGCCGTTTCGAGGTTTTTCTGGAGTACCGGGCAACACAGCCCGATACCCTGATCAACTCCGGCGCGACGGGTAGCAACGACATCGTGTCCACGGTGCCGTACACCGACTTCACCTCGGTGACGAATCCCGAGGATCGCGGGTTCGTTTCCTTCGCCAGCTTCGCGTTCCCCTTCAGCATGGGGAGCCGTCGGGCCAGTGTGGCCGTTTCCAGGTGGGTCGCGCTGGACACGCAAGGCTCGCTGTCCGCCAACGGCGTCGGGACCACACTCGACGTTTCGCTCGTCGATTTTCCGATCGTCGTCGATCCCAGTACCAACCCACCGTCGACCGAGCGCTACACGATCAACAACCAGGTCGAGGGCATGCTGGACGCACAGATCGTGCACTACGACGCCAGCTTCGAGTTCTCGATCACGCGAGATTTCTCCTTCGGCGTGACGGCCGGTCTGGCCGAGTTGAACATGACCTCCGTCGTGAACAGCCAGACCAGCGACCCGCTGGGAGTGCTGACCTCGATCCACCCCCGCGTCGACGTCGGCGGAGCTCTGTCGGATATCCAGATCCAGACCAACGTCGACGGCACGGACACGGCGCTGGCCTACTCGCTCGGGCTGCACTGGCACCCGGATTCGACTTACCCCAGCGGGATTTCGCCCCTGCGGTTCGGCCTGGTTTATCGCAAGGGAGCGGAGTTCTCTCTCCCGCAGACCCGTACGTCATTCAATCCCGACACGGGCGCGTTCGAGCCGGGCGCGACCGATCCCCTGGCCGAGTTCGAGAACGTGCTGAAGGTTCCCGATCGCTGGGCCGTTGGCGTCAGCTACGAGGTCGGGCAGCGCTGGTTGCTGACGCTGGATCTCGAGCAGATCAAGTACAGCGACCTGCTGGAAGGCTTCCAGTCGGGTGTCAACTTCTTCACCAGTGGATTGATCCCGCCGACGTTGTTGCCCGGCGTTGACGATCTCGAGTTCGAGGTCGACGACGCGACCGTGCCTCGCGCGGGCGTGGAATTCAACGTCAACAGCCGCGGTGGCTGGTTCAGTGCGGTGCGAGCCGGCTATTACCTCAGTCCGGACAGCAAGATCCGCCTGAAGGAAATCGACAGCCGCGACCCCGACATCGACCAGTTGTTCATGGACCTGTTCGCCGGAGGCGAGGACGTGAATCACTTCACGGTCGGGTTCTCCATCGGTACGCCGATCGGGCTTCGTTTCGACATCGCCGGCGATTTCTCCACGGTGGGGAATCAGTTCGTGGCCTCCGGCATCTATCGGTTCGGTGGTGTGAGGCGCTAGTGACGCGACGACCCGAGAGCCAGAAGCGGTCAGACAACCGGACACGTCGTGTTTCCGGTTCGCTGGTCGTGATCTGTCTGCTGGCTTTCGTGGTTCCGCCGTCCGGCGCGCAAAGCTCGGAGCGGCCATGGGAGTTGCCCGGGGACGAGCGTGAGATAGCCCGCCAGGTTCGGGCTCCGGACTACTGGTTCGAGAGGTATCTGCGGGCCGATTCGATCATGAGCAAGCAGCTCGGCAAGGGCGGTCAGGGCGACCCTGCAGAGCTGGACAAGGCGATCGCGCTGCTGCGGCTGGCCATCGCCAATCGCTCGAGTGCCTCGGCCGTCGAGCGGCACCCCACCGAGCGGACGATGGAGTTCCCGTACGTCCCTTACTTCATGCTCGCCACGGCGTTTTACGAGAAGGGCGACATCGAGAGCGCGACGCTGTGTTTGCGCGAAGCGGAGCTGCAAGCCGCGGTCCAGCGAACCGAGCACGCGGCGCAGTTCACGGAGTTGCAGACCGATCTCTCACGCCGGGTGGAATTGGTACGCCTGGCCGGTGCGGCGCGGATGCTCGAGCAGTGGCAGCAGGGGACTCTCGGTGCCTGCATGTCGGACCAGGGTCGGCAACAGGCCGGCCAGATTCGGCAATCCTACGACACGATGGTGGGACAGAAGACCGCCGCGGACCAGGTGCGAAGCCGGTTGGTGACGGAGATCGGCGATCTGGTCAAGGGCGAAGCCGGTCGGATGTCGGGCTACATCGATCAGGTACGATCGGCAGAGTGGGAACAGGCCTTCGCGAGTCAGCCGCTGCAGCTCTCCGTCGCCTGCGAACTGTCCTCGTTGCGCGTCGACCCGGCCGCGATGGCCGGGGTCGAGCAGAGACTGAGAGATTGCTGCAACGAGGCAACGCAGATGCTGCGATTCGCCGGTCAGCAGGCCTGTGCGACGCTTTCTGCGAAGAACAGCGACGTCCAGGGCCGGTTCGAGACCGAGCGGCGCTTCGGCGGCGACGCGGGTGCCGCCGGGCAAATACCCTCCGTGCCGGCGGTCTGTTCCTCGACGTCCTGGGACGCGCTGGAAGTCGATGCCCTGGCGACGACCGTGGACCGGATCGCCTTTGCAGACACCTACAGGCAACTGGAGACGTCACTGACGGCGGTGACCGCTCGACTGGCCCAGAAAAAGGAAGGGCTTCAGCGCGGGCTCGTGGCCTCGAGAGAGAAGATCTTCACCGCGGGCCGTGATTGTGCGCGAGACCTGGGACTCGGCGATGCCAACAACCGCATGGCTGCGCTGCGAGACCGCATCGACCAGGCGATGGCCAGCCAGGATCCTGCCGCGGCGGCGGCGCTGGGCAACATCGACGCGGAGATCGAGACGGCACGCGCGACGCTCGTCACCAGGGCAGGCGAGGGTGCGGCGAGGTTGCTCGGGCACCGCGAACAGCTCGAGGGCATCTCCACGGCGAGTTTCTCGGGCCTCCCCGGCGCGAGCGATTCCTTCGGTCAGAACCCCTCACAGGCCTCCCTGGACGCGCTTTGCCGGTCGGTGTCGACCGTGATGGTGGCGGTCAACGAGTGGGGCCAGAACAACATACCTGCCTTCGAGACCGGACTTGCCCGACGACGCTGGCATCTGGAAGTCGCCGGGCAGTGGCAGCGAGCCGATGGGGCGCCGCGACTGGACTGCATCGAGCAAAGCCTCGCCGCCTACCCCGGCGCCTACTCGCGGGCGAACTCGAGAGCCTGGGTCAACCAGGCCAGCTCGGCCATCTCGCAGGCCACCGCATGTATGCTCGACTACCGGGAACAGCACGCGGCCTGGACTGCCGCCATGAGCCAGGAGCTCGACGACCTCGTCGAGTCGGCGGGGCGATTGGCCCAGGCCGGGTCCCTTCCGAAGCTCGAGGAGATGAGCAGGAACGTCGACGGGACTAAGGGTTCGCTCGTTGCCATCGCGTCGCTCCTTGCGCTGTCCGAGGATGCTTCGGAGCAGTCGCTGCGAGCCGAGCTTCAGCAGAACGGGCTCGCCGTACCGGACGAGCGCTGGAACCATCTTGGCCGGCTGGCGGGGCAGGGCGTCGACACCCGGGAAGAACTGCTGATCATCCGGGACGAAGCGATCGGTCCGCGACTCGTGGCGGTCGAGACCGAGATGATGGCCTGGAGGCCGCTGGTTGGCAAAGTGCGCTCGTACCTGGCGCTCGAGCGGGCGATGCAGAATTACAGCCAGGGGGACGTGGATGCGGCGATCTTGACCCTGAGACGGGACGAGTCGTCGGAGCCGGCGCAGGGTAAGGCGGGGGCGATGGTGCATGCCGCTCTGTCGTATTTCCTGCACACGAAGTGGCAGCTGACTGAAACGAGACCGGGTGACGGACAGGTGAGCACGATGTTGCTGGACGATGCCCGGCTCGAGGCCCGCACGGCGCTCGAGGCGCAGCCCGAGTTCCAGTTGCCGACGTTTCTGGTGCAAAGCACGAATTTCAGAGATTTCTTCGACAGCTGTCGTTCGATGTGAAGGGTGGGAGATGGGTCATGGAGAGATTTAGAGCCACATTTCTCTTGAACGGGGGCTGGGGGCGCCTGACAGGACTCCTGGCCGGAGCTTCGTTGCTCTTTCTGGGGCCTGCGGTGCTTGCCGTCGAGGTGGACCGGGTCGTGCTCTGCGAGGACGCGAGCCAGTCGGGATCGACGGAATGCGATGGCGCCGACATCCGCTTCCAGCAGGACATCTCCGCCACTCGACAGTACGGATTCTCGGTGGCGATGGGTTATCTGAACGGCGACAACTTTGCCGATGTCGTGATCGGCGACCCGGGCGAATCGCGCGTCTACGTCTTCTTCGGTGGCGTGAACAACGCCTCCCCCGCGGAAGATCTGAACGACCGCACGCTCGAAAACGCCGACTTCGTGCTGTTCCTGGGTACACCCGACGCCGGACTGGGCTCCTCGATTGCGATCGGTACTCTCAACACGATCAGCAACGACATGATCGTCGGTGCGCCGGCGATCGACGACGCGTCCCAGGCCGGTGCGGCCTACGTCATCGATGCCGGTTTCTGGGCCAGCAACCCTCCCCAGGAAAACGACATCGAGCAGATCGCAATCGCCACGTTGCGCGGCGAGCAGGCCGGCGAGCAGGCCGGCTACTCGGTCGCCATGGGGCCGGTTCTTTCCGCGGGGACGGACGACTTCGTCGTCGGCGCGCGCCTGGCTCAGGAATCCCGGGGTCGCGTCTACGCCGTCTCCTCCGCGGTGACTGGCGATTTCGACCTCGGTACCGCCACGATGGTTACCGGCGTTGGCGCTGCGGGCCCGGACCCGGACGATCCTGACAGAACCTCCGCCGATGCATTGGGCGAGTATCTCGCCATCGCCGACTTCGTGATCGGGGGCGACGGCATCGACGAGATCGCCATCGGTGCCGTGGGCACGCCCCCCGACGAGACGACGAACATAGGTGGCCGGGTTTATCTGGTCGATGTTTCCGGAGGCAACATCGATCTCGCAATGACGGACGTACGCACGATCCAGGGTGTGAACACCAACGACTTCTTCGGTTTTACCCTGGTCGCGGGTGACTTCGACGGCAACGGCCGGCCGGATCTGGTGGCTGGCGCGATCTACGCCGACCGCGAGGTCCCCGACTGCGCGACCGACGAGAAGAACGCCGGCGCGCTGTACTACTTCGACAACCTGGCGCTGCAGGGCACCGCGACGACATCGGCCGACGCGGCGTCGAAGATCCTGTGGGGCTTTCGCAAGTGGGACGAATTGGGCTTCGGTCTCGCCGCCGGCGACGTCAACAACGACCTCGACACGGATCTGATCGCCAGTGCGCGCTCCCACGACCGCAATCTTGCCCGTTTCGACGAAGTCAACGAAGGCGCGGCCTACGTCTTCCACGGTGGCCCCGCGTCGATCTTCACGACCGCGACGATGGTCTGTCTGGACTGCACCGAGACGTCGTGCGATCCGCTGCCGACCGGTGTCGATGCGATGCTCTTCGGAGGGGACTACGACATCGGGTCCTCGACGAGCGAGCAGGTCGGCTTCTCGCTGGCCGCGGGCGACTTCAACGGGAATTCGCTGTTCGACGACATCGTCTTGTCCAGTACCGCCCACGATCGCGCCTACCTGGTCACGCTGGTCAACACGGACGGGACGAACACGAACCCCGAAGGTCAGGCGACCGACGATTACCGAGACATCCGGGACCGCGACGATGACGGCGACGGCTACACCGACGTCGAGGAAGACGAGAACCTGGACGGCATCGTCAACGGCGTCGAGTCCGATCCGCTGGTGCCCAACCGCGATGTGGCGGTGTCGATCACGACGCCCGGCACAGGCGCGTTCAACTGCAATGACGTGCAGACGGTCACGACCACCGTCACGAACTCGGGTCTGCTGGCTCTCAACGACCCACAGCTCGAGGTGACCCTGCCCGGCGCGCTGCAGTCCGGCGGCGTGCGTCCGGTCTACCGTTACGTCCCTGGGACGACCGTGGTCGACGGGACTCCGGTGGCTGATCTTCTGCTGTGCCAGGACACGCTCGCGGCGTGCGTCGATAACGGTGATTGCGCCAGCGAAGACATCTGTGGCGTCATGCCCTTCACGACCGCGCGATCGTTGACCGCGGACGGTAACCCGCTGCCCACGCCGCTACTGTCCACCGAGAGCATCGGGGTCGCCTTCGATATCCGGGCGAACGTGAAGATCGAGATCGGCACGGACACCGCCGACACCGTCGATGCCGAGGTGACGCTCGATCCGACGGAAGACCCTGATGGACTCGATCCCGCGAGCCCGCTCGCCGGCGAGCGTCAGGCCTCGGCGCCCGTCAGCCTGAACCTGCCGCTACTGTCGATCATCAAGACCTCGACGGACGTCAACGACGCGCCGCTGGAACCCGAGGACGTCCTGCGGTACACGATCACGCTGGCCAATCCCGGCGGGGCTGCGCCGGCTCTCAACGTCCTTGTTTCCGACGCCATCCCGGCGAAGACGCTCTTCGTCGCCGCTTCCTCGACCTGTGAGATCGACGCGGCAGCATGTCCGGGCGGGACCGTCACCGAACCGGCGAACCCGTCGGGCGGCACCCTGACCGCGGAATTCCCCACCCTGGCGATCGGTTCCACCGCCATCATCACCTTCGACGTCAAGGTTGACCAGGAGCAGATCAACCAAGGCGACACCATCGACAATACTGCCGTCGCTTCGGAGGATTGCGTCGAGGACAAGCAGTCCGACACCTCGGATGCGGTCACCGTCGATACCACGATCGCGGTCACGAACGTGCCCGTCCCGAATACGCTGGTCGAGCCCGGAGGGACGGTCGACTACAACGTGACCGTCACCAACCAGGGCAACATCCGGTTGGCCATCACCTCGATGCTCGACGACCTTTACGGCGACGTTACCGATCCTGGCAACCTGACCCTGGACTCCACGAACTGTACGGTCCCGACCGACATCGACCCCGGTGGTTCCTACAATTGCACCTTCGTCGTGTTTCTCGGCGGAAGAGACGCCGACGACGTGATCGAGGACACGGTCACGGTGGTGGTCGAGACGCCGACCGGTGTCGACACCGACTCCGGCGCGGGGCTGGCCTCGGTGACGATCACCGACCTTCCGCCATCTGTCGCCGTCATCAAGACTGCGTTGCCGACGACGGTCGACGAACCGGGCGGCGACGTGACCTTCACCGTGCGCGTGATCAACCAATCCGTGGCCGACACCGTGACGGTGACCCGGATCGAGGATGACGAGGACAACGACGGTACGGTGGACGTGACCTACCAACCCACCATCTGCGTCGACGCGGAGTTGGCGCCCGGTGAAGCAACCGACTGTACTTTCACCCGGTTCGTCGGCGGGGATCCGGGGGACACGATCACGGATAACGTGACGGTGACGATGCTCGACGACGACAACGAGGACGTGATACGCAGCGCCACGGCGACGGTGACCGTGGTCGACGTGCCCTCGAGCCTCGCCGTGGTCAAGACGGCCACTCCGGACAACGTGGACGAACCGGGCGGCCTGGTCGATTTCACGGTGACGGTGACGAACACCTCGCCGGCGGATACGGTCACGTTGACCTCGATCGAAGACGACGAAGACAACGACGGCACGGTCGATCAGACCTACGACCCGGCGGTGGACTGTAACGCGACGGTGCTGGCACCGACCGAGGTTGCGATCTGCACCTTCAGCCACGCAGTCAACGGCAACGCCGGCGACACGATCACCGATGCCGTGACGGTCTTTGGCACGGACGACGACGTGGCGCCGGTCAGCGGCGGCGCCACGGCGACCGTGACCATCAACGAACTCGTTGCGGCGATCACGGTGGTGAAGACCGCGACACCGGACAACGTGGACGAACCGGGCGGCCTGGTCAATTTCACGGTGACGGTGACGAACGATTCCGTGCTGGACACGGTGACGCTGACCTCGATCGAAGACGACGAGGACAATGACGGTACGGTCGATCAGACCTACGACCCGGCGGTGGACTGTAGCGCGACGGTGCTGGCCCCGACCGAGGTCGCGATCTGCACGTTCAGTCACGTGGTCAACGGCAACGCCGGCGACACGATCACCGATGCCGTGACGGTCTTTGGCACGGACGACGATGTGGCGCCGGTCAGCGGCGGCGCCACGGCGACCGTGACGGTCAACGACGTGCCCTCGAGCATCGCCGTGGTCAAGACGGCGACACCCGACACCGTTCCGGATCCCGGAGGCAACGTGACCTTCGGTGTCTTGGTAACCAACACGTCGCTCGTCGACACGGTGACCTTGACCTTCATCGAGGAGGACGAGACCGACGATGGCACGGTGGACTCGATCCTCCCTCTGACGGAATGTGATTCCGTGGAGCTTCTTCCGACTGAAGTGGCGACGTGCAGTTTCGACAGGGTCGTCGCGGGTACGGCGGGCGAGACGTTCACCGATCGAGTGACGATCACCGGTGAGGACGACGACGGGGGGCCGGTCAGCGGTGACGCAACAGCGACCGTTACCATCGGACCTCCGCCGATCGGTCCGCCTGACCAGTTGAATCTCGTGAGTACCGGCGGAAGCCAGTTCGAGTGGAACCCGACAGGCTCGGCGGCGAGCTATCACCTGTACCGGGGCGACATGCAGGAACTGATCAGCACCGGCGCCTATGCCCAGGACCCCGCCGAGGTTCCCAGCGCCGCTCGGATGTGCTGGTTGTCTCAGCCGCAGTACGACGACGACTTCGTTCCCGAGGCCGGTGCCGTGGTCTTCTACCTCGTGACCTTCGACGACGGTCTGAGCGAAGGGGATCTGGGATATGCACGGCAAAACGCGAACCCGTGCCGACAGTAGACAGTAGGAGGATGCAGTAGCGATGAGAAGCAAACGAATCACCCGGGTGGCGGCGCTATGTCTGTGTATCTTCCTGGTCGGCGCAGTGATCCTCCCCGACGCGGTGGCCGCCGCGAAGAAGAACTACATCGAGACCAAGATCCACGGAAAGCTGCTCTACCCCGGAAGCGGCAAACCCATGGCCGGCGCCATGATCCGATTCACACCCACCGACCCGGACCTCGCCCGAGCGTCGACCATCACCGAAGAAGACGGGAGTTTCGTCGTCTCCGGCCTGGGTTTCGGAAACTACATCGTGGAGATCGAGACGGCCGAGGGTGAAACGATCCACGGCATCAACGCACTGCCGGTCGAAGAGGGCAAGCCGCTGGTGCTCGACCTCAAGCTATCCGACCGGGTTCGATCCTCGACAAACCTGGAGAATCAACCGGACCGCTTCGCAGCGATGGTGGCCAAGGAGGAGAAGAAGACCGGTAAATTCTGGAAACAGTTCGGGATCTTCTTCGGTATCGCGATCGTGATCGCTCTCTTGTTCTGACCCGGGCCACCCCCGGCTATTGCGCTCCCGCGGCGAGTGTAGGCACTTCGTCCGATCCTGCCAGTTCTGAATCCAGTACGGTTCGCAGTTGCGTGAACTGCGCGTTCACGCGTCGGTTCTGCTTGACCGCGCCGAACGCCTCGGATACGTCCAGACTTCGCGAGGCTTTTTCGTACTGTCTCTGATCGTGCTGGACGCGTGCGAGCTGGAAGTAAGGCAAGTAGTCCATGTACTGCTGGCCGGGGATCCGCATCGAAGCCTGCGGAAACGGGTGGCTCTGAATCAACTGATCCAAGATCGGGGCCGCTTCCGCCGTCTTCTCGTCATCGATGAGCTGCACCGCTCGCTGGTAAGTCTCGAACCAGTATGTCTGTGCGTGGGCCACGCCGAGGAACGAGCAAATCAGCACTGCCGGAAGTGCGATGCGAAAGAACATTCTGATCGACCGGGGGGATCGGGGCATGTTAAACCTCCACAGGGACGTATCCCGTAGGGGGGTAAATTTAATGCCTCGCTACCGGCTGTGGCAAGCGAAGCCTGAGTTGCGATTTTGTAATGACTCGTTCTGCCGAAAGTCGCCGGGGTTTCTCGTGAATCAGTCCTCGTCCGGGTCGGTGGGCGAGGCGAGGTCTACGAGCCAGTCCCACTCGGGCCCGTCCGAAGAGAGCTCTCGCCGCGTCAACGTGCCCTGGGGATCGACCGTCAATTCCTCGCCCTCCTCGACGCTCAACCTCTCTCCCTCACGCACCAACTCCACCGTCCCCTCGCGCAAGCGCACTCGCAGGCCG
>Ga0316197_10002609_pt1 | contig 12847 bp, 15 predicted proteins | sample OudBiesiAoxic_MG_FD_204939 | JGI IMG/M metagenome (GOLD analysis project Ga0316197, IMG submission 204939) | Coastal sediment microbial communities from Oude Bieten Haven, Netherlands - site A oxic | ecosystem: Environmental > Aquatic > Marine > Coastal > Sediment | place: Netherlands...
CACGCGTTCGGCGATCACCGGCCGCCCACGTGACCGGAGATCTCCTCGACGGCCGCCCGAAGACCTTCGTCTTCGACCTCGATGGTGTGGTCTACGTTGACGCAGAGGGAGTACCGGGAGCCGGGAAGACCCTCGCGGCGATCGAGGATGCCGGACATCAGGTGCTGTTCGCGACCAACAACTCTTCGCGCGCTATCGATGCAGTGATCGAGAACATCGCCGACCGTACCGGGTTCGTACCGCAGGCTTCGGCGATCATTACTTCGGGCGGCGCCGCTGCCGACATGCTGGCCGACGATGATGAGATCTGCTTTGTCTTCGGATCCGAAGGGCTCGCCCGCACGCTCGCGGATCGAGGTATCGCCACCACCGATGATCACGAACGGGCAACGGCGGTGGTGGTTGGTCTCGACCGAGAGCTCACATACCAACGATTGACCGCAGCCGTACTCGCTGTGCGCCGAGGCGCTCGATTCATCGCCACGAACGACGATGCAACCTATCCAACGCCGGATGGCCAGTACCCGGGCTGCGGCGCCCTCGTGGCGTCGGTGGAGCGCGCAACCGGGGAGCGTCCGATCGTGTGCGGCAAGCCGAATGCGCCGATGCTGCGGCTCGTCGAGCGGCGAGTGGAGCATCCCGAGGTGTGGGTGGTGGGCGATCGCGCTGAGACCGACCTGGCGATGGCCGCCGCTGCCGGCTGGGGCAAGGTTCTCGTGCTCACGGGTGTCACGCGTGCCGCAGCGGACGTGCCGATCGAGCTTCGGCCCGACCATGTGGTCGATTCGATCGTGGACCTGTGGGAGCTGATGTCTTCACGCACGGGTCCGGGCAAGCGATAATGGTCCCATGATCGAACACGAAGACGCGGCGACGAGAGATCCTGGTGATGACCTCGATGAGCTCGAGCAGGAGCTCGAAGACGCCGACGCGGCAGACGCGCCGCAGACGGCGGAGCAGATCGCCGGTGTGCTCGGACAGTTGCTCGACGACATCGACGGCGGCAGCGGGAGCGGGGCGTCCTGACGAGGCGACGGCTCGACGCCGAACTCGTGCGTCGCAAGCTCGCTCCGTCGAGATCAGCAGCGAAGTCGCTGATTGATAGCGGCCGCGTCCGGGTTCGCGGCAACCCGGTGCCCAAACCTTCGACCATGGTGGCCCCCGACGAGCCGCTCTCGGTTGACGGACCGCCACCGCCGTTTGTCAGCCGGGCCGGGGTCAAGCTGGACGGCGCCATCGAGTTGTTCGGTATCGAGGTAGCGGATCGCAGGGCGATCGATGTTGGGGCATCGACGGGAGGATTCACCGACTGCCTTCTCCAGCGAAATGCCGGCTCGGTCGTCGCTCTCGATGTTGGCTACGGACAACTCCATCACCGCATCCGCAGCCACGAGCGCGTGAGGGTCGTTGAGCGCACCAATATTCGGCACGCCGAACCCGAAGACCTCGGCGCCCCATTCGATGTTGTGGTCGCGGACCTGTCGTTCATCTCGCTCGCACTCGTCGCGCCACAGCTGGTCGCCCTCGGCGCCGCCGGCACCGATTGGGTCCTCCTCGTCAAGCCTCAATTTGAGGTTGGTCGCAGCCTGGTTGGAAAGGGTGGGATAGTCCGCGATCCGAACGTCCACCTTGCGGCGGTTCTCCAAGCCGTGGAGGCGCTGGGCGACGCCGGCATCAGCGTCGTTGGATTGGTGGATTCGAGCATTCGAGGCACCGAGGGCAATCGAGAGTTTCTCGTTCACGGCAGGATCACCGAACGGCGCATCGATCGCGGTACCGTACGCAGTGTTGTCCTCGAGGAGGCCCGCCCGTGAATCGCATCGCCCTGGTCGTCCACGACGAGAAGCCGCGCGCTGCGGAGGCGGCAGCGGTGCTCGTCGCGGCATGCGCGTCGCGAGACGTGGAAGCCGTAACGGTCACATCCGATGCCCTGCCGGATGCTACCGACGCCGTCGTGGGGGTCGGTGGTGACGGCACCGTGCTCCGCGCCGCGGCTCTCGCCATGGATGAGGAGATCCCCGTCGCCGGGATCAATGTGGGACGTCTCGGCTATCTTGCTGAGTTCGGTATCGACGAAATCGATGCATTTGCCGCGGCTCTTGCGGCGAGACGCCTTCGAGTCTTTTCGGTGATGACGGTGGCCGTTCGCGGCGAAGACTTCGCGGCCACCGGAATCAACGATGTCGTCATCGAGAAGGTTGTGAGTGAACGCATCATCGAGATCGGCGTCGCAATCAACGGAAATCGCTTCGCCGAATACCGCACCGACGGTCTGATCGTTGCCACCCCCGTGGGGTCAACCGCCTACTCCCTGTCGGCCGGCGGTCCGGTTGTCGATCCGGAGGTCGAGGCGCTGGTCATGACCCCGATCGCGCCGCACAGCTTGCTGTCCCGAAGCCTCGTCGTGGCGCCCGATTCCGAGATTGAAGTGACGGTCGAGATCGACCGTCCCGCCCGGGTCAACGTTGATGGACGAGAGATCGCATCCGTTGAACCGGGCGAGCGTATCGCGATCGTCCGGGGCGAGCGCAGCGCCCGGTTCCTCACCCTCGACACGCACCCGTTCCCCCAGGCCGTACGGCACCAATTCGGCCTCGCCCATGCTTGACGAGCTGACGGTTCGGAACCTCGGTCTGATCCCGTACGCCCATCTCGAACCGGGTCCCGGCCTGGTGGTGATCTCCGGCGAGACCGGCACCGGCAAGACGCTCCTCCTCGGTGCGCTGCGACTCCTCCGGGGCGAACAGGCCCGCAAGGATCAGATCGGCCCGAACGCCGACGAGACGGTGGTCGAGGCCCGCTTTCTCGACGATGGCAGCGAGCAAGTCCTCGGCCGTCGCGTCGACGCGCGCCGGTCGCGAGCTACGATCGACGGAAGCCTCGCCACGGCGGGGAATCTGGCCGATGCCCTGGCCGGCGTACTCGACGTTGTCGGCCAACACGACCGCACCCTCCTGAGCGATCCTCGGGCCCTTCGCCGGTTGCTTGACAACACCATGGGGCCGGCGGGCCGCAAGGAACTCAACCGCTATGCAGAGGCTTGGCGCGCCTACCGCGACGTCGAAGAGCGAGCCGCCGCGCTGGGAGGGGATCGCCGAGCACTCGAGCGAGAGCTCGATATGGCCCGATTCCAGAGTGATGAGATTCGCGCTGCGGCATTCAGCAGAGGGGACGACCGTGAACTCACCGACCGCGTGGGCCGATTGCGCAACGCGGAGGAGCTTCGGGAGCGACTCGGCGCGGCGAGCGAAGCAGCGGGGGACGAAGGGGCCGTCGGAGCGATCGAACGAGCAGTCCGCGACGTGCGCGCCGCAGCACGCACTGACCCATCGCTCTCCGCCCTGGCCGCTCTCGCCGACCAGACAGCCGAGGTTGCCTCCGAGTTCAGTGCAGAAATCGCCCGGGTTGCCACCGGCCTCGCTCACGATCCAGCTGAGCTCGAGCACATCGAGCAACGCCTCGCACTTCTCTCGGACCTCCGGCGCAAGTTCGGAGACGACCTCGATGCGGTGATCGACTTCGGCGAGGCGATTGAGCACCGGGCGGTCGAGATCGAGGGCCTCCTAGAGCAGGCCGGCGTGATCGAGGAGCAGCTGGTTCGAGCCCGAGCAGCCGTGCATGAGGCCGGCAAGCATCTACGCGGCCAAAGGAAGAAGACTGGGAGACGTATCGCTGCGGCCACGGTGGCGCACCTGCGCGATCTCGGCTTCACGGAACCAGTTGTGGAATTCGAAGTGGCGGAGCGCCCTCCAGGCCCCGACGGCGGCGACCACGTGATCCTCAACTTCGCTTCAGATCGCGGGCTCGACGCGGGACCGATCTCGAAGGTCGCCTCGGGTGGCGAGCTGAGCCGGCTGATCCTCGCCCTCCGGCTCGCCGCCGGAGCCGATGACGCTGCCGTAGTCGCCTTCGACGAGATCGACGCCGGCATCGGTGGCGCGACGGCTCTGGCGATGGGCCGGAAGCTTCAGGCACTCGCCGATCATCGCCAAGTGCTCTGCGTGACGCACCTTCCGCAGGTCGCAGCGTTTGCGAACACGCACTTCGTCGTGCGCAGGGACGGAAACGTAGCCAGCGTCGACTACCTCGAAGGAGATCAGCGCCTCGAGGAGCTGTCTCGCATGCTTGCGGGACTGCCCGACAGCAAGCGAGGTCGTGCGCACGCCGAGGAGCTTCTGAAGATCGCAGGAGGACCATGATGCCGAAAGGTGCGCTCCAGGATTCGGGTTCGGTATGCTTCGGCCTTCCGAGGTGGAGCGCGGCGTGACCAAGCACGTATTCGTCACCGGTGGGGTGACCTCAAGTCTGGGCAAGGGCATTACTGCTGCCTCACTGGGCCGGCTACTCGAGACCCGTGGTCTTCGAGTGACCATCCAGAAGCTCGACCCATACATCAATGTCGATCCCGGCACGATGAATCCGTTCGAGCACGGCGAAGTATTCGTCACCGACGATGGGGGAGAGACCGACCTCGATCTCGGCCACTATGAGCGCTACACGGGCGTTCACCTCAGCCGTGACTCGAACGTGACGACAGGTTCGATCTACCAGTCCGTCATTCGCAAGGAGCGGCGAGGTGACTACCTCGGGGCGACGGTCCAGGTGATACCGCACATCACGAATGAAATCAAGGCGCGGATCCGGAAGCTCGGACAGAACGAAGATGTTGACGTCGTCATAACGGAAGTTGGCGGCACGGTCGGTGACATCGAAGGGCTCCCGTTTCTCGAAGCAATTCGTCAGGTTCGCAAAGATGTGGGCCACGAGAACGTCTGCTACATCCACGTGACGCTGGTCCCGTATTTGGCAACGAGTGAGGAACTGAAGACGAAACCAACCCAGCACAGCGTTGCGGAGCTGCGCTCGCGCGGGATCCAGCCCGAAATCATAGTGGTTCGATCCGACCGCCCGATTGAGGAGCCTGCCCGCCGGAAGATCAGCCTGTTCTGTGATGTGGAACCCGACGCGGTGATCAACGCCCTCGACGTCGGAAACATCTACGCGGTGCCGCTCGCTCTCGAGGCCGCCGGCCTCGACGCCGTCGTGTGCCGAGAACTGGGCCTCGACACCCAACCACCCGACCTCGACGCCTGGAGAGCAATGGTGGATCGCATGGAGCGCGCGGTTGAGCCCGTGACGATCGGACTGGTTGGCAAGTACGTCGAACTGCCGGACGCTTATCTGTCGGTGGTCGAATCGCTGCGACATTCGGCGGCAGCACAAGGCGCCGATGTCGAGATCCGGTGGGTTCCGGCAGAGGAGGTCGAAGGCCTCCTGGCATCGACGCACCTCGACGGCCTCGACGGGATTCTCGTCCCAGGCGGATTCGGTATCCGCGGCATAGAAGGGAAGATCGAAGCGATCCGGCACGCCAGAGAGTCCGACGTGCCGTTCCTCGGCCTCTGCCTCGGTCTCCAATGTGCCGTGATCGAGTTCGCTCGTAACGTGATCGGTCACGCCGGCGCGCACAGCACCGAGTTCGATCCGACCACCCGTCACCCGGTGATCGACCTGATGGAAGATCAGGCCGACGTCGAAGACCTCGGCGGGACAATGCGGCTCGGCATCTACCCGGCGAAGCTCACGCCGGGCACGACGACAGCAGCGCTGTACGGAATGCCGGTGATCTACGAGCGGCATCGCCATCGGTGGGAAGTCAACAATCGCTTCCGGCACGAGCTCGCGGCTGCTGGGCTCGTGTTCTCCGGACTCTCACCGGACGACCGCCTTGTCGAGATCATCGAACTGCCGTCCCATCCTTTCTTCGTTGCCTCGCAGTTCCACCCGGAGTTCACCTCGCGGCCGGACGACCCGCACCCTCTGTTCAACGGGTTCGTCGGTGCTGCGCTTGCCCGGCGCCGAGCCAAGGACGCCGATGCTGGCGCCTCCGTCGACCTTTCGATCGGCACCGGCCGCTGAGGTGGGGGATTTCCGCACCATCGGCGCGAGGACTCTCCTTGAAGAGGCGTTTCTGCGAGTGGAACGAGCGACGATCAGCACTCCGGCGGGCGAGACCGTCAAACGCGTCGTGATCGCCCATCCCGGCGCAGTGGCGACGGTTCCCGTGCTCGACGGCGACGTGTTTCTGATCGAACAGCATCGCGCCCCGATCGGCGAAGACCTGCTCGAGATTCCGGCTGGGAAGCTCGATATTCCCGGCGAGGACGTCCTCGAGGCGGCGCGTCGCGAACTCTCGGAAGAGGTCGGCTTCGCCGCCGGACGTCTTGATCACCTCACCGACCTCATCACCACGCCCGGCTTCTGCGATGAGGTCATCACCATTTTCCTAGCCACCGAGCTGGTCGAGGTTCCGTCGGCGCCGGTCGGTGCGGAAGAAGAGCATTCAACGATTACGCGCATGCCGCTCGCCGACGCGGTTGAAATGGTTCACGATGGGGTGATCCGCGATGCGAAGACGATCGTCGGGCTGCTCCTCGCCGACGGGCGATGAATCCGCTGCCGGCGGAGGCGGACGAGTTCCTTGGCGCACTTCGCTCCGAACGCGGGCTCGCTCTCAACACCGTTGCAGCGTATCGACGAGACCTCATCGACTATTTCCACTATCTGCAGCATGGTGGCCCTGAGGCGGATGCGGCCGGATTCGCCGAAGACCTCGCAAGCAGGGGACTCGCTCGTTCGACGCGTGCTCGCAGGCTCGCTGCTGTGCGCGGATTCCATCGTTTCCTCGTCGTTGAGGGGATGGCTACCGACGACCCAACCATCCTCATCGATGTGCCCCGGCGAGTCCAGGGCCTTCCGAAGGCGTTGTCCGTTGACCAGGTGCTTTGCCTGATGGAGGCCCCGGATCGAACAACGTCGCTCGGCCGGCGAGACGGCGCCATCCTCGAGTTCCTCTATGGAACCGGCGCAAGGGTCTCCGAGGCAGCGCGGCTTGAACTCACCGACCTCGATCTGGAGTCATCGACCGTGATCGTCACGGGGAAAGGGTCGAAGCAGCGCCTGATCCCGTTGGGAAGCCACGCACGCCGGGCGATGGCAGCGTATCTTCCGGTGCGCCTCGACCTGCTGAGCGAGCGAGAGCGCCGTGACGTGGTGTTCGTGAACGCACGCGGCACCGGGCTTACACGGCAGGGTTTGTGGGAGATTGTGAAGCGAAACGGTATCCGTGCCGGCCTCAGGGCGGAGTCCCTCTCGCCCCATGTGCTCCGCCACTCAGCGGCGACGCACATGGTGGAGGGCGGTGCGGACCTAAGAAGCGTTCAGGAAATGCTCGGTCACGCTAGTATCAGCACCACACAGGTGTATACGCGTGTGTCTCCGGATCACCTTCATGAGGTATACGTGATGGCGCACCCTCGAGCCCGGTAGGGCACAAAGGGAGGACGGAACTCCGATGACCGCGACGATTGATACCGCAGCTGCCGAAGCGCTTCTCACCGAGGAGCGAGCCAAGGCCATGCGGCAGTTGCAGGACCTTGGAGCCAACGAATCGGGCGAGCTCACCGGAGCGGTCGACTACGGCGACGCGTTCGCTGATGCCGGCGCCGTGACGGCCGAACGAACCGAAGTCCTCCGCCTCGTTGAGACCGCCACTATCCGGATCGAACGGATCGACACGGCCCTCGGCAAGATCGGCGATGGCTCGTATGGAATCTGCGAGACCTGTGGCGAGGAGATCGAGCCGGACCGCATTGAGTATCTGCCCGCTGCCCGCCGTTGTGTGGGGTGCAAGGCCGCTTCGTGACCGGGGCCTTCACAAAGGCTCAGCATCTCGTGCGCCGATTCATTGGGCATGTGTCGGCTCGACCGCTGAGTCCGGCAGAGCAGGAGTTCGTCGATCAGCATCTCTCTGCGTCGTGCGCCGCGCTGTTCTGGCTCCAGAGCGCCGCTGACCAGCGACATGCGTTCAAATCCGGGTATCGCGTCGCGGTCGCATTGCCCGACGACGGTGAGGCCGTAGAGGCGGCGTTGCTTCACGATATCGGCAAGTGGAAGCCCTACATCGGGCCGATCCCTCGCTCGATTGCCACGCTGCTGGACCTCGCCCGGCTGCCGATGACGGGGAACATGCGGGCGTACCGCGACCATGGTCGGCTCGGGGCCGAGCAGCTGGAAGCGGCCGGCTGTGGAGGCCTTGCCGTCGAGTTTGCCCGCAATCACTCGCAGTCGACGATCGACGGTGCTGACGCCGAGCGATGGCACGTGCTGTACGAAGCCGACAGGTCGTGATCATTCAACGATCACCTGCACCGGGGGCGATAGCATCGCCGGCATGACGTACGAGGTGAAGACACGCGTCTTCGAGGGTCCACTCGATCTTCTGCTGCAACTCATCACTTCGCATCAGGTTGAGATCACCGATCTCAGCCTGGCGGATCTCGTCACCGAATACCTCGAGTACCTCGATGTGATGACCGGCATGGACCTCACGGTTGCGAGCGAGTTCCTTCTGATTGCATCGACGCTGATTCAGCTCAAGGCCCGGCACCTCCTGCCCGACGACCGGGAGATCGATCTTGACGACGAGCTCGCCCTCGCAGAGGAACGGGACCGCTTGCTCTCCCGCCTGCTGATGAACCTGACCTTCAAAGATGTTGCCGCGGTCTTGTCCCACCGCTTGCGATCGAGTGAGCGCCACGTCGCCCGCACCGTCGGTCTGGAGGGTGTGACGCCGCCGCGGCCCGACTTCAGCTTGAGGGTCGACCCCACCGGGTTGGCAGCAATAGCGAGCCGGGTCTTCTCCGACGTCGATGACGCCGTCGATGTTGACCACTTCGACCTGGAGCTGCCATCTGTTCAGACCGCAATGCTCGATCTTCAGGATCGGATGGCAGCGGCCATTGAAGCCGACTTCGACGATGTTGTCTCGCACTGCTCGCGATCGGTCGAAGTTGTCGCCTACTTCCTCGGTCTGCTGGAGCTGGCTCGCTGGGGGATCCTGCGCGTCTCGCAGGACGACCGCTGGTCCCCGATCATGGTCAACTACAGCGAAGCCGACGCGGCCGAGCAGCTTGACGCCCTCCTGAGAGGAGACGACCTCGAATGACAGAGACTCGTGCAGCCATCGAGGCGATCCTGTTCGTGGCCGAGACTCCGGTTGCCGCGCAGGAACTCGCCGAGGTCATCGAGGTGTCGCTCGCCGACATCGAGGTGTCGCTCGCCGACATCGAGCAGGATCTCCTCGAGCGCGATTCCGGCATCGTCCTGCGTGGGATCGCCGGTGGGTGGCGTCTCTACACGGCGGCCGCGATGCTCCCGTACCTCGAACGGTTCGCCGCATCCGAGCGTGCAGCCCGACTCTCGAACGCCGCCCTGGAAACGCTTGCCGTCGTTGCCTACCGGCAGCCCGTATCCCGTGGACAGATCGCCGAGGTACGCGGTGTTGATTCCGAGAGAGCCCTCCACACGCTCGAACGCCGCGGCCTGGTGCACGAGATCGGAACGGCCCCCGGCCCCGGGCAGGCGCTCCTCTACGGTACGACGGAGCTGTTCCTCGAGAAGCTCGGCATCAACAGCCCGCAGGATCTCCCGCCGCTCGCCGACCACGTGCCACCGGCCGACATCGTGGAGACGCTCGAGCGGCCGTTCCGACCGGAGGGATCATCGAACGACTCCAGAAGCTGATCGCCAGATCGGGCTTCGCCTCACGCCGACACGCCGAGGTCCTCATCGGGACTGGACGTGTCACCGTCGATGGCGAGCATGCGCATCTGGGGCAGAAGGTCGACGCTTCCGTGGCATCGGTCGCGATCGATGGTGTCCCGCTGCCGATTGCTCCCAACCTCGCGTTCTACCTCGTCTACAAGCCGGTTGGCACTGTGAGCACTGCGGACGATCCGCAGGGGCGTCCAACGGTGGTCGACCTCGTGCCGCGCGAGCCCCGGGTGTACCCCGCAGGGAGACTCGATGCCAACTCCGAAGGTTTGATGGTGCTCACCAACGACGGCGACCTGACGTTACTCGTCACCCATCCTCGGTACGGAATCCACAAGACCTATGTCGTGCTCGTCGACGGCACGGTCGAACCTGCAACCCTGCGTCAACTCAGGCACGGTGTGGAACTCGACGACGGACCCGCCGCGGCGGTGAGCGCCAAGATCGTCGATCAGTCCGAAGGTCGGGCCCTGGTGGAGATCACGATGGCGGAGGGTCGAAAGCGCATTGTGCGTCGCATGTTCGGTGCTGTGGGACACCCGGTAGAGCGGCTCGTACGGACGGCCGTCGGACCGATCCGCGACGGTGCGCTCGCGCCCGGAGAGCACCGCGCGCTATCGATCGAGGAAATCCGGACGCTCTACGCGGCGGGCCGAGCCGAGACCAATGACTGACGACACCAGGACGCTCGAACCCGTCACTGCGCCGTTTCAGGCCGGCGTGAACGTCCCCGGCGACAAGTCGTTGTCCCACCGTGCGCTGATCTTCGCCGCTCTCGCCGACTCGGAGAGCGAGATCGTTGGACTTGCTCCGGGCCAGGATGTGGCGTCGACCGTCACTGCGCTGCTCCAAATCGGGGCGCACCGCACGGGAGACCGCTTGCGGCCACCCACAGTTCTGAGTGACCCCGGATTTCCGCTCGATTGCGGTAACTCGGGTACCACGATGCGTCTCCTCGCGGGTGCCCTGTCCGGCGCACCATTTCGGGTGACGCTGAACGGCGACGATTCGCTCACCTCCCGTCCAATGAAGCGCTTGACCGAACCGCTCGGAGCGCTTGGAGCAAACCTTGCGCTTTCCGCAGAAGGCACGGCTCCCATCACCACCGGCGCGGCCGAACTGCATGGAGCCGACGTGATGATTGCCGTTGCGTCTGCTCAGGTGAGATCCGCCTTCGAGCTTGCCGCGATCCAGGCCGAGGGTGCGTCCAGCATTGACGGTCCGGGGGGTTTTCGGGACCACACCGAACGATGGCTTGAGGCCTTCGGGCTCGCAACCAACGAGGGGACGCGAACGACGATTGATCCGGGACGCCTGCCCGGTGCGAGCTACGAGATCCCCGGCGATCCCTCGAGCGCTGCGTATCTCTGGGCCAGCGCCGCCCTCGTGCCCGGTGCGCACGTGCTCACCCCACGCGTTTGTCTGAACCCGGGTCGCCTCGGCTTCCTTGGAATTCTCGAGACGATGGGAGCGGAGGTGCAGGGCGAGGTCACGGGATCAATCCATGGCGATCCGATCGGGACCGTGGCGGTAACGGGTGCTTCGCTTCGGGCGATCGAGGTGTTCGGTGAAACGGCGGCAGCAGCGATCGACGAGCTTCCTCTGGTAGCGGTGCTCGGGGCGTACGCCGAAGGCGTCACGGTGGTGCGCGACGCGGCCGAGCTGCGGGTCAAGGAAAGCAATCGAACCCTGAGCACGACAGCGATGATCCGAGCACTCGGCGGAGGGGCCGAGCCCACCGATGACGGTTTCGTTGTGGTCGGATCGGGCTTCCTCGATGGCGGGATCGTGGACGCGGCCGGCGATCATCGGATCGCCATGGCCGGGGCTGTTGCCGCAACGGCCGCTCGGCGCCCGGTTACGATCGCGGGAGCTTCGTCGGCGGCCGTATCCTGGCCCCGTTTCTTCGACACCTTGGAGGCAGCGTGGTCATCGCGATAGATGGTCCGGGGGGCGTGGGCAAGTCAACGGTGTCGCAGCGAGTCGCGGGCGCACTGGAGCTTCCGCACCTGGACACCGGTTCGACGTACCGCACCGCAGGGCTGCTGGCGCTGCGTAGCGGAGCAGCCCTCGATGACGCGCAGGCCGTTGTAGACGCTATCCAGGACGCCACGATCGCGATCGACGAGGGCTCGGTCACCGTCGACGGAGCGGATGTGACCGAGCTGCTCCGGGGTGACGAGGTGACGTCAGCGTCGAGCACGGTCGCCGCCCACCCGATCGTGCGGGCTCGCGTCGTCGAGCTACAGCGTGCGTGGGTGAGCGCCCACGGTGGTTCGGCCGTCGTGGAGGGTCGTGACATCGGGACGGTGGTGTTTCCGAACGCTCCCGTGAAGATCTACCTGACGGCGCGGGCTGAGGTTCGGGCGGCGCGTCGCTCTGGCGATGTCGAGGCGGCCGACAAGAGCCAGGAGCAGATCGCGTCGGAACTCGCCGCCAGAGACCACGCCGACTCCACGCGTGCCGCTTCACCACTCCGACCTGCCGATGATGCTGTGATCGTTGACACGAGCGACCTCGGGATCGACCACGTCGTAGCAGAGGTACTCCGCGTTGTCGCCCGCGCCGAGCGTCGGCGCCGCCATACGCTGTAGGGCGATTCTTGACCTCGTCGGGTCAACGGCCAAGATCGAGCGGGCTTCGGTTCTGTGGCTTGATTCCCCGCTTGTCGTCGTAGAAGACCCGTGCGTGATCCATCCAACCCGCCGGGTCCCCGTCAACGCGCAGTGCCGGGCCGAAGCCAAGCTGTTTCGTTGCCCGGTCGACAAATCCCATGAGCACGGGAACGCTCGCAGCGTCCGCTATTCGCCAGAACCCCGACCGCCACGCCGATCCCTTCGCTCGCGTTCCTTCCGGGGCGAGCACGAGCAGCATCGACTCGGAGCCGGCGAACGACTCGACCAACGTGGTCAGTCGTGCCCCCGCGTCGCCGAGAACCGGTATGGCCCCCCACCGGCGGAGCAGCCATCCGAACGGCCCAACAAACAACCCCTGGTGAGCCAGGAACCGGACGTGGAGATCGAAGTGGTGGACGACGGCGAGGAACACGAAGAAGTCCCAGTTGGACGTGTGCGGATAGCCGATGACGACCAACTTCGGTTCGTCGGGAACGCTGCCGACGAACGTCCAGCCGGTGAGCCGGAAGTACTGCTCGCTCAGCCACTGCATGTGTCAACGGTACCGGGGGCGCCCGACCAACGACGGGAGCTCCGGTTGTGCATGCCGTGAGCTG
>Ga0316197_10002610_pt1 | contig 12846 bp, 14 predicted proteins | sample OudBiesiAoxic_MG_FD_204939 | JGI IMG/M metagenome (GOLD analysis project Ga0316197, IMG submission 204939) | Coastal sediment microbial communities from Oude Bieten Haven, Netherlands - site A oxic | ecosystem: Environmental > Aquatic > Marine > Coastal > Sediment | place: Netherlands...
ATACTGGCAGGCGCCCTGATCCTCGGAGAGTCGATCGGGCCAATAGTGATCCTGGCGACGCTTCTGGTTGTGGGCGGGATCGGCTGGGCCGTTACCGCACGATCGGCTCCAGTGGGTCATAGGTAGGCGCATCGATCCCCCCAAAAGCGACAGTGCCAAGGCTATCGGGTTTATGGGGCAAACCAGTAAGCTCAGCCTGCGTCACCCAATGCCACTGCGTCACGATCTTTTCGCTGTCCTGCCAGTTTGGGTCGATCTCTGCGCTGCCCGTAAGAGTGCAACGGAAATAGACATCCACCTGATGAAAGCTGCTGCCCGGGTCATGGAACTCATTCACAAGACAGGGCGCACCAACCTCGATCATCAGACCTGTCTCTTCGAATACTTCGCGCACAAGGTTGTCGGGTAACGAGGCCCCAACCTCGACCCCGCCGCCGGGCACGCAAAGCAGATCGCTTTGGCCGTCGGGATAGGCGTTGACCAAGAGCAGCCGGTCTTGATGGATCAGAACGGCGCGCACGGCCAGCCGGGGGGATTTCGGGCGCATCAGCGAACTTTCGTAAGGTTACGTCGCCGCAGCATTTCATAGACTGGCAAATCAGTCTATCTGATGCGGTATGAACTATCGTATCTTTTTCCTGGCGGCCTTTATCGGTCTTACCGCCTGCCAAACTCAGGCGCAGGAACGGTGCGCTATTCTATTGCATGGGCTGGCCCGGACCGAGACATCTTTTGCCCTGATGGAAGCGGCGCTGGAAAATGGTGGCTACCTGGTTGTGCGACCGGGCTATCCGTCAACAGAGGCTCCGATTGAAGACCTGACCCGCCGCACCATCCCCGAAGCCGTAGCGGCATGTGGAACACCCAAGGTTGACTTCGTGACCCATTCCATGGGCGGCATTCTTGTGCGGCAATGGGTGGCCGAAGCGGGTGCTGATCGCGTCGGTCGTGTTGTTATGCTTGGCCCTCCAAATCAGGGCAGCGAAGTCGTTGACCAGATGGATGATATCGCCGCCTTTGACTGGATCAACGGACCAGCTGGGCAGCAGATGGGGACCGGATCAGATTCGCTGCCACGCAGTCTGCCACCTGTTGATTTCGAGCTTGGCATTATTGCCGGTTCGCAGTCGCTCAACCCCTATTTTTCGACCATCTTGCCGGGATTGGACGATGGCAAGGTGTCAGTAACGTCAACCAAGGTCGAGGGGATGAAGGATCACGTTACGCTGCCCGTTACGCATACTTTCATGATGAACAATCCGCGTGTGATTGCCCAAACCATGGCATTTTTGCAGACTGGGGAATTTGATCGAAGCATCGGCTGGATTGACGGTGTGCTCGAGTCGTTGGGCTGCCCCGAAGCTGAGTGCATACCGGGGGTGGAGGCAGACAATGCCAAACCTTGACCTGACCGGGGCGCAGGTTTTGCTTCCGGATGGCCTGTCGGATGCGCCCGTTTCAATTGCACAAGGTCGTATCGTGGATGCGCCTACAGGCCGAGCCGTCGATCTGAGTGGTTTTCTAGTGCTGCCCGGTATCGTTGATTTGCACGGAGACGGATTTGAACGTCACCTCGCACAGCGCCGCGGCGCGATGAAGCAGATGGACCAAGGGCTGGTGGCCTGCGAGGCAGAGCTGGCTGCGAATGGTATTACAACTGCGGTGCTTGCACAGTTCGTCAGCTGGGAAGGCGGGATGCGCGGATTGGATTTCGCTGATCGGGTCTTTGCCGCGATCCGGGACGTGAACAGCACCTTGGTGACAGATCTGCATGCACAGCTTCGGTTCGAGACGCATCTGCTGGACCTCTTCGATGAACTGCCAAATCGAATTGCTGATTGGGGCGTGGGATACGTCGTCTTCAATGACCATCTGCCGCATGATCGTTTGGAGGCTGGCAAGCTGCCGCGGCGGCTGAACGGGCAGGCTTTGAAAGCCGGGCGCAGTCCTGAAAAGCATCATAACTATATGCTTGAGCTTCATAGTCGCCGCGCCGATGTTCCTGCGGCGCTGGATGACTTATGTGCGCGTCTGACCAGGCAGGGAATACGCATGGGCAGCCACGATGACGCAACCGCAGAAGGTCGTGCCCGATGGCGCGGGCGGGGTGCGCACGTGGCCGAATTCCCTGAAACGATCGAAGCGGCGGAGGCTGCCCACAACGCGGGGGATGCAGTGCTTATGGGATCGCCCAATGTGGTGCGGGGCGGGTCTCACAACGGCAACCTTTCAGCGATAGATTTGATTGCGATGGGGTACTGTGATGCGCTTGCGTCTGACTACCACTACCCGTCGCCACGGCGCGCAGCGCTGATGCTGGCAGACGCAGGTGTTTGTGATCTGGCTCAGGCCTGGCACCTGGTATCCGCAGGGCCCGCCGCCGTGCTGGGGCTACATGATCGCGGGGTCCTGACACCGGGCAAGCGTGCTGATATCGTGGTGCTTGATGCGGAGACACGTCGCGTTGCGGCGACCTTTGTCGAGGGCCGTGTGTCCTACATGTCCGGTCCCATCGCCGAGCGGTTCGTCCGCTAGGACGGCATTGTCAGCGCCTGCCGCCAGTGTTGCCGTTCAGCGCATTATGCGGTTCACGTGCCCCATCTTGCGACCCGGTTTTGTTTCAGCTTTTCCGTACAGGTGGATCGCTGTGGTGGCTTCCCTCGCCAGCTCCGGCACTCGGTCCATGTCGTCACCGATAAGGTTCTCCATCGTGACATCGGTGTAGCGCGTGCCGTCGCCCAACGGCCAGCCGCTGATAGCGCGAATATGTTGTTCAAACTGGTCTACGGTGCAGCCGTTCTGCGTCCAATGGCCCGAGTTATGGACGCGCGGTGCGATCTCATTCACAATCAGACCGCGTGGCGTGACGAATAGCTCGACACCCAGAACACCGATATAGTCAAGCGCATTCAATATCTTGGCTGCCATCAGAACGGCATCCGTGCGCTGTGCGGCACTCAGGCGGGCAGGCACAGTCGTTGTATGCAGGATACCGTTGCGATGGACGTTTTCGCCGGGATCGAAACACGCGACTTCGCCAGCGATGCTGCGCGCTGCGATGACGGAAACCTCATGGCTGAAGTCGACAAAACCTTCCAGTATCGCGGGGGCGCCGTTCATGTCGGCCAAGGCCTGATCGGCGTCCTGGGGTGTGCGCAGGCGTGCCTGCCCCTTACCATCATATCCAAAGCGACGGGTTTTCAGGATCGAAGGTGCGCCAATTTCAGCAACGGCCCCTTCCATTGCTGCACGGTCCGGGATGTCGGCGAAAGGGGCGACGTTCAGGCCAAGTTCTTGCAGGAATGTCTTTTCGGTCAGCCGGTCCTGAGAAATGCGCAGGGCCTCGCGACCGGGTCTGATGGCGACCTGCGCTTCGATCAGGTCAAGGGCTGCGGTAGGCACGTTCTCAAACTCGAAGGTCACCACATCACAGCTGTTTGCAAAGGCGCGCAGAGCATTTTCATCCTCGTATGGTGCCGTGGTGACGGCATCTGCCACGTGACCAGCGGGCGGGTTCGCACCCGGCTCGAAGATATGAGTTTTGAAGCCCAGCCGCGACGCCGCGACTGACAGCATCCGACCTAGCTGACCACCGCCCAGAATGCCAATGGTACTGCCCAGGGCAAGCGGTTTAGTCATCGGTCGGCTCCTCTGGGATTGATGCACTTAATGCTTCGCGCCAGGCGTCCAGACGCGCGGCGACATCCACGTCTTGCAGGGCCAGAATAGAGGCCGCCATCAGGGCTGCATTGGCCGCACCTGCCGACCCGATTGCCATGGTCGCGACAGGGAAACCCTTGGGCATTTGCAGAATGGAATAAAGCGAATCCACACCGGACAAGGCCTTGGTCTGGACAGGGACCCCAATCACCGGCACGCGTGTCTTTGACGCCATCATGCCGGGCAAGTGGGCCGCACCGCCGGCACCCGCAATGATCACCTGCAAACCTCGGTCCACGGCGGTTTTGCCATATTCCCACAGGCGGTCCGGTGTGCGATGGGCAGAGACAATCTTGCTTTCGTATGCGATGGCCAATTCATCCAGCAGCATCGCCGCTTCGCGCATTGTGGCCCAGTCGGACTGGGACCCCATGATAATACCGACAGGAGGGGTGGTCATAACGCGCGGGCCTTTGGCTGATGATCGGAGCGCGCACTATAGCCAGACTGCCTCGCAGAGCAACGGATTAACGCGTCAGGCAATGATATCGGGTGTAAGGCGATCCTCGATCACCGAAATCAGATCTTTAAGCCGCAGTTTGCGCTTTTTCAGGCGCTGGATCGTCAATTGATCGGCTGTGCCACGCTCATTCAGCGCAGCGATAGCCTCGTCCAGATCACGATGTTCGCGTCGGAAAACTTCAAGCTCCACGCGCAAAACCTCATCGGTTTTCATCGCCAGATCAGTCGGGGCATTCATATCAGCATGATTCCGTTCAGCTTTGCTCATTTATCTATATAGGCGTTCACCGTGATCCGGCAAAGCCCTTGCATGGTCTCATTCCTGCCCCCATATTCACATCACGGGCTGCCATAACGGGGCCCACCATGACTGTCGCTTGATATCGTAAGGACGTGTCGTATGACGAAAATGACGCTTGCTTCCTATCCTCACATGTTGGGGTTTGAACAGTTGGAGCGTGTGCTGGAACGCACAGCCAAATCCGGCAACGAAGGGTATCCTCCGTTCAATATCGAACAGACCTCTGACTTTAGCTACCGGATTACGCTGGCGGTGGCAGGGTTTGCCGAGGATGATCTGGCCATTACCGTTGAGGATCGCCAATTGGTGATCCGCGGTCGCCAGACCGATGACAGTGCCGACCGGGTGTTTCTGCACCGCGGAATCGCGGCGCGGCAATTCCAGAGGTCATTCGTCCTCGCCGATGGCGTGGACGTGGGCGAGGCGAAAATGGAGAACGGTCTGCTGCACGTGGACTTGACCCGGGCCAAACCTGAGACAGTTGTACAAACCATCAAGATCAAGAAAGGGTAGGACGATGCATGACATGAACGCCCAATCAGGGGATCGAACAGTATATGTGAAAACCATTGCCGTCACCGATTTGCCGCAAGAAGTGCGCGATCAGGCGGAAGGGTTGGATCAGCTTTATGCCGTACACGATGCGCAGGGCCAGCAATTGGCCCTCGTCGGTGACCGCAAGCTGGCATTCGTACTGGCACGACAGCATGATTACGCACCTGTCATGGTGCATTAGGCTGGAATCTGGCCATCGTATCATGAATTAATCATAAGGCCGCAGATGATCCTGCGGCCTTTGTTGTATCCAGGAGCCCGCGCTGTGGAATTTCAATTTGACTGGGTAGACGCCTTTGCCAGTAAGGCGTTCGGTGGCAACGGATGCGCTGTCGTGCATGATGGCGCGGTCCTCAGCGATGCGGCCTGTATAAGCTACGTCCGAGAGACCTCTCTCGTCGAATGCACGTTCACCGGCCCATCAGAAGTTGCCGATTTTCGGGTCAAGTATTACCTGGCCAGTCGCGAGATACCCTTTGCCGGGCACCCAACGATTGCCACCGTGGCTGCCCTAAGACACCGGGACAAGATCGGCGAGGGGAAACTGACTTTGGAGACGGGCGCAGGCATCGTCAAGATCAACGTTGAAGGCGACCTTATTACGATGACACAGGTCGCCCCTACGTTCGGCGCGGAGGTGCCGTCCGATATCGTTGCACCCGTGGTGGGCATTGACCCGCAAGACATCATCTCGCCCCCGCAGATTGTGTCAACCGGCTTGCCCTTTTGCATTACGGTCGTGAAAGACCGCGAGACATTGGACCGTGTGCGCCTTAATGCCAAGGCGCTGAACGACTACTTTGCCCATCTTGGTCAAGAGGGCACCGACGTGCTGGAACCTTATTGGATCACGTTGGAGGGGGCGACAGACGCAGGGGATACCTATGCACGTCTGCTGCTTGCACCCCCGTCGCCGCCCGAAGACCCGTTTACCGGATCGGCCACCGGTGCCGCCGCAAGTTATCTGTGGGCGCGGGGTTTGATCAGCGAACCCACTTATGTCGCTGAGCAGGGGCATAGCATGGGACGCGCGGGCATGGCACAGGTCGAAGTCTTGGGGCCGCCCCAAGCAATCACTGGCGTCCGCGTTGCCGGGCGTGGTGTCGTGGTGATGTCGGGAACGGCGTACTTTCCAGACTGAAAATTCAAACGCGCCCAAGTTGCATCATGGGCGCGTCACTGTTTCAGCTTTTCAGATCTGCGGCTCAGCCTGCGATCAGCCCCATGCTTTCCAGCTTCAGCAGCACCTGATGGGCGCAGTTGTCCACGTCTACATTCTCGGTCTCAACCCGAAGTTCCGGGCTGTCCGGCACATCGTATGGGTCTGAAATTCCGGTGAATTCCTTGATCTTGCCTTCGCGAGCAAGCTTATAAAGACCCTTGCGGTCGCGTCGTTCGCATTCCTCGATACTGGTTGCGACATGCACTTCGACGAAGGCGCCAAAGCTTTCCACATCTTCGCGCACCGCGCGGCGGGTTGTTGCATAGGGTGCGATGGGCGCGCAGATCGCGATGCCGCCGTTCTTGGTGATCTCGCTCGCGACATAACCAATGCGGCGGATGTTCAGATCTCGGTGTTCCTTGGAAAACCCAAGTTCCGAGCTGAGGTTCTTGCGCACGATGTCCCCATCCAGCAGCGTCACCGGACGCCCGCCCATCTCCATCAGCTTGACCATCAACGCGTTGGCGATTGTCGATTTGCCCGATCCGGAAAAACCGGTGAAGAAAACGGTAAAGCCCTGCTGGGACCGTGGCGGACGCGTACGGCGCAGCTCGCGCACGACCTCAGGGAACGAGAACCATTCAGGAATTTCCAGACCTTCCTGCAAACGGCGGCGCAACTCGGTGCCAGAGATGTTCAGGATTGTCACGTCGTCCTTGTCGTGGATCTCATCCGCGGGTTCGTATTGTGCGCGTTCCTGCACGTAGACCATGTGTTTAAAGTCCACCATTTCGATGCCCATCTCTTCCTGGTGTTCGCGGAAGAGGTCTTGTGCATCGTAGGGACCGTAGAAATCTTCGCCCTTGGAATTTTTCCCCGGCCCCGCGTGATCGCGGCCGACGATGAAATGCGTGCAGCCGTGGTTCTTGCGGATCAGCCCGTGCCAGACGGCCTCGCGCGGGCCGGCCATGCGCATGGCAAGGTTCAGCAGACTCATGTTCGTCGTGGCTTGCGGATACTTGTCCAGCACCGCCTCGTAGCAGCGCACGCGGGTGAAGTGATCCACGTCACCAGGCTTGGTCATGCCGACAACCGGATGAATGAGCAGGTTTGCCTGCGCCTCGCGCGCGGCGCGGAATGTCAGTTCCTGATGCGCGCGGTGCAAAGGGTTACGGGTTTGAAAGGCAACAACTTTGCGCCAGCCCAGCTTGCGGAAAAAGGCGCGCAGTTCATTCGGGGTGTCGCGCCGCCCGCGGAAATCGTAGTGGACGGGTTGCTGGATGCCGGTGACAGGACCGCCCAGATAAATCTTGCCCGCCTGATTGTGGAGATAGTTCACTGCCGGATGCGCGTCATCGTCCGCGCCAAAGACTTTCTCCGCCTCATGCGCCTTGTTCGGTTCCCAGCGGTCCGTGATGGTCATGGTGCCAAGGATCACACCTTCCTGGTCGCGCAGGGCAATGTCCTGACCGATCTCAACCGAGGATGCAAAGTCTTCGGAGACATCAAGGGTGATCGGCATCGGCCAAAGCGTACCGTCGGCCAGTCGCATATTATCGACGACCCCGTTGTAATCTTCTTCGGAAAGGAAGCCTTTCAGAGGGTTGAAGCCGCCGTTCATTAGCAATTCGAGGTCACAAATCTGGCGTGGCGTCAGATCATGACTGACCAGTTCCGCTGCCTCCAGCTTCATTTTCTGGGCTGAATCGTAGGATACGAAAAGCTCCGGAATCGGAGCGAGATTTGCAAGCATCGTCATATCTGTCTCGTTTTTGCCTCTGGCCATTCGCGGCCTTTTGTCCGCCTATGCCGTCTCAATAAGGCGAAAGTCTAGCAAAGCTTGGTTATTCCGCAGTAAAAAATGCGGCTTTGATGCAGTAATGCCGGGTTTTGTCAGTTCAGGCGGGTTCGGCTTGCTGAAGTGTGGCTAGTTGCTCCCAAAGATCTGTCGCCTCCTTTATTGGCCAGGCGTGCAAAGGTTCGCTTAGCCCGCGAAGTTCAAGGGCTGCCATTGCCGACATGGGAAGGTCGTGACCCGCAGCTGAGAGCAGTGGAGCGGAGACGAAGGCCTGTACTTTGTATTCCTTGGTGACGCCCTCAATACGCGAGGCGGTATTCACCGTATCACCGATCAAGGTACGAGGCGCGTTCCCTGCGGCGCCGATTTCTCCCAGCACCACCTCCCCCAAATGCGCCCCGATGCCAATGGCGACGGGGCTTTGCCCTTCGCGCTTCAAGGTTTCGTTGAAACCGTTGAGTTTGCGGGCGATCCCCTCAATAGCATTGAGCGCGGCCTTGGCCGAGGTGGCCTCATCCATGGTTTCGAATACTGCCAGAAATCCATCCCCGAGGTACTTGTCTACTGTCCCGCCTTGATCCGTGATGGCGGGAACGATCGCATCGAAGAACCGGTTTAGAAGAAAAACCACATCGTAGGGCAGTTGCCCGGTCGTTCGCGCGGTAAAGCCACGCATGTCGAGGAATAGGAGGGCAAGTTTTCGTTCTTCGCCCTGACTGGCGTGGTTGCGTTCCTTGCGCCGTCCGTCCGGCTGAAAAACGCGAAATACGGTTGTTGGGTGCATGGGGGTGATCTGACAGGCAAGCCTTGTGTTCGGCTCGGCCCTCACTGCGGCAAGGCTGCGTGCCTCGGCTTCACTTGGTGGGTGCAACAATTCGGCCCCTTCCTCTATCACTACGCGGCAGGTTGTGCACCGGCCCCGGCCGCCGCAAAGCGAGGCATGAGGAATGCCGCGCAGTCGCGCCATTTCCAGCAAGGTCAGCCCCTTAGGTGCCGTGATCTCTGTACCATTTGCATAACGGATGCGGACGGACAGTTTTCGCGAGCGGAGGTATTTGACAAGGTAGGCGATGGCGACGATCAACATGATGCCCCCAAACACCCACCGCATCTGTTCGGTCAGGGCGATGAGCGCGCCAAACGTCTCGCGGTCGGGAAAATTGAATAAAGAGATGAGGCTTTCGCGTTCTTCAGGATCGGCGAAAAGCGCCTTCATACGCCGTCCCTCTGTCAGGAAACCCGCAAGGGCGAAGGCAGGAACAAGCACCGCGAAACCGATCAGCGAAGGCAGCCAGTTGCGCCACCATTGCCGGCCCCGCAGCCAGAAATGCAGGCCGGCGCAGCCATGCACCCAGACAATCAGCAGCAGCAGGCTCTGTTTCCAGCCATCCCAGCTGTCGTGCAGCAACAGCATGACATAGCCCATCTCATCATTGACGCCGTAGACCTCATGTGCGGTGCGGGTGTGAATGAGGTGGGCTACCAGCAAAATAGGGATGACAACGCCAAGTGCGATCTGGGTGGCCTCCCAGAAGGGCATCCGCAAGGTGCCGCGCCCTGCGAGTCTGACCAGCGCCAGCGTCATGTGGACAAGGAAAGCACCGTAAAGCACGACAGAGCCGAGAAGGCTCCGGGTGATTACCTGCCGCCAGTCCTGTGCCCGGTCCATCCAGTCAGGAGACAGTAGGCCCAGCCCGATATTCAAGAAATGTGTGAGGGCATAGGTGAACAATACCATCCCGCTTGCGATGCGCAGGCGTGTGGCCCAACTGCCGCGCCAAAGATCCTTCATGTCCTGCCCCTTGTTGCCACCTGACTTTGGGCGGCAGTGCAGTGCAGGTCAAGCAGGGGGCAGGTTTACTCAGCCACCTGCGCGCCATAGCCCAAAGGCAAAGAGGTGTCTTTGCCGCCTTCGACGTCAGCGTCGTCGCCCACTTCGGCAAGAAACCGTTCTGCCTCAAGTGCGGCCATGCAACCCATCCCAGCGGAGGTCACCGCCTGGCGGTACTTGTGGTCGGTCAGGTCGCCAGCGGCAAATACACCGGGAATAGAGGTTTCTGTGCTGTCGGGTTTGGTGACCACGTAGCCGCCCATGTGGGTTTCAAGCGTATCTTTCACCAACTCGTTTGCGGGAGCATGGCCAATAGCTACGAAAACGCCCTTGCAGGGGATATCTGTAATCTCGCCGGTTTCTGTATGCTTGACCTTCACCCCTTCGACGCCCAGCGGGTTGTCGGTGCCGTAGACTTCCTCGAGCGTGTTAAACCACAGCGGTTCAATCTTGGGGTTTTTCATCAGGCGGTTAATCAGGATTTTCTCGGCGCGCAGCTCATCGCGGCGGTGGATCAGCGTGACCTTTGAGGCGAAATTGGTCAGGAAGAGTGCCTCTTCGACAGCGGTGTTACCCCCGCCGATCACAACGATCTCCTGTCCACGATAGAAAAAGCCATCGCAGGTGGCGCAGGCCGACACACCGAAGCCCTTGAATTTCTCTTCGCTGTCCAGCCCCAGCCACTTGGCCCGCGCGCCTGTTGCGAGGATCACGGCATCAGCGATGTAGGTGGTGCCGCTGTCACCCTTGGCGTGGAAAGGTCGCGACGATAGGTCCAGATCGGTGATGATATCGCTTATGATCTCGGTGCCCATGGCCTTGGCGTGGGCTTCCATGCGCACCATCAAGTCAGGGCCCTGTACCTCGGTATCGCCGGGCCAATTCTCGACCTCAGTGGTTGTGGTCAGCTGGCCACCTGGCTCAATCCCCTGTACCAGAATGGGTTCCAGCATGGCGCGGCTTGCATAGACGCCGGCGGTATATCCCGCTGGGCCCGAGCCGATGATCAGAACCTTGGTCTTGCGTGTATCGGCCATGTGGCACCCCCGATTGATCTGTTTGCAGCACGCCCGATATAGACCCGGAGCGCGGCATCTTAAACCCCTTCTCAAGGCATACCTCGGCAGGAAAATCGGGCAATCCATCAGAATAGCAGAAAGATTCTTGCGCTACCGCGAAACATTATTGCGTCTATCTTTGGCGCTGCTATAAGAATCGCAAATTGGAGGGGACTTTCAATGGCAGGAACACGGCTTGATCCGATTGATCGGAAGATTCTGGCTGAGCTTCAGGCTGACGGGCGGATGACCAACGTCGAACTCGCCAAGCGGGTCGGTATATCCGCGCCACCCTGTCTGCGTCGTGTGCGTACCTTGGAAGAGCAGGGGTACATCAGGGGATATCATGCCGATGTCGACGCACGCGAGCTAGGGTTTGAAGTGCAGGTTTTCGCCATGGTCGGTCTTGCCAGTCAGGCCGAAGTGGACCTTAGTGCATTTGAACAGAAGTGCCGGGAATGGCCGTTGGTGCGCGAGTGCCACATGTTGAACGGTGAGGTGGATTTCATCCTGAAATGCGTGGCGCCTGACCTGTCGTCCTTTCAAAGCTTTCTGACCGGAGAGCTTTTGACCACACCGAACGTGGAAAGCGTCAAGACCAGCCTTGTTATCCGGGGCGCAAAGGATGATCCGGGCGTGCCCTTTGACGTGCTGGAAAAACGCTTGCAAGTGTCCCCCTGACGAGGAAGAATCAGAGGGACACGTTCAAAAGCGCGGGGGCTATCACATCCCACGCTTTGGGGTTGTTTCAGATAGCGTCCGCGTTTGTGCTGGCTTCGGCCGCGCGCGGGTGTGCCAGCGGTCCAAAGTCCGTCATATGCCCGATCCGCGGGAACATGCCCATAAACCGGTCGCGCAGGTTGTGCGAGACTGACTTGGTCGCATTTGCGCCCGGATGAAACGTTTCCATTTCAATGCCGCCTGCGCTGATGGTCGCGTGGCGATCCAGACAAAAATGGAACAGTCGCACGGGCGTGGGTGGGACGACCTCAATCACGTTCACACCGTCAACGAACTCCCGCACGGGGGTCAAAAGCCGCTGTTCACCCGCCTCAGAGCGCAGACGATGTGGCGTATGCAGAATCCGTGCCGAAGGGCCTAGGGTCAGAAATGAGCTGGGACGGCCCTGACCAAATGTATCGGGCATGATCCGTATCAGCGGGACCCGGCGGCCAGCGTCGGCGGGCACAAAGCTGCTTGAGCCGATCCAGATCAGGCGTGCGGGCTCTCCTGTTGAGGTGTTGACCATGTCGCCGGGTTGCAGATCCTCAATGGCTACATCGCCTTGCGGCGTCGCGATAAGGGTGCCGCGTGCGAAAGCGGAAAAAGCGCTTTCAAAAAGAGGGATGGCCGGTGCCTTGTCCTGCCCGATGTAAAGAGAGCCATCCGCGCGCAGGGCAGCAACCTCATAGCTGCGCATCGGCATTTGGGGGGCTGCATTCACTCCGCGTGCCGAAGGTGCAGACGGAGTATAGCCACGCAGGTTGGCGTTTGGTGTGGTCGGGCGTTGGCCCATGGCAGCAGTCAGTGTCATGCGATCACCTTTGTTCAGGTTGGTCACATCCGTGTCGGCCCCCACCGACAAGCACGGAAATAACGGGATGTCATTTCATGTCTTCGATGGAGATAAAATCGCCCGATCTGCCGGGGTTTGTCAAAGTTTGAACAACATTGGTGCCTTATTTAGCCCCAATTTAAGCTTGTTATGCCTTTCTGTTTCCTTATTTCGCCATGCTTTGCCACATTTCTGACAAATGAAATTACCCCGAAAGCGAATCAACGCTTCCGGGGCATCTCAATTACCATCGTACTTGTTACCTGTCAGAACACCTTGGGGAGGAGGGGGGATCAGGCGGTTTTGCGTTGCTTTTCGGCGTTGTTGCGCTTGGCAATAAAAGCCGCACGCCGGCTGCCGCGTGCCCATGGCATGACGGTGTCTTCCTTGGCGGCTGCTGCGAC
>Ga0316197_10002611_pt1 | contig 12845 bp, 8 predicted proteins | sample OudBiesiAoxic_MG_FD_204939 | JGI IMG/M metagenome (GOLD analysis project Ga0316197, IMG submission 204939) | Coastal sediment microbial communities from Oude Bieten Haven, Netherlands - site A oxic | ecosystem: Environmental > Aquatic > Marine > Coastal > Sediment | place: Netherlands...
GGTCGTACTGCCGGCGCGTCTGAACAAGCTTCTGCTGGCTGGCGTTGCGCAAGTTGGCATTTGTGTATTGCTTCAGCTCGGCTTCCCATTCGTCAAACAACGCAGCTCCCACTCCTTCAACGGCGTTAATTCTCTTCCTGACGGCCGCAGCGCTGGATTCGCAGCGTTCGTATTCCGAACTGAGCTGTTCGTACTTTTCTTCCAGGTTACCACCATCGAAATTGACAACCTGGCTGAACTGCGCCAAAGCTGAATTGAATTGCTCGGCGGTTTTTTGATTTTCGTCACGCGCTTCCTTAACCCGATCAACGAGGATTTCGCGCTTCTGGTAGCCGAATTTTTCCATCGTGTTGTAATAAACCGACTGGCAGCCACCGGCAGTGATGGTGGCCGCTATCGTTGCAAATAGAAGCAATTGACCTGGTACCTTGTGCATGAATATTCTCCTGGCCGGGCTTTTCTATTTCGACGATTCTTTTCGTGACTGAAGCATAACTTGACCCAGGCGTTTGATTCCTTCTCGCAGTTTTTCACTGCTGTAGTAGACGAAACACAACCGAATAAAATTGATGAGCTCTCCGGTAGCGGAAAAATTGTTACCAGGCTGAAAATTGACCCATTGAGTTTTGGCTGCTTTACGGAGAGTCTGTGCGTTCATACCCTCCGGTAACTGCATCCACAGAAAGAAGCCGCCGCGAGGCTCTTCGAAAACAACCGAATCGGGAAGGAAATCGCGCAGGGCTGTAACTAAGTTGGTTGCCCGTTGACTGTAAACTGCGATCAAGCGTTCCAGGTGGCGCTGCTGTGAACCGAGCTCAATCATGCTTTGCACGATGGCAGATGTGAAGGGGTTCATACCGCCACCGCTTTTCAACAAGGCGCTAGCGGTCAACTGCCGGATCAATTCCGGAGCGGCTTGAATCCAGCCCAGGCGCAGTCCGGGAGCCAGGATTTTGGCGAACGATCCCACGGATATCACCTTGCCGCTTCGGTTGAAGTTTGCCATGGGCAGGGGTGGTTCATCGATATAAGAAAGCAGATGGTATACTTCGTCGGCAATCACGTAAAACTTAAATTTTTCGCTCAGACGGCCAAGGCGTTCCCTGCGGGTTGCCGTAAGCGTAGCGCCCGAGGGGTTATGAAAGGTGGGTACGATGTAAACAAAGGCCGGTTGGGTTTCAGCCACACTTTCCTCCAGGGCATCCATGTCCAGACCGTTTTCGTCTGTTGGCAGGCCGACGACGTTGAGCCGGCGATCGGCGAAAAGCCGTAGGGCCAGAAAATAGGTCGGCTCTTCCACAAAGACCGTATCTCCAGGATTTGTAAGACAGGCGCAGATAAGGTCGATGCCGCTGGTGGCACCGGCGGTGATGAACAAATGTTCCGGATCCACCGTCGACCGGTAACCGTGGCTGAGAAAACGGGCCAAGTTGTCGCGGAAGTATCCATTCCCCTGCTCTGTACCATACTGCAGAATTGATGGGTCGCCGTGACCCAATCGATGTTCGGCCGCTTGCTTGAGATCCGCCAGTGGCAGCAACGACGGATCCGGCTGGCCGACGCCGAGATCAATCATCCTGTCGGGCAGATTGAGCTGGGTGATTTGAAGGTTCATTTCGCTGTCCTTATTCGATCATCGTGAGTCTGATCTTTGAAAATGATTTCATCGTTTTCGTAATTGTTTGATACGTTCCAGAGCGAGTTCGTATTCTGGAAATTCATCCATGTAGGACGCCAGTGCTTCCCGGTAATGGGCGATCGCCAGATTCGGGTCGCCGCCGCCCTCAGCCCAGAGGCCCAGGGCTGTGTGTGCCGTCAAAATATACGCCGGCTCAGAAGCCGCTTCGGTAACCAGGTTTTTAACGCTAGTTCTTCCCGCAAGACATTGCGCAATGGCAAGATACCATGGATCCGCTGTTCGATCGATATATATGTTGAGCCGTGTTTTCGATTCTTCCTTTTGCCCGAGCATACGCAACACAATCGGTTCCAATAATCCAATGCTCAGTTTGCCGCGGCTTTCATAGCTCGGAACCCGAAGATATCGTTTGATGCGTTCAAGAGCGCTTTGCCAAGCGTCGGTCATTAAATCGATAAAAATCAATCCGGCAAGGATTTCGCTGTCATTCGGTTCGATCAGATACATCTCAGCCAGAAGATTGCGCCGGTCCATCAGGTTGACATTGGGATGCGTTAGCCTTCCGGAAAGCGATGTCAGCTTTCGGCGTTTTTCTTTTACGATTTGGCGCTCATCCTGCACCTTGCGTTCGAAGGCCGCGACTTCCGCTTGGTATTTCTCGCGCTCGGTTGGTTCCTCGAATCGAGGGAACCGCTGTTCCTGGACCCTTTGCAATTCTGACAGAGATAAATAGAAGATCCAGTCATCTGTGTCCGCCAGACGGACCGCGTTTCGAAACAGGACCTCAGCGGCAGTGAGTTGCGTGCGGGCAAAACGCTTCAGGCCTATCGTGTAGTACAGCCAGCTTTTCTTTGCCGAACTCGTGCCACCGTCAAGTGCCGCTTGTTCGTCGACTTCACCCTCAAAAATCTCGACCAGGTGTCCGTAGAAATCATAAGGAGAGCGCCAATCAAGGTTAAGGAATTCAACATAATAGGGATTTTGATTTGAGCGATCGCGCAACCAATCGATGATAACCAACATCAATTGCGCGGTGCCATTTTCGGCATCTATTGAAACAGCGCGATCAAAAAGGGTTGCAGCGCCCTGTCGGTCACCGCTGCAGAAGTGCATCATGGCCGCAGCCATTATCAGCGATGGATTGGAGCTGTTTTGCAGTCCCTGATCGGCCAGGGTCTGGGCTGCTGACCATTTTTTCTGAGCAGCCAGATCTTTCACCTGCTCAATTCTTTTGTCGACAGATAGATCTAAGATTCCGTCCCATTTGGCCTTTCCGTCTTTTATATCCTGTATAAAAGATACGGCCTTACCGATCGGCAGGACCATCCCCAAGTCCGAAAGGGGAGTGGCGACCGGGATGGAAGATGTTGCCCAGTCAACAGCGACACTTGAGGCGATGCCAATGACCTTGCCATTAATGTCAACGATCGGGCCGCCGCTGTTACCACGGTAAAGAGAGGTATCAACCTGTAAAAAATTTTCGAACGCGCGGCGGACATGCCCCGTTGTAACACTAACGTTTACATTCGTTTCCTGGGTTTGGCTGCCGAGAGGGAAACCCAAGGTAAATACCGGCAGCAGTTTGGGGATCGACAGGGGATCCATCCGTCGGTCGAGCGGCAGCGGAATCAGACTTTTGGGAACGGGGTGGATTTTAAGAACTGCAAAATCGTCTCCCAGGGGGGATCTTATCTGCTGCCGGGAAGTCTCAGGCGCCTTACCGACACCCAAGATGGTGACCCGGTGATCCCCGATAGTGCTATAGGCGCTTTCCAGAAAGTAGACATCTTCCAGATCCTCTACCTCCGACAGCCTCGGCAGGTGCTTGAACGCCTGCTGACCTTCGAACCAGACATACGCCCGATATTGAAATTGAACCGGCATTTCACGCAGGCGCAGGTTGGCGACGAGGTTAAAAAGAGTGGCGTCTTCCAGCCATGGACAGGCGACATGGCGATTGGTGAGTAGGTATCCATCTCTATCGACCAGAAACGCGGTTCCTTCAATTCTGCGCCTATAGTAGGTTTCTCCGTTATTAACCAATCGGTATTCTACAAGAACAAAGGCCACCGATGGGGCATACTGATTGGCATAATTCAACAAGGCGGCTTCACCGTCCTTTTGCTTTAAGACGCCATACAACCAGATAATCAGACCGATAGCCGCGAGTAAAACGACCGTAACGACAAGGAACCGGATCCAGTATTTGAGGCCACGGATTTCCTGAACCGGCAAAGATGGACCGGTCCCGGTCATTGCCGCTCGGATATCCTTTTCCTTGATATGGGTGAGGGTGTCCGCAACCTGTGCCATGGAACGGGGCCGCAAATCCGGATCATCTGCCAGCATCAATTTCAACAGGACTTCCGCCTCGCGGGGCAGCGACAGATTTTCTATCATTTCCGGGTAGTCCTTCCCCTCAAGGTCTGCGGTGAGCAGCTCGACGAAGATTTTACCCAGAGACCAGATGTCGCTGCGGGTGTTGAGCGGGCGATTGTTGATAATGTCCGGGTGATGTTTAAGCAGTTTTTCCAACATGGGGCCCGGTCGATCCATTTTCGGATCGAGGAATCGGGAAAGTTTATAGTCGATTTTTATTTGAAGATCTTCACCCGGTTTTCGGTAGGGGATAATGTCATGCAAGATAAGATGGGGGATAATGTGGCCGATTCGGTGCAGGCCTTCAAGAATCGATGCAATACGCGCAAAGAGGCGCAGGACAGCCCGATAGTCTTTAAAAAATCCGTTGGACATGAGGTCGCTCCAGGACTCTGCCTCAATCCATTCGCTGACCCTGTACCACAAACCATCAGCGGACTGATGAATTTCGAAGTGGCGCACGAAATATTCTTTGGGGAGTTTTTTGAGTTCTTCCAGTTCCTGCTTGAGACGAATGGCGAGCGTACTATCGATGCCAGCGGGCGGCGTGAAAATGCGGATCATGACCGATTTCGCTGAGCCTTCGCGTTTGGCCCGGCACAGAATGCTGGTGTAACCTTCATGCAGGACGTCCATGATCCGGTAGTCGTCGATCATTCTACGACCCTCGGCGACCTCACTGCCGCAGGAGGGGCAGGTGTTGACTTCTTCGGCGAGAATCTGGCCGCATTTCTGGCAGAGTTTCATGAGTTTACTCCCGGATAGTATTGAAGATTTACATGGGCAAAGGTCGACTTGTCAAATAGAACCAGTGGTTGATAATGATTTCAAAATGGCCATTATGATTATAAGGCTAAACGGAGTGATGTTATCGAGAGCGGGAAATCGGACCACAAGTAACTTTCAGTCTACTTTTGACATGCGGAGGACCCAATGACAATCGAAGAAGCCATAAAAACAGCCATCGATTTTGAAATCAAAATCCGCGACACTTACCATTACGCAGTGCAGCAAACGGAAGATCCGGCCGGACAGAAAATATTTCAGACGCTGGCTGAAGATGAACAGCGCCACGTGGAATACCTGAATCACAAACTCGAAGAATGGCGCACCAGCGGTAAGCTTTCACCCACAAAATTGGCCTCTGTTGTTCCACCGAAAGCGGTGATCGAGAAAGAGGCTGCAAAGTTGCGGACCCATATGCAAAGAGACGATCGGGGCGTCAAGCAGCAGATGCTGAGCAAGGCGCTGAAGTTGGAAATAGAAACCAGCGAGTTTTATCGGCAGATGGTCGAGAGGTTGCCGGCGGAAGGGCGCCAACTGTTTAGTCGCTTTCTCGAGATCGAAAACAACCACATTGACGCCGTTCAATTCGAAATGGACTATTACGGCAACACCGGTTACTGGTTCGGGTTTGAAGAGTTTGATATGGAAGCGGGCGAATAAGGAAAAGGTTGTGGCCGATGGATAACGTTGCGTGGAAGACCAAACCGACGGACCGGTTCATTCTTAAATGGATCAAGATGAATCTGTCTTCACGCGTCACACCACGCTTAACGGCGTGGCGGTGGATTTCTCCCTGGCAGATCACCCTTACGTCTGCTTTTTTGGGGTGCATGGCCGGTCTGGTGTTTGCGTTGGGTATCGGCTGGCTGGCCGGCCTCATTGCGGCCGCCTCTCAGGTCATGGACGGTGTCGACGGCCAATACGCCCGATTGACGGGTCGCGTGAGCAAAAGCGGCGCTTTCTGGGATTCGGTTTTAGACCGCTACACGGATGGGGCCATGGTCATTGGCATGGCCGTATATCTCATCCGTCTACCATTCCCATTGGAACAGTGGTTATTGGTCTTCACCAGTGCTCTGGCTCTTGTGGGCAGCAACCTGATAAGTTATTCCAGTGCCCGGGCGGAGACTCTCGGTCTCGATCTGGGACGCCCGACATTGGCCAGCAAAGGCACCCGGTCAAGCGTCATGATCCTTTGCGCTTTTTTCAGTTTCTTATGGCCGGGAATGCCGATAATTGCGTTATTCTACCTGGCAATCCATCCTAACGGGGTAGTGCTTTTCCGCCTGTTGAAGACGTTGAAGCCGTCGGTTTAATCCGGTCATAGTGGTTGTAATCGTCGTTTTCCGATTGAACCCAAACATGGCGAACCTCTTATGCGGGAAGATCTCTTTCTCGGGTGCTGTGTAAAGGAACGTTTTTTGTAAATGCCTTTATTGATTGTTTAGGACGGCAGGAAGGAACCGGCGAATGCCGATTATAAAATTTTGTAAGAATTCTGCGGGACGCGCGAAAGCCGCTAGTTTGGTCGGTTTGACTATAGGGGGCCGTGGGGATTTTTAAAATGAATAATTCATTAATTTCTCTGGTTAAGACATGGCCACAAGTTCCTGAATTTTCATAGACAAGTGATCGATTTTAAACGGTTTCTGAATCATGAGGCTGCATCCGTCGCTCAAAAAGTCTCCTTCCAGCATGTCGATCGAATAGCCGCTCGCAACCAGCACTTTGACAGCGGGTTTCAGCTGCTTCAGGTATCGATAGGTTTCCTTGCCGCTGAGGCCGGGCATGATCATATCCAGCACGACGACGTCGATGGTATCCGCCATCTCCTTAAAAACTTCGATGGCCTGCTCCCCACTGTTGGCCGTCACTACAGAATAACCGAGCAATTTCAGGCTTTCCCGGCACACATCGCGGATTTTTTCTTCATCATCAACCAGCAATACCGTTTCACGTCCGATGATCCGTCGCGGTGATGGAATCTCCGGCTGACAGATTCTGCGTTCCGTTGCCGGCAGATAAATCGTGAAGGTTGTTCCTTTGTTTCGCGTGCTGGTCACCTGGATGTGACCGTCGTGGTTCTTGATGATACCATAAGCGCTGTAGAGTCCGAGACCGGATCCTTTGCCAATCTTTTTGGTTGTGAAAAAGGGATCGAAAATTCTCAACTGGGTCGCATCATCCATGCCGATTCCGGTATCAGATACCGTGATCTTTACGTAGTTTCCCGGTGTTATATTGGGAGAGTGGGCAATTACACTCTTCTCTGTCAGGAGGGTATTTTCTGTCCGAACAAGCAATTCACCGCCTTCGGGCATGGCATGGCCGGCATTGACGTATATGTTCAAAAGAACCTGTTCGATCTGAGAGGCGTCGGCTTCGATCGGAAGAACATCCGGCGCGAGTGTTTCGGTGATCTGGATTGCCTTGCGGGTTCGGCCAAACAGTCGGCTTTGTTTTTTAATCAGAGCGTTGACATCGGTGGGCTGAATTTCCATGGCCCCGCCCTTTACGAAGGTCAATAGTTGGCGAGTCAGTCCGGCACCATCCTGAACATATTGCTCGATCATTTTCAGTTGATCCATAAAAGGATTGTTCGGTTCCATTTTGAACAGAACCAGTGAGACAATTCCCTGAATTCCCATGAGCAGATTGTTGAAATCGTGGGCAATTCCCCCGGACAAGTTACCGAGGGCCTCAATTTTTTTGGCCTGAAGCAGTTGCGTTTCCAGAATTTTCCGGAAAGTCATATCCCTTGCCACACCATAGGTTCCAATGAGCTCTCTGCGGGTGCCGGCCCGTCGGTAAACCCCGGTAGCATTTAATTCCACTACTGCAATTTCAGGATGCTGAACAATCCGCGATTCCCTGTGAGGGCCTGTTTTCAGGCGCAGTTCATAACCCGAGGTGGCGCGCTTGCCGGTTCGCCGTTCATTAAAACGCCAACATGCTTTATCAAGATCTTCTTCGTATAATACGGTGTGATAGGGTTTGCCGACCAGATCGGCCGACCGGTATCCGAAGAGCCTTTCAGCCGCGTTGTTTATAAATGTAAACTGCCCATTAGAATCAAGGGTGTAAATCATGTCCGGGGAGTTTTGAACCATGAAACGGAAACGACGCTCAGATGTGCGCAGGCGGTCTTCCATTTCCTGGTTGATTTCCTGGAGCATTTTTTGTCTCAGGGCATTGTCTATTGTTTTGACGAGCTCTTCGGTTTCAAACGGTTTTTTCAAATAGTCGTAGGCCCCTTTTCGCAGAGCCTTGACAGCCGAGTCTACCGATACGTCACCAGTCATCATTATCACCGGCGTGTCGGGGAGGCGGTTTAAAATGTGCTCCATGAGGCTGAACCCGTCGAGATCCGGTATACAGATGTCGAGAAGGAACAAGTCATAGTTTCCTTTGTCGATGGTCCGCAAGGCCAGTTCCCCGGAGGTGACAGCTGTCACCTCGTAACCGCGGGGCCGCAGAAGAGCCTTTATACTTTCGCACATCCTCTTCTCATCATCGACGACAAAGACCGCGGGGTTCTCGCTCATTTATTGACCTCATTACTTTGGTGCATCTTTTGACCTGAAACCGGTAGGGTTATCCGGAAGGTTGTTCCTTTGTCCTTATGGCTTTCGCAGTGCATGCTACCGTTATACCGGCTAATTATATCCTTGCTGATCGACAGGCCGAGCCCAAAGTGCTCTGGCCCTTTGGAACTCAGACCGGGCTCGAAAAGCCGTGCAAGGACCTCTGCAGGCATGCCGGGGCCGTCGTCACGGACGATAACGACGATCCTATCGCCCGCGTTGCCGTTGCCATTCTCTACAAAGGTGGTTGTGATATGGATATTACCGCCGGCCGGCATGGCCTCTACCGAATTTTTCAATAGATTGATGAACACTTGGATTAGATTGCTCTTTTTCCCTGAAAATCGCGGCAAGCGGGGATCCGGTGAAAAATTCAAAGTAATATTTGCTTGTTCGAGAACAGAACGTGTGAGCAGTTTCGACAAATCGTACAGGATGCTGTTGATATCCACAGGTTCATCGCCGGTATCATACTTATACTGCGATTTTGACAGTTGTGCAATGATTCCGGGAATTCTTTCAATTTCTTCCCGGATAAGCACGATCTCGTCCCTGACTTCGGAGTTCTCACCGATCTTGGTACCAAGAACGTTCAAGTAGTTCTTGACGATGCCAAGGGGGTTATTGACTTCGTGGATCACCCTACGGATAGCGTCGTCTCCGATGGTAGCGAATATTTCTTCCGAGGCAGACTCGTGAATTTCCGAGGAAATGACCTTTTCTAACAGAACCGCTGCCTGACCGGCAAACAAGTTCAACAGATTTATCTGTTCCCAGAGAAGAGGGAATTGCGGCTCATCGATGCCGGCGCAAATGACACCGATCCATTTTTGGCGATTAATCAGTGGAATACACAGCATGCCCTCGGTGTCCAGCAAGTGGATCAGCTGCTCATCGGCGATGGTGACCAGATCGTTTGACAGGTACCCGAAAGAATCGAAGATCTTCTGCTGCATGAGTGCCAGGGTTGGAAGGCTACCGTCCGGTTCGATTGTTAGATGGACTTGGCCGATGTGTGTCTCAGGCGGCCCGGCTCCGGAAGGTTTTCCGATCAACATATTACGGCCCGGATCATAATAGAAGAAAAAAGCAGCTGTGATGTCGAAAAGAATTTTCAGGGAACGTAGTAAATCCTTCTGTGTGTTCGCCGGGTCGTCTTCTGCGCCAAGTCCTTCAAGGGTGAGATGCCGGATAGAGAGTTCGCGAAATTCACCGAATATGCTGAAAAGAGAAGATTCCCGTTCCTTTCGCAGAGGTTCCTGACTTTCGTGCAGCGCGTCGACGGTCAGGTCTACATCTTTCAACATACTTCCGATCCACCGGTCGGATTCATCGATAATTCGGTCGATTTGATTCGATTTCAAGTCGAAACCGAGGGATTTTATCAGTTCGTTATGACGCGATCCTTCCCTCTGGTAGCAGATAGTATTCGCGGCATAGATGATTTTTACCAATGGAAGCCCGCCGGCAACTTCCTTTATCGGAAAGTGATGATACAAAACCGCATCGGTAACGAAAGGGTGTACTTTCAGTAACCGTAGCAGGTTCCATCCGGCCTCGCAGTGATTCGTGCCGATACTGTCATTTTCAGCCGGCAGGGCACTGTCGGTCCTGATTGATTTTTTGAATAGCGGTTCATAATCCTTCTTGAAGTTCATCCAGAGCAGCAGCTTGCCGACATCGTGGAGCAGACCGGCGATATAGGCGTCGTCGGCAGATTCCGGCAGCAGGCGTTGGCTCAGGGAACGGGCGAGAACGGCGCAGCGCAGAGAATGGTACCAGAACTGATTGAAGTTAACGTTTGTTTCCCATAGCAAGGGATTCGTCAGGGGGTTACTCAGACAAAAGAGGGCGACGTTTTTAATGCCTCCCACTCCCTGCTGGGCCACTGACCTCTCGATGATATCGTAGGTCGATTTCGATGGTTCCGCCGCTACCTCCAAACGCAGGGTTTTCAGCGTCAGGGCAGGATCCATGGCCACCAGGCGGGTCAATTCCTCAAGGGAAGGCGCCGCGCTGTTACAGAGTCGATTGAGCTTGACGAGAACCTGTGGGAGGCACGGAAGCGGTATTGCGGTATTGATTTTATTAATTATTTTGGGCGGATTTTTCACTTGCAAAAAGTTACCACGTTTCGACAGCAGTCCGGGAAAATCGCAGCTCAGTTCGTTCGTACCCTATCCGTTTGTTGTAACCGATACTGGTGCTCATAATAAAAGTTATAGAAATGCGGTCGTAATGCCGCATTGGGATCTGTCTGATTGAACGTCCGCCGTAATAACAAAAATCGACCGGTAATACCGCACTTTCACTTATGTTGACTCGCCGGTTGAGAAAAAATTCACATACACTCGCACCTATTTTCCACAAATATGTCGCAATATGAATGAAATGTACCGGGTGTTAAAGAGATGGTGCTCAATGCAATCAACGACCTGCCAACGCGTCTTCCGCGTGGCGACCACGGCGCTTTCATTCCCTAAAACCTTTGGTTTAAAGCCCTGGACCGGTATGATTCAAAGTCGCCGGAACAGGGCCGTAACTGATCTTAATAGCGCGTCGTTTCGACATTTAATTTCGGTTCGCCAACCGAACAATTATACAAGCTACTGACTGTTCAAGCAAAAACTTTGCCAACCTATAGTCCGGATCGAATATTATACCGAAAGGCTAAAAAGCACCGCCGTTATACCGCTTTTTAAAAATAAATTCCGCGATACAGAAGGGTGGTATAAGTGGTTGTAGAAAAAAACGTTCGAATAACGGAACGTTTTTTGACAACCACTATAGCGCAAAAAATATTTCAGAACAGGAGCCGGAACCTATCGAAGAATATTATATAGTGCTGATCCACAAGGGTAACGAAAACTCCCCGGCTGTTCATATATTTACCTTCGACCGGAGAGAATTATGCCCGAGTCATTCATACCGCGGGGGACATATCGGGGGTGGTGAGTCAGCAGGAACAGGTTATCGCAAGCGACTGCCTTGCGGCGGCTAACATTTTAATGTTTATTGATTTTTGACGGGTTTGCCGGCTTGGATTTCCCTGAGCGTCTGCCGGTACACATCCACCAGCGGCCCACCGAGGCCAACCGCTTGGTGTGCGGCACTTTCGGCAGCCTCAATGTCGCCCCGCTCGAATAGAACATGGGCCAAGTTGTTATAAACAGTACCTTCATCAGGAAATCGTCGGTTGGCCTCCCGAAGTGCGGATTCGGCGGCATTCAGATCTCCCAAGGCGTACCAGCAATTTCCTATGCCGATATGGGCGGCCAGGCTATTCGGCCAGCGACTCAAGATTATTGTGTAGCTTTCAATTGCTGCCTTCCATTGGCCGGCCTTCTCAAGACCGACCACGGCCGGGATGATTTCAGGCAATTCTGCTGTTTTCGGTAATTGGTCGGGGGGCAAAACAAGTATTCCCCAGTGGCCGCTGCGACGCCATGTCGATTCAAATACGTTTATGGTGGTGGTTTTCCAGGGCGTTGTTCCGGAGTGCAGTAGGATGATTTCTCTGTCGAGGTCGAACCCGATGGCAAGCGCATAATGCCAGATGGGATACCAGGATAAACCAAGATTTTGAAGAACGATAACAGGGTGTCCTGCGGCGATTTCTTTAAACAGATTGACCCGGTCGGAAAGCGGATAGGCCAATCGTCCATGACGTCGCGTTGCTGCGATCAGGGCGGACTGGTAGCTTCCCTTGAGCGCAGGGGTGAAGACTTCACTCGTCAGGATATCAGGCAACACCTGCAGCCCGCTCCAGCCGAGGGCCATGGATAACGCCGCCGGGCCACACTGATATTTTTTCTGTTGAAAGAACGGCACCCCTTCTATCTCAACGCGCCGGGGCAGCCGGGATTCGCTAAGGATTTGATCCCTGTAAGTCAACCGGCTGCAGCCAGAAATGTGCAGGCCGACCATTAGCAGGGTCAGCAATAGGACAACTGCGTGCGGTTGTTTGTTGACCGGTTGCACGGTCTTATCGGTGAGCTTTTTTAACAAATGGGAAAATATCTGTATATCCCATTATATCCGTGATGAGAAGGATGATAAAAACGATCAGGCTGACGCCGAGGATTAGCCCCAATGCGTCGCCACCAGCCGGCAACTGATCGATTCTCTCGGCCAGGTGGATCGCTTCGCCATCGGTTAGGCTGTCCACTCGTGCGCAGGCCTCATCGGGATCCAGTCCCTGCTTTATCAAGACCGCCCTGACATCTTCTCGGGCGAGGATATTGTGGACATAGTGTCGGGCTTCTTCACCGCGCGTACTGTTGAACTTAGTGGCGGCTTCCGTCCCAATCATGGCTGCCGAGGCGTATTGGGAATGAAAAGTCGTAACAAAGACAATAACCAACAGAAAAAAACTCACTGGCCTGGCGGCTTTAAAAATGATCTGCATGGCGGTGTTTCTCCGATATTTACGAGATAAACCCCTCTATCATAAGCTG
>Ga0316197_10002613_pt1 | contig 12836 bp, 7 predicted proteins | sample OudBiesiAoxic_MG_FD_204939 | JGI IMG/M metagenome (GOLD analysis project Ga0316197, IMG submission 204939) | Coastal sediment microbial communities from Oude Bieten Haven, Netherlands - site A oxic | ecosystem: Environmental > Aquatic > Marine > Coastal > Sediment | place: Netherlands...
CTGCTGGATGCCCTTGCGAACGGTCCACTCGGGCTTGGAAGCCGGGAGCGCGTTCGCGATCTTCGAGAAGTCGACGCAGTAGCTTCGCGTATCGGGCTCGCCTCCGGGCGCGTAGACCACCTTACTGTTGGGAATGATCTCGGCGACCATGTCTGCGACGGTCGAGATCTGAAAGTTCTCGTCTGTCCGCCCCACGTTGAACGCCTGGTTGTGAACGACCTCGCGTGGCGCTTCCATCACGGCCAAGAAGGCACGGCAGATGTCCTCGACGTGAACCAGCGGCCGCCAGGGTGTGCCGTCGCTCTTGATGAGAACCTCACCGGTGATGAAGGCGTAAGCTGCCAGGTTGTTCACGACGATGTCGCCGCGAAGCTGCGGAGACCATCCATAGGCAGTCGTGTTGCGCAGATAGGTCGGGCTGAACTTGTCATCTGCCAAGGGGGCGACCTCTTGCTCGACCCTGATCTTCGACTCCCCGTAGGGTGTGATCGGTCCGAATGGCGCCGTCTCGTCGACCGGATCGTCGCTCGGCGGCTTTCCATAGAGAGAGCAGGACGACGAGAAGAGGAAGCGCTCGACACCAGCCTCTTTCGCCGCCTTCGCCAGGTTCACCGAGGCATGCAGATTGATGTCGTAGGTGAACTGCTTGTTCAGATCGCCTAGTGGGTCGTTCGAGAGCGCGGCCAGATGCAGCACCGCGTCGAAGCCCTTCAGGTCGGATGCCTTGACGTCGCGGAGATCCATTCGCAGCGCCGGCGGATCCACCGGCTCGGGGCCATGGTGACAGCCCTCGAACAGATAGGTGTCGAGCCCGACGACTTCATGCCCCGCCTCCTGAAGGAAGGGGACCATCACCGCACCGATGTAGCCGTTGTGGCCAGTAACAAGAACCTTCATGAACGCTCCTCAACTGCCAGCTTGCAGCTCACCCTAACCGTTGCCCGAATCATCGAGACCTCCACCTACTGAGTCGCCTAGATCGTAAAGGAAACCCTGATCACCACCGACAGCTCGGGGTGAACAGAATGTTAGCCTCAGCCTAATTGCCGACAGGTACGATCGCAACATTCCCAATGGTGACGTCGACGTAGTGCGCAACCACCAGGAGGGAGCCGCCCACGGGCGACTGGTCGGAGATGTAGCTGATACCCCAAGCACTGGGCTCGGACTGGCCCTTTGGCCACATCTTGTAGCTATATTCGATGTTGCCGTTGGGCAGGGGTTCGGCGCGCATCTTGAGCACGTAGGTGACACCGACCTGAGGCGCCGGGGTGACACCCGGGCCGAAGGTCTGGCGGCCGTCGCTCTCCCAAGTTGCGAGACCCCAGTAGAAGTCGTGAAGCCAGATGTAGGCCATCAGAGCGCCGAGGGGGTGCCAGCCGAGGCGAGGTTGTTCGCCGGTCCAGTCGTAGTGACCCGTCCAACGAATAGCGAGGCCGATGATCGGCGCCTGGAAGCGGTCGATGGGCCCGTTCAACGTCGCCTCGACGGTCGCCTCGTAATTCGTCCAGCTCAAATCGCCTATCGCGACCAGCCTGTCATAGCCTGGCTCGATGCATCGCAGGCCGTCGTTCTCAAGCGACCAATGGCCGTCGACGATCTGAGCCACGTCGGACACGTCGCTCACCGTGCTCCAGTCGATGCTGTACGTGCTGGGTGTCACCACGCCATCGATGTACTCGACTTGAACCGACTCGACGCTGGTGTTGCCCAGGTTGTCGCGTGCGCGAATCGTCACGTCGCTCAGGCCCGGCGAAAGCTCGTCGTAGCCGATCTCGACGTTGAAGTCGTTCCAAGCCTCGAGTCGGCTTCCGTTGGGACCCAGCGTGAGCGGGAGCTCCGGGCCACCATTGAGCGAGTAGGTGATGGAAGCGACGCCGTCCAAGTCCTGGACGTTGCCCAAGACGTTGATGAATCGCTGGGGCATGCCTGAGGCGCCAAAGCGCTGGTACGGCCCGTACCAGACATCGATGACCGGTCCGCCGACGCCGCCGCTCGTGCCCGTGGTGAAGACGCCGTCGCCCGTGCTCGAGCTATTGCCGGCGCCATCTTCTGCGGTGACGCGGTAGTGATAGAGGGTGCCTTCGCTGAGGCCTGGGAGCGTTACCGTGTGTGACGTCGACGAGCTGCTCGATGCGACGGAGCCCAGCTCGTAAGAGCCGGTCTGGCCGTACTGCACGTAGCCCGTGGTGCCTTCATCGGTTTGCCAAGTGATGGTCGCGGAGGTCTCGAACGGCGTCGCGTTGACGCTGCTGATTAGCGGCGGAGTGGAATCGAGAAGGAAGTCCGCGGTCACGGCCGCGTCCGCTTCGACCGTCAGAACCGCCGGATTCGTGATGCCAGAGAGGGCGCCGCCCCAGCCGACGAAGGATGCGCCGGGGTCAGGCTGGGCCGTGAGCGTCACCGTGGAGCCGCACGCGTACGTGCCTTGATCGGGATTTCGAGCGACCCCGCCCGGGCCGATAGCCGATGTGCTGACGGTGAACTGATCGCCCGGATTGCACAGGGCGCTGTCCTCGGGAACCACCGGTGCGGAGGTCTCGAAGAAGTAATCGACGACCGCCGTGTACGCTGGATTCGGATCGAAGTTACCCGCAAAGACGCCGACCGACCAAACGGTGAGCGTGTGCGAGAAGCTTGCTGCCGTCGTCCAGCTCACGCCGTCGTAAGAGTAACGCGCGGTCCAGAGGTTGCCGTTACGCGCCAGGCGCAGGTAGATCGTCGATGCCGACGCGATGCTCTCCTGGGCCTCGATCGAGGGCGAGCCGTTGGTGAACGCGGCGCTGAAGACGTTGAGCGAGCTTCCATCGCTGTAGACGTCGAAGCGAACGTAGTTGGAATCGTCGTCCTCGACCAAGAGGCCCTGGCCCTGGAACGCGAGGGTCGGCTCGGACTCGAACTTGACCTCGAGCTCGAAGTCTTCGTCCGCTGCGGGCTGCATGACTCGCAACGCCGTGTTGGTCGTCCATGGGTCGTGGACCGTGCCGGCGGGGACCGAGAGCAAGAGCTGCGCGTCCGATGTCCCCGCGCCGACCAGTGTCACGGTGCCGTCCGCTTGCGGATCGACGACCTCCCAGAGCTGCGTGTCGAGCACGCCGTTGTGGAAATCATCGGAAACGATTGCGCCCGCACCGACGCTGCCGCCGGAGCCTGCGCTGCCGCCAGTGCCTGCGCTGCCGCCAGTGCCTGCGCTGCCGCCAGTGCCTGCGCTGCCGCCAGTGCCTGCGCTGCCGCCAGTGCCTGCGCTGCCGCCAGTGCCTGCGCTGCCACCAGTGCCTGCGCTGCCGCCAGTGCCGCCAGTGCCGCCAGTGCCGCCAGTATCCGTCGTGAAGATCGCGTCGGCCGTGCTTCCGCCGTTGCCGAAGGCGTCGCTCGCGGTGACACGGTAGTGGTAGTCGGTGCCTTCGTTCAGGCCCGGCAGGGTCACCGCGTGGGCGGTCGCGAGCGTGCCCGAGACGACCGAGCCGATTTCATACGCAGCCGTCAGGCCGTACTCCACGAAGCCCGTGCTGAGCTCGTTGGTTTGCCAGCTGACGGTTGCCGAGCTTTGGGTCGCCGCCGCATTCACGTTGCTGATCTGTGGAGCAATCGTGTCCAGCAGGAAGTTGGCGATGACCGTCGCGTCCGCGTCGAGCGTCAGAACAACCGGATTGCTCGTCCCGCTCAGGGCCCCACCCCAACCGAGGAAGGTCGCGCCTACGGCGGGCTGCGCGGTCAGGGTCACCACCGAGCCGCAGCTGTAGGTGCTCTGATCGGGGCTGCGAAGGATCGTGCCGTTCGTGGCCTGCGTCGTCAGAACGAGCTGGTCGCTCGGATCGCAGAGCGCCGGATCTTCAGAAGCAATAGGAGCAGAGGTCTCGTAGAAGTAGTCGACCGCGACCGTGTAGGCCGGGTTCGGGTCGAAGTTGCCGGCAAACACGCCGACCGAGGAGACCGTGAGGGTGTGGTTGAAGGTGCCGGCCGTGGTCCAGTTCGTTCCGTCGTAGGAGTACCGGGCCGTCCAGAGGTTGCCGCTGCGGCCGAGGCGCAAGTAAATCGACTGCGCCGAGGCAATCCCGCCGTAGATCGGTATCTCGGGTGAACCGTTGGTGAACGCGGCGCCGAAGACGTTGACCGAGCCACCGTCGCTGAACACATCGAAGCGGATGTAGTTCGTGGCGTCCTGCTGAACCAGCAAACCTTGACTCTGGAACGCCAGGGTTGGCTCGGACTCGAACTTGGCTTCGATCTCGAAGTCTTCGTTGGCTGCCGGCTGCATCACGCGGAGCGTGGTGTTGCTCGTCCAGGGATCGTGGACGGTCCCTGCCGGCACCGAGAGCAAAAGATGCGCATCGGGCGTCCCAGCGCCGACCATCTGCACGTTGCCATCGCCTTGCGGGTCGACCACTTGCCAGAGCTGTGTGTTCAAGGAGCCGGTGTGGAAGTCATCGGAGACGATCGCGGCCGCACCTACGCTTCCACCCGTTCCGCCCGAACCTGCGCTGCCGCCCGAGCCTGCGCTGCCACCAGAGCCCGCGCTGCCACCAGAACCCGCGCTGCCGCCGGAACCGCCAGTGCCACCGGTGCCGCTGGTATCCGTGGTGAACGTCGCGTCGGCCGTGCTGCCACTGTTTGCGAAGCTGTCCTCTGCGGTGACGCGGTAGTGGTAGAGCGCTCCTTCAGCGAGGCCCGGCAGGGTGACCGCATGAGCGGTCGCGAGCGTGCTCGATGCGACGGAGCCGATCTCGTACGCAGCCGTCAGGCCGTACTCCACGAAGCCCGTGCTGAGCTCGTCGGTTTGCCAGCTGACGGTGGCCGAAGTCTGTCCCGCCACGGCATTGACGTTGCTGATTTGCGGAGCGGTTTGGTCCAAGAGGAAGTTCGCGGTCACCGTCGCGTCGGCGTTCATAGTGAGAACCGCCGGGTTCGCGGTGCCGCTCAGCGCGCCGCCCCAGCCGAGGAAGGTCGCCCCTGGATCGGGCTGTGCGGTCAGCGTGACCACTGAATCGCAGGTGTATGTGGCCTGATCTGGACTGCGAAGGATCGTACCGTTCGCGGCCTGCGTCGTCAGGACCAGCTGGTCGCTGGGGTCGCAGAGCGCCGGATCTTCGTCGACGATCGGGACCGAGGTTTCGTAGAAGTAGTCGACCGCGACCGTGTAGGCCGGATTCGGGTCGAAGTTCCCGGCGAACACGCCGACCGAGGAGACCGTGAGGGCGTGGTTGAAGGTGCCCGCCGTCGTCCAGCTCGTTCCGTCGTAGGAGTACCGAGCCGTCCAGAGGTTGCCGCTGCGTCCGAGACGCAAGTAGATCGCCTGCGCCGAAGCGATGCCGGCGTAGATCGGTATCGCGGGTGATCCATTGGTGAACGCGGCCCCAAAGACGTTGAACGCGCCGCCATCGCTGAAGACGTCGAAGCGGACGTAGTTGGTGTCGTTCTGCTGGACCAGTAAGCCCTGGCTCTGGAACGCGAGGGTCGGCTCGGACTCGAACTTGGCCTCGATCTCGAAGTCTTCGTTGTCCGCCGGCTGCATTACGCGGAGCGCGGTGTTGGTCGTCCAGGGATCGTGGACGGTACCGGCCGGTACCGAGAGCAGGAGATGCGCATCGGGCGTGCCCGCGCCCACCAGTTGTACGCTGCCGTCGCCCTGCGGGTCGACCACCTGCCAGAGCTGCGTGTCAAGAGTGCCTGTGCTGAAATCGTCGGAAGTGATCCCGTGCGCGGACTCGAGCGCATTGCTACGTCCCTCCAAATCGGACTGGCTTCCGCCGTCGCCGCCAGAACATGCGGCAAGCATCAAAGACAGAAGAAGTCCGAACGGCGCCGCGGAACGACCGAGAGGCTGGGAGGTGAGCATCTGTGTAATCTCCGATGAGAACTAACCACCTCGGCGCCGCGGGGGATCGCGGGCTAAGGGGAGATCGAACACTCTAGCTTACCTGAACACAAATGTGTAACCAGACAGGGCCCCTGGTTTTTGTAAGCGCAATCACCAAGGCTGTAAGCGCCGTGATCGCCAATACTTGCCAGCCAGCCGCGCAGAAGATACCTGCTGCGCCGGACATTCCGACCGGTCCAGCTTCCCAATGAGCCAACCTGAAACAGAACAAACAGCCGCCCCGAGCGCTGATCAGTTTCGTTCTTCGGCCCTGGGTGCCTCGACCTGGGCAGCCGCCGGAGTTCTGACCGGCCAGATCGTCCGGCTCGGCGCGAACCTCATCTTGACGAGGCTCCTGTTCCCGGACGCTTTCGGAATGATGGCGATCGTGAACGCGGTGATCATCGGTCTCGAGATGTTCTCCGATGTGGGCATTGCTCAGTCGATCATCCAACACGAACGCGAAGACGTGGCCTTCCTCGACACGGCATGGACCGTTCAGGTGGTGCGCGGCTTTGTCCTCTGGGCGTTTGCCTCTGTTCTGGCCTACCCGATCTCGCGCGCGTACGGCGAGCCGCTACTGATGTGGCTCATTCCAGTCGCCGCGAGCAGCGCGATCTTCCGCGGCATGGCGCACACCTCCTTGATGACCCTCAATCGCCAGCTAGGCCTGCGCGCTCTAGTGCTCGTCGAGCTCAGCATGCAGATCGGCGGGGTCGTTGTGATGCTGGGGCTCGCCTATTTCTGGCGCTCGGTCTGGCCGCTTGCGATCGGCGGCGTGGTAGCGAGCCTCATCTGGACAGTGCTCAGCTACGTCCTGAGCGACGGACGTATGCCGCGCTTCCACTGGGAGCGCGAAACGCTTCGTGACATGGCGGTCTTCGGTCGGTGGATCTTTCTCAGCTCGCTCCTGGCCTATCTGCTCGGCCAGGGCGATCGACTCGTCATGGGCGCCTTCATGAGCATGAGCGAGCTAGGCGTTTACTCGATCGCGGCGCTGGTGGCCCGCCAAGTGGAGGACGTCACCAACAAGGTCGACGAGAGCGTCTTGTTCCCAATCTATTCGCGGGTCGGAAAGACCACGACACCTGAGCTGCTGAGCCGCATCGCTCGCTATCGACTCGTTCGGATGGGCCTGTTTCTGCCGGCGATCTGGATCCTGATCATTTTCGGCGAGGACATCGTCAAGCTCCTCTGGGACGAGCGCTACTGGGACGCAGGCTGGATGGTTCAGATCATCAGCGCAGGCACCTTCTTCTTCGTGATCGGCGCGGTCGGGCCGATTCATCTTGCGCGCGGAGAGTCCTGGGTTGGACTCGTCGCCGTGGCGATTCGGGCCGCGGTTCTGCTCCCGGGGATGGTGCTCGGCGGCTACCTGGCGGGCGCGCAGGGTTTGATCATCGCGATCGCCGCTTCTTACGTCGTCTACTACCCCCTGCAAGTCTGGATCTCCGTACGCTACAAGGTTTGGCTCCCGATGTACGATCTGGCGGGTTTCGCGATCTCCGCCCTGGTCGTCTGGGCCGGGCTGACTTTCACCTAAGGCGAGCCGGCCAGGGCTTCGTCGAGAGACGTTTGGAGCTCAGTGCTTAGCTCGTCGCGTTCGAGATTTCGAAACAAGTCGGAGCGCTCGGCGATCGCCGCCGCGGCGGCACGTCGCTTGACGGTGTCACTGCCTTCGAGCCAGCGAAGCGCGACGACAATCGCGAGCGGATGCGCCGTGTCCACGCAGGCCGTCAGGAAATGCTGCAAGACGAGTTCGTCATCGACCCCGCGCAGTTGATCCGCAATGGCCTTCCAGCGCGGCGGAGCGGCCCTGCGCAGTTGTCGATAGAGCATCCATGCCTTCAGAGTCCTGATCCGGGGCTGGGACCGATCGGAGAGCTTCCGGATGAGCCGGTACTTCGCCTCGCCGCGAGCGAGATTGAAGGCGACCAGGGCTCTGGCGGGCGGAAGTGACCCGAGGTCGCGGAGGCGAGCTGCTTTTTGATGGGCAGGAATCTTCGCTCGGCGAATGCAGCGCGCGTGCTCGCGAAGCAGCTGCCAGCCGAGGTTGGCGGTGCCCGCCGAAGCGCTGGGGTCGTACCAGCGCGCTTCTTCTTCTTCGGACATGCGCGCGCGCGCCGAGTTCGCCGAGTGCATGCGCTGATTGTAGAGACGCTCGGGGAGCTGCCAGAGCTCGCCGTAGAGTGCGAGCTCCGCGTTGAGAACGACATCGGCTGCCTTGTAAGGGCGAATCAGGCCGGTGCGCCGCAGCAAGTCGCTTCGAATCAGACCAAACACGATCGCAGGGGCGTGCTCGTCGCCAAGGCGAAGCAGCTCTGCATATCGGATGGTGCGGATCTCCCGCGTCTGATGGTCGACGCGCCGCGGGAGCTCCAAGTCGCAATTCGCGGCGAACGAGCCGTCCGGCCTGAGGAACCGGCGCCTCGGGAAGCACATGACCACGCTATCGGGCGCATCGCCAAAGGTATCCATGCAAACGCGCAAGTAGTCTGGCTCCAGGGTGTCGTCCGCCGCGAGCCACTTGAAGTAGTCGCCCTCTGAGAGCTCGAATGCGCGGTTGAAGTTCCCGGCAGCGCCCAGGTTCTCGGTGTTTCGGAAGTAGCGAAAGCGAGGGTCGCGCTCGGCCCAGGCCCGGCAGATCGCTTCGGTCCCGTCGCTCGAATCGTTGTCACAGAGGATGACTTCGAAGTCCTCCAAGGTCTGCGCGGCCAGACTCTCCAAGGCGTCGGGCAGCGTCGCTTCACCGTTGTACACGGGAACGCCGATTGAAACGCTGGGCCGATCGTCAGACACGCGATCGTCACGATAGGGAGTTGAGTTTGCCGGCGCAACTTCAGGCGATTCGCTAGCGGAGCAGCTTGCCGATCGCGGCAGGCAGGGCCTTACTGCGTGGGACTCGCTGGTAGAGCTGAACCGATGCATCGCCGCCAGCCTGCCGGAGCTGGCTCAGAATCTGCGCTTGCATGGCTGCCTCGCAGCCAGCCTGGTCCTCGAAGCGAAAGAGGGCTGTGCGCTTGAACACGAGCGGATTGGTGTTCGCCGGATGTGGACGCTTGCTGATCACGATGGCTGCGGTTTCGTGGCTCTGGTACACGAGCTGGCCACCGGCCGATTCAACGATGCTCTGAATGGCCTCTGGCGCCTCGTGGAAGTGCACTGCGAGCAGCCACTTGGAACGTCGCAGCGCTTCCAGCGAGTCGGACGAGTGCGTGAACGAGGCCTCGAACTTTCGCACGGCCTTCATGCGCTGGGGATTTGCGACCAGCATGTAGTAGGGATTGAGCGCCAGGCCGAAGAAGCGCCGCTGATTCGGGTATCGGACGACGAGAAGCTCCTCGGCTCGCGACTCGCCGAGGAAGGACGCCCGGTGAGCGCCTATCCAGCCGACCTCGGCTCCCACCAGCTTCAGAAGAGGCAATGTGAGAACACCGTACCATTTGTAGGCTTCCTCATCCTTGAAGTGGATGAGGTTGAGGACATCTACGGGCAGCGGCAGGTCGGCTCGGTAGAGGCGCTTCACGGCGTCTAGGTCGAGTTGGTCGAGCATGCTCATCGCTCGGATCTAGTACGAGGGAGATCGGAGTGCCATTGGGCAGCGCGATTCGAGGTTGGACAGACCACTTGTTGCCCCTATCGATGTCCGTTAAGGAGCCAAGTCATGACGCAAGAGATGAAGGCCGCGGTGGCCGACGACCTAAGCGAACCAGCCAATGCCGCCACGCAGCCGGTGTCGGTCGTCACCCGAATGGTCTTCGCCGCTCCGCCGGAGCGGGTCTGGAAGGGTCTGGTCTTCTACGAGGAGCTGGGCGGACGCCCTCCCCTGCATCTGCGTCTGCTCCTGCCGGTGCCGATTCGAAACGTGGGCAAGGTCTCTGATGTTGGAGACGAAGCGACCTGCCTCTACGAAGGCGGTCATCTTCTCAAGCGCATCACCAAGATCGAAAAGGGTGATCTCTACGAGTTCGAAGTTGCCGAGCAAGCGCTTTCGGTCGGCGGAGGTATGCGCCTCTCGGGCGGGCGCTACACCTTACGCGGCCTTTCCGATGGGCAAACCGAAGTGTCGGTCGAGACCCGATACCTCAGCCGCAAGTGGCCCCGTTGGTTCTGGAAGCCTCTGGAGAAGATGGTTTGCCACATGTTCCATCGTTACCTTCTGGGCACGATGCGACGCCAGATCGAATCCGAGTGAAGTAGCGGCATGCCTGAGCTCATTCCACCGTACTGGCTGATTCGTACTGCGGTCGCGGCCGTCTGGCTCTACGAAGGGCTCTGGTGCAAGTTGCTCCGCGGCGAGCCTCGCGAGTTCGAAGTCGTCAAGGCGGTTCCGCGTTACGGGGAGCGATTCGGCGTTCCCTTTCTACTGGCCTTGGGCACGGTCGAGGTCGCGATTGGACTATGGGTCCTGACGGGCGCCTTTGCGTTTCTCTGCGCGCTGGCGCAGACCATCCTGCTCGTTTCGCTGAACGCCAACGGCTTCATTTGGTCCAGGCATCTCATCCACGACCCCAAGGGCATGCTGGTGAAGAACTTCGCATTTCTCGTCCTGGCCTGGGTCGCAGCGAGCCTGCCAGGGGGACTCTGGCCATGAGCGAGAGCGCTGCCGTGACTATCTGGGAGCGAGGGCGCCTCGATGCGCGCGTCGGTCCGAGGCAGGTACTCTTCGGGCGTATGTACGAAGACCCGTCGATCGAGCTCGGAGCGTTTCGGCCGGGCAGCCGTGTGCTTTGCATTGCCTCGGCAGGCTGCACGGCGATGAAGCTCGCACCTCATCACGAGGTCGTCGCGGTCGACATCAACCCGGTGCAGCTCGCCTACGCCGAGCGTCGCTTCGATGGCGATCCGGGTGTCCGCGGCCGGGCGGAGCGCATCATGGATTTCATGCGCTTCTTCGGGCCGCTGGCTGGCTGGTGGCCGTCCAAGGTGCGCACCTTCGTCGAGCTCGACGATCCGGCCGAGCAAATACGCTACTGGGAACAAGAGCTCAACACTTGGCGCTTTCGCGCAGCGGTCGATGGGCTCTTTTCGGTGACGGCGCTTCGCTCGGTGTACGCGCCGCGTTTTCTGGACTTTCTGCCGAAGCGGCTGGGCTCGGTCATGCGCGGGCGTATGGAACGCTGTTTCGCGCGACACCCAAACCGCGACAACCCGTACGCCCGTTCGCTGCTGCTGGGTGAGCTCTCTTCGGAGCCGCCGCCGCCACAGGCCAAAGACGTTCAGCTCGTCCATGCAGACGCAGCGAACTTCCTCGAGAGCCAGCCGGCCGGGAGCTTCGAAGGCTTCACGCTCTCAAACATCTTGGACGGCACCGACGAGGCCTACCAGCAGAGGCTATTCGCGGCCGTCAAGCGCGCCGGCACCCCGGAGGCGATCACCGTCCTCCGCAGCTTCGGCGAGGTAGACGCCAGCTCGCCTGCAAACCGGGCCGACGAGGACCGCGCCATGCTCTGGGGCACTGTGCTGGTGAGGTCGGCCAGCGATCTCGTCATCGGGCCCTAGGAGCCAGGCACGGATGCGGATTGCTTAAAAAGAAACGGCCCCGCAGAACGGGGCCGTTCTCATGCACTACCGCGTGGAAGCTACTCGGCGATGACGCTGAGTGCGACGCGGCCTGGGCCGGATGCGTAGCTTGCGGTGTCGAGCTCAGTGAGCACGCCGTCCGCAGCGTTGATTCCGTAAAGCACGGCGCCGCCGGCTTCCACGGGGTCGCCGTCTCCACCACCGAAGTAGACCACGACTGCGAGCTCGCCGTCGTCGCCGGTCACGGCCACGTCACGGTTCTGGATTGGATCCACGACCATGGCGATGACTTCATCTTCGAGCGCCAACGTGGTTCCGTCGAACGACACCGTCCGAACTTCGTCCTTGCCGACCACGACGAATCGGCTGTAGTCAGCGTTGTGGGCTTGAGCACGAACGGGGTACTCGCTCGTGAAGTCGATTGTGTCGACCTCCACCGGTGACACGGGATCGGTGAGATCATAGATCGCCAGGCCATCAGTGTTGCTGGTGGTGACGAGCAAGTCGGTCGTAGCGACGCTGTCCGCAGCGAGGACGACTTCCGTGTCGTTTCCGCCGTTCGTGTCCGCGAGTTGCACCACCATGTCGCCCGTGATGTTGTAGATGTTGGTGCCGTTGTATAGATAAGGGCCGTTCGGATGCGCGCCAAGACCATGGACGCTCGTGCTGCCACCCTCAGAGATGAACGATAGGTCGCCCGTGCCAGCGTCCACGGAAAAGATCTCGACGCCATCGAGCTCGTCGTCATCTACGTAGAATCGCGTGCCGTCGGGTGAGAACGCCAAACCGCCGGGTGCACAATAGCCTTCCTGGCCCGTGTAGCCGGTATCGACTTCGTCGCCCTCGGCGCAGGAGATGCCGTCTGCCTGGAAGGCCGCATCGTTCATTTCGTAGGCAAGTCCATCGTAGGCGATGCCTGTTTTGGTAAAGGTGAAGCGATCGATGCGGCCGTTGCCCCAGCACCAGTCGTCACTGTTCGAGCAATCGTTGGCTGAGCCCACGTAGATGCGCTGCTGCCCGGCCTGTTGGATGGCTCCGAAGATTTGCTGACCCGCGAGCAGGCCTGCTGCGGGGATCTCGGCCGAGGCGACCTCGACGATGGTGCTTCCGGAAACGTCGAGGAGACGTACGGTTCGGCCGTGCGCCACGATGACCCGGGCTTCAGGACCCGGCGTACCGCCCATGCCGCCCATACCGCCATCGCCACCCGTGCCGCCAGAACCAGCCGTGCCGCCAGAACCAGCCGTGCCGCCAGTACCGGCCGTGCCGCCAGAACCAGCCTGGCCACCGCCGTCGGAGCTGCTGCACCCCATGGAGATGAAGCCAGAAAACATTAAAGTCACGGCAAGCCGTGCCCACTTGGAGCGAAACTCGATCATATTGAATTGCCTTCCCATCGGCGCCCATTGCGCCGCCCACTTCGGACGCGAGGCTAACAGGAAGGCAAACCGATGCC
>Ga0316197_10002615_pt1 | contig 12836 bp, 14 predicted proteins | sample OudBiesiAoxic_MG_FD_204939 | JGI IMG/M metagenome (GOLD analysis project Ga0316197, IMG submission 204939) | Coastal sediment microbial communities from Oude Bieten Haven, Netherlands - site A oxic | ecosystem: Environmental > Aquatic > Marine > Coastal > Sediment | place: Netherlands...
CCGATGGTGGTGGAAGAGTCGAAAACCATGCATCCGGCATCGCGCGCACTGAAGGACCTGGGTGGCACTCTGTCGCTTGACGAGGCGGTCGCCGGCATACTGGCGGGCCTCGATGCGGGCAAGGGGGTTGTCATACCCGGTGCAAAAGCCAGGTTCACGGTATTTTGCAGCCGCTATCTGCCGGAATTCGCCATGAACGCCTTCGTCGACAGGATTGTCCGCACCGAGCTTGGAAAAATGCAGGCAGGCGTCACCTAGCCGAAGTAGGTCTGAAAAAAAGCGCTTGTTATTCCACCTCATCCAGCCAATATTATTGCGCTGGGCAGCGCAGTACCTTCCCGGCCTGTTCGATGCGCCAGTTGCTTTACTGCTGCGCAACACACCCTGAGACAGGCACCGGTGTGCCATGGCCCTGAAGAGGCCCCAACAAGAACGAGTATTGGTGGAGTGTTCCATGCAGACAGCAACTGACAAGCACATTTGCCAGGTCGCGTTTTCAGCCCTCAATGCAGCAGCACTGAGGGACTGGTACGCCAATGTGTTCGGTCTGGTCAAATCCGGCAAAATCCTGTTTTTCCCGCCCTCCACCAGCAGGGTGCAAGGCATCCCGGGTGCCTGGGAGAAATGCAGCTGGCTGATCGACCAGCAGGACTACTTTCAGCTGGAGTTCTTTCAGTTTTGGGCGCCGCACAGCAAGCTCAAATCGAACGAATGGCGCCCCAGTGATATTGGCTACAACATGGTTGGCATCGCGGTCAGCGATTTTGACCAGGTGTTGCGCAATATCAGCGCTTTCTCAGGCAGCCCGGCGCCCCGGGTCATCGGCAAGGCTACTGAGCGCAGGGCCTGTGTCACCGATCCCGAAGGTAACTGGGTGGAAATCCATGAGCGCGACCCCCTTTGCCTGGTCGACGACAATGACCCCAGGGTGCGTCGACCCGAGGTACCCGCGGTTGTGCGTTCGGTACGGGTATCCGTGCCCAGCCTTGACGATGCACGTGCCACCTTCGTAGATGCGATGGGCCTGGTGGTTGTAGACGACTTTCAGCTACACGGGGCAACGGACGAGAAGTTCTGGGGCTTACCCCGGGCCAGATCTCGTTCACTGGTTCTGCGCGGCGCCAACTTCCTGGTGGAACTGGTTGAGTACCAGTCACCCCGACCGCGCGCGTGGCCTGCGGGTTACTCGATTGCGGACCAGGGCATAATGAACGTTGCCTTTGGCTATCGTGACTCTCTCGACTACGCCCGCTCCTTCGGCCAGGCAACGCGGGCAGGAATGCAGCCGAATGGCAAGGTGCTGGACGCGGGTGTTTTCCAGGTAATGTACGTCAATGACAAGCACGGTTTCAGCGTTGAGATGCTCCATGCTCGTCAGGCGCTGTGGTCAGTCACCGGGTTTAACCCCGCGGAAGGCTACGTCGAGAACGAGATCGAGATCAATGCGCCGGCGAGCGAGGTATGGCGCCAACTGACCGACCACGCCGCCATTGGCGACTGGAGTATTTTCAGCGGCAGTGTGCTGCGCCCTGGCGAGCCTGACCCCAATGGGCTGGGCTGTATTCGGGAACTGCGGACCCCGGGCTTGCGCATCACAGAAGAGGTGAGCCACTGGGACGAGGAACGGCATTACACCTACAAACTGCTGTCAGGGGCGCCCTTTCGCAAGCACCAGGGCGATGTCTACCTGAACCGGGACAATGGCCTTACCAAAGTTCGCTGGGCAATCCGCTTTGATTCCTGGATACCGTTCAGCAACCGGATTACCGCCTGGGTGCTGAGCCGGATTTTCGCCCAGGCTTTGCGTAAACTGAAAGCACGGGTGGAGGCATATCAGCCCGGTTAGGACATCGGCGCGGTTTCAGCTGACCAACTCGAAGCAGGGAGTGTAGTCACCCGGGTCCAGTTTCATGCGACCCTGGTCCACGAAAGCGTTCAGCAGCACCCCCAGGCTTGCTACCACGCTCTCTTCGCCCTGTAGTTGGTAGGGCCCGAATTCCTCCACGGCACGCACGCCAAATTCCTTGATGTTACCAGCGACGATCCCCGAGAAAGCACGCCTGAGCTCTGCGGCGAGCTCATGCACGGGCTGTCGATGATGCAGTTTCAGCGCTGCCATGTTCTCGTGTGTCGGGTGAAAAGGCTGCTGCAAGTCATCGGGGATGGAGAGGCCCCAGTTGTAGCTGAACGATTCGCGCTGGTCCATACGGTACTCGCGAACTTTCTTGATGCGCTTTTTCAGATTCTTCGCCACTGCCGCGGCATCGCCACAGATGATTTCATAGTGCCTGGCTACATCATCGCCAAGGGTGCCGCGCAGGAAAGCGTCGATTTGCTGAAAGTACCCGGCACTGGATTCCGGTGCCGCCAATATGACGGGCAGGGGTAAGTCTGCGTTTGTGGGGTGCATTTTAAGACCCAGCAGGTAGAACAGCTCTTCTGCGGTACCGGCACCGCCCGGAAAGACCACCACAGCATGCGCCAGTCGCACGAACGCCTCCAGTCGCTTTTCTATGTCGGGAAGTATGACCAGTTCGTTCACCAGTGGGTTGGGTGACTCGGCCGCTATGATGCCGGGCTCTGAGATACCGACAAAGCGGCCGGCCTTGTTCAGCTGTTTGGCCTGACCGATGGTGGCGCCTTTCATCGGGCCTTTCATGGCGCCGGCGCCGCAGCCGGTAGCGATGTCGAAGCCGCGCAGGCCAAGCTGGTATCCCACCTCCTTGGAAAAATCGTATTCAACTCTGGAGATGGCATGGCCGCCCCAGCAGACCACGAGACGCGGCGGCAGGTTGCTGCTGACAACGCCGGCATTGCGCAGTATGCGAAATACCGTATCTGTTATTCCCTCAGGGCTGCTCAGGTCGAAGTGCTGCTGCTCAACCAGTTTGTGGTAGGTAAAGACAATATCCCGCAAGGCTGAAAACAGGTGGCTGCGAATGCCCTCTATCATCTTGCCATCGACAAAGGCCACGGCAGGACAGTTGTACAACTTCAGCTTGAGTCCGCGGGACTCGGGCACAACCTTGACCTCGAAGTCACTGTACAGGGTGTAGAGCTCGCGCGCGTTATCCACGTCAGATCCTGTATTCAGGACCGCCAGGGCGCAGAGGCGAAACAGCTGATGGACCTCGTCCCCGGCGGAGGCGAGGCTCGCCATTTCGCGCTGGGACAGGAGGTCCAGGCTGCGGATTGGCCTGACGGAAGCAAAAGCAATTTTCTCTGACATGCGGTCACCGATAAGTTGGGCCTGTAGTATGCCGACCTCATCAAGGGCTGGCCTGGCGCAGTTTCAATGGTACCAGTTGCCAGGCATTATCGGGCGGGTGATTCAATTCGTTGCTGGCAATTGCCCGCCAGCTTTTAGCCAGGGCCTGGTCCACGCCCGTTGTCAAAATTGCGTTGACAGGGGGCGCTCGCTGTTGCGAGGCTAGGCACTATGAGAGTACTGCACTTTGCCTTGTTGTTTGTAGCGCTGGGAGCACCCGCTGCTCGCCTGTGGGCTGAAGATCACGATGATCGTTACCTGGCCGAATGCAGGGTTGAGCTGAGTGAGCGCTACGGGTCACAGCCCGACATCAAGATTGTCAGCAAGCGCCGGTCCGGCAACCGTCTGCGTTTGAAAGTAGCCGTCACGCTTCCCCCGCGCGATGATGGCTTGGAGAGATCGGAATTCGCTACCTGCCTGGTGACCAGATCGAAGAAGCCGGCAAGCCCCTAGCCGAAACGGTTGCTTCCTTCGGTGCCTCGCTGCACGAAGAAATACAGCAGGACCAGGGTACCCAGTAATGGGATAAGGCTGAGCAGTAACCACCAGCCTGAGCGGTCGGTATCGTGCAGTCGTCTCACCGCCACTGCCAGGTTGGGCAGCAGCAGCGCTAGCGATACGACCATTGATACCGGTTGGCCGGCATCGGGAGAAAATGTCTCAAAGCCCATCATGGGCGCTATCAGGCCTCCATCTATCAGCCCGAGCACGGTAAACAGGATGATTGTTGCGAGGAGCCACCACCAGTACTCCGGACGTGTCGCCCTACCCGAAAAAGTTGCGTATTTGCCCAGTACTGTTTTTATCGCGGTGATCATGTCCATAGCTGGTGCTCCTGCCTGCTCGAGGAATGGTTGTCCGTTTTCAAACCTGAGGATGCCACGTGGCGTCTACAATTTGAAGGTGGCTTCTGTCCCGGCCGTTGGATGTCGTGTCCCCGGGGCGAGCTATTTCTTGCGGGTGACCTGGTCCAGGTAGCCCATTAGAAAAGCCGAGATCACAAAGGTGAGGTGCAGGATGACGTACCACATGATCTTGTCGTTGGCGACATTCTGGGCGTTCATGAAAATCTGTAGCAGGTGGATGGACGAAATAGCCACGATGGAGACGGCGACCTTGTTCTTCAGGCTGCCGGCGTCCATTTTTCCCAGCCAGTCGAGCCCATCCTGGGGGTCTACTGAGTCCAGGCGCGAAACAAAGTTCTCATAGCCCGAGAACATCACCATCACCAACAGGCCTCCGACCAGTGCCATGTCGATGAGGCTGAGTATGACCAGCACCAATTCGGCTTCAGACATGTCCAGAATCAGCGGAAAGACATGAATGACCTCTTCAAAAAACTTTATGCCCAGCAGGACGATTGCCAGACTCAGGCCAAGGTAGATCGGTGCCAGCATCCAGCGGGCCGCATACATACAGCGTTCTAGCAGGGCTTCCAAGGTGTTTTCTCCATCAGGTCGGGGAGGCATTATACAGAGTGGGGGGCGGGACAAACACCGGGAACTGGCTTTGATTGGCAAAGGTGCGGCTGAGACGGCAGGGTATAGCTGGACTGTCTGTGCTACCTGTTATCTCGGTGGCCGAGCCCGGATCGGACGCTCAAGTCCAGACAATTTGGTTTTTTTTGTGCGGTTGTTCACAAATCGCGGTGGTGGGAGGTGCCCCGATAGGCAGATGCTGCTATCAATGAGCGTGTGATGGGGCAGTGTTGACGGCGGTACGCTTTGGCGCAGGGTCTGGAAGAAAAACGTGAAGGTGAATGCACAGACGCCTTTTTGCAGCGCATGGAAGCCCAGTGCAACGAGATCAGGCGATATCGGCAGGACGTCTTGCGCAGTGAGGGCCGGCAGCTTAGTCAGGACCAGGCCGCCCTTGAATGGATAGAGCGCTACGCCGAAGTATTTGATCGGGACCACGGGGACACATAGAGCCTGTGGCCGAAAACTGAACGTTTTAGTAGTCGCTCATTGCCTTGCTGATGCACTGGCATCACGAACAGACCTGAACTCCGCCCCCGGGTACCAGTTGGGGAAAGTGGACTCTCTGCTCAGGCGCAAACCGATCTCATAATAGAGCATTACATCCAGCGCCGCTCCGTTCATGTCCCAGTCCGGATTGTACTCGTCGTTCGTCGAATGATAGCGATTGGTCGTGAATTCCTGGGCTTGTTTGGCGCCCCATTCCCGACCGTGTTCGAAGCTGTCCTCACCCGATTCCGCATAGAGAGCCGGCACCCCCTGCCGGGCGAAGTTGAAGTGGTCTGAGCGGTAGTAGTAGCCGCGTTGGGGGTGCGGTTCCGCTGCCACGTAGCGACCCGGCTGTAATGCAACGGCATCGCGCAGGTAGTCCTCCAGTTCACTGTTACCGTAACCGACGACCACCACGTCGCGCATTGGGCCGTACACGTTCAGGCCGTCCATGTTGATATTGGCCACCGTGGTAGCCAGTGGAAACAGCGGGTTTTCGCCATACCACTGGGAGCCCAGCAACCCTGACTCCTCGGCGGTTACTGCCAGGAACGCTACCGAGCGCTCTGGCGGCTCCGGTAATTGGCTGAACAGTTGGGCCAGGCTCAGCAGGCCCGCTGTACCCGTGGCATTATCCTGCGCGCCGTTGTAGATGTTGTCGCCCGCAATCCCCGGGTTTGTTCCCAGGTGATCCCAGTGCGCTGTGTAGATGATGACCTCCCCCGGGCGTTTGGTGCCCGGAATGACGGCGATCACATTGTTGGAGGAGGATCGGCGAATGGTGTTGTCGAGGTCCAAATTGGCTTTGATATCGGCTAGAGGTCGCGCGCGAAAGCCGGGCCTGGCGGCCGCGGCCACCTCTGTATCGTAGTTCAAGCCGGCGCCGGCAAAGAGTGCACGGGCGGAGCTCTGAGACAGCCAGCCTATAACTTCACTTTTGTTGGCGTTGTTATCCTGGGCAGTGAGGCTGATTTGTGGTCCGCTCCAGCTGTTTTCAACGACGTTCCAGCCGTAGGCGGCCGCTCCCGTCTCATGGATGATAAGCGCACCTGCGGCGCCCTGCCTGGCCGCCTCTTCATATTTGTACACCCAGCGACCATACCAGGTCATGGCATTACCGTTGAACAGTTCACCATCCTGGGTGGCATAGCCGGGGTCGTTGACCAGGATGACAACGGTTTTGCCCCGCACATCTATCCCCGCATAGTCATTCCAATCCCGCTCAGGCGCCACAATGCCGTAGCCTACAAAGACCACCGGGCTGTCCTTGAGTTGGGTGCTGGTGACCTGTTGTTGGGTGCCCACCACCATTTGGTCGCCGTAGCTCAGCCTCGCATCAAAGTTTGTCCCCGTGAAGGTCAGCGTGGTGTTTGAATCGGTGAGCAGCTCGGTAACCGGTACCGCCTGTAAAAAGCTGTCACCGTTGCCGGGCTTGAGCCCCAGTGCCCTGAACTCCCGCTCCAGGTAGGCAGTGGTCAACTTCCCACCCTCGGTGGCGGGTGCCCTGCCGCCGTAGGCGTCCGATGAGAGTACACCGGTATGTTCGTGCAGGGCGGCGCTGACGCGTTTCATTCTTTCTGAACCGGATTGCGCAGCAGCTGACAATTCGTTTGCCTGCGCCATCGACTGGGCAGTGCTGAGTGCCAGGGCAAACAGTATGGACAAGGGGCGTATCAACAGCATAACAACTCCGTTGCGTTGGCGTTTAATGGTCAGGAGGCAGGTTCAGTGCGAAATACATAGAGCTTGTTGAAGAAAAAAGCATAGACCGGCACCAGTCCCGCTGCTGCGGCAAGCGACAGCCAATTGGCCGCGTCCAGCACATCCCGCATAATCGCCAGCACAAGATAACTCAGTGCCAGACCGCTGAGAGAGCCCAGGACAAAGCGAGGCATCTGTTTCGCGTGTGAAATCGCCTCCGGCGCAAGCCGGAACGAAAACCGCTGGTGTCCTAGATAGGACACCGTCACCGCGGCCAGGTAACCCAGCAAATTGGCCACATACAGGTTAAGCGCGTTCGCCGATAGCAGCGCCATCCCATAGTGCACGCAGGTCGCTGCGAGCCCTACAAGCAAGAACCGTCTCACCTGCCCTTTGGGCCCGGTCTGACTGTAGTCGCGGGGCAGTCCAGGTCGCGCACTCATTGCCTAGGCTTCACTGTCCGGTCCTGAATTTTGCTGATCGGGCTTAAACTGGTACACGCGATCTATAAGGTATACAGGGCGTTGCTTGACCTCCAGAAATACCCGACCCAGATACTCCCCGATCACTCCCAGGCTGATCAGCTGGATGCCGCCCAAAAACAGGATCACGACCATCAAGGAGGCGTAGCCCGGCAGGTCGACGCCAAAAAACAGGGTGCGAATGATCAGGAAGCTGGCGTACAGGAACGAGAGGAACGATACCGTCAGGCCAACGTAGGTCCAGACCCTCAGGGGCATGGTAGAGAAAGACGTGACACCATCCAGGGCATAGTTCCAGAGCTTCCAGTAGCTCCAGGCCGATTGTCCGCCCCCCCGGGCAGGGCGGTCGTAGGCGACAGCAGTCGACTTGAAACCTACCCAGGCAAACAGGCCTTTCATAAAACGGGTGCGCTCGGGAAGTTCGCGCACGCGATCGACAACCCGCCTGTCCATCAACCTGAAATCGCCGGCGTCGGCGGGCACGGGGTTGGGCGTCAGCTTGTTAAAGACCCGGTAAAATGCACCTGCGCTGAAACGCTTTGCCAGGCCGTCGTTATCGCGGGACTGCCTCGCCCCGTAGACTACATCGTAGCCGTCTCGCCATTTGTCGAGCATCTGGTGGATCAGTACGGGTGGATCCTGCAGGTCCGCGTCCATCAGCACTACCACGTCTCCAGCGGATTCTTCCAGCCCGGCGGTCAGGGCCGCCTCCTTGCCAAAATTGCGTGACAGTTGCAGCACCTTTATCGCCGGGTTGGCCCTTGCCCCGGCCAGCAGGCCGGCCAGTGTTTCGTCACGGCTGCCATCATCGATACAGATGAGTTCCCATTTCGCTCCGGTCTCTTCCAGTACCGCAGTCACCTGTGGCAAAAACTGGTCGATGACACCTTCCTCGTTATAGAACGGTACGACGACTGAAATAAGCGGGTCGCTCTTGATTCTGTCGGCAGGGTTAGCTTGCAAAGCAACTTATCCTTTAAGCCAATGTTCCTGAAACCGGGGTCTCGTGGGATGGCCGGGTCCCCGGCGTGTTGTGTCAGGTCTCAACGATAGCAAGTTTATTGAGGTCTGCGTGCAAAAACCAAGCAATTAGACTCTTGAGCTGCCCCAGGGTGCAATTGCGCTTGGCAGCGGAGTGTCGGTGGGGTATTTTGCCACCCAGGTTTCCAACAGACCCGTGACTGAGAGAACGCACTTGAAAATTGAACCCGGAATAGTCGTAAGTTTCCATTACACCCTGCGCAACGAGGAAGGTAACGAACTGGAAACCTCGCGTGGTTCTGATCCCAGTATTTACCTGCACGGAGCAAAGAACGTGATCCCCGGCCTGGAGTCTGCTATGACCGGGCGGGGGGTTGGTGATGTGTTCACAGCAAGTGTACCGCCGGAGCAAGGCTACGGTATGCGCAACCCCGAGCGTGTTCAACGAGTACCGGTTAAACACCTTCTATTCAAGGGCAAGCTGGAGGCGGGTAAGGTCGTGCAACTGAACACGAGTGAGGGCAAGCGGTCTGTTACCGTTATCAAGGCGGGGCGCCACAGCGCTGATATCGATGCCAATCACCCACTGGCAGGTCAGGCCCTGACCTTCGATATCGAGATTGTCGACCTGAGACCCGCTACCCAGGAGGAGATGGCGCACCGTCATGCGCATGGGCCCGGCGGTCACCAGCACTGACCTGCGAGTCCTGGTGTCGGCGCTGCCTAGCGACGCTATTTTTTGATCAGGCGGTAGAGGAACAGCAGGACAAAGGCGCCGACGGTCGCGGTGCCGATGCTGGCCAGGTTAACACCGCCGCCCGTAACTCCCATACCCACCTGCTCACCAATAAAACCGCCGACAAAAGCGCCGGCGACACCCAGCAGCATGGTGACAAAGATACCGCCGCCGTCAGGCCCCGGCATCAGCAACTTGGCCAGGGCGCCAGCGATAATGCCCAGTACGATCCACGATAAAATACCCATTTCCTGTTCTCCTTGGGAGCTATTCCCTTTTTGTTGGATTCCCGCGTGATGCCAGATCAGTGTAGCTACCGCCGCGTGAAAGCGACAATAGCGGTGCGCGACCGCCAGTCGGGTAACGGGCACCTGGGTGTTACAATTGCGGCACTTCCTCCAGGTTGATGGGGAGTTCCGCGCGGCCGATTCGGGCGGCGCGATCCAGCAGGGTGGCCTCGGCACCTTCCAGGCCGATCATGATGATGAAGCGCTGTTCCCTGATGCCCTGCAGACAGTAGCGGGCGAGTTCGTCCAGATCCTGTAAGGGCAGCTCCATGCCGGCGGCTTCAGCGGCCACCTTGAAGTCCTGCACCGTCGGGACAGGGTCGTAGGGCTTTTCCCGCGCCAGGTCCGCCGGCCGATTGCGATCAGTCGTCCAGATCCCGGTGTCCAGCAGCCCCCCGGACGGGTAGAAGATGGATGCCCCCAGTTTGGTCTCCTCGGTTAGCAGCTGCGCCGCCAGGCACTCGGTAAGGCACGATACCGCCGCCTTGCTCGCGGCGTAAACTGATTGGTATGGCAGAGGTGAAACGCCCCCGTCACCGGAAGACGTGTTGATGATATGTCCTTCCTCACCCCCGGCGATCATGCGCGGGACAAACGCCCTGATACCGTGCATTACCCCGTGGACATTCACGCCGTGTACCCAGGTCCAGTCGTTGGCGGTTGTCTCCCAGACATTGGCGGACGGTGCCGCCACGCCGGCGTTGTTGAACAACAGATGGCAGGCACCGTGTTGTTGGTAAACCTGCTGCGCGAGGTTTTCGCAGGACTCGGCGCTGCGCACATCCGTGACCACGCCACTGACTTCACCTGCGCCAGCGAACTCCTGCAACACATTGTCCAGGGCGCCCTGTTCGACATCGGCTATCACCACTTTCGCGCCAGCAGCGAGCAGCTCCCTGACCAGCGAGCGGCCTATACCACTGGCACCGCCTGTCACGACAGCTACTTTTCCCGCAAAATCTTCCATTGTCTCGATAGCTCCCATTAGCGAATTCGGGTGCAAGTGTTACACAGCGTTTGAGCTGCGGTCCACGGTTCACGGGGCACCTGTGAAGCTTGCGGCTCATTTCGTTGAACCGGACGCGCATTAATTTCCGGGTGAGCGCGACCATGCCAGGACCAGGCTGATTGGGCTACTGTTATTCGTCGCCTATTCGTCGCCGTTGGGCGGTGGACTACAGTGGTGTAAGCAGGCATTCAGACAAAGACCTTGAGTAGCGTGAAACAGGCCAGACCCGCTACGATGGTGATGAACAGGTGGCGGGTAACCAGCGCTACCAGGAACGCTACCAGCGCCGCTATCGCGTGATAATTACCCAGGCTCATATCCAGTGCGCCATCGCGTATCAGCGCCGACTGCCCAATGATCGCCGTCAGCACGGCAATGGGTACAAAGTCCAGCCCCAGTTCCAGTATGGGCGGCAGTCTGACTTTGCCGGCCAGTGCGAGTGGCAGGTAGCGGGGCAGGTAGGTGACTGCCGCCATCAGTGCGATCAGAAGCCATTCATTCATGCCCGCGTCGCCTGCTGATGAGCATGCCGGCGGCTACCGCCAGAAGTGAGGAAAACAGCAATCCTGTCTGGTGCGGCCAGTCGTGGGTCAGCACTGCGCTGACCAGTGCTACCGCGGCGCAGGCCCAGTCCGCATGGGCTCTCAGTGCGGGGACCACAATGCCCACAAAGGCGACGACCATGGCCACATCAAGCCCCCAGTCCGACAGGCCGGGTATCTGCCCGCCAAGGGCGTAGCCAAGCGCTGTCGACAGCTGCCAGAAACTGTACATGAAAATCGCAGAGCCGAGGTAAAACCAGCGCAGGCCGGGTGCTCCGGGGTGGCGATTGAGGCGATCAGACACCACGGCGAAGGTCTCATCGGTGAGGAAAAAGGCCAGTACCGCCCGCTGCCATTGCGGCCAGTAGCCCACGTGATGCATCAGGTTTGCCGAATAGAGCATTTGTCGAAGATTGACGATGAATACCGTCATCACGATGACCGGCAGGGCAGCTGCACCGGCCAGCAGGGTGAGGGCAATGAACTGTGAGGCGCCGGCGAATACGATGGCTGACATGCCCACTGTTACTGCAAGCCCCAGTTCCATGGTGTTGGCCATTGCACCGAACACGATGCCAAATGGAAAAGCGGCCACTACCAGTGGCAGTGTCTCCAGTGCCCCCAGCCAGAGCTGTTTCGCAGGTGTGTGCATTGATGGTTCCGGATCGTTTAAGGCGAGGACGCAATTGTAGACCAGGTTGTGCATTCCCGTGTCCCGGCAGCCTCTGGAGCGCAGCCCCGCCCGGTTGGCTCTTTGCGGATGATCGAGGCTAGAATGTAAGCCATGACCGACACAAATCTTCGAACCGGCCTTTGGCGCCTGGCTGACCCCAAAATCAGTATCACCTCTGCGGCGTCTATGGCGGTTGGTGCATCGCTGGCGGCGGGTGAGGACCGGTTTTCCTGGTTCTGGCTGTTACTTCTCGGGCTGGCGATGTTCTGCATGGAAGTCGCCAAGAATGCCTGGGGTGATGTGTATGATTATGATTCCGGCACCGACCAGGCGGTCAAACCGGAAGACCGCACTGATTTTTCGGGCGGCAAGCGTGTGCTGGTGGACGGCATACTGACCCGGGGCCAGACCTGGGGAATTGCGTTTTGGTTTGGCTTGCTGGGCCTGGTTCTCGGCGCCCTTATCGTGTTTCTGCGTGAGCCGGCGGTATTCTGGCTGGGCGCACTGGGGCTGGTGCTGGGGTGGTCCTATCACGGCCCGCCCCTGCAGCTGGCTTATCGCGGTCTTGGCGAGCTGGACGTGGTGATTTGCTATGGGCCCATCATCGCGTTGAGTACCTATGTGCTGATGGCGGGGCACTATGCACTGGACCCGGTCTGGCTTTCTTTGCCGCTGGGCCTGTTGATCGCGGCTTTTTTGTGGGTCAACGAGTTTCCGGACTACCATGCCGACCTCGGTGCTGGTAAAAATAACCTGGTAGCCAGGATGGGGAAGCCCCGTGCCGCCAGGGTGCTGCCTGTTCTATATGTTGCGGCTTTTGCGCTATTGGCCTGGCTTCCGGTCGCGACAGACTTGCCCGGCGCTGTGCTGCTGGGCTTTCTGGCAATACCGCCTGCATGCCTGGCGGTTTTTTGGACACTGTCAGACCCGCACACGTTCCACCGAAGCAAACCCGTGCAGCCGATGGCGCTGCTGAGTTTTGTACTCTACTCGGCGGGTGTTACCACGGGTGTGCTCGTGGGTGGCTGAACCTGCGCCACGCCCGGGCCTCGCCTTAAAGCGTTTGTTCGACCTGCTGGTGGCGGGTGCCGCGCTGTGTCTGTTAGCGCCACTGCTGTTGTTGTTGGCCGTCCTGGTCGGAGTGCGGTCCGGTCGCCCCTTGCTGTACCGGGAGTTCCGTGTGGGCCGAC
>Ga0316197_10002616_pt1 | contig 12833 bp, 8 predicted proteins | sample OudBiesiAoxic_MG_FD_204939 | JGI IMG/M metagenome (GOLD analysis project Ga0316197, IMG submission 204939) | Coastal sediment microbial communities from Oude Bieten Haven, Netherlands - site A oxic | ecosystem: Environmental > Aquatic > Marine > Coastal > Sediment | place: Netherlands...
CATCGTGCTTTGAATGACCGAAATGCCGGTCATAACGGCGATGATGGAAGCCACGCCGAGCACGATGCCGACCAGGGTCAAGGCGGAGCGCAGGCGATTCGTGCGAATCGCCTCGAACGCCATGCCAGTAATGTCTGAATATCGCATCCGACTCCTTCGCCTACTCGTACCGCAGTGCTTCGATGGGATCAAGCCGTGCGCCCTTGATTGCAGGCACCAGGCCGGCAAACACCCCGACGAAAATGGAAATGACGACGGCGGTCACCATAATGGCCGGCGAGATGCTGGCGGGCAGCAGGCCGGACGCGTTGATTGCCGCCGATACCCCCCAGGCGATGGCGATGCCCACGAGTCCGCCAACGAGACAAATGGCCGCAGCCTCAAACAGGAACTGCATAAGGATTGCGCGCCGCTTCGCACCAATCGCCTTGCGTATCCCGATCTCGCGCGTGCGCTCCGTTACCGATACGAACATGATGTTCATTACGCCGATCCCGCCGACGAATAGCGATATGCTGGTCACTACAAGGCCAACGCCCACCACGGCGCCCACGATACTGTTGAATGCGTCCAGCAACGAATCGAGTTTGTTGATCGAGAAATTATCGTCTTCTGTTGGCCTGAGCTTGCGAATCTTGCGCATCTCGCCGATCACTTCGTATTCCAGATCGTCGAGCGACTCTACCGCGGGGGGCTTTACGGCGACGTCGACGTTCTGAAAACGACGACCACCGAAATACTTTACGAACGTCGAAATCGGTATGAAAACCTGGCGATCGAAATTAGGCCCGCCGAACGTATTCCCGCCCATCTTCTCCATAACGCCCGCGACTCGGAAGCGGTACCGACCGATATTGATTTCCTTATTGATCGGGTTCGTTTGCCCGAACAGATCCTCGGCGATTTCCTGACCGATGATGGCCACGTTCTTCCGGTAGCGGACATCGAACTCCATCACGAAACGGCCGAACTCGGGCTTGCGATTCGAGACCAGGAGCATCTTGTGCGTCGTACCGAGGACGGTAACGCCCTGTAACGTCTTCGAGCCGTATTTCAGGTCGCGATTGTTGTTAATTGAAGGATTTACGATCGCCCGACCCTCGAATGCGCGTTCGAGCGCGGCCGCCTCGGCGAGGTCGATGTTCGGTCGGTTTCGATACAGGAAAAAGTCATTTATCGTGATCCACGGCATGCGCGATACGTAGATGACGTCGGCGCCGACACCACCGGCACCTTCCCGGAACGCTGACTGCATGCCGTTGAAAGCGGTCATTGTGGTTGTCACCGCGACGATTCCGATGATGATGCCGAGTATCGTTAGCGCCCCGCGTGCTTTGTTAGCAATGATCGAGTGCCACGCGATCTTGGTTGATTCGAGCGCGTCGAGTGCGAAGCTCATGCGGCCGCCGAATCTTTGGTGCGGACGTCACTCTCAATCTTGCCGTCGCGCAGACGAATCGTGCGCTTGGCGTGAGCGGCGATGTGGTCTTCGTGTGTAACGAGGATGATGGTCTGTCCGGCTGCATGCAGGGCATCAAACATCACCATGATTTCCTCGCCGGTTTTGCTGTCGAGGTTGCCGGTCGGTTCGTCAGCAAGAATGATTGACGGGTTGAAGACCAGCGCGCGCGCAATCGCCACGCGTTGCCGCTGGCCGCCCGACAGCTCATTGGGCTTGTGCGTCATGCGGTCGGTCAGTCCGACCTGTTCGATGGCCCGCTCGGCCAGTTCGCGTCGCTTGGCTTTCGCCAGGCCACCGTACACCAGCGGCAGCTCGACGTTGTGAAATATATCGGCGCGCGGAATCAGGTTGAACGTTTGAAATACGAACCCGATCATACGATTGCGGATCTCGGCCAGCTCGCCTTCGGATTTGTCAGCGACCATCTGCCCGCCGAGCGAGTAGCTGCCGCTCGTCGGCACATCGAGGCAGCCAATGATGTTCATTAGGGTCGACTTACCGGAGCCGGATGGTCCCATGATGGCGACGTACTCGTTGTCGCCAATATCGAGCGAGACACCGCTAAGCGCATGCACCTTCTGGTTGCCCATTTCATAGGTCTTGACGACGTCACGAAGTACGAGGATGGCGTCGCTGCGATTGGCGGGATTCACGGGCCGCTCGCTCCTAGCTGTTATCGGACTTAGCATCGGCGTCGTTGTTGACGTGCACCACGGTGCCATTCTGGATGTCGGCGGAGATCGCCCGGTAGGGACCGGTGACAACTTCTTCCCCCTCTTTGACTCCAGAGAGAATCTCGATCATGTCGTCACTCTGGATGCCGGTCTTGACCTGATGCGCCGTGACCGTGCCGTCGCGCTCTATACAGAAGACAATCTCAACAAAGCCGTCCTCATCGGCTGTAAAGCGCTTTTCGGCGTCCGCGACTTCTTCGCCTTCCAGCGTCAGCTGGTCGATTGTGCGTACCGCGACGCTCTGGATGGGCACGCCAATGACATCGGTCGCGGTCCTGGTGCTGATATCGGCACTGGCCGTCATGCCGGGACGCAACCTCGCGGTCTCGCTGGAAATAGCGATCTTCACCTCGAACTCTGTCTTTTGGTTGTTGCCGCCCTGTTCACTGGTATTGGCCGAGTTCGAAATCTCATACACGGCGCCGGTCAGCGTCTCACCGAAGAGCGCATCCACCTCAATCTCGGCGCTCTGGCCATGCGCTACGTTGACGATATCGTTCTCATCGACATTCACCTGTGCCTCCATCTCGGTCAGGTCGGCGACGATCATGATGATGTCTTCCTGGAACTGGGAGCCGATGGCGATCTCGCCCTGTTCCTTGTCAAGATCGCTGATCGTTCCGGTCATTGGTGAATATATGGTGGTCTTCGACAGGCTGTCCCGGGCTTGCTTCAGCGCTCCTTTGGCTTGTTCCACCTGATCAAGCGCTGACTCGTAACGCGCGACCTCAACCTGGTACGCGGCGCTGTTCGCGTCAAGCACCGACTGCGATTCGAGCTTGCGCGCGACGACATCACGGGCTCGCTCGAAGTCTTTTTCCGCTTTGATCATGTTTTGCCGGACGAGCTTGCCATTGGCCTGTGCCGAGCGAACGTTAGCTTCGGCACTTTCCACGGCAGCCTCATAGCGCTCCCGATCGAGCTCCACCAAAAGCTGGCCCTCCTCGACCGAGTCGCCTTCCTCGACGTGCAGTCGCATTATTTTCGCGCTGACGTCCGCACTGATACGTACCTGGGTCTTGGGCTGGATACGACCGGTCGCGTTGACTTTCTGAACGATTGTTTCGAGACCAACCGTGGCGGTCTGGACTTCGAGCATGTTCTCGCCGCCCCGGGAAAGAAGCAGAGCAGCGCCGCCGCCGATGACGATGATGGCGACCACGATCCACAGGGCCCTTTTTTTCATTGTTTTGCCTTGATAGTCAGGGAATTGCGAACGATGGCGGTTATGGCGTTACCACCCTTATGTATTAGATGCACCAAAACCGGATTTGGTTTGCGAATAGAGTGACATTTTTCGCTACAGCACTGTAGTACTGGTCCAGCTACCGCTCTGGCTTACGCTCCACATCCTTGTAACATGAGGCCATGATACGTCGTTTTCTCTGTTTCTTACTGTCGCTAATCGCATGCTCGCCACTTTGCGCCGATGAGAGGGTGCCCGCTCATTTACTGCGCCTGCCGGAATCCGTCGGAACAGCCTTCATCACCGAGACATCGACCTCGACTTTCCACCGCTTCGACAACAGAAATGGTCAGCCCGAATATATTGGCCAGAGCTACATATCGATAGGACAAAATGGCGACGGCAAGCGGATGTCGGGCGATCGACGTACGCCGCTGGGAATCTACTTCGTCACCGAACAGCGCGACATGAGCCGGATGCACGAGAAATACGGCGTCACTGCCTTTGTCCTCGACTATCCGAACGTGCTTGATAAACAGTCCGGAAAAACCGGCGACGGTATCTGGATTCACGGTGTCGATGCGCGCGGCGGCAAACGCCCACCACGGGATACGGACGGTTGCATCGCCCTGCCTAATGACAAGCTTGCGGCGATGGCGACGTTGTTCAGGTCGAACACCACGCCCGTGCTTGTCGGGCGCGAACTAAAGTGGTCGGATCCTGCCGAACTTGAGGCGTTGCGGTTGGCATTGGAGGCTGCCGTTACCACCTGGGCCGCGAGTCTTGGGCGTGGTGACATGCAGGCGCACCTGGCACTCTACAGCGAAGACTTCCATCACTGGACGATGAACAAGCCTGAGTGGTCCTTGCTAGTGCGGGAGACGCTCGGCCAGCGCCCGATCACGGACGTGACGGTAAGCGAACTGCTCCTGCTTGCCGACCCGAATGACGAGGGGCTTTATCTCAGCCGATTCGGGCTGATGATAATCGAGGGCAATCAGACCTTCGAATCCACCAAGCGACTTTACTGGCGACGCGCGGCGAGCGGCACGCTGCTGATCGTTGCGGAAGACGCGGGCTAGCGAGGACCATAAGGCACTTTGGAGTCGCTTCACAGTCAAAGTAGCAGTGATATCATCGACGCTGCCATGTTTCTTTTGTTGCCACGCAAACTGCTGAAGCTGCTATCCGTCGCCGTGTTGGCTTTGTTTTTTTCAGCACCGTTGTGCGCCGACGAGCCCGACCTCACCCTTCAGTCTGCCTATAAAGAAGCGTTGGCCAACGGCCAGTACGCAGAGGCCGAGCTTGCCGCCAAGCGTCGGTTGCAACAGGCGATTCGTGATGGAAAACGCGATCAGCTCTCAACCGTTTCGCTACTCAATGATCTCGCCTTCGCGCAATATCGCAATGAGGATTACGACGCCGCGCTGCAGAACTATGAGCTCTCCATCGTTCTCGTCGAATCGAATACGGACATGTTGAATTGGCGCCTCGTGGAGCCCCTGCTTGGCATCGGAAGGTTGCAGGTCGACCGGGGACGGCCCGACCTGGCGCTGCTGCCAGTCGAACGTGCCTTGCATGTCCATGCGGTTAATGAAGGGCCGCACAGCCTGTCGCAATCGGCGGCGCTCGAGCTTCTCGCTGACACGTATCTGGTAATGGCTGAATACGCCAAAGCAACGGATGTCGCTGATCGTTTGGTGATTCTCTTTGATCGCAATTACTCACGTGATAGTACTGAGATCATTCCGGCCCTGATGCGCAAGGGCCGTATCCTCGGCGCTGCCCTCGAGTGGCGTGATGAACGCGATGCATACTCCGATGCAGTTTCAATTCTTCGCAAGCGTCGTAATACGTCATCCGCATTAATGGCACGTCCGCTGATTGCGCTCGGTAGTAGTCACCAGGCGGAGTATTTCCACGAATATCTTCAGGCCGAAGCCGATGATGAGTTGCCTGACACAATGCTTCTTGAGAAGGCCGAGAAATATTATCGGGCTGCGCTCGATCACGCGCAGAGTGCCGACATACCGGACTGGCGAATAACCTCCGAAGCACAGCTCGCAATCGCCGATTTCTATGTTTTGACGGAGCAGCCTGTTCGTGCGCGACGTTATTATCGCGACGCATGGCAGCTGCTATCAGAATCGCCGGAGCGAGCCGGTCAGAAGCGTCAACAACTGGAGATGATTGTCCCCTTGTGGCAGGTGACACCGGATCTCACGGTTGCGTTACCGCGAGACGCTGATGACGGCGCGCCGAATTCCGACTATGACACTGGGTATATCGTCGTGCAGTTCACGGTAAACCGCCGTGGCAGGCTTACGAACATCGGTTTGCTCGAAATTGAGCCAGAGCGCAATGCGGCGATCGAGGCAGAGGTGAAGAGTGCGCTGACACAGTTCATTTATCGGCCGAGGTTTGTGAGCGGAGCCGCCGTCGCGATACCCGAACAAAAAATTCGCTACCAGTTTCCCGTAGTCAGGAGTTCCCGCGACGACAGCCAGTAGCTGCCGTCACTTGTTGTACTGGCCCCACAGAATTTTGCGCAAATCGCACTCAAAACCAAGGCGTATTTAACTTGATGTCTTTTTGCAACACTTTCACCCTGGTTCTGTGGTGGCGGAAAAAAGGCATAATAAAGATAATAAAAACAACATATTAAGGCGACAACCCGGGAAATCGCTAACACCCTGAACATGACGGATATCGTCGTATAGTGTTGCCAAAAAGCAACGCACTTTGCTGCTTGTTGCGTCTTTGCTAAGGTGCATCCCCATAGCAACCGGCGAACGGCATTAAACAGCCTCCGTCGGCCTATGTCATACATCCTTAAACCATAGGGGAATTAGGAAATGAGTAAGAGACTATTACTAACTGCTGTCTCTGCACTCCTCATCGCATTTGGTTCCATCGGTACAGCATTCGCCCAGGGTTCATCGGGCTTGCTGGATGGCCACATTGTTGATGCGGCGGGCAGTGGAGTGGCTGGCGTAGCGGTTACTGTATCGGATACCAGTACGGGTCTGACGAGAACAGCAACCACGAACTCCAGCGGTAAATTCAAAATGCAGCTGCCTCCGGGTGTCTATGAGCTGAAATCGACCAAGTCTGGCTTCTCCTCGGTAACCATTGAAAAAGTCATGGTTAACCTGGGCGCCGCTTCGCAAGTAACGATTCCGGTCACGGCGTCCACGATCGAAGAGATCACCACCTACGGTACGGCGACATCGCTGATGCCTGCGGCTACTGGTGAGACCGGCCTCAACATCTCTCTTGAAGAGCTGTCGAAACTTCCGGTTGCTCGTAACATCGAATCTGTTGCACTGCTCGCGCCGGGCACCGTTGCCGGTGACAATGCATTTGGCGATGACAAGACGCTGGTTTCTTTCGGCGGCGCATCGGTTGCGGAGAACGTCTACCTGATCGACGGCCTGAACGTCACTAACTTCCGTAACGGCCTGGGCGGCAGCTCCGTTCCGTTCGAGTTCTACGACCAGTTCCAGATCAAGACCGGTGGTTACGGCGCAGAGTTTGGTCGTTCCACGGGTGGCGTAATCAACGCTGTTACCAAGCGTGGTTCGAACGAGTGGGAATACGGCCTTGTCATGTTCTCTGATTTGGCTCTCTGGCAGGGCACCAGCCCCAACACGATTCGCTCTGACGGCGTACTGTATGATCTCAACAAAGAGAACGAGCAGACAAGCCTTACGACTGACATCTACGTCAGCGGCCCGATCATCAAGGATCGCCTGTTCTTCTACGCGCTCTACGAGCCGAAAGAGACTAAAGCCATCTTCAACTCTCTGGGCAACTCGTCGCAACAGAATAAGCAGAAGATTGACGACGACTTCTGGGGCGGCAACCTGACCTGGAACATCACCGACAATCACGCTCTGAGCTACACTGCGTTTTCTGACGAGCGTGAAATCAAAACCACGCAGTACGAATTCGACACCGACACCACTGTCCGTGGCGCCGTTGTCGGTGAAGGCACAGAGTTCCGTGGTGGCGATAACCAGATCGTACGCTATGACGGTAACTTCGGTGAGAATTTTGTTCTGTCCGCTATGTGGGGCACGAACGAGTACAACCTCACTGACCAGTCGTCCAACGACCTGACCTGCCCGCTGATTATTGACGTCAGTGATTCTTCCACCAATACCACGCCGGGTTGCTGGATCACGTCAACGGTTCAGACTGGTGGTGACGAGCGTGAAGCCTATCGTATCGACGTTGAATACTTTATAGGCGATCACACGATTCGCGCTGGCTTCGACCGTGAAGAAAATGCGTCGATCGACGCGACCGTCTATCCGGGCTTCGACTACAACCCAAGCACGACGGGCGGTATCTATTACCGCTACGAGACCTGGGACGTAGGCACAGAGCTGCCGAACGAATACGTAATGGCTGACATCAATGGTGATGGCTCGCCTGTCGACACGATCCGTACGCGTTACATTCGTAACGGCGGAAGCTTCGACACGGTCTCGCAGGCCTGGTATCTCGAAGACCGCTGGCAGATCAACGATCAGTTCACACTGTCTGCCGGTATTCGTAACGAGAAGTTCGAAAACAATAACGCCGAAGGCGCTACGTTTATCGCTATCGATGACCAGTGGGCACCGCGCATCGCGGTGGAGTGGAACCTCGGCGGTCGTGGCGATCAGGCTCTGACGTTGAACTGGGGTCGTTATCATCTGCCGATCGCAGCGAACACCAATGTTCGTTTGTCCGGTGCTGAGCTCGACTTCTCCGATTACTACGTCGATGACGGTCTCAGAGATTCTTCGGTTGCTCCACAGTCGATCGATGGCGAAGGCGTTCCGACGACCACGAAACTCGGTGGTACGCGTCTGACCTCTGACGGCACCGTGCCGGATACCAGTGCGATCATCGATCAGAACCTCGACCCGATGTTCCAGGACGAGTGGATTCTCCAGTACGAGCGTGAGGTCAACGAAAACTGGACCGCTGGCATACGCTACATCTACCGTGAGCTGTCGTCTACGATCGACGATATCCTGGTTGACCAGGGCCTCGAGGCCATGGAAGCACGTGGTGAGTTTGACGGCCCGATCGGCGCCTCAAACGACTGTCACTATGTACTGACAAACCCGGGTAACGATATGAGGACGAACTGCGAATGGTACGTTGTTGCTGGTGACCCGACTTCTGGCACCGAACTGCGTCAGACGAGCATTTCTGCCGTTGATCTGCAGTTCCCGGAAGCAAAGCGTACCTACGAAGCGTTTGAACTCACGCTCGCGGGCGACGTTGGTGACTGGAGCATCAATGGTTCCTACACCTTGTCGAAGAACGAGGGTAATACGGAAGGCTACGTCAAATCTGACAACGGTCAGGACGACGCTGGTATTACGCAGGACTTCGATATCCCGCAGCTGATGGACGGTGCATTCGGTTACCTGCCGAACGATCGTCGCCACAAGGTGAAACTGTGGGCTTCGTACCAGGTATCCGATCGTTTGACGGTTGGCGGCAACCTGTTCATGCAGTCGGGTCGTCCGATCAATGCATTTGGTGAAAGCCATCCGGACGGCACGCCGAGCTACGGCGACACGTTCTACCTGCTCAACTCGGACACGGGCGAATTCACGTTCGTACCGCGCGGTACCGCAGGCCGGACGCCGTGGATTACCCAGATCGATCTCGCCGCTATCTACTCCTTCAACTGGGGTGATCGCGCTGACGTCGAGCTGCGTGCAGAAGTATTCAACCTGTTGAATGCGGACGCCACACGTGAAGTCTATGAGTTCGCTGAGATTACGGCTGAGCAGTTCCGTCTGCCGACCAGCTTCCAGCGTCCTCGTTACATCCGTATTGGTGCAGCGCTGCGTTTTAACTAATAACGCATAACTGCACTTTCACGTGAAAGTACTGAGCCGGCCCTCATAAAGAGGGCCGGCTTTTTTTATGCCCGATTACAACTTTGCAGAAAGAACGGTGTGTACTTAGTTACCGCGAATGGCGTCAATACGATTGTCGGACTCATTAATCTTCACGCGAACGACGTCCTTGGTGTTATCAGCAATATAAGGTTGCCCCGCGGCGAGCATCACAGGAATTACTTCGGCCAGATTCGAAGGCTTGCCCGTCGTTTCGATCTCGACGCTCCATATTTCTTTGGGTGCCGATGCTGTATTTCCTGTCTTAGCAATGTCCTGCATAAACTTCTGCAGATCGACGGCAGTAAGGTTCAGATGCTTGGTGTAGACGGTGGTTGCAAAGCCTGCTTTCTCATAGCCTGCAAGCAGCTCTTCTCTCGGTATCGGAACCGGCGTCGTCTGGCCGCCGGATTGGCCGCCACTCGAGTTGCTGCTGCTGCCGCGCGTTACCGCGGTTTGGTTTTCCAGCGCGTACGGGGATTCGTAAACGCCGGTCTTGACCTCGTGATAGCGTTTGCTCGGGTCACTGATGCCAGCAGCAAGATAAATGCCCAATGCCGCATTGGACAACTCGTCGTTGCCGACTCGTTGATAGCCCTTGGCTGATAGCACACGCTCTACCTGATTGGCGTATTCGCTGAAAGCCGGCGAATCCACGCTGAAGTTCGGATCGCCAGACAAGACGACATAGGTCTTGCCGATCTCATAATCAGGGTTGTTGAAAGCGACAACATCGAGCTTGTATAGCGTACCGCAACCGCTCAGCCCAATCGCAAGAGTGACCGCGCAACTGACACGGGTTAACGAATGCATGTTCTCCCTCCATCTGGTTCGGCGCCGGTTCAGACGGTCGCCGCCGATTTTCGAATAATGTCTATTGTTGACCCTGAAGCGCTGGCGGTGTTCCTCAGATCAAGGTGCCGCGATCTCAAGTCTCTGATTGGTAGCGACATTCTCAAGGCGGGTTTGCTGGGCTGGTCGCCCCGGCCAGGTAACCGTCACGGCGATGATCTCGGTCTGGCTGCCGAGGCCAAAGTGCAGCGTGTAAGGTTGCTGCGACAAGTAGTGGCTACCGAAAGTGACCTCCTGCGTCTGGGTGCCGGCGGCCGTTTCGACGATTACCCGCGCTCCGATGCCGTTCAGGTTGCCTGGCGGTCCGTCGAGATCGACCTGCAGATAATGGTTGCCATTGGTGAATCCGTTCCGAAATACCGTCGGCGACTTGCCGTTGGTTCCCACGAGAATATCGACGCGGCCATCATGGTCGTAATCGGTGCAAATGATGCCGCGTCCCTGATCAACGTGATTGACGCCGAGGGTGTCGGCGCGGTCGGTAAAGCTGCCGTCTCCCTGGGCGACGAATAGTCGAGAGGGATCGTCGAAATAGATGTAGAACGGGTCGTCCTGGCTGTTGGGCTGGGACAGCACCGAGCGCATGCCGTTGGTGTGGAAAATATCTGCATGGCCGTCGTTGTCGAAGTCTGCAAAGCACGAGCCCCATCCCCATCCGCCCCGGCGCACCCCGGCGGCATCTGTAACTTCCGTAAAATTGCCAGTGCCGTCATTTGCGTAGAGACGATTGCCGGTAATGCCGCCCTGGTAATCCTTGTCTTCCTCGCGCCCGCTGAAAAAGATGCTCGAGACAAACCAGTCGAGGTCGCCGTCATGATCGTAATCGATTACAGCAGCGCCCATGCCGTTTTCATCGGAAATGGCGGCCGTCGTGACGTCTGTAAAGGCGGTGCCGGACTCGTTCAACAACACCTGGCTGGAACTGAAATCGCCGGCGAGCAAGATGTCAGGATAGCCGTCTGAGTTGATGTCGGCGAAGGTTGGCGTGAAAGAATGCTCGGCAAGTACGTCGTCGAACGGTGGCGCGCGAAAGGTTGGTCGGATGTCGACGATGTCGCTGACGTCGGTAAAGAACCCGGTGCCGTCGTTTTGCCAAAGATACTCTGAAACTGGGTTCTCCTCGCGCCAGGCGTAACCCCAGTGCGCGAAGAACAGGTCGATGTCACCGTCGAGATCGTAATCGGCGGCGGCCAGCGAGTAAGTTGGCTTACGCAGGTAGATGCCGGAAGCCTGTGTTGCCTCGGTAAAATGCCCGGCCCCGTCGTTGCGGAAGATTTCGATGTAATTAGTGACGTACTGGATCGAAATGAAATCGTCCCAGCCGTCGCTGTCGATATCGATGAAATAGCCGGCGTTGTCGAGGCCGGTCGGCTGGATTCCGTTATTGCCTGGGGCTGCCACGAAGCCGCTGCCGGTACCGAGAAAAAGCCGGCCCTTCTCGTGAATGCCGTGTGTGACGTACAGATCCAGAAACCCGTCGTTGTCGATATCTGACATCGCCAGCCCGCCACCCTGAATGTGAATGTCGAGGGCCGGGATTGTCTCTGATGTTTCGTAGCAAAGTCCCAGGGCTCTGCTAGTTTGGGAAAAGGCGCCGCCGGTGGCCGTCGGCGTCGTGCAGCTGACAGTCGGGGCAGGGTCCGGATCAGGAGGAGGAATCTGGCCTGCCGGCGCACTGCCGCCGCCACCGCCGCAGGCGACGAGGAGTGACGAGGCAACCGTTACAGGCAGAATAAGACGTAAAACGAAGCTCATGACAAGGAATCTAAAGCGAAAAAATCGATAAGCTCAGGTTATCAGGCGGAGGCCGGTCGGGCCACAACTTATGACGGGATCTAGGGGACGGCCTTTTTGTTCAATACACTATTTTTAACGCAGGGGGCTAATATGAGATGAAAATATATCCCATGCCCCGCTCAGCTTGGCATAATGCACGAGGTAGGTTTTTAGATGCCCTTCATGACGGGGCATCAGTAATACAATCGGTCTTTTGGGATTCGTATCCATGATGTATAGAAGCGTGTTCCTCGCGCTGGCGATTCTGGTAGCTAGCTGCGGCGGGTCTGGTGGAGGCGGCCAGAACAGCATTACGCCACCCGTCATTCAAACCCCTGACGCCCGAAGTCCGTCGGTCAGTCGTTTATGGAATGAAGAGACGCTGGCCGCGATTCGTAATGACTTCGCTCGGCCCACGGTCCACGCACGTAACTTATTCCATATCTCGGCAGCCATGTATGATGCCTGGGCGGCTTACTCCGCTATTTCTGACACGTACCTTCTTGGTGCGCAAATCGAGAACTTTGCCTGTCCACTGAACGCGTTTACGGCACCAGTTGATGTTCATCCTGCGCGCGAGGAGGCCATCGCATACGCCGCTTACCGTCTGATTACGCACCGATTCGCAGCATCGCCTGGTGCGGCGGCTACGCTTGACGCCGCCGATGCCTTGATGCAGCAATTGGGCTTCAATACCGCAGATACGTCGCTCGCTTACGAGGCCGGTTCACCCTCTGCGCTCGGTAATTACATTGCCAGCTGCTACATTAATTTCGGTTTGCAGGACGGTGCAAACGAGGGAAACGACTATGCGAATACCTCTTACGCACCGATCAACCCACCCATTGAACCGGAGTTGGCTGGTAATCCCAACATCGTCGACCTCGATCGCTGGCAGCCAATCGCGTTATCCC
>Ga0316197_10002618_pt1 | contig 12832 bp, 12 predicted proteins | sample OudBiesiAoxic_MG_FD_204939 | JGI IMG/M metagenome (GOLD analysis project Ga0316197, IMG submission 204939) | Coastal sediment microbial communities from Oude Bieten Haven, Netherlands - site A oxic | ecosystem: Environmental > Aquatic > Marine > Coastal > Sediment | place: Netherlands...
GGGCCGCGGCGTCCTGGAGGACCATCGCGGCGTCGGCGCGGGTGGTGAGGCCGAGGAGCAGGGTGACGGCGCACAGCAGCAGGACGGGCAACGCCCGGATCCTCGCGGCTATCGGCCTGTATCCCCGCATCTTGCGCCCCCCGGCACCGGTCTGGCCCACCCCGGGCCGTGAAAAAAGTCATCCTTAATGTGTTGGATTTACCACATCGGGACTCGTTACGCAAAAGTTAATGTGGGTTGGGTGGAGCCGACCGGTTCGGGCCAGCGGCCCGGACATCGCACGACCGCCCCCCTGGGCGTGCGATTCTCGCCCGCCCGCGGTCGTGCGATGTCCTGCGTGTGATGTCCTGCGGGTGGTCCGTGGCGGGGCCGGCTGTTTTGGTGGGGGTCAGGTGACGCCTTCGCGGTCGCGGTCGACGCGGTACCAGGCCCAGAGCAGCCGCGCGGCGACGGAGCGCCAGGGCGACCAGGCGAGGCTCATGGCGCGGAGCGCGCCCTCGGTCGGGCGGGAGTCGAGCTCGAACAGGGTCCGCGCGGCCTCGCGCAGCGCCAGATCGCCCGGCGCGAAGACGTCGGCGCGGCCGAGGCTGAACATGGCGTAGATCTCGGCGGTCCAGATGCCGACGCCCCTGATGCGGACGAGCTCCGCCACGACGTCTGCGTCCGAACGGGTCCGGAGCGCGTCGAGATCGACGCCGCTGGTGGCGATGGCGCGTCCGTAGGCGATCTTCTGGCGCGAGAGGCCGCAGGCGCGCAGATCGGCGTCGCTGCACGCCAGCAGCGCCGCCGGATCGGTGGCCCCCAGGGCCTCGACGCGGGCCTGGATGGCGCGGGCGGAGGCGACGGAGACCTGCTGGCTGATTATGGCGGAGAAGAGCTGCGCGAAGCCGTCGGGGCGGCGGCGCAGCGGCAGCGGGCCGGTGCGGCCGAGCGCCATGGCGAAGCGCGGATCGCGCGCGGCGAGCCAGGCGGCGCCCTCGGCCACGTCCGCGTCGGTCTCGATGATGCTTCCGGTCATGGGCGGCCTCCGGTGGCGGGCGTATCAGAGGCGGAACGGACTTGGAAAGGCGGCGGCGCTTGCCTAGAGAAGGCCGATGACCGTGATCTCAGCCCCGATCGAGGATTTCGACGCGCCGCGCGCGCGCCGCAACGTCCGCGTGCTGATGGCGGCGCAGATGCTTCTGGGCGCGCAGATGCCGGTGCATTTCATCCTCGGCGGACTGGCGGGACAGGTGCTGAGCCCGGACAAGTGCCTCTCGACGCTGCCGATCACGCTGATCGTGTTCGGATCCATGCTGTCGGCGCCGGTGATCTCGAACGTGATGCAGCGGTTCGGGCGAGCGGTCGGGTTCGCGCTCGGGACGATGAGCGGGGCCGCCGGCGCGGCGCTGTGCGCGGCGGGGCTTTGGCACGGGTCGTTCGCGCTGTTCTGCGCGGGGACGCTTCTGACCGGGCTCTACATGTCGGCGCAGGGGTTCTACCGCTTCGCCGCCACCGACGGGACGAGCGGCGACTTCCGGCCCAAGGCGATCAGCCGGGTGATGGCGGCGGGTCTGGGGGCGGCGATCATCGGGCCGCAGCTGGTCAAGCTGACCGAAGGCGCGCTGGCGCCGGTGCCCTTCGCGGGCGCCTATGTGGCCGTGGTGGCGTTGAACCTGGTCGGCGTGTTCCTGTTCGCGTTCCTCGATTCGCCGCGCCCGAAGCCGCCGGCGCCGGACGGGCCGAAGGCGCGGAGCTATCTGGACCTCGCGCGCACGCCGGTGATCGCGGTGGCGATGATCTGCGGCATGGTGTCGTATTCGCTGATGAACCTGGTGATGACCTCGACGCCGCTGGCGGTGGTGGGGTGCGGGTTCGCGACGGCGCAGGCGGCGGACGTGGTGAGCGCGCACGTGCTGGCGATGTTCGTGCCGTCGTTCTTCACCGGGCATCTGATCGCGCGCCATGGCGAGCGGACGATCATCGCGATCGGGCTGGTGATCCTTGGCGCGGCCGGCGTGGCGGGCCTGTCGGGGGTTGAGCTGGGCAACTTCTTCGCGGCGCTGATCCTGCTCGGGATCGGGTGGAATTTCGGCTATATCGGCGCGACGAGCCTGCTGACCACCGCCTATCGGCCCGAGGAGCGCGGGCGGGTGCAGGGCATGAACGATTTCGCGGTGTTCGGAATGGTGGCGCTGGCGTCGCTGACGTCGGGCGGGCTGATGAACTGTTCGGGCGGTGACGCCGTCGACGGCTGGCAGGCGGTGAACCTCGCGATGATCCCGATGCTGGCGCTGGCTGGCGGGGCGCTGATCTGGCTCTCGATCACGCGGCGCCGGGTGGCGTGAACGCGGGCGTCCAAGGTTGGACAAGACCTAACATACTGACTATAAACATGAAAAGTGTCAACGCGAGGCGTGGCTACCACCGACCTGTCACGGCCCGGCGCAGCAGGACCGCGCGGGCGCGGAATTCGGAGACGTCGAGGCTGCCCGCCATGACGCCCTTCGGGTCGGCGATGGCGCGCCGCAGTCGGATGTCGGCCAACCAGCCGGGCAGAAGGGCCGCGGCGGCCTCACGCGGCACCGTCGCGCGGTCCGCCCGAGCGGCGAGGATGTCCGCCAGCCCCTCGGCGGCGATCTCCGCGACGTCGGCCCCCCCCGGCAGAGGAGCGTGCCCTAGCGCGGCCAGCTCCGGCAGCGCGCGCAGCAGCGCGGCGATACCCGCCCCGCGCGCGAAACGCCGCGCGACCGGGATCGCCGGGCCGGAGGCGCCGAGATGCCGGGCGGCCAGCTCCACGAGATTTCCGGAGGTGGCTTCGACATAGGCGCGCAACGCCTCCATGTCCTCGAAGGACGCCGCCTCGGCGTCGAACAGACGCGCCGCGATCATGCCGTCGAAAAGCGCCTGCGGCAGATCGCCCCCCGCCACCGCCTCGGCCAGCGGCGCGACCACCTCGTGCCGGCGCGGCGGCGCGCCGACGAAGATCTCGGCCACGGCGTCGGTCCACCAGCGCAGACGGATCTCGGCGAGCATGGATTCGGAGGCGACCCGCGGCGCGCGGGCGATCTCGAGATTGAAGGCGTAGAGCGCGAGAAGCCCCGCCCGCCGGTCCACCGGCGCAGCCATCACGCTGCGCCAACGGTCGGGATCGCCGCGCTCGACGAGGTCGGCGCAGGCCTCCGCCGTCACGCCGCGACCGGCGCGCCGTCGCGCAGCAGTTTCCAGGTGATCGCGTCCTGAAGCGCCTGGAAACTCGCGTCGACGATGTTGGCCGAGACGCCCACGGTCGACCAGCGCCGTCCCTCGCCGTCCTCGCTGTCGATCAGAACGCGGGTGACGGCCTCGGTGCCTCCGGAAGTGATCCGCACGCGGAAATCGACCAGTTTCATGTCGTCGATATAGCGCTGATACGGCCCGAGATCCTTGGCGAGCGCGCGGCTGAGCGCGTTGACCGGGCCCTGGTCGGAATGGCTGACCGGATCCTGGCTTTCGGAGACGCTCATCACCCGCTCGCCGCCGAAGCGCGCGACCACGACGGCCTCCGACACGGTGACCTCCTCGCCCCGCGCGTTGTTCCGCCGCTCGACCGTGACGCGGTAGCGTTCAACGTCGAAAAACCGCGGCATCCGGCCCAGAACGCCGCGCGCCAGAAGCTCGAAGCTGGCGGCGGCGGTGTCGTACGCGTAGCCGCGATCCTCGCGCTCCTTGACCTCGGTGAGGATCGCCGCCAGCGCCGGATCGCCCGGCTCGACCTCGATCCCGGCCTTGGCCAGACGGTCGCGCAGATTGGACTGGCCGGCCTGGTTCGACATGGGCACGAACCGCGCGTTGCCGACGATGCCGGGTTCGACATGCTCGTAGGTGCTCGGATCCTTGAGGATGCCGCTCGCGTGCAGCCCCGCCTTGTGGGTGAAAGCCGAGGCGCCGACATAGGGCGCGGAGGCGTCCGGCACGCGATTGAGGATGTCGTCGAGCATCCGGCTGACGCGGGTGAGCGATCTCAACCCCGCCTCGCTCACGCCGATCTCAAGGCGCGACGCGTAAGGCTCCTTGAGAAGAAGCGTCGGTATCAGGCTGACGAGATTGGCGTTTCCGCACCGCTCTCCCAGCCCGTTCAGCGTGCCCTGGATCTGCCGCGCGCCGGCATCCACCGCCGCGAGCGACCCCGCGACGGCCGCGCCCGCGTCGTCGTGGGTGTGGATGCCGAGGTTTTCGCCGGGGATGCCCGCAGCGATCACCGCGCGCGTGATGTCGTGGATCTCCGCCGGAAGCGTGCCGCCGTTGGTGTCGCAGAGCACGACCCAGCGCGCGCCGGCGTCGCGGGCCGCGCGCAGGCAGTCCAGCGCGTACTCCGGGTTGGCCTTGTAGCCGTCAAAAAAATGCTCGGCGTCGAACAGCGCCTCGCGCCCCTTGGCCACCAGATGGGCGATCGAGGCGCGGATGTTCTCGAGGTTCTCGTCGTTTGAGATGCCGAGCGCGGTTTTCACATGGAAATCATGGGTTTTCCCGACGATGCACACGGCCGGCGTGCCCGCGTCGAGCACGGCGGCCAGCACGTCGTCGTTCTCGGCCGAGCGCCCCGCCCGTTTGGTCATGCCGAACGCCGTCAGAGTGGCGCGGCTCATTGCCGGCGCCGCGTCGAAGAACCCGTTATCGGTCGGATTGGCTCCGGGCCAGCCGCCCTCGACATGGTCGATGCCGAGTTCGTCCAGCGCCGCCGCGATGCGGATCTTGTCCTCGGTCGAGAAGTCGACGCCCTGGGTCTGCTGACCGTCGCGCAAGGTGGTGTCGTAAAGGTGGAGGCGTTCGCGGGTCATTTGAGGGCTTCCAGCTTGGCGGGGTGAAATGTGCTCTTGAGCTGCCAGTTCTTCCCGCCATCGCGTCGATCCATCACAGAGATGCCGGCGTCGAGTAAGCCATCCCGCATCTTGTCAGACGCGTCGAAGTCCCTAGCGGCTCTCGCCCTATTTCGACGTACAAGGATATCTTCTATAAGTTGCTTTTGGTCCGGCGATACGTTTCGCCAAGATCCATCCACAACACTTTCGAAACCAAGCAAAATCAGGGCGCGAGTCAGCGTTTTTGGGCCACCACCCTGCAATTTACCAGAACCGATTGTTTCAAAAGAGTAAGTGTCCTTTGCCGCATTCAGTGCGACAGGTGTGTTTAGATCATCATGCAGCGCACTTATGACAGAAACCGGAACACCAACTTTCATTGCATCTTCGAAAGATTGCCCCTCAAGAAGTCTCTCCCAATCTTCAAGCACAGCAGTTGCTTGCTCAATCTTCGCATCCGTGAAATCCATCGGCGAACGGTAATGCGTCGAGAGGAGCACGAAGCGGATCACCTCGCCCGGCACGCCCTTGTCCAAGAGGTCGCGGACGGTGAAGAAGTTGCCGAGGGATTTCGACATCTTCTCGCCTTCGACGTTCACGAAGCCGTTGTGCATCCAGATGTTGGCGAACGATCCTTCCGGGTGGGCGCAGCGGGACTGGGCGACCTCGTTCTCGTGGTGCGGGAACGTGAGGTCGATGCCGCCGCCGTGGATGTCGAAGGACGGCCCCAGCAGGTCGTGCGCCATGGCCGAGCATTCGATGTGCCAGCCGGGGCGGCCGCGGCCCCAGGGGCTGTCCCAGCCGGGCTGGGTCGCGTCGGACGGCTTCCAGAGGACGAAATCCATCGGGTCGCGTTTGTAGGGCGCGACCTCGACGCGGGCGCCGGCGCGCATGTCGTCGAGGTTGCGGCGGGCGAGCGTGCCGTAATCCGGGTCGGTGGCGACCTCGAAGAGCACGTGCCCCTCGGCCGCGTAGGCGTTGCCCTTGGCGATCAGGGTCTCGATCATCGCCACCATCGGCGCGATGAATTCGGTGGCGCGGGGCTCGTGCGTCGGGCGCAGGGCGCCGAGCGCGTCCATGTCGGCGTGATACCAGCTGATGGTCTCGTCGGTGATGCGGCGGACGGCGTCGAGCTCGGTCTCGCCCTCTGCCTTGGTCGCGGCGGCGCGCGCGTTGATCTTGTCGTCGACGTCGGTGAGGTTGCGGACGTAGGTGACTTGATCCGGGCCGTACGTGTGCCGGAGCAGGCGGAAGAGCACGTCGAACACCACCACGGGGCGCGCGTTGCCGATATGGGCGCGGTCGTAGACGGTGGGGCCGCAGACGTACATGCGCACGTTCTCAGGGTCGTGCGGGACGAGGTCGTCCTTGCGACGGGTGCGGGTGTTGTAGAGCTTTATCGGGGTCATGGCCCGGTCCTCGCGTGTGTCGCGGCGGGCTATCATCTCGGTCCGGGGATGGGAACAGGGGAGCGCGCCGCGAGGGTTTCCTCAGCGGCGAATGCAGATGGCGGCGGTCCGGATCGTTCCCATGGGGAGGTTCATGCGCCGGAACGCGCCGCCGGTCAAGCGGTTCGCGCGACCGTCGACGTCGCGGCGCGCGCGACACGGGCCCGACGCAGACGCTCGACGTCGAACACGACCTCGACATCGCCCATCGAGTTCTCGATGCGCGCGCCCGAGGTGCGGCCGAGCCCGATCATGCCCGCGTTCTCGGCCATGGTGTAGGCCACGATAGTCCGCGTCCCGCGCGGGGCGAGCATGTCGGCGGCGACGCGCACGAGCGAAGTGCCGACGCCCCGCCGGCGAAGCGCGGCGTCGACGCTGATCCCCAGCTCGGCCGTCGATCCCGACACGCAGAGCTCGGCCAGGCCGCGCACGGGTTCGGCGCCGTGGAACGGACCGTCCCCGAGCGGCCCGTCATGGGCCGTGAGCACCAGACCCCGGATTCTCCCAGATCCGCGCCACGTGGGCCCGCAACGACGCGTCGGAGACAGTGGCGCAGAACCGCAGCCGCAGGTCGGAGGGCGGCATGCGGCGGAAATGCGCCAGAACGGCATCGGCGTCGCAGGCGCGGGCCTCGCGGCATCCGAGCCCGGCGTGGCCCGTGCGGGGCAACGCCGCCGGCCGGTCGACGGGGCCTTTGATGTCGGGCGGTCCACAGAACACGATCCGGATCCTTTCACCTCGGAACCATGCAGCGGATATGGCGCGAAAGCACCAACAATCATTGTGCGACCGCTCACAAATTGCTGCGGTCGCGAGGTGTCGTCGCGTCACTCCGACGGCAGGCCGGCGAAGCCCTCGCGCAGGACCCGGCTCCAGGCCTCGGACATGGCTGTGAACCCGGGGTCGCCGACCTCGATGCGATCGCGGTCCGCGACGCGGCATTCGCCGGCGGGGATCGTGCAGATGTCGAGCGGCATGCCGACCGAGAGGTTCGAGCGGATCGTCGAGTCCATCGACAGCAGGACCACCTTGCGGCCCTCCTCTAGCGAGGTCCCGCGCGTCACCACGCGGTCCAGGATCGGCTTGCCGTATTTGTGCTCGCCGATCTGCAGGTACGGCGTGTCCTCGGTCGCCTCGATGAAGTTGCCCTCCGGATAGATCAGGAACAGCCGCATCTCGCCGCCCTTGCGCTGTCCGCCGAGCAGGATGGTCGCGCTCGGGGCCCGGCTCGACTTCGACATCTTGTCGCCGATCGCGACGCTGACCTCCAGAAGCGTGCGCCCGACGATCTCGGCGATGTCGAGCATGGTCTCGGCGAGCATGATCGACGTCTCGGGCGTCGCGGACGCGTCGTCGATCTCCTGCTGGAGCTTGGCCATCACGGTCTGGGTGATCGACAGAGACCCCGCGGTCATCATGACCATCGCCCGGTCGCCGGGGTTCTCGAACACGAACATCTTGCGGTACACGGCGATGTTGTCGAGACCCGCGTTCGTGCGGGTGTCCGACAGCATCACCATCCCCGCGTCGAGCAGAAGCCCCACGCAGTAAGTCATCAGAATCCTCCGGAACGGAAGCCTATTGCTGCCGCTGCTGCTGCGCGGCGACGGAGACCGTGACGTCCATGGTCTCCGCGCCCGCGCCTCTCGATACGCCGCGGATGGGCGCCGCCGCAAGGGCGTCGCGCCCCGACCCGAGCCGGATGTAGCGCGCGTCCGGGCAGCATTCGTTGGCCGGGTCGAACCCGACCCAGCCGAGGGCCGGCACGTGGATCTCGGCCCAGGCGTGGGTCGCGTCCTCCGCCCTGCCCTCGTCGCCGGACAGAAGATAGCCGGACACGTAGCGCGCCGGCATCTCGCGCGACTGCGCCAGCGCGATCAGCGCGTGCGCCTGGTCCTGGCAGACCCCGCGCCCCTGTTCGAGCGCCTCGGCCGCCGTCGTATGGGCGCCGGTCGCTCCAGGCACGTATTCGATCGCCCTGGTCACGGCGGCGGACAACAGATGCGCCGTCGCCAGGTCGTCGGGATCCTTCGCGCCCTTCAGCGCCTCGGCGGCGAGGTTGAGGAGCGCGGCGTTCAGCTTCACCGCATGGGTCGGATTGAGATAGGCCCTGGGCGAGATGATCTCGCGATGCCCGCGAAGCACCCCGGCCGTCTCCCGCGTCTCCACGACCCCTTCCACCAGGATCTCGACCCTCTCGACCGGGCCCTGGAGCGTCATGGTCGTGACCGTCTCGCCCGCCCCGTCGGTGAAGGAAGCCCCGAACGTGGCGCCTTCGGACGAGACGCTCCATTCCATCACCTGCTGCGAGTCGCAGGAGAACGGCGTCAAACGGTGGCTTTGCGTGACGAAGCGCATCGGCGTGTCGAACGTGTAGACGGTGGCGTGGTGGACGCTCAGGCGCATGGCTCAGGGTGCTCCGAACAGATAGGCGTCGGCGACGTCCTGGCCGAGAGCCGCGTTCTCGCGCACGAAGCGGCCGATGAACTCGTGCAGTCCCTCGTCGATGATGTCCTCGACCTCGGCCTCGGCCAGCTCGGCGAGCATCCGACGCGCCCGGTCATGGGCGATCGTGGGACTGCCGTAGGAGCGCGCGAGGCGGTCGAGATGGAAATTGACCTCCGCCAGACAATGCAGCAGCGAGCGCGGCGCGGCGCGATTCAGGATCAGGAAATGCGCGATCTTGCGCGGCGTGTATGCGCTTCCGTAGCTCCAGTGGAACGACCGGAACGCCGAGAGAGCGCGCAGAAGCGTCGTCCACTGATAACTGTCGATGCTGCCGCCGACGCCGTCGCTTCTCGGCAGAAGCACGTAGTACTTCACGTCGAGAAGCCGCGCGGTGTTGTCGCCCCGCTCGACGAACGCGCCCACGTTGAGGAAGTCATAGCCGTCGTTCCGGAGATGCGTCCCTTCGGTGGCACCGCGGAACAGCGCGCTCTGACGTTTGGTCCAGTCGCAGAGTTCGGGCAGAAGCGCCTCGGAGCGCGGCCGGCGTTCGATCTCGCGCAGTTCCAGATAGGCGCCGTTGAGCGCGTCCCACATCTCTGTGGTCAGCGCCGTCCGTACCGCGCGCCCGTTCTGACGCGCGGCCTCGACGCAGGACATCACGCTGGATCCGTTCTCGCGGTCGAAGAACATCCAGCTCTCGACGTCGCGCTGATGGAACTCCTTGCCGAATTTAGCCTTGAAGCCCTCGGATGATCCGGCGGCGACGACCAGCGAGGCCCAGTCGGAGCGGTTGCCTTCGCCGGCCGACGGCATGAGCGCCATCCGGTAGCCGACCTCCAGCAGGCGCGCCATCGTCTCGGCGCGCTCCATCTGTCGGGCCAGCCAGTAAAGGCTTTCTGCGGTGCGGCTGAGCATGCGTCGGTCCCCCTCAGTCCGCCAGAACCCAGGTGTCCTTGACCCCGCCGCCCTGCGACGAGTTCACCACCAGCGAGCCTTCGGTCATCGCGACGCGCGTCAGCCCGCCGGGGCAGAGATGCACCTCCTTGCCGACGAGGCAATAGGGCCTGAGATCGACATGGCGCGGCGCTATGCCCGCATCGACGAAGGTCGGACAGGTCGACAGCGCCAGCGTCGGCTGGGCGATGAAATCATGCGGCGCCGCCTTGATGCGCTCCGCGTAGGCCGAGATCTCCTCCTTGGTGGATTTCGGCCCCACCAGCATCCCGTAACCGCCCGAGCCGTGAACCTCCTTGACCACCAGGTCCTTGAGATTGTCGAGCACGTGCCCGCAATCGGAAGGATCCGCGCATTTCCAAGTCTGCACGTTCTTCAGGATCGGCTGCTCGCCGAGATAGAACCGGATCATCTCGGGCACGAAGGTGTAGATGGCCTTGTCGTCGGCCACCCCGGATCCGGGCGCGGACGCGATCGTGACCCCGCCCGAGCGGTAGACGTTCATCAGGCCGGGAACGCCCAGCATCGAATCGGGGCGGAAACAGAGCGGGTCGAGGAACGCGTCGTCGATCCGGCGGTAGATCACATGGACGCGACGCGGACCCTCGGTGGTCCGCATGTAGACGAAATCGCCCTGGACGAACAGATCCTGCCCCTCGACCAGCTCGATCCCCATCTGATCGGCGAGGAAGGAATGCTCGTAATAGGCGCTGTTGAACGAGCCGGGCGACAGCAGCACCGAGATCGGGACGTCGGCGTCGGCGGGCGCCACCGATTCGAGCGTCCGGCGCAGAAGCTCCGGGTAGTTGTCGACCGGCGCGATCCGCGCCGAGCGGAACAACTCCGGGAACATCCGCATCATAATCTCGCGATTCTCGAGCATGTAGCTGACGCCGGACGGCGTGCGGCAATTGTCCTCGAGAACGAAGAACTCGTCGGGCCCGGTGCGGACAAGGTCGATGCCGACGATGTGGCTGTAGACCCCGCCGGGCGGATCGATCCCGACCACGGCCTGTTCGAACGCCTCGTTGCGGTAGACGAGATCGGCGGGAACGATCCCCGCCTTGATGATCTCGGCGCGGTGGTACACGTCGAAAAGAAAGGCGTTCAGCGCGCGGGCCCGCTGTTTCACGCCGCGTTCCAGCTTGCGCCACTCGGCCTCGGTGAAGACGCGGGGCATCATGTCGAAGGGGATCAGCCGCTCGGTGTCGCCGCCCTCGCCGTAGACCGCGAAGGTGATGCCTATCCGGCGGAAAAGCGCCTCGGCGTCGAGCTTCTTGCGCTCCAGAGTCTCCGGCGGCGTCCGGTCGACCCATTCGGTGAGCGACGCGTAGGCGGACCGCACAACGTCGCCGTCATACATCTCGTTGAAGAAAGCGCTCACGTGACCCCCGGATTGCCAACCCTGAGTAGAGCGGCGCGGCGGAGGAAACGCAAGACCCCGCCGGAGGCCGCCCCGGGCCCGGGCGGGGATGGCGTTCCTTCCGCCGCTTCCGACGCGTCCGAAACGTTTCGAGGATCGCGAATGCGGGATTTGCGTCTCGGATCGCGATGTGTTCTAGTCTCGTTAACGAAGGTCGGAAGACCGCAGAAACAGAAGACGATCAGGGAAGTCTGCATGACGGCCGAACACGGCTCAAACGACGCGTTCGTCGCGTTCGATCAGGTCCAGAAAAGCTACGACGGCGAGACGCTCGTCGTCAAAGACCTCAATCTCCACATCGGTCGGGGCGAGTTTCTCACGATGCTCGGACCGTCGGGATCGGGCAAGACCACCTGCCTGATGATGCTGGCGGGCTTCGAGACGGCGACCCATGGCGACATCCGCCTCGACGGACGCCCCATCAATAACATCCCGCCGCACAAGCGCGGGATCGGCATGGTGTTCCAGAACTACGCGCTCTTCCCGCACATGACGGTCGGCGAGAACCTCGCCTTCCCGCTCGAGGTGCGCAAGATGGGCAAGGCCGAGATCGCCGAGAGCGTCGCCAAGGCGCTCGACATGGTCCAGATGGGCGAGTTCGCCGGCCGCCGCCCCGCGCAGCTTTCGGGCGGCCAGCAACAGCGCATCGCGCTCGCCCGCGCGCTCGTATTCGAGCCGGAACTGGTCCTGATGGACGAGCCGCTCGGCGCGCTCGACAAGCAGCTTCGCGAGCACATGCAGTACGAGATCAAGCACATCCACGACAGGTTGGGCGTGACCGTCGTCTACGTCACCCACGACCAGTCCGAGGCGCTGACGATGTCAGACCGGATCGCCGTCTTCAACGACGGACGCATCCAGCAGCTGGCGCCGCCGGCGGACCTCTACGAGCGTCCCGACAACGCCTTCGTCGCCCAGTTCATCGGCGAGAACAACCGCCTCCAGGGCACCGTCACCGCGATCGACGGCGGCGTGGCGACAGTGCTTCTCGACGGCGGCGTGACGGTGACCGCCAAGGCGGTCGCCTGCGGCGGCGCCGGCGAGGTCACGCTCCTCTCGATCCGGCCCGAACGCGTCATCATCGGCGCCGGACCGGACCAGAACGCGCTCGACGCCAAGGTGCTCGAGCTCATCTATCTAGGCGACCACATCCGCTGCCGCATGGCGGTGTCCGGCCACGAGGACTTCGTGGTCAAGATCCCGAACAGCCACGCGAAGGCCGCGCTCAGGGTGGGCGAAGAGACCACCGTGGGATGGGTCACCGACGATTGCCGCGCGCTCGACACCGACGTCGCGGGCTGAACCCTTCGCGCGCCGTCCGGCCCGTGACGGCGCGCGTCCTCACGCTTGTATCCGGGCTTTAATCAGGGAGTACCGAATGAAACTCAGAACCATTCTCGGCGCCACGGCGCTCGTCGCTCTGCCGGTCGGCGCGGCCTTCGCGCAGGACCTTCCCCCGTGCGAGAACTGCGCGGACGAACTCACGCTCATGTCTTGGGGCGGCGCCTACCAGATCTCGCAGCAGAAGGCATATTCCGAGCCTTATGCTGAGCTTACCGGCGTGACCTTCACGTGGGACGAGAGCTCCGCCGAAGCGCCGGCGAAAATGCGGGCGATGGCGGAGGCCGGCAATATCACGATCGATCTCGTCGACGCCACGATCTCGGACGCCATCCGCATGTGTGACGAGGGACTCGCGATCGAGATCAACCCTGACGAGGACTTGGCGGCCGCACCGG
>Ga0316197_10002619_pt1 | contig 12832 bp, 4 predicted proteins | sample OudBiesiAoxic_MG_FD_204939 | JGI IMG/M metagenome (GOLD analysis project Ga0316197, IMG submission 204939) | Coastal sediment microbial communities from Oude Bieten Haven, Netherlands - site A oxic | ecosystem: Environmental > Aquatic > Marine > Coastal > Sediment | place: Netherlands...
CGTTGCCCTAGGCTACGGTGGGATTGGGCTTTCAGCCCGGAAATGCGGATTTAGGATGATGGAAAAATCATCGGTAAGCCCTCTTAAACTAGCGCCATTCCGGCTAGCGGCAATGGCGCTAGTTTAAGCCGTGGCGGGTCGAGCCGTGGCCCAAGCATCCCTGCTTGGAGGCTTGAAAAATAGGGGCATTCAAGCAGGGATGCTTGGGTCACTTTCGCCGGCGACGACTCTTAAACTAGTGCCATTCGGGCTAGCGGCGCAGCGTCCCGCTAGCCACCCCGAGACGGATGGCACGACTCCCTCGCCGACAATAGCTTACGCCCAATCTCGATCGTCGAGTCCTCCAATCCCCACTAGACCGAGCCGGCCAGACTCGGCTGCTCTACCGGAGCTTTTTTGGGTTCATCCTGCTTCCACTGGCCACCGACTTGCGGGTCGCGCAATTTCGAGATCAGGTGGAACAGAGCCGCGCGGTAGTGAGGGAACAGTCGAATGTCCCCATCGTCCTCTGGGATGATTTTGTCGACGTGCTGGGGCAGATCCCCGTGGGGGATCGAACTCTTTACGTGATGGATCCCATGTAGTGGCTCATGTAGGAGTGTCAGCGAGACGACCTTACCGGGGACTGTATCGGCGACGATGCTGCGGGTGGCGCTCTTCGGCGTATTTCCCTCAAGCCCCATGTGTTCGATGTATTTGCGCCAGCTCTGCAGGTTGCCCGCAATGAATGATGGGATGAAGTAGCACCACCAGAAGTACTTCCACAGGCCGAAGTGAGCCACGCTGGCGACCACGATCGTCCAGACCACGACCGTCGCCGCGCCCTCCAGCCAAATCTTGCGCCGCACGCGCTTGTTGCGGATCGGTGAATCGCGCATGAAGAAGACGCGCCAGAACAGGAATGGCGTGAAGAACAGACCGAAATTAAGCTCGATGAAGGCCGCTAGGCGACGCGCCCAACGCGGCTTGTTGGTATCGACGAAGGGCCACAGCTCGACGTCCTTCTCGGTGGCGAGGTGCATGTGATGCGTCTGGTGGGTAACCCGGTAGAGCGTGAAGCTGATCCAACAGGAGATGCCGATCAGGGTTCCATCGATCTCGTTGGCCAGTCTCCCCTTGCGCATCGTACAGTGGGTCGCCTCATGAAAGCAGATCAGCAGCCCATGCATCAGATGGCTGACGACCAGCACCAGCGGGATCGAGAGCCAGATCCAATCCTTGTAGACGCTAAAAGCGAGCAGACCCGCAAAAAGGTAGAACGAGAAGGTCAGGATCGGAACGGCCTTCTGGCTTATCCAAGGCTTGATTGGGTGGTAGGTGATTTTCTGGGCTTCTACTGCAGTTGCCATCGTTGTATTTGGTTACGAATCTAGCCCCCATCGGGGTGCGCGCAAACTTCCCATAACACCTGACGATAGATCTGGTCGAGTTCTTTCAGGCTCTCGTCGGGCACGACATTCGGCCGGTATAGCCAGACCACCTCGAATTCATCCCCGTCCTCGGTGAGTTCGCAGCCGAGATCGAAGCGCACCGTCCCGGTCGAACGCGTGCGCAGGCGGGTTGCGACGCCAGGGAGCTCGACGGCTGGGATCGGGTGGTTCTGCAGGGCGAAGCGCGTATCGAAAATGGCGTGGCGATCGGGCGCCGAGCTCTCGCCCAGGAGGGACGCCAGCTCGGCAAATGGGATCGCGTGGGCGAAAGCGTCCATGGTCTGGTCCTGCACCTCTTTCACGTAGTCCGCAAAGGGTCGCTTCGGATCGACCTGGCCGCGCAATGGCACCACCCCGGCGAAGTAGCCCATCGTCTCTTTCACCGCGCTCTCGCGGCGGTTGGCCACGGGGGTGCCCACCACGATGTCGTCGACGCCGGTCCAGCGGTGCAGCGCCAGCTGGAACGAGGCGAGCAAGGTATTGAAGAGGGTCGTCCCGGTGCGGCGCGAGAGCTCCCTCACTTCTTTGGCGAGATCCGCAGGCAAGTCGGTGATCCATTTTTGAAGACGCCCGGTCTTGTCGCCGCCCGATGCCGCAGCATCCAACAGGCGCCGCGAGCCAGCCAATCTCTCCTTCCAATAACCGGCATGCTCGGCGATGGCTGCGGGTGTCCAGCGGGCGCGCTCGACCGCGCCCCAGTCGGTGTAGCTCATCGCGAGCTTCGGCAACGACTGGCGGATCCCGCTGACGTGCCCACCCATGTTGCCTAGGTCGAGTTCACCCGTGTCCTGGAGCTCCAAGATGTAGGCGGTGCACAGATCCTCCACGAAGGCGCCGAGCGTCCATCCATCGGCGACCGCATGGTGGATCGTGAGGGCCAGCACATGGTTGTCCTCGCCCCGGCGCAGCATGTCGAGGCGGTAGAGCGGCCCACGCATGAAATCGAAGGGCTCGACGAAGCCCTCCGCCATGATCTCCTCCAGAGCCTCCGGACGGGTCTCCGCCTCCGTCAATTCGCGGTAGCGTAAGACCGTCTCTCCCGAGCCGCGGACGATCTGCAGGGGGCGATCTCTGCCAGGGAGGAACGAGGTGCGGGTCGCATGCTGGCGCTCTACCACGCGCGCGACGGCCGCCTCGCAGTGCTCGAAGGTCACCGGCCCCTCGATCTCGAAGAACGAGCAGATGTGGTTGGCAGGATCCCCCGGCGGCACGGGAGATGTCTCCCACAATTCTCGCTGCTGAAACGACAACGGGTGCAGGCTCGCCTGCCCGCTCGCCAGCCACTGCTTCAAACGGGCTCGAGGATCGTTGTCCATCGCAATCACTCTGATCCGGCTAGCTCGGAGCCTTCTCGGTCATCGGGTCGTCTTCCATCAAGCGGTCGAGATCTTCATCAGAGATCGAGTCGAGATCAATCTCTGATGCCTCGATCGACTCCTCGACTTCGGCCGGCACCGTCTCAGGAGCCGTCACTTCGGCTGCCCCGTCGCCACCGATGTGGCCAGAGATCAACACGGCGATCTGGCCGATCGTGCGTGCGCGCATCAGACTGGTCGGCGGTAGGGTTACCCCAATCGAGCTCTCGATCAGGTTCTCGATCTCGACACCCATGAGTGAGTCGAGCCCGAGATCGGTAAGCGGCTGGTCTTCGCGCAGGGTCTCTGGCTTGACCCGGAGCACCGAGCCGACCACATCCTGCACTGCCTGGACGATGACAGCGAGGCGTTCTTCGGCGGGCGCGGCATCAATCTTGCCACGCCAGTCCCCGGCACCGGAACTCGACTCATCCGACTCGACACCGCCGGCGAACACGCGCTCGAGCAGCGGGTTCTCGCCGAGCCCACGCATCGTCTGGCGCCACTTCGCCCAGTCGACACGGATGGCTGCCGCCTGTGGGATGTTAGCGTCAATGAACGTTTCGAGCAAGGCGGTGACCTCGTTCGGCTCAATCGCGTTGGTTCCCTGGCGGGCGAGGAATTCGGCCACCTTCTCGTTGCGGGCGACATAGCCCTCACCACCTAGCACACCCCAGTTGACAGCGAGGCCAGGTAGACCTTTCAGGTGGCGGTGGTGGGCGAGCGCGTCGAGGAATGCGTTCGCTGCCGAGTAGTTCCCCTGCGCCGGGTTGCCGAAAACACTGGAGATTGAGGAGAACATCACGAAGTAGTCGAGGTCGAGTTCCTCCGTCTGTTCATGCAGCAACCATCCGCCGATGGCCTTTGGCGCGACGACCGATTCGAAGCGCTTAGGCGTCAGGTCGGCGAGTGGCGCGTCGTCGATGACCATCGCTAGGTGGAACACGCCCTTCAGCGGGTGCCCAGCAGATTGGATGTTCTCGAACACCTTCTCCACATCATCAGCCGAACTCACGTCGGCAGCCTCGACCACAGCCTCGACGCCGAGGCGTTTGAGGTGCGCGACAAAGTCTGCGGCCCCAGGAGTCTCGATGCCCCGGCGCCCGGTCAAGACCAGGTGCTTGGCGCCGCACTCGACGAGCCAGTTCGACAGCACCCGACCGAAGCCACCCAGACCACCCGTGATCAGGTAGGTCGCCGCGGAATCGATATGGAATTCAGGCCGCGGAGCTTCACCGCGGCGCACGACGAATGGATCTGCAAACGAGATCACGACTTTGCCGGTGTGCTTCCCACCCGCCATCAGGCGGAACGCAGCATCCACTCGACTGGCGGGGAAGGTGCGGTAGGGCAAGGGGGTGAGGGCGCGCTGCTCGAGCAGCGAGGTGATCTCTCCCATCAGCTCGCGAGTCAGCGCCTCGTCTCCAGCAAACACGGCATCCATCGCCACGACGTGGAACGACGCATTCTTGCGCAAGGCCCAGAGCGGAAGGCGCGAGTTCTGGTAGATATCGCGCTTGCCAATCTCGACGAATCGACCGTATTCGGCGAGACAGGAAAGCCCCATCGGGATCGCCTCAGATGCCAGCGCATTGAGCACGACATCGACGCCTCGGCGGTCGGTCAGTTCCATGACACGCTCGGCGAAGTCGCCGCGGCGCGAATCGATGACGGCTTCGACCCCGAGCGTCGTCAACAGCTCGCGCTTGGCGGCACTGCCGGCCGACGCGATGACTTTGGCTCCGAGGTGGTGGGCGATCTGGATCGCCGCCATCCCGACCCCGCCGGCGCCAGCGTGGACCAGAACCCACTCGCCAGCACGCACGCGGGCGGACTGGTTGAGAGCATGCCATGCGGTCATGAATACGACCGGGACGGTGGCAGCCTCCTCATACGAAATCCCTTCGGGGAGACGCACGACATCAGCCCCGCGGGCAATCGTGTGCGTGGCGATGCCGAACACGGCGAGTCCGAACACGTCATCACCAACTTTCAGATGATCGACCCCATCGCCAATCGCGACCACTTCCCCAGCGACCTCGTCGCCAAAGATTCGGGCGTCGGCCGTCTCAGCCGGGTAGAGTGCGAGCGCCTTCAGCACATCGCGGAAGTTCATCCCGGCGGCCTTCACCTTGATCAGGACTTCACCCTCCGCAGGTTGTTCCTGCACAAATGGCGTAAAGCGCAGGCTGTCGAGAATACCACGCTCGCGAGACTGCAGGCGGAGAGGCACGCTGGCATCGAGCGGCTTGTCCGCCACCGATAGGCCGCGCGACAGCCTCTGCACATAGCGAGCCTCGCCGCGCAAGGCCACCTCGCGCTCGCTGGCTTCGTCCAGCAACTCCGTCATCAGCAGCCCCGCATCTTCGGCTGTGACCGTCGGTGACAAGTCGATACTGCGCCAATTGATGCCTGGATTCTCGCTCAGCATGACCCGGAAGAGTCCGATTGCTGGAGCCTGTCCGACAGCGACCCCCTCGAGGTCACGGCCGATAGGTTGGGCGCCTCTAGTCACCATGTCGACGCTCACACCCCCAGCAGGGGCGAAGTCGCCAAGTGCTTGGGCGAAGTTGAGCAGGGCGGTGATCCCGCCCATCACCTTCGATCCCTTGTCGCCGACCTCCTCGCCGGAGCTCCACAGGTAGACGAGGCGTTGCGGGGAATCCTCGTCGCGCCATGACACAAACAGTTTCCCCCAGTCCTCGGCATTGTCTGCACGGATCGTAAACTGGTCGCCGTCAGCACTGAAATCTTGCCCGCGCGTCACGACCCGGCATCGCGCACCGGCACCGCGCAATGTCGCGGCGAGATCCGCGCCCACGGCATCGTCTTCAGCGAACAGCACCCACGACCGGTCCTCGAGTTCCAGCGATTCATCCGCCGCCTGGGCGGCAGCTGGCTCGTCCCAGGCTTTGCGTGCTAGGAGCCCGATCTGCCCCTCCCCGCCTTCGGGGCCGACCATACCGGAAATCGATTTCGTCTCCTCGAAGCCAACTTCGTCCAGCAAGGTCTCCCACTGGTCGCGAGCGAGCAGTGGTTGGTCAGGACGGAGGTCGCGGTCGGTGAAGCTCCACCAACCGCTGGTGAGCCCGAACACCGCTTCGGTCCAGAGTTGAGGCGTCGCCAAATCCATGAACGAGAGGGTGCCGCCCGGGGTCAGGAGGGTGTGCAGATGGGCGAGCGTCGCCTTCACATCGGACACCGCGTGGAGCACGTTGGTGCCGACGATCATGTCGAAGCTGCCCAGCTCGAAGCCCTGATCCTCCGGCGCCTTCTCCAAGTCATAGACCTTGTATTCAACCTCCTCATCAAAGGAGGCGAGCTTCTGCGCAGCCGCCGAGAAGAAACCAGCCGAGACATCGGTAAAGGTGTAGCTGTGCAAGCCGCGCTCGAGCTGTGGCAGCACGTAGGCGGCGAGACCACCCGTGCCAGCACCGACCTCGAGGATCTTCAGCCCGCGCCCCTCAGGGAGGCGCCGCGCCGTCTCTTTGACAGCCGCTGCGATCCCAGTCATCCAGTGGCTTGCGAACAGACCATCCCCATAGAAGTGCTCGAGGATGTCGGCGTTCGCTCCACCGAAGAGTGTCATCACCGCGTCCTCTTCCCCACGCATGATCGGACCGAAGGCGGCCCCGGTCGCAACACATAGCATCCCCTCAGGCAGGTGCCCCGGGTTCTTGGTGTAGAAATCGCGCAGCACCTGCGGCTCGGAGTCGGCCAATTCCCCCAGGGAAGGTGTCGCTTTCCAGCTATCACCGTCCGCAACTAGCAGCTCGCGCTTGGCGAGCTTCGCCATGAGCCGGGCAAATACCATGCGCATCCCCTCGGTCACCTCGAGCGAGTCAGCACTGAAGGATTCCTCCCCAGACAGATCGATCCCCATGTCCCGCAGGCCACAGGCGACCTGGGCTGCGGCGAGGTCATCCTCAGCACCCATGACCGACTCGAGGCGGCTCTGCCCGCGCATCTGAAGAACATCGTTGAGCCCCAGAGCCACGGCGTCGCTCAGCTTCGCCAGCGGCGCCGGCTTGATCGCGGAGCGTATCTTGGAAGAATCCGCGCGCTCCCAATCGACATGGTAGACGATGTCGCGCGTCCCACCGGACGAGCCGGCCTTGCGGGCAGCACTCATCGCGACAGCGCGGAACCCGTCGACAAGGACGCAGGGCTTACCCTCCTCGTTGTAGAGGCCGATGCGGCCTTCGATCAATTCCTCGTTGCACTGCAGAACCTCGGAGCTCACACGGCTCGAGGCGCCGGGAGATTGCACGTAGAGGATGCGTGCGAAACGCACGGGGAGCTTCATGCCCGCACGGCGGTCCTCGATCGTCCGTGCCCCCGCAGAGAATACGTGCAGCGCCGCGTCGAGCAGCACCGGGTGGAGCGCATACTCGGAAGCACGCTTGGCAGCAGCTTCGGTCAGCGCGACCAGACCGGACGACTCTCCACCACCGGCGCTCAGCTGTTTGGCGGCGCGGAATTCCGGCCCGTAGTTCAGGCCGAGCCCGGTCATGTAACCATAGAAATCTTCGGTATCGACCTCCTCGACTCCCGGCCCAGGTTTCGCCCAATCGCTCTCCATGAACGAGGATTCGACGCGCTCCGAACGCATCGAGCCGACGACGTGCTGGGACCAGGTCTCAGCAGGCTCGAACCGGCTCTGGATGCTGAACGTGCGCTGCCCTGGGTCATAGCTAAACTCTAGCATTAGACCGACCGGAGGATCGGACATGATCAGTGGCTTGCGGATCTCGAAGTCTTCGATGGCAAAGGGCTGCCCATCGAACAGCTCGACACCAGCCTCGAGCGCCATGTCGACGAAAGCGGCTGCCGGGAACACGATGTGGGTGTCCACCTGGTGGTCGCGCAGGAACGACATATGGCGCTCATCGAGTCGCGTCATCCAAGTCGGTGTCGCGCGTGGCAGGCGGATGTCCAACAGGCCGCGGCCACCCGGGGCGAGGCGCCCGTCGCGGAGTTCCGAAGCCTCGTTCCACCAGCGCTCTTTGTTCCAGGCATAGGCCGGCAGCTGGATGAGGTTGCGCGACGGCGTCATCCCAGAGAAGTCCATCACGACCCCCTGGCGGTGCAACTCGAGGGCGGCATCCAAGGCGGATCCGTGCTCGCGCTCGCGGCGTGCCGATGAGACGACTGGCGCCTTGGTATCGCGCTCGGCGAGACACTCGTTGATCGACATCGCCAGCGCCGGGTGGGCGCTGATCTCGAGCCACACGTCGACACCGTGGTCGGCCAAGGCATTCACCGCAGAGACGAACTGGACAGGCTGGCGGATCCCGCGCGCCCAGTGGTCGGCTGTGCAATCGGCACCATGGCAGCGCTCGCCACTCACCGTGCTAAAGAAAGGCACCGATTCGTCGCTCGGCTTGAGATCGGCGAGAGCAGCCTCCATCGCGTCTGCAGCTGGCTGCATCATCGCGTGGTGGAACGGGTGGTCGACTCGCACGAAGCGGGCAAACACCTCCTTGCCACCTAGCTCGGCCTCGATCTTCTCGAGTGAGGCCTTCGGGCCGGAGAGCGTCAGCGAGCGAGGGCCATTGAAGGCCGCGATCGAGACGTGGTCCGGATCGTGACGTGCGATCACGTCGGCTGCCTCCTCTGCCGACATGCCGACAGCCAACATCGTCCCGTCACCACGCGCGCACTCGTGCATCAACTGCGAACGCAGGACGATCACCCGCGACGCCTCTTCGACACTCAGGATGCCAGCCACACAGGCTGCAGCAATTTCACCGACACTGTGTCCAGCGATCGCGGTCGGGCTCACGCCCCAGGATTTCCACAGCTGTGCCAGCGCATACTGCATCGCAAAAATGGCGGGCTGGCCGATCTCGGTCTGCTGCAGGCGCGTGTTTTCCTCGTCGCGGGCGAGCTCCTCCATCAGGGAGAAATTGGCGTGCGGATCGATGGCGGCAGCACAGGCTTCGAGCGCCTCGCGGAACACCGGCTCCGCCTTCATCAGCTCGCGGCCCATCCCCCACCACTGGGGTCCCTGGCCACTCATCACGAAGCCCACCTTCAGCGGGTGTTCGGGCGCGGGGCAGAAGTCGATGCGGATCGCGGGGCTAACGTCGTCCGTGCCCACTGTCCGCAGTTCGGCAGCGAGCTTGGCGGGCGAATCTGCGACTAGTGTTAGTCGATAGGAGTGGTGGTTGCGGCGCACGCCGAGGCTGTAGACGAGATCCGGCATCATCGGGGCGCTCCCGTTGGCCGCACCGTGGCTCTCGAGCCAGTCCGCCATGCGGTTGGCGGTCGCCACGAGGGACTCCTCTGAGCGCGCCGACAGCGTGATCGGCCACTCCCGCCCAGCCGACTCCACCTCCGCCACCTGTTTGGTGGAAGCCGGGGGGTCGGAGAGGATCACGTGCGCGTTGGCACCACCGAAACCGAAGGAGTTCACGCCGACCAGGCGTGGTCCACCGTTGTCGGGGAACGGCTCGAGCTCGGTCGGCACCCGGAGGCCGCACTCTTCGAAATTGATATTCGGGTTCGGGTTGTCAAAGTGGATACTCGCCGGGATCTGACCGCGCTGCACCACCAGCGCCGATTTGATCAGGCTGGCGATCCCTGCGGCCGTCTCGAGGTGGCCTAGGTTCGACTTGACCGAGCCCATCGCGAGCGGCTTGTCCTTCGGCCGGTTCTCGCACAGTGCGCGTGCGAGGGCATGCGCCTCGATCGGGTCGCCGACTGCCGTCCCGGTGCCGTGGGCCTCGACGTAGCCGATGTCGTTCGGATCCAGCCCGGCATCATCGCAGGCGTACTTTACCAGGCGTGCCTGCGCGTCCTCACCTGGGAGTGAGATCCCGTTGGTGTGGCCGTCCTGGTTTGCCGCCGAGCCGCAGATCACGGCATGGATCGGGTCACCGTCAGCGATTGCTTTATCGAGTGGCTTGAGCAAGACCATGCCGGCACCCTCGCCACGGACGAAACCGTTGGCGGAGGCATCGAAGGCCTTGCAACGCCCGTCTGGTGACAGCATCCCCGCCTGGGAGAATCCGATGAAGCCATCTGGCGTGATCATCACCGTCACCCCACCCGCCAGTGCCATCTCGCAGTGCCCCGCCATCAGCTGCTCGCAGGCAATGTGCACGGCAGAGAGCGCCGAAGAACATGCCGTGTCCATCGCGAGACTGGGTCCGACGAGGTTGAAGCAGTAAGAAATACGGTTCGCCGCAATGCTGTGGGCGTTGCCGGTCGGCGAGTGTGGGCTGATGTTAGAGCGGTCGTTCGCCCCACCCTGGATGTTCTGGTAGTCGGTGTGCGAAACACCCGCATAGACACCAATGTTAGTGCCCTCCTCGAGATCGAGCACGATCCCAGCGCTCTCGATCGCCTCCCATGCGGTCTCGAGCAGCAGCCGCTGCTGCGGGTCAATGTAGGGAGCCTCGCGCGGCGAGATTCCAAAAAACTGCGGATCAAACTGGTCGATCCCCTCGATAAAGCCTCCCCACTTGGCAATCGATTTGCCGACAATCCCCGGCTCCGGATCATAGAATCTGTCGATGTTCCACCGGTCAGCAGGAACTTCTTGGACTGCGTCTCCTCCCTCACTGAGAAACGTCCAGAATGACTCGACATCGTTAATCTTGCCGGGAAAGCGACAGCCCATCCCGATGATTGCTATTTTTCGTTGCATGAAAGAAGAGAGTAAAGATCTGCTAGATTCAATGCTTGGTATAACATACCAATGCATTGTCCAGAAGATCTTTTTAATTATGGAGTTTGTGACTAATTCACTAATTTCCCCGATAATGGCTCGAGAAAATTAAGGTATCGGGAAATTGACCAGTTTACAGAAGATTGCAAGTATGGACTGCAATCGTTTGTCTATGGGCGAGGGAGACAGCCGACGCCAGCCCGCCCAAGTGCGAGCGTTGGGCACGGGCGGATTGATCCCGCCCGTGTCGGGCAGGTCACCCGATCGAGTCCGGATTCCCCTTTCGGATTTGGCGGCGCTCCATCAAAATGGTGGAATTTCTGCGCATCCCGAGTGATGTCTGGGCTTCCGTCCATCCGATCCATGTCCGACCTGTTCAAAGCCCTCGGAGTTCCGGCTGACCTCATCAAGGGCATCAGCGAACTCAACATCACCACACCCAGCAAGATCCAGGCGGAAGCGATCCCCTTCCTCGTGAACGACGGCGGCGAGCTGATCGCGCAGGCGCAGACCGGGACCGGCAAGACGGCAGCCTTCGGCCTGCCGCTGCTCACCCGGATCGATCCTGCCTCGGAGGCGATCCAGGGGCTGGTCGTCGCCCCGACGCGCGAATTGGCAAAACAGATCGGCAAGCAACTGTTCCGCTTCACCAAGTACAGCGACGCAAAAATTTTCATCGAAGTGCTGTGTGGCGGGGACAAGATCGACGTGCAGATCTCGCGCCTGAGACGCCCGACCCAGATCGTCGTCGCTACGCCCGGGCGATTGATGGATTTGTTGGAGCGCGATGCCCTAGCGATCGATCGGGTCGAGTATCTGGTTCTCGATGAGGCCGACGAGATGCTGAGCCTCGGGTTCCAGAAGGAGCTGCGGAAGATCTTCGAGCTCACCGCCGCGCGACGGAGCACCTGGTTATTCTCGGCAACCTTCCCCGAACGGGTGAACTACCTGATCAAGGACTGCATGCAGGAGGGGGCAAAATTCATCCAGATCGACCAGGCCCAGGTGGTCAATCGCGACATCTCACACAGGTTTGCGATCTGCGACAGTGCGGAAAAGACCGATTTTATCAGCGATTTTCTCAAGCGCCAGGGCGAGGGGCGCGGATTGATTTTCTGCCGCACCAAGGCCGGTGCCCTGATTCTCGGCAAGCAGCTAGAAGCGCGAGGTCATTCGGTGACGGTGCTGCAGGGGGACCTGACCCAGCTCGAGCGGGACAAGGTGATGCGGGCATTCAAGAAGCAACGGATCCAGTTCCTCATCGCCACCGATGTCGCAGCGCGCGGGATCGACATCGAGAATCTCTCCTTCGTCCTCCACCACCAGCCCCCGGAGCAGCTGGAGTATTACACCCACCGCAGCGGGCGCACCGCCCGGGCTGGCAAGAAGGGGCTGTCGCTGGTGCTGCTCGAGCCGCGCGAGCGGCGGAAGGTCGACCGCCTCGAAGAGGAACTCGGCGTCTTCTTCAAGGAATTCTGAGGCGCGGCGGGCAGCCCGTAGCGCCCCCCCTTACTGCCTACCCTCCCGAATCCGGCTCTGGGGTCGGCGCGGCCTTGTCCGCAAGCGAGGCCACCACCTTGAGCGGGTCGCTCGTCGGCAGTTCGCAGAAGGTGCCCTGACAGACGAAGACCTTGACCTTTCCCTCCTCAGCATTCGGCTTGAGCTCCTCGCGAGCGAACTTCTCGACCGGCCCCTCGACCCCGAGCACGACCTTGCTCGGTTGAAAGACCCCGTGCACCGCGACCAACATCTTCTGGGTCGCCTCGAGCCCGACATCGCCGACCAGCACGACGCGTTTCGGCTCGTTGAGGCTCAGATCAAGCGCCCCCAGCATGTAGGGCACCGCTTGTGGGATCTCGCGGATCTTCCCCGCGAAGTGTTTCAAGGTCTGTTCGGCAGGGGCGGAGTACTTTTCGTTGTCGGTGATCTTCGCCAGGCGCAGGAGCGCCCGGGCCGCGACCGAGTTGCCGGACGGCTCAGCCCCATCGTAGTAGTCTTTGACCCTCATGATGAGGTCGTCAGTGCCAATGCTCTGATGGAATCCACCCTTCTCGTCGTAGAACGCCTCGATCATGCGCTCGGCGATCTTGGTGGCGAACTCGAGGTGGGCGGGATCGAGCGTCACCTCGTAGAAATCGATGACCCCCTCGAGCAGAAACGCGTGGGTCTCGAGCAACTGCGTGCTGTCGCGCTCGCCCTCGCGCCAGCGGTGGTACAGCCGCCCCGCCTCCGGGTCCCACAGCTTTGACTGGATGAAGGCCAGGTTGCGCCGCGCTGCCTCGATGTATTTCGGCTCGTTCAGGACACGCCCGGCGCGGGCGATGGCCCCGAGCATGAGACCGTTCCACGAGGTCAAGACCTTGTCATCGAGC
>Ga0316197_10002620_pt1 | contig 12830 bp, 13 predicted proteins | sample OudBiesiAoxic_MG_FD_204939 | JGI IMG/M metagenome (GOLD analysis project Ga0316197, IMG submission 204939) | Coastal sediment microbial communities from Oude Bieten Haven, Netherlands - site A oxic | ecosystem: Environmental > Aquatic > Marine > Coastal > Sediment | place: Netherlands...
TCCGATCTCACGACATCGGTCAGCGACGGTGGAGCGGGCGGCAGGTTACACCGAGTGTTCACTTGAAATCCTCGACATCGGTGAGTGAACGCTTACTACTCTCGGTGGAAGCCTCGGGCATGGGGTTCCGGGGCGGAAAGGGGAACCATCATGTCCAGTTCACGTCTCACCACGGCGCTCATCGCCGCCGGTTCGGCCGTCGTCGCAGCCGTCGGGGTCGGCGCGTTCGCCTCGGCGAACAACACGACCACCACGGCCGAAGTCTGTGTAGGACCAAACGGCCAGGTCCGGGTCGCCGACGAATGCCGGCCCAGCGAGGAGCGACTCACGATCCAAGGCGAGCAGGGTCCGAAGGGCGACAAGGGCGACCAAGGCGACCCTGGCCCACAGGGCGACCAAGGAGAGCCGGGCACGCCGGGAGGCGTGAGCGGCTGGAACATCGTCGAGAGCGACTCGATCGTCCCGGCCGGATCACAGTTCGGATCGACCATTGCGGTCTGTCCAGTGGGGCAGGTCACCGCAGGCGGTGGATTCAAAGGGGACGATCGGCTAGCGATCAACAGCAGCTTTCCGGGCATCATTATCGGCGGTGGTGGGGGCCCGCAGCGCTCCGCGTGGGCCGTGAGAGCCGCGAACGTCAGCGACTCCGATGCCCAACTTGAGGCCTATGCAATCTGTGTCGATGGAAGCCTGGCTCCGTAGGCCGCGAGGCACGTCTCGTTGAAGGGCTGCGCGGTGTCGCGCGCGGCCGAGGAGTTCTCGGTGATTCGCGTCGAGGCGTACTGCGTCCACGTTCGGCCCTCGCCATAGACCATCACCAGAGGCACCTGCCACAGCCCGTCAGGAGTGCCGCCACCTCTCCCGACCCCTCCTGCGACCCCGATCACGGCGAGGCTCGCTCGGGCGTGCTCGGCGGTGCGGCGCGCAGCGAACTCCAAGCGCTCCGGGACCTCGATACGGTTCCGGCCGAGGCGGGCGGCCTCACGAGAGAGACGGCCGATGTCCTCACGAAGGTCCCGGTTGCGCGGAGGGCCTTCACGAGGCCTTACGGTTGGCAGTGGATTCCTTGATACAGGTGTCCAGTTCTGGGGAATCAGGGAGTAGAACCGCCCCGCTCGCGCTTTTCCCCAGGTGCACGGGCGTGGCGGGTGTGGAGAATCAGTCCGCGGAAGCGAGACCGAGGAGCGCGGAGAACTCCGAGGAGGTGCGGAGCCGCGGCCCCGAGTCGAGTGCAACTCGACATGATAAGTTACCCCGAGTAGATTTCTACCGGGTGCGGCACCTGCCGGACCCGACCGTTGAGATGGGGGTCCAACGATGTCAGGTGCCACGAAACGTCCGTGCTCGGGGAGCCGGACATGAACCGCTCGACCACCCGCCCTCGCTCGCGCACGGTACGCACCGCACTCGTCGGCGGCACCGTCCTGGCGCTGGTCGCAGCCGCCTGCGCCAGCGACGACGCTGCTGAGACGACGGCGGCACCGGCCACCGACGGCACCGAGGAACCGGTCGACACCGAGGGTTCCGAGCCCACCGACGGTTCGAGCACGACCGACGATTCGCCCACCACCGATGCGGCGTCGGAGCCGGAGACGTCGGACGAACCGGCGGAGACCGACGCCGCGCCCAGCACCGACGACGGGGCAGCGAGCGGCGACTTCACCGCACGCGTCCCCGCGCTCGAGCCACCGACCGGCGAGCCGATGAGGATCGGGCTGGTGAACAGCGAGGGGGTGCCAGGCCTCGACTTCCCGGAGATCCGCGAGAACATGCAGGCCACGTTCGACTACCTGAACGAGCACGGCGGCTACGGCGGACGGCCGATCGAGCTGACCGCCTGCGCCTCGAAGGGATCACCCGAGACCTCACAGTCCTGCGCCCAGGAGATCAGCGGTTCCGATGTCGAACTCGTGTTGCTGGGTCTCGACCTGTTCCCCGGCTACCCCACCTTCGAGGCGTCCGACCTGCCCGTGATCGGCCTGCTCCCGGTCCTCCCGGGTGACTACACGGCGAACGCGCTGTTCGTGACCGGCGGCAACGCCACCTTGGCCGCCGGGATGGCGGGCGTCGCCAAGGAGCAGTTCGACGCGAAGACCGTCGGCATCATCAGCGCCGACAACCCGGGCGCCAACGGCACCGAAGCCGCGCTCACCGCGTCGCTCGACAAGGTCGGGATCGAGTACACCTCGATCAAGGGCGGCAACGAGGAGACGGATGCGGGGTACCAGGGGCTGATGGCCCAGGCCAACGCGGGCAACCCCGACCTGCTGGTCTCGCTCTACGACGGCGCCGGGTGCATCGGCACGATGCGCGGCCGCACGTCGCTCGGGATCACCACCCCGGTGCTCGCAGCCAACTCATGTGCCGCCACCGAGGTGATCGACCAGGTCGGCGACGAGGCGCTGGGTTGGGTCTTCCTCGGAGCGCAGACCAACGAGCCGTCGCCGGCGAACGACCTCATCGGCGAGATCATGGCACCCGTGCTCGGCGTTGCACCCGACGAGGTCGACCCGAGCGCACTGGGCCTCGGCGGGCTCGGCATCGTCCAGGCGATGAGCCTCGCCCAGTTCGCCGATCAGATCGTCGCCGACGGCGGCGAGGTGACCGGAGCGTCGCTGTACGACTACTTCGCGACCACCACGACCTCGCTGTGGCCCACCGGCCTTCCGGCCGAGTGCGGAAAGGCGGCCGACTACCCCGCGATCTGCACCTTCGAGTTCCCGGTCATCGAATACGCCGAGGACGGCACGCTGCAACCCGCACTCGGCCTCGAAACCGTCTCGGCGTTCGACTACCTGCCGTAGCCGGCCCAGCACACGCGACCCACACGACCCGTTCGACTGCAAAGGAAGCCCACCATGACCACCCTCGACAACAACATCCCCGTCCACCTCCGCGGCAACGGTCGCCCCGTGACCGAGGAGCTGACCGTGACCGACCTCGAGGTCACCGGTTCGATCCCCGCCGAACTCGACGGGCGCTACGTGCGCAACGGCGCGAATCCGTTCACCGGGTTGAGCGATCATCCGTTCTTCGGCGACGGCATGGTGCACGGCGTTCGACTGCGTGACGGCGGGGCCGAGTGGTACCGCAACCGCTACGTGCAGACGCCGTTCATCGCGCAACCCGAACTCGACATCCTCGATCCGTCGGTTGCGGCCGACATGACCGTGTCGAAGGCCAACACCCACGTCGTGGGGCACGCCGGCAAGATCCTCGCCCTCGAGGAGGGCCACCTCCCGTACGTCCTCGACGGCAACCTCGACACCGTCGGGCCCACCGACTTCAACGGTTCGCTCGCGAGCCAGTTCACCGCGCACCCGAAGATCTGTCCCGAAACCGGGGAGATGCTCGCATTCGGCTACTCCGCGTTCGAGCCGTATCTGCGGTACTACCGCGTGGCGCCCGACGGAGCGCTCGTCCAGAACGAGGACATCACGGTCAACGGTCCCACGATGATGCATGACTTCAACGCCACGCGGAACCACGTGGTGTTCATGGACCTGCCCGCCGTGTTCGACCTGGAGGCGGCGATGCGCGGCGAGATGCCGATCCACTGGGACGACGACTATCCGTCGCGCCTCGGGGTCATGCCCCGCAACGGCACCGACGCCGACGTCCGCTGGTTCGACATCAACCCGTGCTACGTGTTCCACCCGATGAACTCCTACGAGGACGGCGACAAGATCGTCCTCGACGTCGCCCGCCTCAGCCACGTCTGGCGCGACTCGATGATGGACTTCCCCTCACCCGAGCTGTGGCGTTTCACGATCGACACGACGACCGGGAAGGTCGCCGAGGAGCAGGTCGACGACCGACCGGGCGAGTTCCCGCGCGTTGCCGACTCCGTGGTCGGCCTCCCCCACCGCTACGGCTACATGATGGGGATGCCCGACGATCCGAGCTACGAGAGCGCCGCCGAGCAGCACGGCACGATCGTGAAGTACGACCGCCAGACCGGCGAGCGCAGCCAGATCGACCTCGGACGCGGCCACGTCCCCGGCGAGCCGGTCTTCGTACCGGCCGAGGGCGCACAGCAGGAAGACGACGGCTATCTGATGACGTTCGTCTACGACGCCGACACCGACACGAGCCGCTACGTCGTGATGGATGCCGCAACGATGGACACCACGCCAGTCGCCACGATCGCGCTGCCGCGGATTCCGTTCGGGTTCCACGGCAGCTGGATTCCGTCCTCGGTCGCCGACTGAGCGCTGGGCGCTGCCATCGGCACCGGCGTTAGCCTGAGCGCCGATGACCTCCCCCGACCCCGATCGGCCGCTCTCGGCCATCCCTCCCGTCGGCGTCCGCATCGGCGCGTTCGTCGCGATCCTGCTCAGCGGCCTCGCCGGCGGGCTGATCGGCTACTCGCTGGTCAACCTGCAGTGCGACGGCGACTGCGCCGTACCCGAAGGCATCGGCCTGCTCGTCGGGGCCGTGATGGCGGCTGGCGGCATGGCCATCGTCGCCGTCCTCGTGATGCGTGCGCTCGGCGAATGGCGCGAGACCACCGATCGCGAGCGTGCCGGACACGCGCCGGGCACGTGACCACCGACCAACTCCGCACGCTGTGCGACGACATCGCCCGTGAGGCCGGCGCGTTCGCACACCGGGCACGTCGCGACCTCGGACCGGGGGCGCGCGCCACACACGCCACCAAGTCGAGTGCCGTCGATCCCGTCACCGAGTTCGACGAGCACACCGAGGCGTTGGTGGTCGACCGGCTTCGTCGCGAGCGACCCGACGACTCGATCGTCGGCGAGGAGGGAGCGAACCATCGCGGCGACTCCGGCTACGAGTGGCACATCGACCCGATCGACGGCACCGTCAACTTCGTGTACGACCTGCCCGGCTGGTGCACCTCGATCGCGGTCCTGCTCGACGGCGTGCCGGTGGCGGGCGCGATCTATGCTCCCGTCGTCGACGAGCTGTACAGCGCCGCGAAAGGCGCCGGGGCGACGGTCAACGGTGTCCCGGTGGCCGTCTCCGGTGCAACGACACTGGCGACGTCGCTCGCCGCGACCGGGTTCAGCTATCACCTCGACGACCATCGCCGCATCCAAGCCGCTCGGATCGCCCGCATCCTGCCAGCCGTTCGTGACATCCGCCGCCAGGGCAGCGCCGCACTCGACCTCGCCTACGTGGCGGCGGGCCGAGTCGATCTGTACTTCGAGGAGTTCATCAACTCGTGGGACGTCGCCGCCGGGGTGCTGCTCGTCACCGAGGCCGGGGGCACCGTCACTGCGTTCGATGGTTCCGACCTCGACGTGACGGCTCCTGCGGGCATCGTCGCTGCGACACCGGCGCTGCATCACGCCGTCCTCGACGGCGTCGCCGAGGTCACCGGTCATGACCGCGATGACTGAATTTCCCCGGATGTTCGTCGCGAGCAGGTGAAATGCGGCATCATGGGGGTGTGGGTACACGAATCCTTGCCGTCGAAGACGACGAGCGCATCCGTTCTGCGGTCAAGCTCGCGCTCGAAGACGAAGGATGGATCGTCGACGAGGCCGAGAGCGGGGAGGAGGCGATCGAGCTGTTCCAGCGCTCGGCGCCGGACGTCGTACTGATCGACATCATGCTCCCGGGCATCGACGGATTCGAGCTGTGCCGCACCCTACGCCGGACCAGCGACGTCCCGGTCGTGATGGTCACGGCACGCAACGACACCCACGACATCGTCGCAGGGCTCGAAGCGGGCGCCGACGACTACCTCACCAAGCCGTTCGCCCCGAAGGAACTGTCGGCTCGCATCCGCGCGCTGCTGCGCCGCATCCGGCCCGGTGCGCCGGGCCATGCGCGGCTCGTGTTCGGTGATCTCGAGCTGATCCCCGACGAAGGCAAGGTGCTGCGCGAGGGCAACGAGGTCCACCTCACCAAAACCGAGTTCCGGCTCCTGTGCGAACTCGCCGAGAGCCCGGGCAAGGTGCTCAGCCGCGAGGCGCTGCTGGACAAGGTGTGGGGGTACGACTACTTCGGCGACGGTCGACTCGTCGACGTCCACATCCGTCGTCTCCGCACCAAGGTCGAGCACGACCCCGCCAACCCGCGTCACGTGGTCACCGTGCGCGGGCTCGGCTATCGCCTTCAGACCTGACGGGTCGAACAGGAGCCCTCCCGTGGCCGGCCCCATCCGACGAATGTTCCGCCGGTCCCGCCCGGCGGCGCTCGGCCTTCGTCGACGCATCCTGCTGATCATCACCCTCGGCTCGATCGCGCTGTCGGTCTTCCTGGCGACGACGACGTTCGGGCTGACGCGGTCGAACCTCGTCACCGAACGCGACGAGGTCGCGATCGCCACGTCACGGCGCAACGCGCTCGGCGTGGAACGCGACCTCCGCCCGACACTACCGCCCGAGCCGGTGACGGCACGTGCGTCCCTCGAGCGGATCGGCGTCCAGCGCTACATGATCTGGTACCAGGACAGCCAATACGGCACGCCGCCCTACACGCGCGACAACATCCCACCCGATCTCTTCGACCAGGTCGTTGTCGAGGGGATCTCGGCACGACAGATCGTGCGGATCGACGACGAACTGAACATCGTCGTCGGTTGGGCGGTGCCGAACGTGGGCGCATACTTCGAGTTCTTCCCGCTCGACGACGTCGACTCCAGCCTGTCCAACCTCCGCGTCGCGCTGTTCCTCGCCGCCCTGATCACGACCGGGCTCGGTGTGCTCGTCGGCATCTTCTCCGCACGCCGCGCCGTACGTCCGCTCGGTGCCGCCGCGCAGGCCGCCTCGGCAATCGCCGGCGGCCGGCTGGACACGCGTCTCGAGAACACGGAGGATCCGGACCTGCGGGTGTTGACCGAGTCGTTCAACGACATGGCGGAGGCGCTGGAGCGACGCGTCGAACGCGACGCCCGATTCGCGTCCGACGTGAGCCACGAACTGCGCTCGCCGCTGATGACTCTGGCGGCATCGGTCGAGGTGATGGAGGCGCGTCGTGACGAACTCCCCGAGCGGGCACGGTCGGCCCTCGATCTGCTGTCGAGCGACGTGATTCGCTTCCAGGGCCTCGTCGAGGACCTGCTCGAGATCTCACGGTTCGATGCGGGTGCGATCCGGCTCAACATGGACGAGATGCTGGCCGCCGAATTCGTCCGCCAGGCCGTCGCCGTGAGCTCGGCTCCGACCACCCCGGTCCGCGCCTCCGAACGCGCCGAACTCGCGATCATCCGCGGTGACAAACGCCGACTCGCTCGCGTGATCGCCAACCTGATCGACAACGCCCGCGCCTATGGCGGAGGCGAGCCGGAGATCACCATCGACGTCACCAACCCGCCGTCGGAGCCGATGTCCCACATCACGATCGCCGTCGAGGACCACGGGCTCGGTGTGGCGCCGGAGGAACGGTCGTTGATCTTCGAACGCTTTGCCCGCGGGGGCGGGGCCGGGCGCCGGACCGGCAGCGAAGGTGCCGGTCTCGGCCTGTCGCTGGTCGACGAACATGTCCGGATGCACGGGGGTCGGGTGTGGGTGGAGGACCGCCTCGATGGCGAACCCGGTGCTCGGTTCGTCATCGAGTTGATGGCCACGGAGCTCGACGAATGAGGCGGGCACTCACCACTGCCGCCTCCGCCGTCCTCGTCGTGTTGGGCGCTGCGTCGTGTTCGATCCAGGAAGACACCGCTCCACGCGACATCCCGCCGGACCAGCGCGGCAACTTCGGCGAGATCGCCACCGGTGAGGCCGCCGTCGGCGGTGGTCGTATCTACCTGCTGAGCCCGGTGGGCAACGACGAGCAGGCGCGGTTGCGTTCGGTCCGCCGGACCGGGGCCGACGACGCGGAGGAGCTGCTCGGATCGTTGCTCCTCGGCGCAAACGAGGAGGAGAGCGCCGCAGGCCTGAGTACCGCGCTCCCCGCCGACCTGGAGATCCTCGAGGCCCGCACGGTCGGTACCCGGCTCACGATCGACATCAACGACGTCTTCGGCGAGTTGTCCGACCTCGGACTTCGTCAGGCCCTGGCCCAGCTCGTCGCGACCGCGACACAGATCGACCAGGTGCAGCAGGTGCGCCTCCGCGTCGACGGCGAGAATGTCGGCTGGCCCACCGGTGACGGCGAGGTGACCGATCGCCCGCTGACGATCTACGACTACATCGAGTTCCTCGAGTCGTCGCAACCCGACTTCCCGGCACTGCCGCTCGCCTGAGCCGATCAGGCGAAGAAGTGCGACGCCACACCGTCGAAGAGCTCGCGGTCGACCGTGCGTGTCTTGCCGACCGCGACGGTGAGGTCCTCGAGTTCGATGTCCTCGCCGCGCAGCACGGTCATCTTGCCCCACTCCTCGGCGTGCACGGCGTCGATCGCCGCCACTCCGAACCGGGTGGACAGGACACGGTCATAGGCCGTCGGTGTTCCTCCCCGCTGGACGTGCCCGAGCTGGACGACGCGGGTTTCGAATCCGGTTCGGTCAGCGATCGCATGAGCGATCCGCGTCGCCACGCCGCCGAGCACCACATGGCCGAAGCGGTCGTACACCTTCTCGTCCATTTCGAGGGTGCCGGGCATCGGCTCTGCACCTTCTGCGACCACGACGATCGACGCGTACCGGCCGCGGTCGTGGCGACGGGTCAGGCGGCCGCAGAGCTCCTCGACGTCGAACGGGAGCTCGGGGATCAGCACCGCGGTGGCTCCGCCGGCGATTCCGGCGTGCGTGGCGATCCACCCGGTGTGGCGGCCCATCACCTCCACGACCATCACCCGGTCGTGACTCTCGGCGGTCGTGTGCAGTCGATCGATCGCGTCGGTGGCGATCTGGACCGCCGTGGTGAATCCGAACGTGAGGTCGGTGCCTTCGATGTCGTTGTCGATCGTCTTCGGCACACCGACGATCGGGAGGCCGTGCTCGGTGTGCAGCCGACACGCGATCGAGAGGCTGCCGTTGCCGCCGATCACGATCAACCCGTCGAGGCCGAGGTCGCTCATGGTCCGCTTCACGTGGTCGACGCCGTCGGGGGTGTCGAATGGACTCCCGCGCCGTGTGCCGAGCACCGTGCCGCCGCGTGGCAGCATCCCGCGCATCGACTCGACCGACAACGGTGTCGTGCGACGGTCGCGGACCCCGTCCCATGCGTCGAGGAATCCGATCAGCTCGTCACCGAAGACGCGCTCACCCTTGCGCACCGCAGCGCGGATGACGGCATTGAGCCCGGGACAGTCCCCGCCGCCGGTCAGGATCCCCACGCGCACGGGTCGTGATCGTACCGGCCCCGCCTGCGGGCACGGTCCGTCGGGGTCGATCGCTGATTGAATGGCTCCCATGGCGTGGGATTCCAGTCGACCGGTGCCGTGGCAACGCCTCATGCGCGAATGGCTCATCTACGTGGCGATCATGGCGGCCGTCCTCGCCGTGTTCTTCCGCGATTCCGGGATGGTCGGTGCGCTCGCCGGACTGCTCGTGTCGGGCCCGCTGTACCTGCTGTTCGGCTTCGTGATGGCCAAACTGGGGTATCAGCGTCGCTCGCTGCGCGAAATGGGGACGCCGCGGGCCGACTCCCGCACGTCCGACGACGATGCCGTCGACGACAGCGCACCACCGAGCGAGCGGCGTCGGCCGGCGCCGACGAGGCGGACGTCGGGTGGCGGGAACAAACCGAAGTCCAAGTCGCGACGGCGCTGACCGCAGGTCCACTCGACAGCGACGGCCATCGCCCGGTCGACTTCGTCTGATCTACATTGTCGGCCGTGACGAACGCTGACGACGTACAACCCGACTGTGTGATCGCGATCGATGCGGGGACCACCGGTGTGCGGAGCCGGGCCGTGTTCACCGGTGACGCACCGCCGGTGGCGGCGTATCGGGAGTTCACCCAGCACTACCCCGCACCGGGCTGGGTCGAGCACGACGCCAAGGAGATCTGGGCCGCCGTGGTCGAGACGCTCAACGAGGTGGTGTCACGCGTCGGACGCGACCGCGTCGGTGCAATCGGCATCACGAATCAACGCGAGACCGTCGTGGCGTGGAACCGCTCGACCGGTGCGCCGTACGGTCATGCGATCGTTTGGCAGGATCGCCGGACCGCCCATCGCTGCGACGAGCTCGACGCCGCCGGTCATCTCCCGCTCGTTCGGGAGCGGACCGGGCTCGTCCTCGACCCGTACTTCTCCGGCACCAAGTTCGCCTGGATGCTGGAGCATCGGGACATCCCTGTCGACGACGACCTCGCGCTCGGCACGGTGGACGCCTGGTTGATCTGGAACCTCACCGGCGGTGACGTCTTCGCCACCGACGTCAGCAACGCCAGCCGGACGATGCTCTGCGACATCCGCTCCTGCTCGTGGGACGCCGAGCTGTGCGAACTCCTCGGCGTGCCGATGAGCGCCCTCCCGGAGATCGTTCCGTCGAGCGGGCGGATCGGCGTCACGTCGGCGTCGTGTGGTGTCCCCGAGGGGATCCCGGTGAGCGGCGTCGCCGGCGACCAGCAGGCTGCGCTGTTCGGCCAGGCGTGCGTCACGCCCGGGATGGCGAAGAACACGTACGGGACCGGCTCGTTCGTGCTGCTCAATGTCGGCGAGTCCTGTCCGCCACCGACCGAGGGCATGCTGACCACCGTGGCGTGGACGCTCACCGACGGCACGACGCACTACGCCCTGGAGGGTGCGATCTTCGTGACCGGCGCTGCGATCCAGTGGCTGCGTGACGGGCTGAACATCATCGACGATGCTGCCGAGACCGGCCCGCTCGCGGCGTCGGTGCCCGACACCGGCGGCGTGTACCTGGTCCCCGCGTTCGCCGGGCTGGGGTCGCCGTACTGGGACCCGTACGCCCGCGGCACGATCGTCGGGATCACCCGTGGGACGGGCCGCGCCGAGATCACGCGCGCCGTCGTGGAGTCGATGGCGTACCAGGTGCGCGACGTGATCGACGCCATGGTGGCCGCCAGCGGCACCCCGATCGTCGATCTCCGTGTCGACGGCGGCGCCTCGGTGATGGACCTGCTGTGCCAGTTCCAGGCCAACCAGCTCGGGGTGACGGTGCAGCGTCCCGTCGATCAGGAGACCACGGCGCTGGGGGCGGCGTTCCTCGCCGGGCTGGCCGAGGGGATCTGGGCGTCGACCGACGACATCGGCGCCGCCTGGACGCTCGAGGCCGAGTTCACACCCGAACCCGACCGCAGCGCCGCCGACGCGCTGTACGCCCAGTGGCGCCGCGCCGTCGACCGTTCCCGCGCCTGGGAATCCTGATCCCCGGAACCACCAGCCAGCCGCTCCCCGCGAATTGTGGCGGATCGTGGCGCAGGCCGTCACGATCGCTCACAATTCTCTGCGATCGCGGTGGCCCACCCGCGAATTGTGGCGGATCGAGTCGCGGACCGTCACGATTCGCCACAATTCGCCGGCGGTCTCAGCGGGCTGGCGGGCTGGGGATCGCAACTGCGGGGTCAGAGCAGCGCGTCGGCGAGGCGGGCGAGCAGGTTGACCCGCACCCGCTCACGCTCGTGGATCACCCGATCGGCGCGACCTGCCGCCACCGTGAGACGAGAGTTGAGGAGGTGACCCCACACCAGGTCCCCGGGAAGCGTCTCGTCGACCTCGCTGAGGTGTTCACTCCCGGCGAGGAACGCCGTCAGCCAGCCGGTCTGAGGTGACTCGCCGACCTGGGCGATCACCTCACCGGAGCGCAACAGCACCGCCCAGTCGGCCTCGACCAGCCGCTGCACGGCGTGGCAGAGCACCTCCAACCGCTCCCCCGGCTCGGCCTCGGCGAGCGCGGCACCCGCTGCGAGCGCCGCCAGGCTGGGGTCGCTGCGGTCGAGGTCGACGGACCGGACGTCTTCCACCGAGACCCCGTCGACGGCGTCGATCTCGTTGGTCAGCAAGGTGACCAGGTCGTCCGACGGAAGCGACACCGTCAGCTCGTCGACCACGCGATCCGCACCCTGCTCGAGGATCTCGATCCCGAGTACATCACCGCGGACGGCCCCGATCCGACTGGCGACCTGACCGAGTGCGCCCGGTCGATCCGGCATCCAGACGCGCACCACCACCTTGATCATTCGGGCACGCTAGCGACGGTGTGTGTCAGCCGAGTTTCGGCAGCCCGCGCTTCAGGTTTCGGATCGCCTGATTGATGCGCTTCTCGTTCTCGATCAGACCGAACCGGACGAACCCCTCGCCACCCGGCCCGAACCCGACACCCGGCGACAACGCCACGTCGGCCTCGCGCACCACGTGCGAGCAGAATTCGACCGAGTCCATCTCGGCGTACGGCTCCGGAATCGGACCCCAGCAGAACATGGAACCACCGGGCTTCGGCATGTCCCAACCGATCCTGGCCAGCCCGTCGACGAGCGTGTCACAGCGCGACTCGTAGATCGCCCGCACCTCGTCGGGGAAGTCCTGCGCCTCGTTCAACGTGACCGTCGAGGCGATCTGCACCGGCTGGAACATGCCGTAGTCGAGGTAGCTCTTGAGCTTGACGAGCGCCTGGACCACCTCGGCATTGCCGAGCATGAATGCCGAACGCCACCCCGCCATCTGGAACGACTTGGTCATCGAGTACAGCTCGACCGCGCACTCCTTGGCCCCTTCGGCCTGCAGGATGCTCGGCGGCTGGTGCCCGTCGAAGCCGATGTCGGCGTAGGCGAAGTCGTTGACGACGACCATCTCACGTTCTCGACAGAAGTCGACGACGCGCTGCATGAACTCGAGATCGACGGTCGCTCCCGTCGGGTTGTGCGGGAACGAGATCACGAGCACCCGCGGCTTGGGCCAACCCACGTCGTAGGCCGTGTGGAGACTGTCCATGAAGTCCTCGGTGAACGTCGCCCGATCGGACGGGTCGGCGAGGAACTTCATCGGGACTTGACGCAGATCGGCGC
>Ga0316197_10002621_pt1 | contig 12829 bp, 14 predicted proteins | sample OudBiesiAoxic_MG_FD_204939 | JGI IMG/M metagenome (GOLD analysis project Ga0316197, IMG submission 204939) | Coastal sediment microbial communities from Oude Bieten Haven, Netherlands - site A oxic | ecosystem: Environmental > Aquatic > Marine > Coastal > Sediment | place: Netherlands...
GAATAAGGACAACTTCGCTTTATTTATTGGTGGGCTTTTCTCGTACGATTTGGTCGCGAACTTCGAACCTCTAGGCCATGCTGAACAAACGAACAGCTGTCCAGATTATGTCTTTTACTTAGCCGAAACACTGATGGTTATTGACCACCAATCGCAGACCTGTTTGGTTCAAGGCACTGTATTTGATGGTACAGAAGTATCCACTAACCAAATACAACAACGACTAACGGAAATCTGTGACCACAGCGAAGACCCCGCACCTCTACGAGATACCGTTAAATTAGAGTCGTGTGAAGCGATCCCGAGTGTATTAGACGAAGACTTTTGTCATACGGTTCGCGATTTAAAACAATATGTTGTTAAAGGTGATGTTTTTCAGGTCGTCCCTTCGAGAAGATTCACATTGCCCTGCCCCTCGCCTTTGGGCTCCTATAAAGGGCTCAAAAAAAGCAACCCTAGCCCTTATATGTTCTACATGCACGACGAACTGTTTACCCTTTTCGGCGCGTCACCAGAAAGTGCACTAAAATATTCCTCCGAAACCAATCAAGTGGAAATATATCCCATTGCTGGGACTCGACGTCGCGGTAAAAATCCGGATGGTTCCATTAACCTAGATTTAGATGGCCGTGTTGAACTCGACCTTCGTAGTGATATGAAAGAAAACGCCGAACATATGATGTTGGTAGATTTAGCAAGGAATGATGTTGCTCGTATTAGTACTGCAGGCACACGCCACGTGGCGGATCTTTTAAAGGTGGATAGATACAGCCATGTCATGCACTTGGTCTCTCGCGTTGTTGGTCAACTTCGCGATGACTTAGACGCGCTGCATGCTTATCAAGCCTGCATGAACATGGGTACGTTAACTGGCGCACCAAAAATTCGCGCAATGCAGCTTATCCGGGACGTTGAACAAGTGCGACGTGGCAGCTACGGAGGTGCCGTCGGTTATTTCACCGGACAAGGCGACCTAGACACCTGTATTGTTATCCGAGCCGCTTATGTAGAAGATGGTATTGCACAAGTACAGGCGGGTGCAGGCGTGGTCTACGATTCTGACCCTCAAGCCGAAGCCGACGAGACTCGCGGTAAAGCGCAGGCGGTAATTTCCGCTATCCAACTCGCACATACGGAGTAAGTGACATGGCGAATTTAGTTTTCATCGACAACTTTGATTCTTTCACTTACAACCTAGTGGATCAATTCCGTTCTCTCGGACATAACGTGACGATATATCGTAATAATATCGCTGCCACAACCATTGAAATTGCTATCGCTCAATTAAACAACCCTGTCATTATTCTGTCTCCCGGCCCCGGCGCACCTTCCGATGCAGGGAGTATGCCCGAATTACTTCAGTTAATGAAAGGCAAGGTGCCCATCATAGGGATCTGCCTAGGACATCAAGCAATCGTAGAAGCATACGGAGGCACAGTTGAAGGCGCTGGCGAGATTGTCCATGGAAAAGTATCCATGATGGAACACCAAAATCACAAGGTTTATCAGGGGTTACCGTCACCACTTGCCGTCGCTCGATACCACTCTTTGGTTGCAACGTCCGTACCAGAAGATCTGACGATTACCGCCCAGGCAAATGGTTTGGTCATGTCGGTGGTTCACGAGCAAGACAGAGTATGTGGGTACCAATTTCATCCTGAATCAATTATGACGACTTACGGCGCCACCTTGTTAGCCAACACAATCCAATGGGCGTTAGATTAGTAGAGCATCGAAACGGCAACAATATTGAAGAATTTTGAAGGAATAACCATGCAAGCGATAATTAACAAACTATACGATCAAGTTTCCTTGACTCAAGACGAAAGCCACAGTCTGTTCGATTCCATCATCAAGGGTGAAATGGATCCAATGTTGCTTGCCGCAGTACTGACGGCTTTAAAAATCAAAGGGGAAACACCAGACGAAATCGCTGGTGCGGCGTCCGCATTACTTGCTAATGCTAGCCCATTCCCACGGCCAGAATACGATTTTGCTGATATTGTTGGTACTGGTGGAGATGGTTCAAATACCATTAATATCTCAACGACAGCGGCATTTGTCGCCGCAGCTTGTGGTGTAAAGGTCGCAAAACACGGCAACCGTGGTGTATCAAGTAAATCAGGTTCGTCAGATTTACTCGACTCGTTTGGCATAAATCTAGCGATGAGCGCAGAAGATACCGCTAAAGCCGTTGATGATTTAGGTGTTGCCTTCTTGTTTGCTCCCCAATATCACGGTGGCGTCCGCCATGCGATGCCAGTTAGGCAAGCAATGAAAACACGGACAATATTTAATATCCTTGGTCCCCTCATTAACCCAGCTCGTCCACCCATTGAATTAATGGGTGTTTACGACGCAGCGCTGGTTCGTCCAATCGCAGAAACTATCGCTAAGATGGGGCTAAAACGCGCTGCCGTTGTGCACGGTAGTGGCCTAGACGAAGTCGCCATTCATGGCGAAACCATGGTCGCAGAGATCATCGATGGGAAAATAACCGAATACACGTTGTCACCATCAGATTTCGGTGTAAATACACACCCATTAGACGCCATCAAAGGTGGCGAACCAGAAGAGAATCGAGCCATCATTACTGACATACTTACGGGCAAAGGCACTGAAGCACAGGTTTCTGCGGTTGCTGTAAACGTCGCATTGTTGCTCCGACTTTTTGGTCAAGAGGATTTAAAAGTAAATACACAAAAAGCAATCGAAGCAATGAACTCAGGAAAGGCTTACGCACTTGTTAAACAATTGGCAGAAAGAGGCTAAATATGTCTGAACATATCACTAAACAGAATCGTGAAATGGCAGAAGTACTCGCCAACATAGTTCGAGATAAACGAGTGTGGGTTAAGGAAAGAAAAGCATCTCAACCCTTATCGACATTCAAGGATCAGCTTGTCCCTTCTGATCGTGATTTTTATGCTGCGCTATCAAAGGACAAGACGGCATTTATTCTTGAATGTAAGAAGGCTTCGCCGTCAAAAGGGCTCATTAGAGACGACTTTGACCTCGACTATATTGCCTCAGTCTATGCAAACCATGCCAGCGCAATTTCAGTGTTGACCGATGAGAAATATTTTCAAGGGAGCTTTGATTTTCTGCCTCAGGTCCGTTCACAGGCACCACAACCCATCTTGTGTAAAGATTTTATGATAGACACCTATCAAGTCTATCTCGCCCGTCATTACAATGCCGATGCCATATTGCTGATGCTTTCTGTTCTTAACGACGAAGAGTATGTAGAGCTTGCTGATGTTGCCCATTCTCTTGGCCTTGGCATCTTAACGGAAACCAGTAATGAGCAAGAAGTAAACCGCGCTATTGCCTTAAAAGCTAAAGTGGTTGGTATCAATAATCGAAATCTAAGAGATCTCTCTACCGACCTAAACCGGACACGCGAGCTCGCACCGTTATTGCCAAAAGGGACAACGATTATTTCTGAGTCTGGTATCTATACCAACCAGCAAGTTAGAGCGCTGACGCAATACGCTAATGGTTTTTTAATCGGCAGTTCACTGATGGCAAAAGATAACCTTGAACTTACCGTACGCAGCGTGTTGCTTGGAGATAATAAAGTGTGCGGATTAACCCATGCCAATGATGCCGCCGTCGTTTATCAAGCTGGAGCAGTATATGGCGGGCTTATCTTTGCCGAAAAATCGAAGCGCAAGGTTGACTTAGAGGCCGCACGGTTAGTCATGAGTGGTGCACCGCTCAATTACGTAGGGGTCTTTCAAAACCAATCGCAAGACTTCGTTGTCGAAATAGCGAATACACTCAAGCTAGCAGCCGTTCAGCTACATGGCGACGAAAACCAAGCCTACATATCGGCTATTAGAGCAAAATTATCCGATGACTGTGCTATTTGGAAGGCGTATGGTGTCACTGACTCGATACCAGAACTGATAGCATCAGACGTGTCACGTCACTTGCTCGATAGCAAGGTGGGCACTCAGTCTGGTGGTACAGGACAAAGCTTTGACTGGTCGTTGATTAGCACAACCAATGACATCATGCTAGCGGGTGGACTTTCACCGCAAAATGTTAAACAAGCGGCCGCGTTAGGTTGCCTTGGTTTAGACCTTAATTCTGGCGTTGAATCCGCACCCGGGAAAAAAGATCCAGAACTCGTTAAGCAAGCATTTACAGAAATTAAAAATTATTAAGATTGTGAGGAATTATCATGGCTAAATTAGACGCCTATTTTGGTGAGTATGGTGGACAATACGTACCACAAATCTTGGTACCCGCTCTGGATCAGCTAGAAGACGAGTTTATCAAATCACAGAATGACCCCGATTTTCAGGCGGAATTTATGACGTTACTTCAGGAGTATGCTGGCCGACCAACGGCATTGACTCTGACACGTAACCTGACGAAAGGAACCAAGTCTAAACTCTACCTAAAACGTGAAGATTTATTGCACGGTGGTGCGCACAAAACCAACCAAGTTCTTGGTCAGGCACTGCTTGCCAAGCGTATGGGTAAAAAAGAGATAATCGCAGAAACAGGTGCAGGCCAACACGGCGTCGCCACGGCTCTGGCTTGTGCGCTGCTTAACCTAAAGTGCCGCGTTTATATGGGCGCAAAGGACATTGAACGTCAAAGTCCCAATGTGTTCAGAATGAAACTCATGGGGGCAACCGTCATCCCTGTCCACTCAGGTTCATCGACTTTAAAAGACGCGTGTAATGAAGCGCTACGTGACTGGTCTGCAACCTATGAAGATGCACACTACCTATTAGGTACCGCTGCTGGACCTCATCCTTTTCCAACTATTGTGCGCGAATTCCAACGCATTATTGGTGAAGAGACTAAGAACCAAATTTTGGCTCGCGAAGGCCGATTACCTGATGCACTGATCGCATGCGTTGGCGGTGGCTCAAATGCTATCGGTATGTTTGCGGATTTCATCGAAGAACCGAATGTAAGGTTGATTGGTGTAGAACCCGCAGGCAAAGGCATCGATACAAACCAACATGGTGCCCCACTGAAACATGGAAAAACCGGTATCTACTTCGGTATGAAATCGCCATTAATGCAAGATGAAAACGGCCAAATCGAAGAGTCTTACTCCGTTTCAGCAGGCTTGGATTTCCCATCAGTAGGACCACAACACGCGCATCTCCACGCAACAGGTCGTGCTGAATATGATTCCGTTACAGATGACGAAGCATTGGAAGCGTTCCAAGAACTGGCAAGAAGCGAAGGTATTATCCCGGCACTTGAATCGGCACACGCCCTTGCTCACGCATTAAAAATGGTGAGGAACAACCCAGAAAAAGAACAGTTATTGGTGGTCAATTTGTCCGGTCGAGGTGACAAAGATATCTTCACTGTTCACGACATATTAGAATCAAAAGGAGTTCTGTAATGGATCGCTATCAATTACTTTTCCAGCGCTTAGCCGATAAGAATGAAGGGGCTTTTGTCCCATTCGTCACCGTTGGCGACCCAAACCCTGAACTGTCTCTACAGATAATGGAGACCCTCGTAGATGCAGGCGCTGATGCGTTAGAACTAGGCATTCCTTTTTCGGATCCGTTAGCGGATGGGCCAACCATTCAGGGTGCGAATATGCGCGCACTGGAATCTGGAGTGACACCCAGTATCTGTTTTGAGTTAATTGGCAAGATACGCGCCAAACACCCTGAATTACCTATCGGGTTACTGATGTACGCTAACTTGGTTTTCTCCCGAGGTATAGACAGTTTTTACAAGCATTGCTCGGAAGCGGGTATCGACTCTGTTCTCATTGCAGACGTGCCAACTAATGAAAGTGCCGAGTTTATCGAAGCGGCAAAAAAATACGGTGTGAAGCCTATCTTTATCGCGCCACCGACAGCAAGTGACGAGACACTTCAAGCTGTGGCAGAGCTTGGTGGCGGATATACCTATCTACTGTCTCGTTCTGGTGTAACAGGCGCTGAAACAAAAGCAAACATGCCCGTATCCCATCTGATGGAACGTCTTAATCAATACGATGCTCCGCCTGCTCTACTTGGTTTTGGTATCTCTCAACCAGAGCAGGTTAAAGAGGCGGTTGCCGCCGGTGCCGCCGGTGCTATTTCTGGGTCTGCTGTTGTGAAAATCATTGAAACCAATGTAGACAATCCGGATAAAATGCTCGCTGAACTGACTGCATTTATTACGCCGATGAAAGCGGCGACAATACAATAAGTTAGCCTTCATCTAAAAATTCAGATGAAAGGCGATGGTTGAACAGTAATGCCTATCGAGCGTTGAGCTCGTTACAATGATTTAGTTCTGTAAAATGGCCGCATTAGCGGTCATTTTTGTATCCAGATCTTACGTCGCTATTTAGCATTGGCAATAAATTGGGTAGACTATGAGTCATCTTTATGTGATATATTAGTATTAAATGAAACAACTTATTGATTTTATTCCATTAATTATATTTTTCGCGCTCTACAAAATGTACGACATCTATGTCGCTACAGGTGCATTGATAGCGGCTACGGCTATTCAAATCGTATTGACCTACTTTCTTTATAAAAAAGTAGAAAAAATGCAATTAATTACGTTTGCAATAGTGGCTGTGTTTGGCGGTATGACACTCTTTTTCCACGACGACAACTTCATCAAGTGGAAGGTAACCATTGTTTACTCTTTATTTTCTCTAGGATTGCTCGTCACGCATCTAATGGGAAAACCAGTAATCAAAGGAATGCTCGGTAAAGAGATATCATTACCTGACGCCGTTTGGGCAAAAATTAACTGGGCTTGGATGGTATTTTTCGCACTTTGTGCACTGTTAAATATCTATGTGGCTTTCAGTTTACCCCTTGATGTTTGGGTGAATTTTAAAGTATTTGGTTTGCTTGCCGCCACATTTGGTTTTACCCTCTTAACGGGTATCTATATCTATAAGCACCTTCCGAAAGAAGAGTCGAAATAAATCATTATCCCCTCGTATCTCAAATGCGAGGGCGTTATATTGGACGTCATAAATGAGCAACAAAACTGATGAAAACCCTCGAGGGCAGATGCTACTTCGAACCCTTGCGATGCCAGCAGATACTAACGCCAATGGTGATATATTTGGTGGTTGGATTATGTCCCAACTTGATCTGGCCGGCGCCATATTAGCAAAAGAAATTTCGTTTGGCCGTGTCGTTACTGTCTCTGTTTCTAGCATCACATTTAAAGCCCCCGTCGCGGTAGGCGATGTGGTCTGTTGCCACGGTGAGTGTACGAAAATAGGCCGTACATCAATGTCGATTAATCTGCAGGTTTGGGTAAAACCTGTCAATGTCGATGGTATAGGTGATCGATATCAGGTTTGTGAAGCGACCTTTAACTATGTTGCTATCGACAGCAACGGCCGCCCTAGACCAGTAAAGAAAATAGACAAATAGTAGATATTAATTCACATTCTTTCCGTTAAATTTCACACAGACCCAATTGATTTAGTACAGTGGTCCTTATTCATGTCAACAAGGAGACGTTTTATATGTGGTATGTTATTTTTTCTCAAGATGTTGAAAATTCATTAGAAAAACGCATGTCAGCAAGGGAGATGCATTTGGCTCGCTTACAGGCTCTTAGAGATGAAGGTCGTTTGTTAACTGCAGGACCAATGCCAGCCATTGACTCAGAGAACCCAGGAGAAGCGGGTTTTACTGGTTCAACCGTTATCGCTGACTTCCCGTCATTGCAAGACGCTCAACAATGGGCTGATACAGACCCATATATCGACGCAGGTGTCTATGAAAAAGTCATCGTCAAACCATTCAAAAAAGTACTTTAGTTATGAAAGATAATTTTTCTAAATTAGTGGTAAGTGGCTTATTTATCATGACCCTAGCAGCCTGTAGTGCTACTGCGGATAAAGAACGTCAAGTGGAAGCCATTGCCGCCCATAGAGCCTCTATTCTTTCTAACAATCTGCCAATTGAACATGGGCCATTGACGATTATGCAAGCGAAAGCCAAAGGCAGCGTCGTTGAGTTAATGATGATTTATAACAGTGAAGGCTCGATCCCACCACAGCAGCTTATAGAAAAGAGTGTTAGCTACTACTGCTCAAATAGTGAAGTAAAAGCGAACTTAGTACATGGCGTAATTTATAATATCAAAATCCGCAGCGAACGAGGTCAACTTCTTGTCGAGCAGATAATTTCAATCGATACGTGTACTGCCTTATCTGAAGAAACAAAAGAGTAATAGTAACAAACACTTCGTATCTATCCCTCTCTAGCTCCTCTTTATAAAGGAAATTTGAGAGGGAAGCTTTGCCTAAACCTCTTACAACACCATCAGTTAACCCCATGTTTAACCACTTATTTCTTTAGCGAAATCATTCTTTTTACTTCATAATGAATGAAAAGTAATAAACCTCCGGTCTACTCAGCTATATTGTTAATGTAACGCGTCTATTTTAATAAAATAAGTAAAATAGCCGTATAGACCGACGCTCAAAGAAAGGAATCCAATGAAGACTACTGCTCTCTTTATTACCACTGCTTTAATAAGCTCAACCGCTTATTCTGCTTCATCATCATGGCAAGACATCGAAACAAAAGCCAAAGGTCAAGATGTCTACTTTCATGCTTGGGGTGGCAGTCAGGAAATAAATGCCTACCTCAAATGGACAGGAAAAGAACTTAAAAGCCGTTACGGTATTAATTTCAATCACGTAAAAGTGACCGATATATCCAAGACTACCTCTCTTTTGTTAGCCGAAAAAACCGCCGATAAGAATAGCGGTGGCAGCGTTGATATGGTTTGGATAAATGGTGAAAACTTTAAGTCCATGAAGAACAGTGATCTTTTATATGGACCTTTTACTCAATCACTGCCGAGTTGGGAGTTCGTTGATAAATCCCTACCTATTGATTTTGACTTTTCCGAACCAACCGATGGCCTAGAAGCACCTTGGGGTGTCGGGCAGCTCGTCTTTATTCACGACAGTACCACGTTGAACAATCCACCCGCCTCGTTTGCCGAACTGCTTAGCTACAGCAAAGCTTTTCCTAATCGAGTTAGCTACCCGAAACCACCTTCGTTTCATGGAACCAGCTTCCTAAAGGCACTTCTTATCGAGCTAACAAATGGGGATAAATCACTTTCTCAACCAGTAAACGAAGCTGACTTTACCATCGTTACCCAACCTCTATGGCAATACCTTGATGAGTTTCATAAAACGGCCTGGCGGGAAGGTAAACAGTTTCCTGCAGGCTCATCTGAAACCATGCAGCTACTCGATGATCGACAATTAGATCTCGCGATAACGTTTAACCCAAATGCCGTTTTTTCTGCACAAGCGAACGGTACACTTGCCGAAACGACCAAAACGTACGCACTGGATGCTGGTGCGTTATCTAATATCCACTTTCTCGCTATTCCGTGGAATGCTACCGCGAAGGAAGGTGCTCTGATTGCAATTAACTTTTTGCTTAGCCCAGAAGCTCAGTCACGTAAAGGCGATTTGAAAGTCTGGGGGGATCCTTCTGTGTTGTCCAATCAATACCTTACAGGCTCCGCAAAGAATACCAAGCTCTTTAAATCAATTGATGAACCACACCCAAGTTGGCAAACGGCGCTTGAAGCCGAGTGGTTAAAGCGTTACGGAAACCAGTAACTGATTATGTTACGCCTACTCTATAGCTTTGTGATTCTTATCTGTATTGCTCCCATCATACCTGGTGTGTTGGGAGTCGTTCTGTCTGCACTTAGCTATATTCCTTCGCTCGGGCTCTCTGAAGTCACTTTGAAAGGGTTTGCAGACGTATTCGCATGGAGTGGCGTAACACGGTCCCTATACCTCACGGTATTCACCTCTTTAACCAGTAGTTATCTAGCCTGCTTTATAACCTTTGCCGTATTGCAAACAACTTGGAATACGCGCGCTTGGAAGTGGGTAACGAGTAGCTTGGCCCCTCTGCTTGCGGTTCCTCATATTGCTTTTGCTATTGGTTTTGCGTTCTTATTCTCACCGACAGGGATAGCCGCTCGAATTCTGTCACCTATACTGGGCAATAGCGATTTTTCTTACCTCGTTAATGACCAAAATGGTATAGGGTTAGCTCTCGCTTTAGCGCTAAAAGAACTGCCTTTCTTATTATTAATGAGTATCCCAATTACTCAGCAGTTAAAGCTGGAAGAATCCTATAAGGTTGCCACCAGTTTAGGTTACTCTCAAGCCCAGTTCTGGTGGAAGTGTGTATTACCCCAGTGGTTAACTAAAATTCGTTTTTCTCTTTTGGCTATTATCGCCTACAGTGCCTCAGTGGTAGATATGAGTTTAATTTTGGGTCCAACGAACCCCCCTACATTCGCGGTATTGGTTTGGCAGTGGTTCTCAGAGCCCGATTTAACCCTTTTCCCTAGAGCTGCTGCAGGTGCAGTCATTTTGTTTATTGTTTGCACCGTTTTAATTCTTTTGACAAAGTGGTTAGAGCATCTGATCGTGCGGAAACGACGAACATGGCAGATTTCCGGTAGGGCTGGTTTTCAATTGCGCGGTATGACATTATTTTTAGTCGTTGCGTTGATTAATATACTAATACTGCCGATCACGCTTCTATGGTCTGTTGCCCAACGATGGCGTTTTCCCGATCTTCTTCCGTCTCAATTTAGTCACCGTTTTTGGCAACAAGAATGGGATAGTGTGATTGCAACAATAAATACCAGTCTTTTTATTGCATTGGTATCGGCTTCTTTGGCGTTGGTATTTGCATTAATCGCGCACGAATATAAAAAAAGATACCGACTACGCATTCCCAATCTGATTATAGCAACGCCTATGCTAGTCCCTCAGCTATCGCTGCTATTCGGGCTTCAAGTCTCTACCTTGTATATCAATGTGAGTATGCCACTATTTTGGGTCGTTTGGTCGCACATATTTTTTGCTTTTCCGTACGTTTATCTCGCATTAGATGGTCCGTGGCGCAGCTATAATGACGGCTATAGCCAAACCGCGTTGAGCTTAGGGAAGACACCTTGGCAGGTTTGGTTTAAGGTTAAAATGCCCATATTATTTCCGGCAATAAGTTTTGCGTGGGCTGTTGGAGCAGGTGTCAGTCTAGCCCAATATTTACCTACATTGATGCTCGGTTCGGGACGAGTAATTACGATAACAACGGAAGCTGTTGCTCTATCAAGCGGGTCGGATAGACGAGTCATGGCGATCTATGCGCTGTGGCAAGCTATATTACCACTACTATTTTTCACTTTTGCATTCGTACTCAATCGCCTTCAAAGAAAGGGGCTAACACCAATTAGGAAACGTATATTTAATGAGCCTTTGTCTAAAAAACCTCACCATCTCTAACAGAAATAAGGTGGCTCTATTTACCCCCTTAAACATAGAAGTAAAACCCGGTGAAGTATTAACTCTTATGGGTCCGAGTGGGTGTGGTAAATCGACTCTACTGAATATGATAGCCGGGCACCTAACCGACGAGTTTTCTTTCGATGGCAACTTCACACTAAATAGCATTTGTATCAGCGAGCTCCCTGCTCATCAAAGAGAGGTCGGTATTCTCTTTCAAGACGACCTACTATTCCCTCACCTCTCTGTTTGGGAAAACCTTGCTTTTGCTTTGCCAAACTCAGTAAAGTCAGAAAATAGACGCCAGCAGGCTTACGCCGCGCTTGAAAATGTTGGTTTATTTTCACTGGCAAACTCAATGCCACAACAGATCTCTGGCGGACAGAGAGCAAGGATAAGTCTCGTTCGCATGCTACTTGCAAAACCGAAGCTCGTTTTGCTAGATGAACCATTTAGTAAATTAGATAAAGAACTTAGAGAGCAGTTTCGAGATTGGGTGTTTGAACAGCTTGCTCGTGCGAAGGTACCCGCCCTACTCGTCACCCATGACGAATCGGATGTGCCATCAAATAGTCAGTGTTTGCGCTGGCCCTGGAGTCAATAAGCATGTTAGATAGATTCAGTATCAAGGTTTTAAAAATGCCGTTGGAGCTAACCGCCAAAGGGCTACACAAGTTTAACGTTACTGCAGACCAAACCACTCTATTTGGATTTATGTTAGGTTGTATGGCCTTGCCTAGTCTTATATTTCAGCAATACGATCTTGCGTTAGTTTTCGTCATTTTGAATCGTCTATGTGATGGATTAGATGGTGCGCTTGCTCGAATCCAAGGCATTAGTGATTCCGGTGGTTTTTTAGATATCAGCTTAGATTTCCTGTTTTACTCGCTTGTCCCTTTTGGGTTTGTATTAGCTAACGCAGAACAAAACGCAATCGCAGGTGCATTTCTTATCTTTTCATTTATTGGGACAGGGTCGAGTTTTCTCGCATTCGCAGTGATGGCAGGAAAAAGAGATATAGAAAATCCAGTTTACAAAAATAAATCTCTTTATTACATGGCGGGACTAACAGAAGGCACCGAAACCATCGCATGTTTTGTGATTTTTTGTCTATTCCCAGATTACTTTGCTCAAATAGCGTATGTATTTGGCACACTCTGTTGGATTACCACCACAAACCGAATTTGGGCTGGATATACCACATTGAAAAGACACGAAGGTCTTGAGCCCTGAACTTTAGACCAAACGACCGTTTCCACTACCTCGTCGATCCCCATTTATGTGTAACACTGTTCGATTAGAGCTAAATACTTCGTCAAAATGACAACTTTAGATGACGTTAACCGAACAGTATTCCATTTATATGAGAATCTACGGGGCGTTTAGCACTATTTTTTTGCAGTATTTTCTGCAATTTTAACAATAACTTCGACGGCCTTATTCATGCCTTGCACAGTGACAAACTCATGAATTCCGTGGAAATTATAACCACCAGTGAAGACATTTGGACAAGGCAATCCCATAAAA
>Ga0316197_10002622_pt1 | contig 12828 bp, 11 predicted proteins | sample OudBiesiAoxic_MG_FD_204939 | JGI IMG/M metagenome (GOLD analysis project Ga0316197, IMG submission 204939) | Coastal sediment microbial communities from Oude Bieten Haven, Netherlands - site A oxic | ecosystem: Environmental > Aquatic > Marine > Coastal > Sediment | place: Netherlands...
CGGCCTCGGCCTCTATCGGAGCCGCGGGAGCCACCGGTTCCGTGGTCGTCTCGGGTTTGTCCGCGCACGCCATGCACAGAGCACTCACCATTAGAGCAGCCACTATCAATGTTCCGGTTCTCTTCATTGTCTTTCCTCCTTCTTGGGTCTTGTGTACTCAAGGCACTTCCTTCTCCGCGGCTACGATTCCACGATGTCTGGAGGCGCTGAGTTTCGAGGCAGATGTTAGCCCTGATCGCAAGTTCTGTAACCTCGGAAAACTACCGGGCTCGCTGTTGCACGAACCCGAGGAGCAGGTGGAAACCTGTCTGCCCCCGGAAAACGTCAGAGCTCGACGAGACCCTGCCTGATGGCGAGGTTGATCGTCTCCGCGGCGGTGTGGAAGACCACGGCCTGCTACATCGACGTCATCAATATTCAACATTTTGCAGTGCGATTGATTTCTGCCCTAGCCCGATCCTCGCCCGGCTGAAACGGACAAATCAAACTAAATGACTCTGTTGATTCAACCCTCTCGAATCAGCTTCGAATATTTCTCACAACAATATCAGCATCCCTTAAATACCGGTTTGCGCTTTTCATTCCATGCGTTTGTGCCTTCTACCCTGTCTTGAGTTCCGGTTAGGCGGTTATAAGCTTCAACTTCAAAGCGTAGTGCAGTGCGCACATCCATTTGCAGCCCTTCGTGGATCGCTTCTTTGGCCCGACGCACCGCCAATGGTGCATTTTCTGTTATACGCTCGGCAACAGCCATCACGGTAGGCATTAAATCTTTAGCACTACAAACACGATTGAAAATACCCCATTCCAGGGCCTCAGCGGCACTAAAAGGCTTACCGGTTAATATGATTTCATTGGCGCGACGTTCGCCAACAACACGTGGCAGCGTTGTGGTGCCTCCCACACCAGGTAGAATTCCGATTGTCGTTTCGGGGAACCATAGTTGGGCACTATCCACACCATAGGCAAAATTGGCGGCAAGGGTCATTTCCAAGCCTCCACCAACAGCCTTTCCGTTTACAGCAGCTATAACCGGCACAGGACATTCCATCATAGTCCATACGGCCTGCTCGAATATCTCGTGCTGATGGCGCCAAGCATATTCATCCATCCCTTGTCGCTGCTTCATATCACCACCGGCACAAAAAGCCTCCTCACCAGCTCCGGTTAACACGACACAGCGAAGCCCGTCGTTGTTGCGCACTAAGTCTGTCCATACGTCGAGTAATTCGAGCCCCATATCTGTGTTGACCGCATTACCCGCCTCGGGACGGTCTAGTGTTATTATTACCAGTCCATTGTCGTGCCTATCGACCAGTATTGTTGTAAAATCTTTTTTTTTATTTCCGTTTGTCATATCTTTCTCCTTCCGTTTTGTTCAATTATTAGCACCATGTTACATTCAGCGGTCTTCTCACCGGAATGCGCTGGTATATTTCAGCCGGATAACCAATTAAAAATGTACCAAAGGGAATGTATCCTTCAGGTATTTTCAAGGCCTTAATAATCGGTGGATAACCCTGGGCGGCTGTATTGATACTCCCGGTGAATGAAGTGCCCAATCCAACAGCCGTCGCTGCCAGTTGAATTTGATGAATGCCAATCATAGCTGCAGGAGGAGCTGTACGTTCATCTTTTGGTGCGGTGGACATAATAAAACAAGGGGCCCCTCTGGAAATGTGGTCACTTCCGGCATCCCAGGGATCGATAAACAGTTTAAGGTTGGCTTCATCATAAAGCGCACGATTCTTTTCCTTCATTTCTTTCATCCATTCGATTGTCAACTCAGCGATCCGGTGAACCCGTTTCGGATCGTTAACCACTACCCAATGAAGCACCTGGCGGTTGGCGCCATTTGGAGCATATCGCGAGATATCCAGCAATTTCTCTACTTTTTCTTTTTCAATAGGTTTATTGATGTAGGTCCGAATGGAGCGCCTGGTCATCAAAAATTGTTGAACCTTATCCAATTGAGGAACCTGGTGAATATCGATTGGCAAACAATCTTCAGGACTCATAGAGCGCTGGTGCATGGCTTCGGTAGGGCATATGGCTACACAATGCCCACAGTCGATACACTGATCCCAGGAGTCTTCTATTGGAACCGGGAATTCTTTCTTCGTTATTAATGCACCTGGGCAGGCCCTGATGCAACCGCCGCAGCCAATGCACATACTTTCATCTACCTTGATGATCGTGTCTAATTTGTACGTGTTGTTCATTTTTCTGCCCTACCTTTTTTGGGGGAAAGAACGTCAATCTGCAAAAATTGCAGCTGCCATCATGACTCAAATTCATTTTCTAGACAAAACATGTGCTTTATTTTGCCTAACCTCTTCTAACTCCCTTCGTCTCAAGGCTGCCCCATTGAAATACTCGGTCGCTTTGTCCAGGTGCAACTGCGCCGAGTTTCGACGTTGATGGGTCTTGTTGATCTTTCACCACCTGAACATAGTCCGATTTCGAACGGCTGTGACCTCGGAAAATTACCGGGTTCGCCGTTGCATGAACACGAGGTGCAGCTAACCGGTTGCCCCGATCACGAATCCTCTTTTCGATAGGCACGTTGAAGTTCCTTGGCATAGGTCCGCTGGACGACAGCGATCACCAGAGCCGTCGTCCAGCCGAACATCATGATGCCGTTTGCCGCTTCAAACGAGGAGAGGAGGCGCCACTGTTCACCGAGAAGGACATCGCCGTAGCCGAGGGTCGTGTAGGTGACCATCGAAAAGTAGAGCGCCGGCTCGAGGCCGGAGATCGCCCCGAGAATCAGAAATGCGACAGCCCACACCGTCACTTCGAGGAGGGCGGCCCCAAAGAACAGGAGGATAGTGCCGGAGACCACGAGGAGCCTCTGCGACTTCAACGCCATGCGCCTGCGGCCTGTACGGTGCTCGAGCACCCTCAGCGTGATCACCATGCACGACGCATGAATGGCCGTCGTCAAAACGATCAACAGGGTTCCGATCGCTATGTTCTGCAGCATGAGTTTCCCCTGCCTTTCTTGGCCTCGTGGCCCGGCCCATTTATCTCCAACTCGCCAAAACTCTCAACCAGCGGGTTGGCGTCCGCAGCCTGGAGCTCAACCGTTGCCACTGTGGCCTGATCTACGCTTCGTAGGTTTGCTGCCCACCTGATCGCTGATCCCTCCGCCGGATCTCAGCCGCTGTAATTGGATAGCTAAACCACACCAGGGCCCCCAGCGACGGATGGAACACGGCCACCAAGCACGAGGTTGCCGCTGTTGCCAAGAGAAGAGCTGCGGACCTGCTCATTGGTCGGCGTCGCTCCGTGCCGGTCTCTTCTCCGGCAGAAAAGGCCCTCCGCATGAATGCAAGCGCCACTCCCGCGGTCGCAAAGACGGTCGAAAATACGATCACCGACAGAGCCTTGTCGGGGTGCTCGGCGAGCAGCGAAGTCGGAAACGGTATCAGAGCGACACAACCGAGGAACAGGAAGTTCCAGGCCAGGAAACCGCGCGACCTGGTGTCGCCTCCTGCGAGAAGGTCATGTTGAATGATCCACAGACGGCACAGGATGGCAAAGCTCAGCAGCCACGAGAGGAAACTCGGGCCCTGTTCCATGAGGGAGGCCGCGAACTGACCGGGTTCATTGCCCGCACCGAAATCGGGCGCTTTAAGATCGAGTACCAGAAGGGTCATGGCGATGGCGAAAACCCCATCGCTGAGGGCGCTGATCCGGCCGGGGTCGAACACGGCGCGCTTCATGGTATCTCCTGCCCGGTCTTGCTCGGTGAACTCCCATCTGTCCCGGGTTCGGGGTCAGTCTCCTGTTCTGCGGACACCACCTGATTCGTAGAAGTGATCACCACTGATGGGAAGTGTTCCACGGTGACATTGACCGGTGCCCCGAATTTCTGCGCGAGCGTTTTCTCGAGCTCCGCCACGCTCGGCACCTCGCCGCTCCCGGTCAGCACAACACTGAATTCTTTTCCTCGCGTGGTCACCCGGACGAGCTGCACCGTCGAGTCTTCTCCAAGCCAGGCCACGACCTGGCGCTGAGCTCGGCGCGTCCTTTCCGAATTCTGCAATACTCCCTTGCCGGTGAGTCCCAGCGGAACCATGATCAACAGGGTCGCCACGGCTACCATTGCCGTCAGGTCGGCGATCGACTTGCGGTCCTCAAGGACCTTTTTGACTGGGGATAAACCGATCAGCACGAAGACGGCCATCGAAGCCAGAATGATCGAAACCAGGTTGGTGGCAAAGAGAAGGAATGCCCCGAAGGCGGCGTGCCAGTGCCCAGCCTGAAGCGCGACCCCGACCACCCCGAGAGGCGGCACCAGGGCCACCGCCACCGCCACGCCGGTCAACGACGATGAAACACGGTCGTCGACGGTAGCGTAGGCGCCGGCAGCGCCGGCTGCGAGCGCGATCGCCATGTCGAGCAGCGTCGGCGAAGATCGAGACAAGACTTGTGAGTTCACCCCGAGCGGAACCAGCGCCGGGATCCACGAAGCCAGAATCCACGCCAGCCCGATCGCCGCCACCACCGATGCCGCCACGACCCCGAAGGATCTCAGCACGCGGATGCGCCAGCCGCTGACAATCCCTGCCGCACAGCCCATGATCGGCGTCATCAGCGGGGCCACCAGCATGGCGCCTATGATCACCGCCGTGGAGTCCTGGAGAACTGCGAGGCTCGCGATCGCCACCGAAAGCAACAGCATGAAGACATAGGACGTGATTTTGGCGCGCCGGTTGGGCCCCTCGAAGTAAAGGGTGTCCGCGATCGCAGCGCGTCGATCCGGACCCAGATCCTGGTCGTACAGCCAACACCGGAAGATCTCGACCGCGAGACCACGGTTGGCGACCTCGGCATTTTCCGGGCCACTCCGGAGGCCCCAGGCAATCATCACCAGGCCGACAACAACACCGCACACCGCCACTGAAACCAGCGCCACCGAGAACAGCACTCCGGGCAGAATCAGGATCAACAGAGCAACGGCGAGTTGGGCCGCTCCTTTCCAGGCGTCGATACTGCGGTCTGCCGCCTCGGCGTCCCGGTTGAACCACCGGTGAAGGGCTAGCAGCCCCAAACCGGCCAGGTACCCGGCCACCACCAACTCGACGATACGAACCGTGACGCCGGGTGAGATCAGCAGGGCGATTCCGCCGGCGAACCCCAGAACCGCCCGGACGAGGCCGTGCGCGCTTTCGCGATGGCGGCGGTGACCCCAGAAATCGCTCGCAGCCACGACCATGAGCGTGCCGGCTACGAGGAAGCGAAGCACGAACTCAGCCGCGTGCGGCGCCGCCAGAATAATGAGACCCGCCACTCCGAACGCTGCTCCTTTGACAACGGCCGGGTTCATCACGTGACGCTGTGTACTTTCAGTCATTGAATCCCTCCCGCTTGGTGGGAATTGACGATTCCTCTCCAGGGAACACTCCGGGCCTTGAGTCCGCCAACCGATGCGAGTACGCTCGCACCCGCGAAATAACTGGAGGGGCAATGGTAGAAACGACAAACAAGCGTGCCCGGTTTGCCAGGAAGGACGTGGCGGAGATCGCAACGGGCGCGTGCATCATGGCCTTTCCTGTTGCTGTGACCGAAGAGGTCTGGAACCTCGGCGCGGAGTTGAGTGGTTTGCACGTGCTGTACTTCGCGATCGGATCCATCACCTTTCTCGCGCTGATGGTGTACATGCTGCAACACGGAACTGTCGGACCTGACCACAAGGTCTTCGTCCGACGGGTGTTCAGCACTTACTTTCTGACTCTGCTCATCGCCGCGCTGCTCCTGCTTGGGGTGGACCGTCTGGAGCTCTTTTCGGATCCGTTCGTCGGTCTGAAACGGGCCATCCTGGTCGCCTTCCCAGCGAGCTTTGCGGCCACCGCGGTCGACAACCTCGGTTCCTGACGTGACGATCCGCAGCCCGGGATCCCGGGACGAACGGCCGATCACAGCACCGGCGCCGTCAGCCGCGCCACCGACACCGCGAGGCGCCTGGTGAAGGGAGCATCATCGAGGTCGGTCGGGTCCCAGGGAATGGCATGGGCCATGTCGTTTTCGAGCATCGCCTCGAGCTGCCGCCCGAAGTCCTCATCGACCATGATGGCGTTGATCTCGAACTGCAGCCGGAACGACCGGTTGTCGAAGTTGGGACTGCCCACCGAGGAGATGTCGTTGTCCACCAGCAGCACCTTCTGGTGCGGAAACCCGTCGGTGTAGCGAAGGAACGTGATCCCGACGTCGGACAGCTCGTTGGCAAACCAACGCGTTGCCAGGTCCACCAAAGGGTTGTCGCCTTTTTCGGGCACGATGATACGGACGTCCACCCCGCGCAGCGCGGCGAGACGCAGCGCCGCCATCACCGCCTCGTCGGGCACGAAGTAGGGGGTGGCGATCCAGATCCGGTCGCGGGCGGCGTTGAGGGCGTGCACGAAGAACAGCTGTGCGGTCTCGATAATGTCGGTCGGGGAGATCGCCAGAACCATGGTCTTGACGTCAGTGCCGCTCGCCGCCGGCACCGGCTCCCAACTCAAGTCGGGGATCGTCCGGGTGGCCCAATACCAGTCGGCGAGGAACATGGCCTGCGCGACCTGTGCCGCCGGCCCCTCGATGCGGACGTGGGTGTCCCGCCAGTGACCGACTTTGGGGTCGAGACCGAGGTACTCGTCGCCCACGTTGTGGCCGCCAATCCAGGTCACCTTTCCGTCAACGACCACGTTCTTCCGATGGTTACGGAAGTTGAGCTGAAAGCGGTTGTGCGCCCCCTGTGTGGTGTTGAATTCGGACTGCTGGATACCGGCCGCCTCGAGCTCGGTGAGATAGGCCTTGGGGAGACCTGCGCTGCCCACCTCGTCAAAAAGCACGAAAACCTTGACGCCGCGGTTGGCGCAGTCGATCAACGCCGCCTTGAGCCGCCGCCCGAGGCCGTCGTCGTGGATGATGTAGAACTGGACCAGGGCGTAGTTTTCGGCCTTCGCCAGACCCCCGATGATGCTGTCAAAGGTGGCGTCTCCGTCCACCAGCAGCGTCACGTCGTTGCCGTTGAGAAATGGGGTATGGGAGAGCCGTTTCATGGCCTCGTAGTTGGGAATCCGCTCGAGGGTTTCCACCGCATACGGTGCGATCCGCTCCTGCATGGTGGTCCTGAATTGCTCGACCTCGGCTTGGCGGACGTGAAACGCCTCGATGTAACCCTGGAAGTTGCGGCGGCCGAGGACCCAGTACGCTGGCACCGCGACGTATGGGAAGGTGTTGAGGCTGACGCCCCAGGCGATGGCGCCCTGGGCGGTGCGGGCGGTCATCACGGCGTGGATGGATGAGAGAAAGCCCAAGATCTGGAACAACACGACGATGGCGGTGATCACGTAGCGTCTCCTTTTCGATCGTTTGGAACTTTTTGGAGCGTCGGCAGCATCCTTCATCAGCGGCCCCCTTTTGACTTCCGGTGATTACGCACAGGAGGATCGTAGAGGTGTTTGTGATGGGCATCAATCCGTAATTTTACGGGGGTGGGGTTGAGCTGCGAACGAAATGCCTCTTATTACACGGTCAATGAGAGCTGACGGTTGTCGACGCCGTCAGATGTCGGTGTACGGTGTCCGTGTGTTTCTAAGCGAAGCCCCGTACGGCGCCATAGATCCCGTCAATGAACATCTGGACGCCGATGACAGCCAGAATCAAACCCATCATTCGAGTCACGACGTCGACGGCGTTCTGGCCGATGTACTTCACGAGCTTTTCCCCTGTGACAAAGAACAGGTAGGTGATGGCGCACATCAGGGCAAAGACCCCGATCGTGATCGCGAGGTGGCTGAAGTCGCGCACCGCCACGAAGTTCATCGCGGTGGCGATCGTTCCCGGCCCGGCGAGAATCGGCATAGCCAGAGGCGAAACCGCCACACCGAGTTGGTCCGCGCTGCTTTCCCCGGCTGCCCCTGTCTCGGCTGGATGGTGAACCTCGGATTGCTTCCCGTTCAACATGTCGAGGCCAATCCGAAATACAAGAATCCCGCCTGCGATTCGAAACGCCGACAACGTGATCCCGAAGAGATCAAAGATGAGCTTCCCGGCCAAACTGAAGATCGCGATGATCAGAAAGGCCAGGACGAGGCCCTTGAGGGCGACCGCCCGTCGGGTCGCGGAATCGTCCTCGGCGGTCAGACCGAGAAACACCGGAGTATTGGCAATCGGGTTCATGATGGCAAAGAAGCCCATAAACACCGTTCCGAAAAATAAACCCAGCTCGTTCATGAGGATCTCCCTAGATTTCTCCAGGTGAAGAGAAGAGCCTTCACCGTCTCGACGATTTCCGACAACCAGTTTCAACGGAAGGCTAGCCCGGATCCGGAGGCCTGTGAACTCGGAATTTTACGGGGCTTGTTGTTCAGAGCCTCCGAGGCTAGAGCTCGACGAGGCCGTGCTTGATGGCGAAGTGGATCAGCTCGGCGTTGGTGTGCAGGTCGAGCGACTCCATCATCTGGTACTTGTGGAACTCCACCGTCCGCGCCGAGATCTCGAGATCCGAGGCGATCTCTTTTGCCGAACGCCCCTCAGCCAGGAGCTGGAGGACTTCGCGCTGCCGTGGTGTGAGGGAGGCGATCGGATCGCCGGCCTGTTCCGGCCCCTCCTTCATGGCCTCCAGGACCTCCCCCGCAAGCTGCGGTGTGAGGTAGGTCTTGCCCTGGAGCGCGGCGCGGATGGCCGTCACCAACTCCGCCGACGCCGAGTGCTTGAGCACGAAGCCGGACGCCCCGGCGTCGAGAGCGCGCCGTGCAAAGCTCACATCCCGGTGCATGGTGAGAAACACCACGGGGGTTTGATCTCCCTGCTGCCTCAAACGAACCAGCGCGTCGATACCGTTGAGGTGGGGCATGGTGACGTCCGCGACGATCACGTCCGGCTGCAGCTTTTCCGCCGCCTCAATCAATGCTCGACCATCCTCCACCACACCCACCAGGTCAAACTCCTGAGTCAACAGGCTCTTTAGCGCCTCGGCCACCATGAGGTGGTCATCGGCGAGGAGCACTCGTGGGCGGTGCGAAGCGATCATTCCGAACACCCTTCCCTGGGCACCCAGGCCACAATCGCCGTGCCCCGGCCGGGCGCGCTCTCGATGTCGAGCGTGCCGTTCACCAGCCGCACCCGTTCGCGCATGCTCGACAGACCGAGGCTCCTGCCTCTTCCCGGACTCGCCGTGTCGAAACCGACGCCGTCGTCACGGACCGCGAGGAGCAGACCATCGTCCATCCGCCGCAGCGTGACGCCGGCAGCGCTCGCGCCGGCGTGGCGGGCCACGTTGTTCAGCGCCTCCTGCGCCACACGGAACAGGCAGAGCGCAGCCTCTCTCCCGACCTCGGTGGGCAGGGGATCGAGCTTCAACGAAAGCTCGAGCCGGCTCCGGCGGCCCTGCCGTTCGCACTCCGCCCGCAGCGCCTCGGCCAGCCCGAGCTCATCCAGGACTGACGGGTGAAGCTGGTAGGCCAGTGTGTGAATGTCCTCGCTGAGACGCACGAGCCCTTCGCGAACCGACCGCATCGCAGTTGCCTGCGGTCCGTCTGAATCGGCGAGCTCGGCGCGGCCGGCCTCGATCGCCAGCACGGCGACCCGCTGCGTCAGGTCGTCGTGCAGCTCGCGCGCGAGCAGTGCGCGCTCCTCTTCGTGAGCGCCGATCAACCGCCTGCTCAGGTCGCGCAGTTCGTTCTCGACCCGTTTTCGCTCAGAGATGTCGCGGAGGACACCGAAGGTGCGGACCGCGCGGCCGGCAGCGTCGCGCGCGCTGGCGCCCGCCAGGTGCTGAATCCACATCTCGCCACGGGCCGGATGCAAGAAGCGATAGTCCAGGGACAGGGGGTCCAGGCTCCCGTCGTGCATCTGGTCGCGCAGGTGCAACACGCGCTGAAGGTCGTCGGGATGTAAGTGCTCCATCCAGAATTCGAGGGCCCCGAGGCCCTCCTCCAGTTCCGGGGGGATGCCACAGAGGTCTCGCATCCGGTCGTCCACGTAGATGGCGCCTTCGCCGAAGTCCACCTCGTAAAACCCGAGACCGGCAAGATCGGCGCCCGCCGCCAGACGAGCCTCGCTCGCACGAAACGCCTCCTCGGCCAGCATGCGTTCGCTGATATCGATGGAGACGCCCATCAAGCGATCCGGCTCGCCTGATGGTTTGAGGCGGAGCCGCCCGCGGGAAGCGATCCACCGCACGCGGCCATCGCTGGGGAGGGTGATTCGGTACTCCAAATTGACAGGCTCTCCCGCACGCACCGACTGCTCGATACCTCCCAAGACGAGGTTGCGGTCGTCTGGATGGACCGAAGCCTCGAAACGCTCCATGCTGATGACCTCATCCGGCTCATACCCAAAGATCTCCCGCCCTCTTTCCGTGGCCCAGAAGACGCCTGTATCGAATTTCAAACTCCAGAGCCCCGCCCCTGCGGAGTCCGCTGCCAGGGCCAGGCGTTCCTCGCTCTCCTGCAGGCTCAGCTCGTGGCGCCTGCGGGCGAGCGCGTTGGTGAAGACATTCGCGACCAGTTGCAGCCGCTTGACCAGCGCATCCGGCCAGGTGCGTTCCTCCTGCAGGGTATTCCAGCCGATGAGGCCGACGGGCGTTTCCCCCCCGATCGCGAGGGGGATGCTCAGATGCGATTTGACACCGAAATAGCGGAAGTATTCGCAGTCGACCTGGGCTTCCGGCGGGAACTCCGCCAGCGACGACAGGGAGACCACGCTGCCGTTCAGAAGCTCCTGCCGGATCCAGGGGAACTGCTCCTCATGCAGCGGCTCGGGAGGAAGGACTTGCTCCACGGGGGGGTAGACATGGGTGGGTGCGATGACTTCCGGCTCGTGTGGCGTCCATTGCCACAGCACCGCGAAATCGATGCCGAGAAGCTCGCAAACGCGACGCAACGCGTCTTCGATCGCGGGGTCCACCTCTGCGGGCGGCAGGTTGACGAACTTCGACGACAGGTCTGCGAGCATCGCCTCGAAGGCGAGGCGATCCTGGAGATCCGAGTTCACGAAGGCTGGTTTCGCAGACATGGGGTTATTTTCGCATAGCGGAGGCGTGCGTTCGTGCCGGATCAGACGATTCCGACGATCTGGGGCATTGATCACCGTCGAGAGTTCAGGAATCTGATTGCGACTCGTCAAGCTGATCCAGCGTGCCCGAGAACTTCGCACGCTGAAATCGTCTGATCCGGCACGAACGCGAGGCCTCGTAATTTTGCGAGTTGCCGATGCTCCGCCTGCCATGTAAGTTGCCGGAAAAGATCGGTGCATGCTGTCTCTAATTGAAGATGAGCTGAAGGGAGCCGATCGATCAGCACGAAATTGAAAACTCGACAGTACGGCTGGGTGGCGACGATCAGCGATCGCGGTTCGGCGCTCTGATTATCAACCAACAAACTCGAGGAGGAAGCGAAATGTCAATGAAGCGAAGCGTAGTACTTATGGTTGCCGTGGTGCTTTTTCTGGGGGCCGGAATCGCCGCAGCGCAGCTCACAACGTACGAGATCAAGGCGGGCACGGTTCTCCACGTGTACGGAAACAATCTTGTCGTCGAGATGTTGGACGGCACGATCAAGGAGTTCGACGTTCCCGAGGGGTTCACCTTTGATATCGATGGCAAGCAGGTTCCGGTTGGAGATCTGAAGCCGGGCACGAAGCTCGCCTCCGTCGTGACAACGATCGAAACGCCGCGCGAAGTCCAGGTCACCGAGTTCAGGTCCGGCACCGTCGTCAAGGTCGTGGGAACGACGCTGATCGTTCGCATGGCGGACGGTGAAATCCGTAGACTCAATAATGTTCCCAGAGACCAGAAGTTTAAAGTCGACGGCAAGGAACTTGACGTCACGCAACTCAGGGAGGGTATGAAGCTCCGCGCAAAGGTCGTTTCGACCCACGTGGCGGTTATTACCGAAGAGGACGTCATGGTTGCTGGAACGGCACCCAAAGCGCCGAAGCCTGCCGCCGCAGCGATGCCGGCTGCGCCAGCCGCTGCCCCGGCCCCAGTGTTGCCAAAGACCGGAAGCTCGACCCCGCTTGTGGGTCTGCTTGGCGCGATGCTGCTTCTCATCGGCGCAGGCATCACCGCCATTCGCCGCTTCTGATTTCCCCGAAAGTCGAAACGCAGATACGACGGGGCCGGCAATCGCCGGCCCCTTTTTTGGGCTACAAATCCATACCAGGTCAGACGATTCCCACAATTGGCGTCAATGTTTACCATCGAGAGTTCAGGAAGCTGATCGGAACTCGTCGAGAAACGACCTCCGAGCCAGAAGTCGCTCGACCCGATTCGAAGCTTGAGGTCCTGGTAGAGAAGACCACCCTTGAGGTTGAATTCGACGGGAGTGTTGAGGAAATAGAAGGTCAAGTTGACGTTGGCGTATGCCAGGGCGCCCGTGTACTGGACCTCCCTCACGACGAGGATTCATAACATCATCACCCTACCCGGCAGGGACGGTTGTCTCGGGCGCCGCCTCGGTCGGGGAGGGACTTGATTCAAGACCCGTTGGCTGCTCCTCGAACCACTTGCGCGGTTTTGAAAGGTGGAACTTGGACTTGCCCTCGTCGAAAGCCACTCCGGCCATCACCGACTTGAACTTGACAAAGAGCCTGCCGTTGGATTTCTTGTTCCTGATGTCCATCCACCCAAGAGACTCGAAGCCGTCCCCCGTCATGTCGAGATCGTCGAAACTGAAATAGCCCTTGCCGAGGCTCAACCCCAGGGTGCCGTCGACATTCTTGATGGTTGGCGCCAGGGACAACAACTTCGGCCCGGCATCGAGCTTCTTGAGCAAGCCCATGACGGGACGGGTGTCGTACATGGTGAGCGAGACGCTCCCGTCCATTGTCATC
>Ga0316197_10002623_pt1 | contig 12825 bp, 12 predicted proteins | sample OudBiesiAoxic_MG_FD_204939 | JGI IMG/M metagenome (GOLD analysis project Ga0316197, IMG submission 204939) | Coastal sediment microbial communities from Oude Bieten Haven, Netherlands - site A oxic | ecosystem: Environmental > Aquatic > Marine > Coastal > Sediment | place: Netherlands...
TCGCCCTCGGCGCGACCTTGTTGTTCCTCACCAACTTCGTCGGGGTCATTCTGGCCGCAGGAGTCACCTTCGTCCTGGTCGGCTTCTCTCCCTGGTTCCACGTCGAGGCCAATCGACGTCAGATCAACCGCTCGTACGCGACCGTGGTCGTGGCCCTACTTCTCATCGCCATCCCGCTGACCATTGCCGGCGATGAGGTGCTCGCTTCGGTCACTAACGCCGGCAAGGCGAACGGCGTCGTTGAGCAGTGGCTCGATGATGCCCCCGGCTACCGGTTGGTTTCGGTCACCGTTCGCGGGGGTGAGGCCGAGGTCGTGATCGTCGGGTCCGGAGAGCTCGCTTCGCCGCAGACGCTGGCCGACGGTTTTGCTGACGAGTTCTCTCGCGAGATGGAGGTCGACCTCTCGGTGATTCCCGAAGACAGCTACGTGCTGACCGGTGAGCCGTAATCGCGGTCGGCGGAATCGCAGACGGCGTTCGCCGTCAGCCACTTGCCGCGTTCTCTTTCACGGTGAGCCGATCTCGGGAGAAGTCTCTGGGCCCGATCGGATGATGCGCTCGAGGTCGGCAAGGAGCGCCGGATCGGACTCCCCGGCGGCCGCCTCGTCGAAGCCTGCATCGCCGGGCATGAGCACTTCAACCCTCCCAGCGACCATAGCGAGCCTCGGTTGAGTCACCTCAACACGGGATCGCTGCGCGATGTCGTCAAGCAGACCGACCGTTGACTCGAATCCTCCAAGGAACTCGAGAATCTTGCGGGTCGGGAACGCGATGTCCCATTCGTCTGCGTCCGCCAGGTCGAACGCATCAGGGGGCCGAATCCAGCGAGCGTCGACCAGTTCGACATGGTCGACGACCGGATCAACACCTGGCGGCATGACCGCGGCGAAGAACCGGGTATCGAATCGGACGGGGAGCGGCTTCGGGGTGATCCAATTCGCAAAGTAGTGCAGGGCATCACCGGCGAAGCGCCCCTCTCGGCCCAGGACGTCGGAGAACACCTCCTCATCCGACGGGCGATCAGAGGTCAGGACCGTCCCACTCTCGAGCAGCCAGATACCCGTCTCTTCGACGAGTTCTCGGATGGCGGCAGCGACCCAGGGAAGCATCTCCGTGCTCGAGCACACCACGGCCGCATGCGCCGCATCAGAACGGTCGGCGGGATCGACCGCACCACCGGGGAATACCCAGGCTCCGCCCATGAAACGCGCCTCGGGCGTCCGCCGCACCATGAGGACCTCGAGGCCACCGGGTGTGTCGCGAACCAAACAGATGGTGGAAGCCGGCCGCGAGACCTCGCTCACGGCACGATGGTCCAGCGATTCGTCGATCGGGCGACGAACCAGCGCCGGATCGCCTCGCGAACGGCAGGAATCAGCAAGAGAAAACCGGCCGCGTCGGTGAGGAGACCTGGTGTGAGAAGGAACGCACCCGCGATGACGATCATCACGCCATGGGCGAGTGAGGACGCAGGAACCACCCCTTGTTCGAACTCGGCCCGAACGGTCCGAATGGTGTCTCGCCCCTGTCGTGAGACCAACCACGAGCCGACAAAGGCCGTCACGATGACCAGCCCGATGGTCCACCAGACGCCGACGGCCTGGCTGAACGCGACGAGGAGAGCGATCTCGATGATCGGGACCACCACAAACGCAGCGAAAAGGATCCAGCGCCAACGCACGGGCCGAGGATACCGGTGCCGGTAGTCTGCGCATATGGACCCGCGCGACCTCCCCTCCGTTGACGCGTTGGCCGGTGAGCTCGCCGGCGAGTTCGACGTGCCGCGCAACCTGCTCGTCACCATCACGCGCCAGGCAATTGATGAGGCACGGTCGGCTCTCCAATCGGGCTCACCTGCCGACCCTGCGATGATCGCCGCCGACCGGCTCCGCGTGCTGGCGTCGTCCCGCCTCCGCAGTGTGGTGAATGCCACCGGAGTGCTGCTCCACACGAACCTCGGCAGAGCACCGACCGTTGGCGCAGACGTGCCACGGGCCAGCAACCTCGAATTCGATCTCGAGACCGGTACCAGGGGAAAGCGATCGACCTACCTCAACGGACTCATTGCATCAACGGTCGGCGCCGAAGCAGCGCTTGTCGTCAACAACAACGCGGGAGCTCTCTTCCTGGCGCTCGCCGCCCTTGCCGGCCGTGACGGTCGTGTCGCCGTGTCGCGAGGCGAACTCATCGAGATCGGCGGATCATTCCGTCTCCCCGACTTGATGACCGCGTCGGGGGTGCTCCTCGTTGAGGTCGGCACGACCAACCGCACGAGAGCGAGCGATTTCACCGCCGTACCCGGAACGATCGAGGCCGTCCTCAAGGTTCATCCCTCGAACTATCGCGTCGAAGGTTTCACCGAGGAGGTGCCCTTCTCTGAAATGTCTACCGTCGCCGAGTCGCTGGATGCTCCATTCATCGCCGATGTCGGCAGCGGCTTGATGGATGCCAATGTCCCCTGGATCGCAGGCAGTCCGCCAGCTTGGCTTTCCGACGAACCGGGTGTCCGGCAAACGCTTGAACAGGGTGCAGACGTCGTGCTGTTCTCCGGGGACAAACTCCTCGGCGGTCCACAAGCCGGCATCGCGGTTGGCAGCATGGCCTCCATCGAGCGGATGGCTGCGCACCCCATCGCCCGAGCACTGCGCATCAACAGCCCGACGATCGCGATGCTGACCGCCACGTTCGAGGCCTATGCCTCCGGAGCCGTCACGTCCCTCCCTTTCTGGTCGATGGCAACAACACACGCCGAGGTGATCCACGCGCGCACAGAGGTGGTGCTGGAGGCATCGGGCACAGTTGGAGCAATCGTCGATGGGGAATCACTCCCGGGGGCCGGTTCGGTTCCCGGCCTGACGATCCCGACTCCGGTGCTTCGACTCAGCGGCCGGGAGGAGCAGGTTTGGAGAACTCTCGCAGACCACGACACGCCGGTCATCGCGGCGCGAAGAGACGGGGCCGCACTGGTGAACCTGCGTTCCGTCCACCCCGATGAGGACGCGATCGTTGCCGCGGCATTGGCCGAGATCTGATGCCGATCATCGGAACAGCCGGGCATGTCGACCATGGCAAGTCCACATTGGTGCAAGCGCTCACCGGACGAGACCCCGATCGGTGGACCGAGGAGAAGGAGCGAGGCCTCACCATCGACCTCGGCTTCGCATGGGCTCCAATCGGTGGGGACGCGGTCGGCTTCGTTGATGTCCCCGGTCACGAGCGATTCATCAAGAACATGCTCGCCGGGGTCGGGGGACTCGATGTCGCCCTGTTTGTGGTCGCCGCTGACGAAGGCTGGATGCCGCAATCGGAGGAGCACCTGGCCGTTCTCGATCTTCTCGGCGTCGCGCACGGCGTCATCGCGATCACCCGAGTCGACCTTGCCGACTCGGACCTTGTCGAGCTTTCGAGGATCGACGTCGAAGAGCACGTCGCCGGCAGCGTCGCCGAGTCGTGGCCAGTTGTTGAAGTGTCGGCGGTCACGGGCCAGGGCATCGATGATCTCGTCGAAACACTCGCAGCGGAACTCGCCGCCGCGGGCCCGACGACCGACACCGGACGCCCTCGCATGTGGATCGATCGGGCGTTCGGTATTTCCGGGGCTGGAGTTGTCGCCACCGGTACTTTGACGGGCGGATCCCTCTCCGTTGGTGATCGGCTGCGGTGTTTTCCCGGGCCGGAGGTGCGGGTCCGTAGCCTCCAGTCACATGAAGTCGACCGAGACACGATCGAGCCCGGCTCGCGCGCCGCGGCCAACCTCGTTGGTGTCGACCGACGCGATCTCGAACGCGGGACACTGCTCGCCCGGCCGGGGTCGATCACGATGTCGGGACGGTTCCTTGCTCAGCTCACCTTCCCGCCTCGGTCGGCGGGAGAAGTCGCCGATCGGGGTGCCTATCACGTTCATCTCGGCACTGCGACCGTCTCAGCCAGGATCCGCACCTTGGCGGATGCGGAGGCGGAATCCGTGATGGTCACTGCGGCTATGCCCGTTCCGGTGATGATGGGCGATCGGTTCATCCTCCGCGATACGGGCCGGCGTTCTGTAGTTGCCGGTGGAACCGTGCTCGATCCGTCACCGGTCAGGCGGCCGACTCCGAGCGACGTTGCAGCCCTCGCCCATGCGGTCGACGGCAGTCCCGATCAGCGTGCCGACGCTCTGGTTGCTGTCCACGGCTCGATTGAGGCCGACGAAGTTGGTCGGTCGTCTGGAGGCGGGACCCCGAGCGGTGCCATCACCGTTGGAGCCCTCCACCTGTCGCCGGAGGTCTTCGCTCTGCGCGGCAGCGAACTGCTGTCCGCAGTGGAGGAATACCACGGGCGGTACCCGCTCCGTCCCGGATTACCGAAGTCCGAAGCGGCGTCGCGGTTGCGAGTGGACGCCGACCTGGTGGCAGCCCTCGTCAAGGTCAGCGGCGATCTCGCAGAGGACGGCCCCGCAATTCATCTGATCGGGTTCGCACCATCGCTTGGAAGTGCTGACGCGGCGGCATGGGAAGCCGCTCAAGCGCTCCTCGCCGCCGGCCTCGCCGTCCCGCGGGCGTCCGATCTCGGTCTCTCGGCCGAAGTGAAGCACGCGCTGATCCGGCGGGGAGACTTGGTTCGCATCGATAACGACCTCGTGCTTCTGGCCGACCAAATTGCGACGGTCACAGCCGGCCTCAGCTCACTACCCGACGAATTCACGGTGGCAGTGTTCCGTGATCACTTCGGCCTGTCGCGGCGGCACGCTGTGCCGTTGCTCGAATGGCTGGATGCTGAAGGATGGACCCGACGCAGCGGGGACGAACGTTCGGTTAGTTCACCGCGCGAAGGTTCTGCTGGCGACGCTCAGACTCGGTGAGTCCGCCCCAGATACCGTACGGCTCGCGGATCGTCATGGCGTAGTCGAGGCACTCCGCTCCAACCGGGCAGATCCTGCAGATCGACTTCGCTCTCAGCTCTCGACGTTCTCGCTCTTCTTTGCGTTCGGTGACATTCGGGGGAAAGAACAGATGGGAGTGGCTTCCGCTGCAGGATGCAACCGGCTGCCACGTACGATCGAGTGCTATCACAATGGGTGCCCTCCACGAGTTCGAAGACCAAGCCCAGGGAATGTAGGAACGGTCCATCAAGGACGCCAGGAAAATTCTGACAGTACGCCGGATTTCTTCGCGACTTTTTTCGCGCTCTTACGCGCGAGACTCGAAGATCAGTCAGCCGTCAGCCGGCCGGTTCGACGTCAAGCACAATCCCGTCAACACCGGTGATCTCGACGCCGTCGCCGGCCTCGATTCCAGCCGCGCGGTGGGCCCTCCCCCGCCAGCGGGCCTTGTCGACAACAACGATCCCTTCTGGATCGAATGAGGTTTCCGCTCTCCCTTGCTGCCCAATCAGGTACTCACGCCCGATCGTGGTGGTCGAGAACCGCGACCGAACGATCGTCGTCAACGCTACGCCGTAGAAGAGCGCCGCCCCAGAAACCACGACCAGCACAATCCACCAGGTCGGGGCCATCTGAGGGCGTGCCATCGTGATCGTCAATCCGCCGACGACAAGGAACACCGTTCCGAGGATGCTTCTCCATCCCAGCCGATTCCGCTGGAAATCCCAGGTGTACAGCAGCATGCCAACCACAACCGCGCCGACGGATGCCCACGAGATGGGGAGTGTCGCCATCCCATATCCCGCCAACACAAACGCGAGGACCGAAGCCGCTGCGCTCACTCCGACGCCGACCGCATAGAACTCGAACGTGGCCGCTGCGATCGCCGCGACGAGGAAGAAGAAGGTCGCCTCCGGTTCGGAAGCGAGGCGAAGAAAACGATCCCAGAGACCAGGCTTCAAGAACTGAACCGGGCGGGACGGCGACATCACCTCCGTCCCGTCCTCCATCACAACCATCTCGGCAGTCTCTATCTCGAACGTAGTCTCCCCACGGGTGATCACCTCGCCGTCGAGGCCGACGATGAGCTGCCCAATCGACGGAACAATCTGCTCGACGAAGCCGGGGATCGGTTCCTCGACCACCAGCGAGTTCGACGTGAGAATCATGGTGGCGACAACCGCATCGACCGTCCGCTCCTGTTCGGTTGAGCCCTGGAACCGGTCGATCCGTGGCGCGATGTCGTGAGTTTCGCTCATCACCGTGGGGTTGAGATACCCGACCCGGGTCCCGGGTGCGGCCGCCCCCAGATCGGCCCTGTTGAGCAGGCTCGCCGCGCCACCGTATGCCACGGCCGGGCGCGCTCCGACCCAGACAACAACGGGGGCTGGAGCTGCTTCGATGGCTGAAACCAGCGGTGCCGGATCGCCCGACGCGATGCCAGGAGCATCGACCTGAAGCACGAACAGGTGAGCCGGCGTGTCGGCCAGCGTGTCCACAGCAAACTCCATCAACCTCTGATCGAACGGCTTCCTGAGGTCAATGACAACAACGGGTAGATCGTCATCTTGCGCCGCGATGGCTCCACCGACCGAGAGAACGGCAGCGAGGATCAGCAGGAGAAGGCTGGTTCGGCGAAACACGCCAGCGATGTTATGAGCCCCCGCACGGTTGCGTGGGAGAATCAATGGGCCAGAACTCAAGACACGAGACACGAGACACAGACTACGGACTACGGACTACGGACTACGGACTACGGACTACGGACTACGGACTACGGACTACGCTCCCCCAGATGTCACGTGTACTGGTGGTTGCCGACGATCCTTGGGTGGTGAGCGAGGTTCACGCGGCCCTGAGCATCGGCACCAACGAATTGATCGACCACGGCGATCCGTCCACCGCGGCGGTCGCCACCGGTGATGAGTCGGTTGATGTCGCGGTGGTTGATTTGCAGGTCGGCTCCATGGGCGGCATGGCGGTCACCCGCTCCATCCGCGACCTCAAAAGCCCGGTGCCGGTCGTCCTGCTGCTCGATCGCGAGGCCGATACCTTCCTTGCCGGACGTTCCGGTGCCACTGCTTGGGTGGTCAAGCCGTTCACGTCGTCTGCCCTCCGCACAGCCGTCTCGGAAGCCTCTGGAGACGCGTGACGGAGCCTGCTGAGCCTCCGAGTACCAACGCTGTCGGAGCTCAACGATGAGCTCCGAGCAGATCATCTATCTCCTGATCCTGGCAGCCTGCACGGTCGGCTCGGGATTCTTCTCCGGCTCAGAGACCGCCCTCATCGGCATCTCCAAGGAGCGGGTGCACCAGCTCGCATCCGAGAGCAAGGCCGGCCGCCGTGTTGAGCAACTCATCTCCGACCCCGAGCGGATGCTGTCGACGCTGCTCGTCGCGAACAACATCGTCAACGTCCTCGCAGCTGCGGTTGCCACGACGCTGTTCATCGGCCTCGTCGGCGAGCAATGGGGACCTTGGCTCGCGACCGCAGCCGTGACCGCAGTGATCCTGGTGTTCGGCGAGATCACCCCAAAAACGCTGGCGACGCGGTACCCCGAACGTTTCGCCCTCGCAGTGGCTCCGGCGATATGGCAGCTGTCGCGAGTGCTCGCACCGTTGGCGTCGTTCTTTGGAGCCATCACACGCGGCATTCTCCGACTCCTGCGTGTCCCCGTTCGAGGTGAATCGGGTGCCGTCACCGATGCCGACATCCGGGCCCTCGCCGAACTGGGCCACCGGGACGGCCAGATCGAGGAAGTCGAACGGAAGATCATCGATGCCCTCTTCGACCTCGCCGACCGGCCGATTCGGGAGGTCATGACACCACGCGTCGACATCGTCGCTCTGACGGCCCCTGTCACGATGGACGACGTACGCCAAGCCGTGGCAGCGACCGGCCACTCCCGATTCCCCGTCACCAGCGGCGACCTCGATGACCTCCTCGGCATGTTGTTCGTCAAGGATCTGCTGCAACGGAGCGCCGACGCAACATCAGAAGACATAGCCATACTCCTTCGATTCCCGCAGTTCATGCCGGAGACGGCGACGATTCTCGACGCACTCACGGAGATGCGGCAGCGCAAGTTCGCGATCGCGTGCGTCGTTGACGAGCACGGCGGCGTCGAAGGAATCATCACAGCGAAGGACCTCCTCGCAGAGCTCGTCGGTGAACTCCAGGACGAATACGATCCCGGCGTCCCTTCGGTCGTGCGCATCGGTCCGAAGCAGTGGGTCGCCGACGGCCGCCTCCCCATCGAGGATCTCTCGACCGAAGTTGGCCGCTCACTCCCGGTTGGGCCGTACAGCACTGTGGCGGGTTTCTTCATGGCGGCAGCGGGGCATGTGCCGGACGAGGGTGCCTCGATCGACGTCGACGGAGTGCGGCTCACTGTGCTCGACATGGAACGGAACCGAGTCGACCGAATCGACGTGTCGATCATCTGACCGAACGCCAGGACCGGAACGGGGGTACAATCCCGTCATTCGGGACGTAGCGCAGCTTGGTAGCGCGCATCGTTCGGGACGATGAGGTCGCCGGTTCAAATCCGGCCGTCCCGACTCATCGAAGCCCCGCCCCAGTGGCGGGGTTTCGCATTTCTGCGAACCCAGGGTTCACAACCCCGTATGCGGCGCCACCAGCCCGCGGAATGGATGGCGCTGCGAACCCAGGGTTCTCCACCTCGTATGCGGCGCCGTCAGCCCGCGGAATGGCTGGGTCCGGGGCCTACGCCCTACCGGTCGAGCAGCAGCTCCGCGAGTTGGACCGCGTTGAGTGCGGCACCCTTGCGAAGGTTGTCGGCGACGACCCAGAGGCTGATCCCGCCACGGTCGCCGACGGTCTCGCGCACCCGGCCGACGAGCACATCGTCGATACCCGCGGAGTCCAGCGGTGTCGGAACGCGATCGTCTGACCACAACTGCGCGCCGGGCGCTTCAGAAAGAACCTCGATCGCCTCATCAAGCGGCAACGGCCGATCGAAGAAGATCGTCGCAGCGATGCCGTGGCCGACCATCGTCGGCACACGCACGCATGTCGGCTCGACCTTGATGGAAGGAGCGTCGAGGATCTTCCTCGTTTCGTGGACGAGTTTCCACTCCTCGTCGGTGTAGCCCTCTTCGGTGATGGCACCGGCCATCGGAAGAACGTTGTAGGCGATGGGTCGCTGATAGAGATCTCCACCCGGGTCTTCCCAGCCGCCGTGTTGAAGCGCATCCCGGTTGCCGGAGAACCACTCGATCTCTCGTTCAAGAGTGGCCATCCCGTGCTGTCCCGATCCGCCCGTGGCCTGGTACGACGATGCGACCATTCGGTCGATGCCCGCTGCCTCGTGGAGCGGGCCGGCGGCCATCATCAATGCCATCGTCGTGCAGTTCGGATTCGCGACGATCCCCTTGTGGATCTCGATCGCCTCGTCGTTCACATCGGCGACGACGAGCGGCACGTCGGGATCCATACGAAAAGCCGAGGAGTTGTCGACGACGGTTGCGCCGGCCTGCACGAAACGGGGGGCGTACTCCTTGGACCGACCACCACCGGCCGAGAAGAGCGCTACGTCAATGCCAGTGGGGTCGGCCACAGCCAGGTCCTCGATCGTCACCGATCCCCACGGGGTCTCCACCACGGTTCCTGCCGACCGTTCGGACGCGAGGAGACGGATGCTACCGACCGGATAATCGCGTTCTTCGAGAATGGCCTGCATCGTGCGACCGACCGCTCCGGTGGCACCAACAACAGCGACCGTGGGTGACGCAAAGCGCTTCATGGTGTCTCCTCGATAAGGCCCCGATGCAACGCCTCCACAGCGGCCTCCGTGTCGTCACCGCGTACGACGCAGCTGATGCGAATCGTCGACGTGGAAATCATCTCGATGTTGACGCCGGCGTCGGAGAGGATGCGGAACATCCTGGCGGCCACTCCGGACTCTGACTTCATCCCTGCTCCGACAACCGTGATCTTCGATATGTCCGGATCGAGGTCCACACCATCGGCGCCGATGTCGGCTGCCACCTGCTCTGCAACCTCAACAGCGGTTGTCGCAGAACTCGCCGGCACCGTGAAGGAGATGTCCGTGACACCCTGGCTCGAGATGTTCTGAACGATCATGTCGACGTTGACGCCGGCCGCACCCATCGGTTCGAACACAGCCGCGGCCACTCCCGGCTGATCGGGAACGCCTTTCACCGTCAGCTTGGCCTCGGAATCATCGTGGGCGATCCCGCGGATGATCGGTTCTTCCATCGTCTCCTCCTTGACCCACGTGCCTTCTCGGTCGTGAAACGACGACCGCACGTGGATGGGAATGTTGTAGCGGATTCCGAACTCGACACTGCGAGCCATGAGGACACCGGCTCCCGCACTGGCGAGTTCGAGCATTTCGGCGAACGTCACCTCGTCGAGCTTCGTAGCGGAGGGCACGGACCTCGGATCTGCAGTAAAGACGCCGTCGACGTCGGTGTAGATCTCACATACGTCAGCGCCCAGGGATGCTGCAAGCGCGACAGCGGTTGCATCCGAGCCACCCCGACCCAGGGTCGTGACGTCCTTCGAATCGGGGCTAACCCCCTGAAACCCAGCCACGATCGCAACCTTGCCTTCGTCGAGACACTCTTGAACCCGGAAGGCGCGGATGTCCAGAATCTCTGCTTTCCCGTGTTCCGAGGTCGTCAGGATGCCGGCTTGAGATCCGGTGAAGCTGACGGCCGGCACGTCCCGAGCCTCGATCGCCATGGCCACGAGCGCCATCGAGATCCGCTCACCCGCCGTGAGGAGCATGTCCATCTCGCGAGGGTGTGGCGTCTTCGAGATCTGCGTCGCGAGGCCGATGAGATCGTCGGTCGACTTCCCCATCGCCGAAACCACGACCACGACGCTGTTTCCGGCCTGGTATGTCTCGACGACTCGCCGGGCAACGTTCTTGATTCGATCTGCGTCGGCGAGCGAGGTGCCGCCGAACTTCTGTACAACGAGTGCCATGTGGACGATGAGTGTAGGAGCGGACGGACGTTCAACTGTGTCTCCCAACGGGGATGATCTCAACCATTCCGCGGGCTGGCAGCGCCGCATACGAGGTGGAGAACCCTGGGTTCGCAGCGCCATCCATTCCGCGGGCTGACGGCCGCGTATACGGGGTGGAGAACCCTGGGTTCGCGATCTGGGCTCCTATCCGTGGCCTCGACGTAGCATCCCGCCTCATGCGACGCACAACCACCTTGAGCCTCCTCATCGGCGCCGCGCTCGCCCTTGCCGCGTGCGGGGGGTCTGACGCGACCACAACCACCACAACCACCGCCGCCGAGCAGTCAACAACCACAACCCAACCACCAGCAACCACGGCACCGACGACGACCACAACTGCGCCAGAGGTCGGCCTCGAGATCGTTCCTCGGAACTACGACGAGTTCCGGGCGCAGCCGACGGCATGCGGGGCTCAAGCTGCCGAACCGGCCATTCCCATGCAGTTCGACGCTCCGGCCGATCTCGACCTGAGCCCCGACGCAACCATTGGCGTGACACTGTCGACGTCCTGCGGCGATATCGGCATCAAGTTGGACCCCTCGCTGGCGCCGGAGACCGTCAACTCGTTCCTCTTCCTCGCGTCCGAGGGCTACTTCGACGGGACCGTGTTTCACCGGGTGATCCCCGGGTTCGTCGCTCAGGGTGGAGACCCGACCGCGACCGGGACCAGCGGGCCCGGCTACGCAGTCCCGGATGAGTTCCCTCCACCTACGGTGCCATACGATCGCGGCGTCCTTGCCATGGCCAATGCGGGTCCGGGGACGACCGGAAGCCAATTCTTCATCATGCTGGCCGACGGCGGTCTGCCGCCGCAGTACTCCATCTTCGGCTGGGTCACGGAGGGTCTCGAGATTCTCGACCTTCTCCAAGAAGTCCCCCTCGGACAGTCACCAACCAGTCCCGATCCGACGCCGAGCACGCCCCTCGAAACGATCTACATCAACTCGGTCACGACCCAGAACTGACGCGGGGAGGGGGAGCGCACCGCGCTCCCCCTCCCGTTTCGATGGATTCGTCGGCCGAGTCAGCTGTATTCCGACCCTCCGGACGAAGAGCGTGGTGCGAGATACTTCGCCCACCACTTCTTCGCCGTGTCGATCCCTCCAACGCCGAAGGCGATCGCAAACGCGACGCCCATGGCGGCCGTGAGGATCAACGTGATGTTGGAGGCGAAGGAGATCTCGAGCATGTCGAGCGCAAACAAGACGCCGAACAGGATGATGAGGATCTGAACGATCCACGTCAACCACGGAACATCCTTCGAATTGGCGAACGGCCGCACAAGGCCGGCCGTCCAGTTCGCCACCGCAGCAGCGACTACCACCACGATCGCGGCGAGCAGGATCATGGGCACCCACGCGAGGAACCGCTCCAGGAGGTCCACCAGTGACTGGATCTCCAGCACCCGGACCACCATCAGCCACAGCACCACCACCAGGTATGCGTAGACAATGGTTGCGGTGATTCCTGCGGCCGTCTGATCTGACGAGGCGAGGGCACTTGTGATCCCTGCACGCTCGAAAATCGACTGCATAAAGCCCAGATTGAGGAACTTCTCAACCAGCGTTCGGATCCACTTGAGGATCCACCGTCCAATGATGAGGATCAGCAGCGCAACAATGATGCGCGGCAACCACTCCGCAATTACCTGCCCAAGGCTTTCGAACTCAGCGACAAGTTGGTCCCAGAAGGACATGTTCATTAACTCCCATTTTCGCGGTCTCGTACGAGGTCGAGCCTACTTCCAGAGTCGCCAATCTCCGGGACCATCCCCAACACAGACCCGAGTTTTACTCAACCGTCGCGTCCGGTAGCCTTGCGTCCATGGCAACCGACAAGCGAGAGCGACAGCGGGCAAATCGCGCTGAAAAACAAGCAGCCGAAGCAAAGGTTCAGCGTCGCAAGCACTACTTCGCCCTGGCGAAGAAGTACGGCGGCTATGCCCT
>Ga0316197_10002624_pt1 | contig 12825 bp, 9 predicted proteins | sample OudBiesiAoxic_MG_FD_204939 | JGI IMG/M metagenome (GOLD analysis project Ga0316197, IMG submission 204939) | Coastal sediment microbial communities from Oude Bieten Haven, Netherlands - site A oxic | ecosystem: Environmental > Aquatic > Marine > Coastal > Sediment | place: Netherlands...
CGACGTGGCCCGCCCGGTGTCGGCGTTCGACACCGTGGCGTACACGGCGGTCTGGATCGACACGAAGACCATCCCGACGGCTGCGCCGCGGAGCGCCGACCCGGTGCCGATCATCCACAGAGGTGTGTCGAGATCGGCGAGCGCGAATCCGCCGGTGAACACCGCCGTCGCGGCCGACCCGAACACCATCAACCGCCGCGGACCGACCACTCGATACACGCGTTTGCCCAACAGGTTCGAGACGACGAAGATCGCGACCGCCTGCGGCGCCTGGACGAGTCCGGATTGCGTGGCGCTGAACCCGCGGAGCGTCTGCATGTAGAGCGGGAGGACGAAGATCCACCCGAAGAACCCGGCGTAGACCATCGAGGCAGAGATGTTGATGATCCGGAAGAGCCGGTTCGCGAACAGCCGGAGCTGGAGCATCGGCTTCTCGAGACCGAGTTCGGTTACCACGAGCCCGACGATCGCGGCCAGCCCGACCACGCCGGTAGCGATCGTCTGGGGCGTCAGCCATCCGTTTTCAGGTCCGGTCGACAGCGTGTAGATCAGCAACGACACACCTGTCGCCGAAAGCACCAGGCCGCGCACGTCGAGTCGCCCCGCTGCCTCGTGACGCTCCTCGAGGAGCCACAGCGCAGCGAGCGCCAGAGCGACTGCACCGATCGGCAGGTTGACGAAGAAGATCCATCGCCATGACGTGTTGTCGACCAGTACGCCACCGAGCACCGGCCCGATTGCCGGAGCGACCACCGCCACGCTGAGCACTCCGACGGTTGCGGTCGACCGCTCGGCGAGCGGGAAGGCACGGAACAGCATGGCGCTGCCGATCGGCGTGATCAGCCCCGCGCCGAAGCCCTGCAGGACGCGGAACATGACGAGCAGCGTGAGACTCGGCGCAGCACCACAGAGGCCGGAGGCGATCACGAACACCGCGAGCGCGACGATGAACATCCGTTTCGTGCCGTACCGGTCGCCGAGCCAACCTGCGGCGGGGATCACCGCGGCCAGCGCGAGCAGGTAGGCAACCGACACCCACTCGATGTCTGTCGACGACACCTCGAACTCGCGGGCGAGGGTTGGCAGTGCGACGTTCACGATCGTGCCGTCGATGATCGTCATGAACAGCCCGACGATGTAGACCACCATCACGCGGTACTTGTACTGCACGTCGCCGAACCTACGCGAAAGGTCGGCATCCTGTCCGGGTGACCCTCGACCGTGATCGGCTGAATTATCCGCCTGATCTCCCGATCACGGCGCGCCACGACGAACTACTGCAGGTGATCCGCGACCATCAGGTCGTGATCGTGGCCGGCGAGACCGGCTCGGGCAAGAGCACCCAGATCCCGAAGCTGTGTCTCGAGGCCGGTCGCGGCGTCGCCGGCGTGGTCGGTCACACCCAACCGCGGCGCGTTGCCGCACGCACGATCGCCGAACGCATCGCCGAGGAACTCGGCTCAGAGATCGGCGAGGAGGTCGGCTACTCGGTGCGCTTCACCGACAACATCTCCGAGCGCACGCGGATCAGGGTGATGACCGACGGCATCCTGCTTGCGGAGGTCCAGCGTGACCGAATGCTGCGCCGCTACGACACGTTGATCATCGACGAGGCGCACGAACGCAGCCTGAACATCGACTTCATCCTCGGCTACCTCAAGCAACTGCTGCCGCAACGACCCGACCTCCAGGTGATCGTCACGTCGGCGACCATCGACACCGAACGGTTCGCCACCCACTTCGCCGACGCCGAAGGCGAACCGGCGCCGATCGTCACCGTGTCCGGACGGATGTTCCCCGTCGAGATCCGCTACCGGGATCCGGGCGAGGACACGAATCAGGTCGATGCGATCGTCGAGGCCTGTGACGAACTCTCCCGCGAGGGTGATGGCGACGTTCTCGTGTTCCTCTCGGGGGAGCGCGAGATCCACGACACGGCCGACGCGCTCCGCGATCGCAAGCTCAGCAACACCGAGGTGCTGCCGCTGTACGCCCGGCTCGGTTCGGCTGAGCAACACCGGATCTGGCAGTCGCACCGAGGCCGTCGAATCGTCCTCGCCACGAACGTCGCCGAGACCTCGATCACCGTGCCCGGCGTGCGCTACGTGGTCGATGCCGGCACCGCTCGCATGTCCCGCTACTCGCGGCGGCTGAAGGTGCAGCGCCTCCCGATCGAGGAGGTGTCGAAGGCGTCGGCGAACCAGCGCGCCGGTCGCTGCGGCCGCGTCGCAGCGGGGATCTGTATCCGGCTCTACTCCGAGGACAACTTCGAGGAGCGGCCCGACTTCACCGAGCCCGAGATCCTGCGGACGAACCTGGCGTCGGTGATGCTCCAGATGGCCAACATCGGTCTCGGCGACCTCGCCCGATTCCCGTTCGTCGAGGCGCCCGATTCGCGGAGCATCCGCGACGGCGAACTGCTGCTCGAGGAGCTGAACGCGATCTCTCCCGGCCGTCGAGGCGAGGGCGTCCGACTCACCAAGACGGGCCGCCAGCTCGCACGCCTGCCCACCGATCCGCGGCTCGGCCGGATGCTGCTCGAAGCGGACCGGCGCAACTGCGTCCGCGAGGTCCTCGTGATCGTGTCGGCGCTCTCGATCCAGGATGTCCGCGAACACCCGTCCGACAAGCGGGAGCAGGCCAACGAGTCGCACAATCGATTCAAGGTGAAGGGTTCGGACCTGCTCTCGATCGTCAAGTTGTGGGACTACGTCCGCGAGCAACAGCGGGAACTGTCCGGCAACCGGTTCCGACGCATGTGCCGGGACGAGTTCATCCACTATCTGCGCGTGCGGGAGTGGGTCGATCTCCACCGCCAGCTCAAGCGCGTTGCGGCCGACATGGGAATTCGAGCCGGCACCGAGGAGGGGCATCCCGACCATGTCCACCAGGCGCTGCTCGCCGGTCTGCTCTCCCACGTCGGTATGCGTGATCGACAGACCCGCATGTTCAAGGGCGCACGCCAAGCCGAGTTCGTGATCGCTCCCGGGTCGGTCCTGACCCGCAAGCCTGCGGACTGGGTGATGGCTGCCGAGCTGGTCGAGACGAATCAGATCTACGCGCGTCGGGTCGCCGAGATCGACCCCCGTTGGGCGGAGCGCGCTGGAGCCCACCTCGTCAAGCGTTCCTACGGAGAGCCGCGCTGGGACCCGAAGGGTGGGCGGGCAGTCGTGGTCGAGCAGGTGACGTTGTACGGACTCCCGCTCGTGTCGGACCGCGTGATCGGCCTCGATCGCGTCGACCCCGACGCCGCGCGGGCATGGTTCATCACGAAGACCTTCGTGGAGCGCGACGTGCCGGACCACTGGCGTGACCGGCACACGTTCAACGCGCACAACGACACGGTGCTCGAACGGCTCGAATCGATGAGCGCCCGCACCCGCGGCGTCGAGGTCATCGACGACGATTCGCTCTTCACCTTCTTCGACGAGCGCATCGGCGACGACGTGACGAGCACACAACACTTCGATCGCTGGTGGAAGGACCAGTCGGGAACACTGCTCGATCTTCCGGACCCCATCGAGTTCGGTGTCGACGGGTATCCGGATGTGTGGGTGCAGGGCGACATCGAACTGCCGCTGACGTACCGCGACGCCCCGGGCGAACCGCTCGACGGTGTGACGGTCCACCTGCCGCTCAACGGGCTCAACCAGATCACCGACGAGGGATTCGACTGGCAGGTTCCGGGCCATCGCGACGAACTCGTGGAGCAGTTGATGCGCTCGCTTCCGAAGGCGATCCGACGAGAACTGATCCCGTTCGCCGAGACGGTCGATGCCGTGCTCGACCGGCTCGGCCCACCTTCGGGGCGACTGGTCGACCGGCTCGCCAACGTGATCATCGACGTTGCAGACGTATCTGTCGTTGCCGAGGCGTTCGACCGCGACGCACTCGACGATCACCTCAGGATGCACTTCGTCGTGTCGGACGATTCCGGCGAAGTGCACGACGTTGGCACCGATCTCGCAGCGATCAAGGCGCGACTCGCCGGCTCGGCCCGCCAGTCGATCGCCGCGGCGGCGCCGATCGAGGAGCGACGTGGGATCACGACATGGGATGTCGGCGACCTCCCACGGATGGTCGAGTCGGCCGATCGGGCGCTCGACGTCCGTGCGTACCCGACCCTGCTCGACGTCGGCGACAGCGTCTCGCTACGCGTCGTGACGACGCCCGAACTCCAGCAGCGTGCGCTGCGGGGCGGTGTGCGCCGACTGCTGCTCCTCGACGGAGCGCCGACCCACCGTTCGATCGAGAAGCTCGTCACGAATGCAGGTCGTGTGGCCATCTCGAACGCCGACATCGCCGTCGACTTGCTCGTCGATGACTGCATTGCTGCGGCCGTCGACCAGCTGATGGCCGAACACGGGACCCTGCCGTTCACCGAGGCGGAGTTCACGCGGCTCCAGTCGCTGGTGCGTGCAAAGGGACCCAACCGGGCGGGCACCGCGCTGGGTGCGGCCGTCGCGGTGGTCGCCGCCGCGGCGGTTGTGAACGACCACCTCGCCCGCTTGCGCGCGCCCGCCTTCGCCGAGTCCGTCGACGATGCGAACCTGCACCTCGGACGACTCGTTCGGCCCGGCATGGTCTCGGCGCACGGCATCGAGCGACTCGGCGATGTCGAACGGTACGTCCGCGGCATCCGCTACCGATTGGAGCACCTCGGCGGCGCGGTCGAGCGAGACCGGGCCCGCATGGCCGAAATCCTTCCACTCGAAGCCCGATTCGCCGGCTTCGTCGATCGGATGCCCCCGGCGGATCTCCCGCCCGACACGGCCGCAGTGCGCTGGATGCTCGAAGAGTTGCGAGTGCAGGTCTTCGCACAGCCGATCGGCACCAGCGGCTCCGTCAGCCCGAAGAAGGTGTCGCAGCGCTTGACTCGCCTCGGCGCTCACGGATGATCAGCTCCGGCGATATCGACCGGGCGCGATCTCGGACGCTTCGCCCTGGCGGACCATCCGAGCGATGTGCATCTCGGCGCTGCGCCGCTCGACGGAGGTGACGAAGGCCATCTCGACGTGGGGTCGGTAGATGAACCGGTGCTCGACCATGTCGGCGATCGTGTGCGGCTCGGCGAGGTAGTCGAGCATCGCATCGTGGCGGCGGCCGATCACCGCGTGGAACCCGTCGAGCAGTTCGAGGAAGTCCTCGCGGCCTTCGATGATGCCCTTGTGGTGGAACGTCACGTAGAAGTCGGCTTCCTCGTCGCGCACCCTGACGAGGCTCTCCTCGAAGTCGTCGAGGTCGCTCCAGACATCGCCGTAGTACGGGCCGAAACCGGTGAGGTCGATGTCGGACAGGAAGAACGTGTTGTCGACACGGAAGCCGGAGTGCCCGCGGGTGTGACCCGGGAGGTGGACCGCTTCGACCTGGACCCCACCACCGAGATCGAAGACGTGGCCGTCGGTGAACCCGCGTGCATCCGGCCGCGGCGTGAAGTGGAACTCGTCGAGCACGGTCTGCTCGAAGTCTCGACGGGTCTCACCCTCGAAGCCGTACACGGCCATCAGGCCGTCCATCGACGTCACGCCGGGCAGGTCGGCGTCGTGGACGTGGACCCGGGCGTCGGCGAACAGTCCGTTGCCGGCAATGTGGTCCTCGTGGCTGTGGCTGTTGATGACCGCATCGACCGGCGCCGGCGCCCCGCCGCGTGACACGACATCGACCGACGGGTCGATGATCACTGTCTCGCCGGCACCGCGGACGAGCAGCGAATTCCCTGAGGGGTAGCCGCCATTGTTCGCGCCGACCAGCACGCTCACAGAGTCGCTGAGGCGTCGTTCGTCGGTTCCCCAGTCGGTGATCATCCGTGCAGAAGTCATGGGCACCGTTCTACCCGACGGGTTCGTTGTCCGCGTGGCGGACCTACCGGTCACAGCCAGGCCAGACGCACCGATCGGTCAGGAGCGTCGCGGCCGCACGGTTGTGGCCTCTGAACACCCGAGACCTGCGGCCCAGCTCGGTGACCACCTTTGCGCCGTCGTGGACGACACGGCGAACGTGGGCGTAGAGCGCGAGTGCCGCGGCTTCGCGCCGAATTCGTCGAGCTGATGGCCAAGGACGGCCAACACGCCGTCACAAGACTGTTTCGACTCGAGAGCTCGATCGGGTCGGAACACCCCAGCAGCGACGAGGTCACCGAGGTGATCGTCAGTCGGTGTCTTCGGGCTTGAGGTTGAGGGAGGCGGAGTTCATGCAGAAGCGGTCACCGGTCGGGTTGGGGCCGTCGGGGAAGACGTGGCCGAGGTGGGCGCCGCACGTGGCACACACCGCCTCGGTTCGGACCATGCCGTGCGAACGGTCCTGCTTCATCGTCACCTTGTCGGGGTCGATCGCCTCGTAGAACGACGGCCAGCCCGAGCCCGAGTCGTACTTCGTGTCGGATGAGAACAGGGCGGTGTCGCAGACGATGCAGTGGTAGACGCCGGGGTCCTTCGTGTCGTGGTACGCGCCAGTGAAGGCACGCTCGGTGCCTGCCTTCTGGGTCACGTCGTACTGCAGCTTCGTGAGCCGCTCGCGGAGCTCGGCGTCGGTGGGGATCGTGGTGTCGGCCATCGCCCCATGGTGCCTGATTCAGCGGGCTTCTGCACACCCGCGCATCCGACGCACCGGGTGTTTCTGGGTTGTTGTGCGGGGCGTTCGCGTCCCGTCTCCGAGCGATTCCTACGCTCCTTGCATGTCACGTCGCCGCCTCGCCGGAACTGCTCTGGCCGCCGTCCTCGCGGTGAGTGCGTGTGCGTCATCGAGCGACGATGACATCGGCGACACCGGCGACACCAGTGACACCGAACCGTCGTCGGCGCCCGCCGTCGACAGCGGCACTCAAGCGACCTCAGCGCGGTACACCTACCCGGCACCGCCGGAATCCCCGGCCACCGACGCGCCCAACGGTGCCGCTGCCGACGCGGTGGATCGCATCGTCGAATGGATCAACACCGGCGTGCTCGATCCCAGCGCTGTCGATGACCTCACCGCCTCGGGCGACCCTCGGCATGCCTGGTTCGTCTCCGACCTCCTGCGGTTCTTCGGCGGTGAGGACGGCGCGCGACTGATCGCCTCGTTCGAGATGTTGACCGGCGTCGACATCTCGAACGACCCCGACCTCCAGCTCAGTCCATGGCTCAGCGTCACCAACCACCTGATCGCATGGGACACGCCCGACTACGCCGGGTATCGCGTCGACAAGGGTGGGATCTTCACCCAGCTCGAAACCGGCTGGGTGCCCTTCTTCGCCGATGAGGACGCCAGCATCGACTGGCGCCATCTCAGCTGGGGTGGGGTGTTCATCGATGACCGCCCGCTCGGCGACCCGGACGGCTGCCCCGGCGGCTGCATCCCCGCCCTCGACGACCCGCGGACGACCGACGCCGCAGGTGGAGACTGGTACCCCGATGAGCGCACCGTGTTCGGCGTCGTCGTCGGCGATGACGCGCTGGCGATTCCGCTCAACATCGCGGAGATCCACGAGATGTTCAACCTCACGCTCGGCGGCCAACGTCTTGCGATCCCGTACTGCACGCTGTGTGGGTCGGCCCAGGCCTTCGTCACCGATCAGCCAGACGAAGCGCTCGTCATGCGGACCTCCGGGTTGCTCAGTCGGTCGAACAAGGTGATGTACGACCTCATCTCGCAGTCGGTGTTCGACACCTTCACCGGCGACGCCGTCGCGGGTCCGCTCCAGGACGCCGGCGTGGTGCTCGACGAGATCACCGTGGTGCGCTCGACGTGGGGCGAGTGGAAGCGCGAGCATCCCGACACGGACATCATCGCCGAGGACGGTGGGATCGGACGGAGCTACCAGCTCGACCCACTGGGCGATCGAGACGCCAACGGGCCGATCTTCCCGACCGGCGACATCGACGACCGTCTCGGCGTGCATGAGCTCGTCGTCGGCATCATCCTCGACGACGGCACACCGCTCGCGTTCCCGTCGGAGGAGGCCAGCGCGGCGTTCAACGCCGGCGACCCCGTCGAGCTCAACGGTGTCGAGCTCCGGGAATCGGGCGACGGGCTCACGGCGTTCGACGCCGCCACGGGTGAGCAACTCGCCGCCCACGAGGCGTTCTGGTTCGCGTGGAGCCAGTTCCACCCCGACACGCGCCTCTGGGAGCGCTGATGTTCAGGACAGGAGTGCGTCCAGGCCCTTGTCGGCGTGGCCCATGTCGGGCCGGTCCTCGTGCTCGAGGCGAGTCAGATAGCTCACCGACACGAAGCCCTCCTCGACCATCCCGCCGTCGGTCTCGGGATCGAGGTCGGCCTTCTCGCCCCACTGCATCGTCACCTTGTACGCCTCCTCGCGTCCCTCGATGGGCGTGAGATCCGCCGACGCCACCGTCCGCGGTGGGCGGACGCCGACCTGGGCGTGCTTCCAGCCCCTCAATTCGTCGAGTGGCAGGTCGGGGACGTTGAGGTTCACGACCACCGTTTCGGTCGGCATGTCGTCGACGAGTGACTGGACGATCGACTTCGCCACCTCGGCCGCGGTCTCCCAGCGCAGGTCCTTGATCACGTCGTCCCACGCCTGGCCCTCGACGCCCATCCCGTGCACTGACTGGCTGACGGCGACACCGGAGACGTGACCGTTGCGGCCGGTCAGGCAGGCCCCGACCGTGCCGGAGTGGTACACGGCTCGGCCGACGTTTGCCCCCGGGTTGATGCCCGAGACGATGAGGTCGAATGGGTCGCCGAACGCCCCGAGTCGCGCGAACATCACACAAAGACCGGGCGGCCCGTTGACCGTCCACGCCTCGGCGTCGCAGTCGGGAATCGTCGATCGGACGATTTCGGGTTCGAGCAGGTGCAGCGCACCGAGCGCGGCGCCGGCGCCGGAGAACTCACGGTCTGGAGCCACGACCACGACCTCATGATCTCCGTCGAGCGTGCACATCGCTCGAACGAGGACGTGGAGGCCTTCGGAGTCGATGCCGTCGTCGTTCGTGAGCATGATGCGCATCCGACCATCCTGGCACCGATGCTCACTCGGCGGTGAGGTCGAGCTGCATCAGCACCATTGTGCGCCAGGTGTCGAACGTGAACCCGATGTCGGGCATGCGGCCCACCTCGACGAAGCCGCGACGTGCATGAAAGGCGACCGATCGTTCGTTGGACGCGTCGATCGTTGCGACCATCTGTCGGAGGCCGTTCGACCGGGCCACCGACTCGAGCTCGTCCATCAACGCGTCTGCAGCGCCGCTGCCGCGTGCTCTGCCGTCGACATAGACCGAGTGTTCGCACACGAAGCGGAACCCCTCGCGTCGCGTGCTGTCGCGGAAGTCGCCGTAGCTCGCGACGCCGATCACGTCGCCGTCGTGTTCGGCCACGATCACGGGCCGACCGGCTGCGCGGCGGTCGGCCAACCACTCGAGTCGTTCGTCATCGGTGTGCAACCGTTCGGTCCATTCCGCATCGCCTGCCGGAATCGCCTGGTTGAAGATGTCGGTGATGCGCCCGACGTCGGCATCGGTTGCGGGGCGGATCTGCGCTGCCATGAAGCGATCAGTGTGCCACTCGCGCGAGGATCATTTCATGGCAGATCAGCCGGCGCTCGACGATCCGATGCCGCTCGACGAGGTGGACTTCTTCGACCCGACGATCAACAACTGTCCGTATCACGCGTATCGGACGCTGCGTGACGATGCCCCCGTCTGGTTCGATGAGCGGCTCAAGGCGTTCGTCGTGACGCGCCACGATGACGTATTGGCGGTGCTGCGCGATTCCGAGCGGTTCAACAACGCGCAACGCCGGGGCTCGCGTCCGCAGGTTCAGGCGCTGTACGAGGAGAAGGGGTGGGTGCCCGCCCGGACCCTCGCTGGTCGTGACGACCCGAACCACCGCGAGATGCGTCAGCTCTTCGACCACGCCTTCCGACCGAAGAAGCTGCGCGGACTCGAGCCGCAGATCGAGGGACTCGCGCACGAGCTGATCGACGACTTCATCGACGCAGGGGAGTGCGACTGGGTGCAACAGTTCGCGGTGCCGCTGCCGCTCGTGGTCATCGGGATGCAGATGGGGGCCGACCCGAACGACATCTGGCGGATCAAGGCGTGGACGGACGCCTGGGTCCAACGCCTCGGGTTGATGCAAACCCCCGACGAGGTGATCTGGTCGACCGAGATGGAGATCGAGGCGCAGCACTACTTCCAGCCGATCTTCGAGCGCCTGCGTGCAACACCGGACGACACGCTGCTCTCCGACCTCGTCAACACCCCGATCCCGGAGTGGGGGCGATGCCTCACCGACGAGGAGTTGCACGCAGAGATGATGGCCGACACGTTCGTCGGCGGCTCGGAGACGACCACGAACGCACTGTCGGGTGGGGTTCGGCTGCTGATCGAGCACCCCGATCAGTGGGAGCGACTGACCAGCGACCCGGAGCGGTACCTCCCGGTACTCGTGGAGGAGGTGCTGCGCCTCGAAGCGCCGGTGCAGCGGCTGATGCGTTCTGCTGCGGTCGACGTCGAGCTCCACGGCGTCACGATTCCCGCCGGGTCGATGGTGCTCGTCGGCTACTCCGCTGCGAACCGCGACGAGCGGGTGATCGACGCCCCGGCCCGTTTCGATCTCGATCGTGAGGACGCGAAGAAGCACCTTTCGTTCGGGTTCGGCACCCACCACTGCCTCGGTGCTCCGCTCGCCCGGCGCGAGCTGCTGCTCGGTTTCACCGCACTCGTCGATCGGATCGAGGAGATGTGGTTCCTCGACGACACCGACCTCACGATTGCGCCGAACTACTTCCTTCGGGCGTTGAAGGAGTTGCGGATCGGGTTCCGACCACGCGCTGGCTGACCAACGTGAACGCGGCGATGCCGACGATCACGAGGACCATGCCGACGACCTGCAGCCCACGCACTTCCTCGCCGAGGATCAGGAACGCGAAGAACACGGCGAGTGCCGGCTGCGATGTCTGCATCACCGTGATCGTGGCGATCGGCAGGTGCTGCTGGGCGAACGCGATACAGCCGTGGGCGATCATGCCCGTGAGGATCGCAAGGATGCCCGCCACGAGCCAGCCCCGTGCGGTCATCGACAGGATCTCGTCGCCGGCCAACACGATCGCCATCGGCACCGTCGTGATCAGGCCGAGTGGCATCATGCAGGCCATGAACGTCACCGTGTCGACACCCTGCGCTCGTGCCCGCTTCGTGAAGAGCAGATAGCCGGTCCACGAGCACAGCACCAGCAGCATGATCAGGTCGCCACCGAGCGTCGCCGTGCCGGTGGACGGGCCGAAGAACAGCACCATGGCCACGCCGACGATCGAGATCACGCCGTACCGCAGTGCCGACCAGTTCGGTCGCTCGCTGAAGAAGAATGCGCCTGCCGGGACGACGAGGAGCGGCGTCATGGTGGCGATGAACTCGACGTGGGCGATGCTCGTCTTCGTCACGGCGGTGAACAGCAGCGAGATGTTCATGCCGAAGAAGAGCCCGGCCGGGGCAACGAGCTTCCACGTGCGTCGGTCGGGAAGCGGTCGGTGTTGGCCCATCAGCACGATCCACCACGTCGCGACCGACATCCACATCCGCCAGAAGGCCAGCACGACACCGGTGATGCCCGCCCACTTCACGATCGGGGTCGAGAGCGAGAAGGCCACGATCGCCGCGGCCATTGCGATCAGCCCGGCGCGGGAGCGGCCGTCGGCCACGACTCAGAGCCCCGGAAGGTCGAGCCACGCGTCGGCGGCCGCAGCGTCTCCGACCACGTCGATCGACGACCGGTCGGCACGACCCATCAACACGAGCAACAGGTCGGCCGCGAGCCCGCGCAAGGCGGCGTCGCCCTTGCGGTGCTCGGTCGCCATCCGGTACTCGCCGTTCTCGTTCCACACGATCCACTCGCCGGCCCCGTCCGGGAGGTCGTCGTCGGTGCAGTGCACGTGCAGGCTCGGGGACGGAAGGGCGACCGCTTCACGCACGAAGACGCGGGGGAGGGCAAGGTCGAAGAACTCAGCGATGCCCTCGGCCGCCCGAGCCGGTTCGAGTGAGGATTCGCCGTGCGCCGCAAGCTCGGCATCCCACCGATGGATCATCGTCTCCTGAGATTGTCGGCGCGCCCAGACCCACACCTTCTGTTCGAGACCGAACGGATGCCAGGTCGGCTCGTCTGGATCCCGCGCGGTGAGCGTTGCGATCAGTGTGCCGGCGCCGTCGACGAGCCAGGCGCCCAGGTCATGTCCTGCGGCGTCGGGAGCCGGCCACGAATACTCCACCGTTGCGGGAGCGACGCCACCGTCGATTGCCCGGGTTGCCCAGCGATGGACGGCCCCGGTGTGGGAGACCAGCTCGCGGAGATCCCAGCCCGGACACGCAGCGACGGGAGCCGTCAGGTCTCCCTCCGCCGCAGCCTGCGCCATCCGTTCGGAGTCGGAGCGGATCGACTGCAGGTAGGGATCGAGGTTCACACCGACCGACGGTAGCCTTCCGCCCATGAGTCCTCTCGAAGCACTTGCCGGAGAGCCCGACAGCGCGCCCGACAGCGAACCGGTCATCACGATCACGTCGGAGGCGATCGAGAGCCTGCTCGAGATGCGTAACGACGAACCCGACGGCGACCAGCTCGGCCTGCGGTTGGCGATCGCGTCCGACGCCGGCGAGGACTTCCGCTACGACCTGTCGTTCGAAGAATTCCTGAAGGCGGCGTTCACCGACGAAGTCCGCACTCATGATGGTCTGAAGGTGATCATCCCCGGTGGCGACGTCGCGCTACTCACCGGCGCCACGCTCGACTACTCGTCGACGCAGGGGCTCGTGATCCGCAACCCGAACAAGCCCGAGGCCCCAAACGTCGAAGGGCTCACGAGCGACGACGCGTTGTCGGCTGAAGTCGAGG
>Ga0316197_10002625_pt1 | contig 12825 bp, 12 predicted proteins | sample OudBiesiAoxic_MG_FD_204939 | JGI IMG/M metagenome (GOLD analysis project Ga0316197, IMG submission 204939) | Coastal sediment microbial communities from Oude Bieten Haven, Netherlands - site A oxic | ecosystem: Environmental > Aquatic > Marine > Coastal > Sediment | place: Netherlands...
CAAGCGACGTAATCATTCAGTTTGAAGAAAACGAATTAAAACAGCTGTTCGTGCAAATCATGAGCCACCTCGCCTATACAGGCACATAGATAGCACGCTTTCAAGCAATACCACCATTCAGGACAGGAGAACACATCATGTTTAAACGAGCACTCACACTTGGCTATGGCGTACTTAGCTATACACTGTTTTTTGCCGTATTTAATTACGCGATTATGTTCATCGGCAACATCATGGTAACCCCGTCACTGGACTCGATTGGCAACACTGATACGGGCTTTGCCCTGTTGATCGACATCGCCCTGCTTACCGCCTTTGCGCTGCAACACAGCATCATGGCAAGACCTGCTTTCAAGCGCGCCTGGACAAAAATGATTCCGGAACCGGCTGAACGCAGCACCTATGTACTGGCATCTACGCTCTTGCTGGCTTGCATCGTGTATTTCTGGCAACCGTTGGGCGGTGTGCTCTGGCAGGTAACGAACCCGGTGGCGGTCAGTATCCTGTTCGGCCTGTTTGCCATCGGCTGGGGAATACTGTTTCTGGCTTCATTCCAGATCAATCACTTCGACTTGTTCGGCCTGCGCCAGGTGTGGCTGTATTTTCGCGGCAAGCCCTACACACAACTCGCGTTCAAAACCCCCTGGCTGTATCGCCACATGCGTCATCCCTTGTATGTCGGCCTCATGATCGGCTTGTGGGCAGCACCAACCATGACCGTTGCGCACCTGGTATTTGCCCTGCTGTGCACAGCTTATATCTTCGTCGGTACAAGACTGGAGGAAAAAGACCTCGAAAATGCCCTGCCCGAGTACAAGCAGTATAAACAGGAAGTCCCCATGTTCATGCCAAACATCGGCAAGAAAGGGCCGCAGGATACTGTAGGAGCGGTCTCCTGACCCCTTTTAATTTTTCAGTAACGACTTTAATGCAAACAACACTTTTTATATTTCTTGCCACTGCCGCAGGGACAGGGATCATTGCGACCCACCCGCGGCTCGCTGCGACGTACGGGCCTGGCAACAGATTCATGTTCGGCTCGCCCCGCCAGCCAGTAGGCGTGGATCTTCCTCACATTGGGTGCGATGGCCTGCTGGATCTTCTCTAACTCCTCGAGTTCGAATTCGTGTCCTCGCCAGTTGGTCTCGGCGGTAAAAGCCAATATCGGAGTAAGCAGAACTGTCATCTCCTCCCCGCCCTTATCCCAGTACTCCTGCGTCAGCTTCATGCCGCGCCGGTAGCCTTCACACCATTCATCAACAATAGTGTAGCTATTGCCTTCAACTTCGCGCGCCAGATATAGTGGTTCAAACTCTTCAGGAGTTTCCATTAAAATGCTGGCAATAGCATTCATGTGGCGCATCATCAACGACAAGATTTCCTCGAATTCTTTTTCATCCTCCCACGCCGGCTCAAATTCGCCCCACACCACTGGTAGCCACTGCGACGGCGCTGTGGTCACTGGCCCGCTGACGATGGCTGTGAACAGCCCGTCCAGCTCGGAAATATCCAGCACGCCCTCGTCCTTATCCAGCGTTTCCGCGTCTTCATCGATACGCTCGAGAAGAAATCGATCGAGGCGTTCGTATTCTTCATCCGATAATGAAGTGAATAACTCTTTCATATGCCATCAGTACCTGTTCTATTTACCATTGGCCGCCAGGACTTCTTCAACGCCCCGGAATTCCAGCGTCGCTTCAAGTTGTCCAACAATCTCCTGCACCAGCGCCTCGAGCAGCGCCCCCTTTCCGTTATTGCCCCCTCTGAATTTGCTCTAACCGCAGCAAATAAAACCAAAAGTCAGTGGAATAATCAGGAAAGGACTTCCAGCCCCTTATCATTAACGATATTCAGCAACTTCAATGAAGGACCATTCGGTTTCTTCTGGCCCTGCTCCCATTTTTGCACAGTGGAAGCACTGGTATTCAAGTAAGCTGCAAACACCGACTGGCTTGCCTTATAACGGCGGCGAGGACGGTCAGGAGGGGTTTCATGGGGTTAGTCTTTTTACCTGGTTATTTTAGTTCCTTAACCTTTTCCAGCATTTCCTGTGCATGGCCATCCGCGATAACACTGTAAATCGCATCGACCAGTTCACCTTCTTTGTTAATCACAAAGGTTGAACGGACGATACCCATTTTCTTTACACCCTTTTTTTCTTTTTCTTGCCATACCCCGTAGGTATCACAGAGTTCACCTGCAGTATCGGCCAACAACTCCACTTCGAGTCCAAATTTATCGATGAAGGCCTGGTGACTTTCACACGAGTCTTTACTCACGCCAAGCACCACGGTATCCGCTTTGGCAAACTCACTGGCCAGTTCGGTAAATTGATTCGCTTCAATGGTGCAGCCTGGTGTGTCATCTTTCGGATAAAAATACAAAACAACGTTTCTGTTGCCTTTGTAATCAGACAAACTGATCATTTCATTATGCTGATTGGGTGCACTGAATGCTGGTGCGGTCTGGTTTTTCTCTAGCATGGCCATTCCCTTTACATACCCTTTTTAATTTAGCAGTGGTGGATTCACTTGCAAATTATGACACAACGGGGACAGACCTTGCGCCAGCAAGCGCTGTCCCCTTTTATCCTGCCAGCCCTGTTCTAACAATCCTTTTACGTTCCACAAAACGTATACTCAACCACTTCTTCAGGTTGAGGTGCCTGCATGTACCTTTCTTTCCCTTCCTGTTGACCATAAGGATTTTGCAGCACTGTATGTAATTCGTGAAACACAGCAAAATCACCCTGATCTTCTGCAGCTCTGATAGCGGCTTCAATCTGGTGATTTCGGGGTATATAGACCGGATTGATTGCCTGCATAGTTTCCTGTCGCGCGTCATTGGTTTGCGTCTCCAGTCTTAACCGCTGACGCCACTTCGCCAGCCAGGCATCAATCTGAGCGGGATGATCAAACAGCTTTCGCAGGTCGTTATCCTGTTCTGACGGCTGATCTGCCATCCGTGATAAGCGATAAAACGTCAAGGTAAAATCAGCACGATTATCTGCCATAACGTCCAGCAACTCATCAATCAGGGCTTTATCTTCATCGCCTTTAGCGTCACTGCACGCCGTTAAACCACATTTTGCCCGCATGCCTGCGAGCCAGGCCGATTCATAGCGTTCTGCATAAGACTCCAGGACTTCATGCGCCACTTTCACAGCCGCTTGCGGGTTTTCATCAAGCAAGGGTAATACAGCCTCTGCCAGACGCGATAGATTCCACAAACCCATTGAAGGCTGATTACTATAAGCATAACGCCCATGACGATCGATGGAACTGAAAACCTGGTTATGATGATACGCATCCATAAACGCACAGGGCCCATAGTCGATGGTCTCACCGGCGATTGACATATTATCCGTATTCATCACACCGTGTATAAAACCTATCTGCATCCACTGTGCAATCAGCGCAGCCTGCCGCTCAACCACCGCTTTCAGCAATGCAACATAAGGCTTTTTATTGTCGCCAAGCTGGGGGTAATTTTTTTCAATCACATAATCTGCGAGTTGTTTTACCGCAGCGTAATCATCACGCGCAGCGAAAAACTGAAAAGTACCCACGCGAACAAAGCTCGAAGCAACGCGTGTAATCACCCCGCCCGGCAGTAAACGCTCACGCGCGACGGGCTCGCCGGTCGTCACTGCAGCCAAAGCACGCGTTGTCGGTACGTTGAGTTTCTGCATGGCTTCGCTCACCAGGTATTCACGCAACACCGGGCCGAGGGCAGAACGGCCGTCACCATCACGCGAGAAACGGGTACGTCCGGAACCTTTCAGGTGGATATCGTAACAGGCGCCATCCGGTGTATTAATTTCTCCGAGTAGTAGCGCACGGCCATCGCCCAGTTGCGGAACAAAATGGCCAAATTGATGCCCTGCATACGCCATCGCCAGGGGCTCTGCACCTTCAGGAAGCATGTTACCCGAGAAAACAGCCGCACCCAACGCGGCGACGCGATCGGGTGATATGCCCAGTTCCCTGGCCAACGCGTCATTAAATGTTATTAATTCAGGTTTATTGACCGGCGTTGGATTGGTCCTGGCAAAAAAGCCATCACCCAGTGTGACATAGCGATTATTAAAGGGAATCTGCATCAAGGTTTTTCAACGACAGCACTAAACGCTGCGCAGTTTATCGCAGTCAGTCTTTTACATTCTCTGAGAGATACTGTGGTATAAACCAGCGTCAGATAGAAATTGGGGCCAGCTCCTGCACCTGTAGCAGCCCCCAGAGTACCCAGGGGGCATAAAGGCATAAACACCGCCCACCGGCGCGATCGTCAGAGGCGCCGCCCCCCCATTTCCGTTACCATCCCCCACCATGCACACCACCCCCACCAAAATCCAAAACGGCATGCGCCGCCAACTACAAACCTGGCGCAACACCGTCGCCAACCGTACTGGGAATTAAAAGGGGGTCGGTGACAAATCGCAATCATTATCATTTGTCACTGATCCCTTTTACACTCAGTGCTCATGGCCTGCCCTGCTGCTCGTTATCGTGGAGTTTAATCTACCAGACCAGCGGCAAACGCGGGTTGCGTCTATTAGAAAATGGGATTCAGGTTTTATTCAAGATTGCTCTATAATCACACTCCCGACTGTTCCGCCGGAACGGGTGCGAAACCCGCAGCAGTGGCTTCAACCGCAAATAAGCATTTATTCAGAGCTCGCTTCGCGACCATATACCAGGAAACAATCATGATCCGTATCGGCACACCTCTCTCACCCACCGCCACCCGCGTCCTGCTGTGCGGCGGCGGCGAACTCGGCAAGGAAGTCGTTATCGAGCTGCAACGCCTCGGCGTCGAAGTCATCGTCGCCGATCGCTACGACAACGCACCAGCGATGCAGGTTGCACACCGCAGCCACACCATCTCCATGCTCGAAGGCGATGCCCTGCGGGCTGTCATCGAGCAGGAAAAGCCGGACTACATCGTCCCGGAGATCGAGGCCATCGCCACCGACACCCTGATGGAGCTGGAGTCCGAGGGCTACACCGTAATCCCGAACGCGCGCGCCGCACGCCTCACCATGAACCGCGAGGGCATCCGCCGTCTCGCCGCCGAGGAGCTCGGGCTGCCGACATCGCCCTACCGCTTTGGCGAGACTCGCGAGGAATTCGACCAGGCGCTGGAGGCCATCGGTCTGCCGTGCATTGTAAAGCCGATCATGAGTTCCTCCGGCAAGGGTCAGAGCACGATCCGGCAGCCGGCGGACATCGACGGCGCCTGGGCATACGCACAGGAAGGTGGTCGCACCGGCGCCGGCAAGGTCATCATCGAGGGATTCGTTGACTTCGACTACGAGATCACCCAGCTGACGGTACGGCACCGCGACGGTACCAGCTTTCTCGAACCCGTCGGCCACGTACAGGTCGACGGCGACTATCGACAGTCCTGGCAGCCGCAGGCTATGAGCGAGACCGCGCTCGCCGCAGCTCGTGATATCGCCGGAAGGATCACCGAGGCGCTGGGCGGCCGTGGCATTTTCGGTGTTGAGCTGTTCATCAAGGGCGACGAAGTCATTTTCAGCGAGGTGTCGCCACGCCCGCACGACACCGGCATGGTCACCATGATCTCCCAGGACCTGTCGCAGTTCGCCCTGCACGCCCGCGCCATCCTCGGCCTGCCGGTCCCCAATATCCGCCAGCACGGCCCGTCGGCCTCCAGTGTCATCCTCGTGGAGGGAGACTCGCTCCAGGTCGAATTCGACAACCTCGAGGTCGTGCTGGCCGGGCCCGACACCCAGCTGCGCCTTTTCGGCAAGCCCGAGGTGCATGGCCAACGGCGCATGGGCGTGGTACTGGCGCGCGGCGCTACGATTGACGAGGCGCTGGAAAATGCCGAAAGGGGTTCGGCCGCGATGACTATTGACCTGTAGACAGCCACCCTGCCTGATAACGCGCAAACCGGGACAGACCACGGTTTAGAATAACCGTGGTCTGTCCCCTATTACTGCAGCGCCCTGGCGGCTCGCTCGGTAAGACACTCGTATTCACCCATCCCAAGTTCACGGCAAATCCCTGGCCGCTTCTCGTAAATCGAACAAAGCATGGTGTTTCGGTCAAGGGCCGAACACCAGCCATCATCGAGCCGCGCCATGCGCCTCCCGCCCCATTTATCTACCTCGATATAACGATCGGGCACTCCGGTATCGGTGATGAGTAACACTTCCAAACGGCAACAGCAGGCCTCACAGCCTAGACAGGAAACCTCGGTATCAGGCAGGGTGGTTGCAGCTTCGATTGTCATACCTTACATTTGAATTGCATGCTATGCCGATGTCGGCGGCTTATCGGCCGTTTCGGTTGTACTGGGTGGGAACACTCTGGCAGTCCCGTTTTTTCTCGAAGGTCACACAAAGAACGCGATCGCCAAGGCGCCGACCGTTCAGCGCGTCGAGGGCAGCGCCGATGTGCTGTTCGTCCAGCTGCACAAAACCGAACCCCTCACAGCGCCCTGTCATTATGTCCGTAGCCAGGTCGACAGATCTGACATCACCAAACTCCGAGAACAACTTATTCAAACTTTCCACGGTCGTACGCGAAGACAAATTTTGCACCATCATTTTCGTCATAATTATCCTTTTGGCATCTGCAGTGAGTCTTTTTGCCCGCTGCGTCTTCAGTGATATAGAGACTTGGTATAAAAACTCTTGTCCGGTTTCCCGTAAAGCAGGCCGAGCACCCGCTGCTGTGTCTTGGTGAACAACTCGTCACCGATGTTTGTTGGCATCATGGAAAATACTCAAATTGACCCATACTGGGCAGTATATACCCCATTTTAGGTCTTTTCTCATTGGTATCCGCCTGTTTTTCTTGAATTCACGGATTTAAAGCCACGGATCACGAATCCTGAAATCATGATCCGTTTTATTCCGCACACACTCCTGCCGATAGCGTTGCTGCACACAGGCCTGGCCGGCGCTGCCGAGTGCCTTCGTCGGCATGCGCGCAGTCGCCGCGTTGCACGGCCAGGTAGCCCTGCACGGCCTCCAGTGGACCCGGGTGCGGCGTCGGCCTGCACGCCTTGCAACGGGATGTCGGCGCTGTCCAGCGGGCCTTTGTCAATCAACAATGACGAGATGCCGTATGGACAGTAGATACTCTGTCCCTGTTGACCCTACATAAACCTCAACTCCACGGCACCGCCCCCTCAAGTATCTCCCCGTCTTCCAGCGTCGCGGCCTTTAACCTCCCCACTGGTGCCTGGATCACGATATAGGTGAATTCGGAATCGCCGGTGTTCCACCAGGCGCGTCTGGCATCGGGTTGAACACTCACCACGGAGCCTTCCTGCACCGGGATAATCTCGTCATCGATGCTCATCTCACCCTGACCGCTGATGAAGATATACAGCTCTTCGTTAACCTGCAGGAGCCACCCTGCGAATACAAGCTGCGAATGCTGTGGGTGCCTGGCCGCGATCACTCGCAAGGCTGGAGTGTGAGCAACAACCTTTCCACCGTTATTCTTGTTCCGAGCCCAAGCAGCCAGCCTGAACAAAGGACTCCAGCTCGGCACCGAACGCCGCCACCTCAGCCAGCAGCCCCCTCTTTCCGTCATCGTGCTCCATTTCGCTGCGCAACTGATCGATCTCGGCATGAAATTCTTTTAACGTGAAGTGACCGGCTTCGCCCTCGATCAAGCGGGCACGGCAATGCGCCAGCCAGCGGGCCTGCTCCCCGGCGTCGAGCGTTTCCGGGTAACTGCGCGCCCGATAACGGAACAGCATCTCCGGCAGCCGCTTATCGGCGAAGTTCCAGCTTTGCGCACCCAGCGCCTGCGGATCGATGTCGTGGATGGCATTCATGAGCGCCTTGTCGCTGCCCTCAAAGAAGCCACCGGCGTAGATCATCAGGTCGGGATCGCTGACCGGCTCGAATTCACGCGGCTCGAAGATTTTGGCGATCTTGTCCCGAATCGCCCTGCGTGCATTGAGCAGGGTCTGGCGGTTTCGCTTGCCTTTCATGAGATCGATGCCGAGGCGCCTGGCCGCGTCACCGGTCAGGGTCGAGGTGGGGGCGATGACCGGACACTTGTTGACAAAAAGCTGCTTGAGTGCCGGGCGCTCCACGCCATCGGGCAGATCCTCACTGGCGGTATAGAGCCGTTCGGCCAGCGTCCTGGCCCCGGACTCGAGCAACAGAGCCGGATCCTGGGCCAGGTCGAAGACGATGATACTGTTTCGGTTGGTCGGATGGGCGACAAGCGGCACTACCAGGCGCGTGTTACCGTGGTCACTGCCATACATGCCGGAGGTATGCAGGATCGGCGTCATCTCCTTCAGGTCGATGTATTTGAGAACCTCCTGCTTGCGCCGCAGCTTGTACAGGAACGTGTACAGCTTCGGCTGCTTTTCCCTGATCAGCCTCGCGATCGCGAGCGTCGCATACACGTCCGACAGGGCATCGTGCGCCTGTTCGTGGGCAATGCCATTGGCAACGCTGAGTTCCTCCAGCTTGAAGCTGGGGCGGTCAGCGTCGTCGCGCCTTGGCCAGACGATGCCCTCCGGGCGCAGGTCGTGGCAGACACGCACCACGTCGATCATGTCCCAGCGCGAATTGCCGTTTTGCCACTCGCGGCCATAGGGATCGTACAGGTTACGGTAGAGGGTGTTGCGCGTCACTTCGTCATCGAAGCGCAGCGAGTTGTAACCCACCCCGCAGCTGCCCGGCTGCGACAACTCCGCCAGGATACGGGCAATAAACTCCGCCTCCGGCAGGCCCTGCTCCAGCGCCTGCTGCGGGGTGATTCCGGTGATAAGTGACGACATCGGGTGCGGCAGACTGTCCGGCGCCGGTCGGGCCATGATATTCAACGGCTCGTCGATGACATTGAGATCCTCATCGGTACGAATGCCGGCAAACTGCACCGGCCGGTCCCGCACCGGATCGATCCCGAAGGTCTCGTAGTCTTGCCAGTACAGTGTATTTTGTGTCATTGAGCGGCCCGAAATAATGCTGGCGGGACCCTACCACAGGAGCCCATCGAGGTACACGAAAGGGAAGAAAAGCCGTGAGTATTTATAAGGTGGATGTACGCATCGTACTTGCCATCGCGGCCATCAAGCCGCTCCTGCATGTTCGGCGAGTTGTTTGACCGCAGCGTAATCATCCCGCGCCGCGAAATACTGAAAGGTGCCCGCGCGAACAAAGCTCTAGGCCAGGCGTGTGATCACCCCACCCGGCAGTAAACGTTCACGCAACACCGGGCCGAGGGCGGAACGGCCAACGCGTCATTAAATTTAATGAGTTCAGGTTTTTTGACCGGCGTGGGCCGGATCTTTTCAAAAAAGCCCTCACCCAGGGTGGCATAGCGGTTATCAAAGGGAATCTGCATCAAGAATTTTCAAAAACGATAGTAAACGCTGCGCAGTTTATCGCAGCCAGGCTTTTGCAATCTCCGAGAGATACTGTGGTATCAATCAGCGCCAGCGCAAATCAGGAAAGGACTTCCAGCCCCTTATCATCAACGATATTCAGCAACTTCAATGCTATAGGGGATTCGCAACGAAAAATCGAGATTGAGTTGCATCGCGGTAGCCTTGCCATTCGATCACCGCGGTTGCGGCGTCGACTTCGACCGGCACATCGCCACCGTTCGGCCAGGCGATCCCGCATTCAGGCGCTGCTCAGATCCACGTTCTTCAACGGGAAGCGGCGCACGCGCTTGCCGGTGGCGGCGAAGATGGCGTTGAGCACCGCGGGTGCGGCCACCGCGATGGTCGGCTCGCCGATGCCGCCCCAGAAACCGCCCGACGGCATGATGATGGTCTCCACCTCGGGCATTTCGTCGATCAGCATGGACGGGTAGTCGTTGAAGTTGGTCTGCTGCACCGCGCCGTCTTTTATGGTGCATTCGCCGTACAGCAGGGCCGACAGCCCGTACACGAAAGAGCCTTCCACCTGGGCCTCGATCTGCTGCGGGTTCACCGCATGACCGGGGTCGGTGGCGGCGACGATGCGATGGATCTTCAGCCGGCCCTTCGCGTCCACCGACACCTCTGCACAAGCGGCTACGTGGGAAGCAAAAGCCTTGCACACCGCCAGCCCGCGGTGCACGCCTTCAGCTGCCGGCTTGCCCCAGCCGGCCTTGTCGGCCACGGCATTGAGCACCGCCAGCGCCCTGGGGTGTTTCGCCATCAGCTTGCGGCGGAATTCGAGCGGGTCCTTGCCGGCGGCGTGGGCCAGCTCGTCCATGAAGCACTCCATGTAGATGGTGTTCTGGTTGACATTCACCCCCCGCCAGAAGCCGGGCGGCACCGGCGGGTTGCGCATGGCGTGCTCCACCAGCAGGTTCGGCACCGCGTAGCTGAAGGCATGATCGCCGTCGGGCAGCAGGCACTGGAAGGTGAAGGTATCCATGCCGTTTTTCATCCACTTGGGATTGACCGACGCCAGGATGGACTGCCCCGAGATGCGCACGTGCAGACCCGTCAGTTCGCCTTTGTCATCCAGCCCGCCCACCAGCCGGCACTGGGTAATGGGGTGATAGTGGCCGTGCTGCATGTCCTCTTCGCGCGTCCACAGCAACTTGACCGGCGTGCCCGGCAACTGTCTGGCAATGGCCACCGCCTGCTTGACGAAATCATGAAACGCACCGCGCCGCCCGAAACCGCCGCCGAGATGGATCTTATAGACATCGCACTTAGTCAGCGGCAACCCCGCCGCCTCGGCCGTCGCTTCCAGCGCCGCTTCGCCGTTCTGCGTCGGGCACCAGACCTCGCAACGCTCCGGCGTCCAGCGCGCCGTGGCGTTCATCGGTTCCATGGTGGCGTGGTTCTGGTAGGGATAGGCGTAGACGGCCTCGACGGTTTTTGCCGCGCCCTTGAGCGCCGCTTTGGCATCGCCATTCTCGTTGCCGACAAAGGCCTCCGCCGCCGTCAGCCCATCCTCCAGCATGCGCTCGATGGCGGCGCTGTCGAGCTGTGCATTCGGGCCCTTGTCCCAGGTCACCGGTAACTTGTCGAGCGCGGTGTTGGCCTGCCACCAGGTGTCCGCCACCACCGCCACGGCATCATCATCCACGCGCAACACCGCGCGCACGCCGGGCAGGCTGCGCACTTTTGATTCATCGAAAGCCTTCAACTTGCCACCAAAGGTCGGGCAGGCGCGGATGCTGGCATTGAGCATGCCGGGCAGCGTGAGGTCCGCGCCGAACACCTGCTTGCCGGTGAGCTTGTCGCGCGTATCCAGGCGCTTGACCGGCTTGCCGATGAGCTTCCAGTCCTTCGGGTCCTTGAGGGTCACCTGTTCCGGTGGAAACAGTTCGGCCGCCGCGGCGGCCACCTTGCCGTAGGTGGTGGTGCGCCCGCTGGCCCGGTGCGTGATGACACTGTTCGCCGCGCTGCACTCGGCTTTGGGCACACCCCAGGCCTCGGCCGCCGCCTCGATCAGCATCTCGCGGGCCACCGCGCCGCCCTTGCGCACATAGTCATGGCTGCCGCGGATACCCTGGCTGCCGCCGGTGGAGAAGCTGCCCCAGACCCGGTCGCGAGCCAGGTTCTGGCCCGGGGTGGGATACTCGGTCGTCACTTTCGACCAGTCACATTCGAGTTCCTCCGCCACCAGTTGTGAAAGACCGGTGAGCGTGCCCTGCCCCATCTCGGAACGCGCGATACGGATAATCACGGTGTCATCCGGCTGGATCACCACCCAGGCATTGACCTCCGGCGGCTGCTCGGCCGCCGCGGCCGGACCGCTGGCGAAGGGCAGATACAGGCCCAGCGAAAAGCCGGCGCCGGCCGCCGCCGTGCCGATAAGGAATTCACGCCGTGTCAGGGTGATCGGTTCCGTGGCCATTACACCTTCCCCCGCTTGTTCAGCACGACAGCGCGATGCACACCGCGCCGCACCCGGTTATAGGTGCCGCAGCGGCAGATATTGGGCAGGTTCGCATCGATGTCGGCATCGCTGGGATCGGGATTGCTGTCGAGCAGCGCGGCCGCGGCCATGATCATGCCGGGCTGACAGTAACCGCATTGCGGCACATCCAGCTCCGCCCAGGCCTGCTGGACCGGATGGCTGCCGTCGGCGGACAGCCCCTCGATGGTGACCACGTTCTGCGCCTCGCTCAGTGAGCCCACCGTAACGACACAGGCGCGCGTCGCCTGACCGTCGATATGCACCGTGCAGGCACCGCACAGGCCGATACCGCAACTGTACTTGGCGCCCGTCAGCCCCAGCTGCTCACGCAGCGCCCAGAGCAACGGCGTGGTGTCATCCACATCGAGTTCAACGGCTTCGCCGTTAACTTTCAGCTTTGCCATGTGCAAACCTCCCCGCCAGCGATAGGACCGATTATCCGCGCCTGTTCCGGGTGAGGCAAGCACCGGCCTATTCTTCTCTCAGCGCTTATCCTCCCACGGCGCAAACCCGATCGGCCTGGTCTCTTTCGGCGACGGCGGCGCCATAACCCGACGAATGGCTTCGATCAACTCCGCAATGGCGGTATTATGTGTACCCACTTTGTGTTCAAGCTCCATGAGCCTGGCCGCCAGTTGCTGGTTTACTACAAGAACCTCCCTCAATCTGACAAACGTGCGGACCACGTAAACACTCACCTCGACTGCAAGCGAAGTGTTCAGCACGGTTGCTGCCATTAATGCGCCGTGTTCAGTAAACACATAAGGCATGTATCTCCGGCCACCATGACGTCTTGAGGTCGCAATTTGCGACCTCAAGTCTGAATACTCTTCCTCGGAAAGCTGAAAACAGAAATCCTCCGGGAATCGCTTTATATTACGTTTTACTTGTTCGTTCAGGCGCTTGGTTTCGGTCCCATACAGTTCGGCCAAATCAGCATCCAGTATCAC
>Ga0316197_10002626_pt1 | contig 12818 bp, 12 predicted proteins | sample OudBiesiAoxic_MG_FD_204939 | JGI IMG/M metagenome (GOLD analysis project Ga0316197, IMG submission 204939) | Coastal sediment microbial communities from Oude Bieten Haven, Netherlands - site A oxic | ecosystem: Environmental > Aquatic > Marine > Coastal > Sediment | place: Netherlands...
AGCCCGAGAGCAAACGGAAGAAAGTACTTCGTGGCCTCGGGCATGATCGGCAAGCTGAAGCGGATGAACCCGTAGGTCCCCATCTTCAGCAACACTCCGGCGAGGATCACCGACCCCGCCGTCGGTGCCTCGACGTGCGCATCCGGCAACCAGGTGTGGAACGGGAACATCGGCACCTTGATCGCGAAGCCCACGAAGAAGGCCAGCCAGACCCAGTACTGCAGCTGGAACCAGTCCGTCCAGGCGCCCATCCCCTGCAAGACGCGAACGTCGAACGTGTACAGCTCGGTCACGCTGCCGTGGTACAGGTACAGGGCGAGGATGCCGATCAACATCAGCAGCGAGCCCAGCAGCGTGTAGATGAAGAACTTGACCGCAGCGTAGATCTTCCTCGGTCCGCCCCAGACCCCGATGATGAAGTACATCGGAACGAGCATGACCTCCCAGAAGATGTAAAAGAGGAAAAAGTCCAGCGAAACGAAGACCCCCAGCATGCCCGTCTGCAGGAGCAACATCGCGGCGTAGTACTCCGGGACCTTGCGCTTGATCGAGGTCCAGGAGGACAGGATGGCGATGAAGCCCAGCATCGTGGTCAGCAGCACGAGCAGCATCGAGATGCCGTCGACGCCGACCACGTATTTGACGCCCAGCGATTCGATCCAGTTCGTCTCATGAACGAACCGGAAGCCGAAGGCGTCCCGTGGCGCGCTCTCCCAGCCGAACCACAGAGGCAAGCTGACCAGGAAACCGAGGCCGGCGACCACGGTGGCGAAGCGCGCCACCGTCTCTCGCGAGGCCCTGCGGAAACCGATGAGGATGATCAGCGCCCCGACGGCCGGCAGGTAGGTGATCACGTTGAGCAGTTGGGTTCCGAACGGATTCATATTGCGGGCACCTCTCGATGGCGGAGGTCGAATTCTAGCCCAGACGGATCACGTGCCGTCAACGACCTGTGTCGAACGACACGGTATAGCATCCTGATTCGCAAAAGTCCCGGGTTTCGGAGACAGAAGCTGTCCTCTACTGCCCCGGCTCGTGGAGCGGCCACCCTACCGGCCGCGGCGGCGCGGGTCAGGAGGCGCCCGAGACCACCCCGGTGGGCAACGAGTCGAACTCGCGAGCGGAGACCTGGAATCGAACCTCGCGTCCGTCTCTTGTCAGGCGGTAGAGGTGAGTCGAGGTCTGGATCACACGTTCGCCGCCCTCGAGCGTGATCGGAGGCCGGTCCGGAAAACGCCCCTCGAGGGTGCGCATGATGGCGTAGTCAAAGTCCTTGGCACCCTGATCCTCGGTCCAGCGCGAGACCCACAGCGTCACGCCGGTCTTGTCGGGGCCGTCGCCCTCCCAGCGATAGAGACGGTCGCCGGCCCACCCGTCGCCGGCCAGTAACGCCAGGTTGTCCTTTCCGGTGAGGACGGAAACCAGCACGAAGATGCCCTGCTCGCCTACGGTGTCCTGGTCGACCAGTGTCAGGCCGTCGACCTGCGGCGGGGCGCCGACCTCGCACGGGTCGGCCACGATCGGTTTCCGATCCCGGTGGATCAGATCGCGCGTGGTCGGGCGTTCGACGATGGCCTTGTCCAGTGCCTCCCAGCCCCCGGAACGAAAGATGTCGACCGCGGTGGCGAACCCTTCGTCATAGACGAACGAGACCAGCGCACGCTCGGAACCGGACAATTGACTGTAAATGGTGGGCACGAGTTCCCCGTTCAGCACCACCGCCGGATCGAGCGATTCCTCGAGCACCCCGTCGGCCAACCCCATGCCGGCGAAAAGGAAGCGAATAGCTACGAGATTGGCTTCGCCCTCGTTCCAGGCAGAGCGAGCCAGCAAGGCATCGGTCGTCTCTGCCAGCGAATCGCCACCCGCGCGTTCGCGCTGTCGGACGTGCATCAGGAGGTGACACAGGACCGGCTCGTCCACCCGCACCCCGGTCTCCATCAGGACCGTGGAGCGCTCGTCATCCTCGTCCGTCTCCGCGGCAAAATCGTCCTCGGTCAGGCGATCGGGTGCCACGAGCAGCCGGTTGCCTTGTGGATCGAAACCGATCCCGTCCAGGTCGGCGGCAAGCGCGATGTACAGCGTCTCCGGCGACGACGGAGATCCGAGACCCAGGTCGGCCCAGGCGCGGCCACGAGCATCCAGCCGATCGCGGCGTAGCACATTCAGCGCCCGGATGGTCGCCGCGACCTCGCGCATGTGGTCGGGCGTTCTCACGGCCACGGGCGGGCGGTGGAATTTCTGTTCGCGGATCGCCTCCACCTGTTTGGAGATCCTCCGCACGGTGGCCAGCAACTGGAGGTCGGCCCCTTTGAGCGTCAGGGCTTCCGGGGCGGCCTGGGACGGAGCGACCGCAGGCGGGGCGGGGGCAGGCGGCTCACTCGCCTGAGCGATGGCCAAGAGCACGAGCAACAGGACCCTGGTCACGGGATGGACGGCTCCGACAGGACAGTGACGCGATCTCCAGGCTTCAGGCCCTCGTGGCTTGCAGTCCCACCGGCAAGCTCCAGCACGTACTGCGCGTTGCGCATCGGCGAGATCGGAGAACAGGGTTTGCCCTCGAGGCACGGCTGCTGGTCGTGCGCTATCTCCACGACCTTCAGCTTTGAATCGAGGAAGATCATGTCGAGAGAGACCAGGCAGTCTCTCATCTCGAACGAAACGGGCTGCTCTCGCGAGAAGATGAACAGCATGCCCTCGTCGTCGGCGACCTGCTCGCGATAGCGGTATCCGCGCCAGCGGCTTTGCGGGTCGTCGGCGATCTCGATCGTGAACTCGGCGCCCGACGGCAGCACGGCCACGGCCCAGGAGTAATCGACGTCTCCGACCTCGGCCGAGAGACCCGCGCCGAGCAGCACCGAGAAGCACACGATCCCGACTGCGGTCAACGGTTTCATGGCAATGTCACCGACGGTTCACGCACGAAACGTCCATCTTCGATATACCAGTCACGCGCTTCGCCTTCACCGCCCGGGCGACCATTCGCACCGTAGCAGCCCAGCACGTAGCCGCGCCTGCGCGGTTTAACAAGGTATACCAACTCGCGTCCCCATGGATCGACAGGAGCTTCGGAAAGGTACTTTGGCACCAACTCACCCAGCGACTTCGGCCAGCGGCGGTGCCGGTCCTCGTAGCCATAGATCGCACGACCGGTGCGGATCATCTGGTCCCTGACGCGACGCACCGGATAGGTATCGACCGCCAACGACAGGCCACGGTAGAGCTCGATTTCCCTGCTCGCGTTGTCGGAGGCGGGCGTACCCGGGAATTTGTCCAGGATCTCTTCGTACAGACGCACGGCTTCCACGAACTCGGAACGTGCAACGTGCTCTTGCGCTTCGTCGTACAGTTCCTGAGCGCGACTCTCTCGTCCACCACAGCCGAGCACCGTCGCGCCTACGACCGCCAGCAACATCGTCAACACCACGATGCGATTTGCAATCGACCGTTTGACGACACAAGGGCCGTTGACTTTGTCAACCGACGATCGGATAATCCGCGGGTTCCTCGGCACTGGTCACCTGTTAGTCAAACTCGGTTTCAATACACGCGGCGCATCTGCATGCAGGCCTCTAGAAATTTATAGATGATGGGTGGTTCAAGGGCAAACGAGATCCCCGAACTGGTCCGTCAACTGGGAAGCAGAAGCCCCGCACGTGTCGATGGCGCGCGTGCGAGACTGTCGATCATCGGCGAGCGTGCCGTCGAGGGTTTGATCGAGGGCCTCGAGGGCGACAACAATCGGATCCGGGCCAACGCCATGCCACTGCTGGCGGTGATCCAGGACACGCGAGCCCGCGAGCCCTTGACCGCAATGTTGCTCGACCGCAACGCGCGCCTGAGAGCGATCGCCGCTCGCAGCCTGGCGAGATTCCCCTGCCAGAATTCGGTGCGGGCACTGAACCGCCTTCTCGAACGCGAAACCCACGAAGAAGTCAAGGTCGCAGCGGTCCAGTCACTGATCGAGCACTACCAGGCCGGGCGCGAAGAGGCGCTGAGACCGCTGCTGCATGTGCTGGTCGATCCTGGCGAACCCGCGCAGGTGCGTCTGGCGACCCTGGCGTTGCTGAGGGCCCTGCCGCCGAGCCAGCGTCGAGGCATCCTGACCCGCCTGCACGAGGACCCACAGGAGGAGATTCGCGAGAAAGCGCAGGAGATCAGCTCGTCGCTGAAGCACCCTGCCGAGCCGACCTCGGCGGAGATCGCTCGATTGATCCAGGACCTCGGATCGGACGACTACTCGGCCTGGAACGAGGCCGTTCAGCGCCTCGGCGGTTACGGAGCCAAGATCGTCCTGCCGCTGGTCACCGAGATGCAGGCCCGCGCACATGACCCCGAATACTGTACGCGCGCCGGCATGGCGCTGAAATCGCTGGGCCCGCGCCGGGCCCGGCCGCTCGCCGACACGCTGGACCAGGTTCAAGAGGCGCTTCCGCTGCAGGTCCTGATCGAGGTGATCGGCGCAGTGGGCGAAAAATCGATGATCTACCGCCTGAAAGACGTCATCGATCGCGTGGCCGAGATGCCCGTGCGCGACAATCCGGGACGGGACGTCGATCCGTTCCAGCGCGCCAGGGCCAAGGCCCATCTCGAGCTGGCCAGAATCGGCAGCCGCGTGGCGATCCGGGACTTGCGGAACGCATTGACCGATGACGGCCAGCGCGTCGAGCTCGAGCTTCTCGCTGCGGTAGAACTGGTCGGCAAGCGGGAAGAACTGGGCGTGCTGTTGCAGGCCTACGATCGCGAAGACGAGTTCGTGAAGCGGCGTATCACCACGGTGGTTCGGGAGATCATGAAGCGCGAGCGGATTCGGCGCAGCGCCCGGCTGTTCCAGAACCTGTCGGAGAACCAGCGTCGGGCCCTCGAACGGATCCTGGTCCGGGCCTCGTCGCCCGGGCGCCGGCGCCCGCCCGCCGCGCGCGCGACCGTTTGACCCTTGTTGCCCGGGATTTCGGCTGGTGCTATATTCCGGGGGTTTCGCGCGGAAGATTCCTACATCGAGGTCCCGGCATGTTGAGTGTTTTCCTGACGATCGTTCACGTCATCGTATCCGTGTTCCTGATCATGGTGGTGTTGCTACAGACCGGAAAGCGCGCCGACCTGGCGGGAGCGTTCGGTGGTGGCGGCAGCCAGACGGCGTTCGGAACTCGCGGGGCGGCGACAGTTCTTTCCAAGCTGACGACGGCGGCGGCAATCGGATTCATGGTGACGTCGATGTCACTGGCCATCGTCGGCTCGCGATCCGCGAACCAGAGCGGCGGCAGTGTGCTTCCCGACGATCAGCCAGCGGCCCAGGCCGAACAGGTCCCGGCTCAACTCCCGGTGCTGCCCGAAACCGATCCGGTGGTCCCCGCCGACACGGATAGCGGCGAAGCCCCCGGCGAAGGTGCTGCCGAGGGGACCGAACCCGTCGACGGCACGAACCAGCCAGAGTAGACGACCTTGCCGAAGTGGTGGAATTGGTAGACACACCATCTTGAGGGGGTGGCGCCCGCAAGGGTGTGGGGGTTCGAATCCCCCCTTCGGCACCAACCTGGTTCGCTCCCGTTACCAGTCGCGATAGTAAGTCCCGTCGAGGGCCCGTCGGTCCGACAGGCTGTAGACGTCGTACAGGTTCTCCCGGCCCCACGAATCGCTGTCCCAGTCGTCCTGATACGAGCGCATGCCCCACTCGAACTCGCCGGTCATCGGGTCCACCGGAATTCTCTGCAGGAATTTGATTTCCTGTGACTCGGGCGATTCGGGATCGCCGATCTCGACGCCTTCGACCAACTCCTCGAGCTCCATCGGGTAGCCCTTTTGATCGACGTCGCTCTGGATGATCAGGCCCTGGTCCGAGTATTCCTTGTACTTGTCGATAGCGTCGCGCATCATCTGCAGCGTGATCTTCAGGCGAGCTTCGTCTCGCCTTTTCTGGTCCCAGCGAGCCAGAGGCAGCGCGACGGTGGCCAGAACGGCGAGCACCGTCATGGCGACCAGCAACTCGATGTAGGTCAGGCCCCTCAATACACGGTACTCCCGCGGGCTCGCGACCCGCTTCGACAGTACTGATACGCCCCGATGGCCCTCTCCGTCTACCCCGGCGCGCCAGTCCCCTGCTTCTCGCCCTTGTTCTTGCCGAGAAACTTGCGCAGCCAGCGTTTGAAGCGCCCCTGGTGCAGAGCACAGTCGCGGTCGGGCTCGGTGCCACGGACGAAGTACTCCTCGACGACCCGCGGGCAGCCGCCCGTTGCCAGTTCACCACTCTCGGGATCGATCTTGCGCTGAACCATGCCTTCGAGCCTGCGTGAACGCAGTGGAGAGGCCTCGGCCTCGTCTTTCATGATCTGGACCCAGATCGGCAGCGCCCCGGTAGCGCCGGTCAGGCCCGTCCTGGCGTTGTCGTCGTAGCCGACCCAGACGAGCGCGAGACGGTCCGCGGAATAGCCGACGAACCACGAATCCCGGGTATCGTCGGTCGTTCCGGTCTTGCCGGCGGCCCCTCCGCGATAACCGTGCGCCACGGCCGATTTCGCCGTCCCACGCTCGAACACTCCCTGCATCAGATCGGTGACCAGGAAGGCCGTCTGCGGACTGATCGCCCGTTCGCTCTGGATCCCCTGGCCTTCGAGGGTCTGCCCTGACGAGTCGGTGACCGAGCGTATGATCCACGGCGCATAACGCACTCCGCCGTTGGCGAAGGTCCCGAATGCCGACGCCAGCTCGAGCGGGGAAACCTCCTCGGTGCCCAGCGCCAGCGACGGTAGCGGCGCCATCGGCGAGCGGATTCCGCAGGCCCGAGCGGTCTCGACGACCCGCTCGAGGCCGACACGCTCGGCCGCGCGAACGGTGGGGACGTTCAACGACGCCTCGATCGCCTCGCGCACGGTGACGCTGCCACGAAAGGTCTTGTCGTAATTTGCCGGCGACCAGTTCTTGCCGCCTGAAACCAGTTCGAGCGGGCTGTCGTCCAGCACCGTAGCCGGGGTCAGGCCGTTTTCCTCGCCCTGGATCGCCAACTCGAAGCCCGCGGCGAAGACCATGGGCTTGAAGCACGAGCCCGGCTGGCGTCGGGCCTGGACCGCGCGATCGAACTGGGACTCCGAGTGGTCTCGACCGCCCACGAGGGCCCGGATCGCTCCGGTCGAGGGGCTCGTCACGACCACCGCGCCTTGCAGCCGGCGCTCTTCAAGTTGGCCTCTGACGGAGGGATATCCGTGCTCCAGCCGTTCGAGGCCCTGCTTCAGGGCCGCGGCGGCGCGAGCCTGGGCCGTGGGGTCGATCGTCGTGTAGATGCGGAGCCCACGAGTGTTGAGAACCGACCTGGGGTACCGTTCGGCGAGGTGCGCCTGGACAAAGTCGACCGCATACGGCGCGGGGGCGCTCAGACGCTGTCCGGAGGCCAGCCGCAATGGCTCGCTCGCCGCGGCCTCTTTCTGCGATACGTCGATGTGGCCGAGGCGCTGCATCGCGTCGAGCACCTGGCCTCGGCGCTCGACGGCACGATCGGGATGAACGAAGGGATTGTAATTTCCGGGACTGCGGATCATCCCGGCGAGCAAGGCCCATTCGCCCAGCGAGAGATCGGCCAGCGGCAGGCCGAAATAGAATCGCGCGGCCGCCTCGACACCGCAGACGGCGACAGGTCCACGTTGCCCCAGATAGACTTCGTTGAGGTAGACCTCGAAGATCTCGTCCTTCTCGTATCGGGCGTCGAGGATCAGCGACATCCCCGCTTCGCGAAACTTGCGCCACCAGGTGCGGTGCTGTCCCAGGAAGAGGTTCTTGACCGTTTGCTGGGTGATCGTGCTGCCGCCCTGCACGATGCGTCCGTGCGTCAGGTTAGCCCAGGCCGCTCTGAGGATGCCGCGCAGGTCGACGCCCAGATGACCGTAGAAACGGGCGTCCTCGGCCGAGATCACCGCCAGACGGAATCCCTCGGGGACGTCGTCCAGATCAACCAGTTGCCGTTCCTCGTGACGCGGTCCGTAGAGCGTGGCCAGCAGCAACGGCTCGACGACGATTCTCTCGACCCAGCTTCCTCCACCGTCGCGGACGGCACTCACGCGGCCATCCCGAAACGAGATCGAATAGCGGCCGATGTCGGCCGCCTGGCGGGGCGAGTCGAACTCTCGCAGGTGGACCTCGATCGTCCCGCCCGAGTATCGGAATTGGCCGGCGCGCGACGTCGCCCCCGTCGTCTTCGCGTAACCGCTGTCGGCCAGCCTCTCGGCGAACTCTTCTGCCGAGATCACCGTCCCCGGCTCGAGTAGGAGTACGTCCGAGTAAACCCGGGACGGGATGGGCCAGATGCTGTCGCCGAAGCGGGAGGTGACCGAAACGTAGGTGTAGAGGAATCCGACCAGAGCCACGACGACGAGCGTGACGCCGATACCGCGGTAGAACCGGAAGCGAGCGCGGCGAACGTCCTTGCGGCGTTTGCCCTTCTTCTTGCGGGCCCCGGTCTTGGAGCGTGGGCTCATTGGGGTAGGGTCATCCCGGCGATCGCACAGCGCCGGTCACCCGACGGAGCGCTAGGGCCCTCAGGCCTTGCGCAGCGTTTCCTTGAGTGGCTTGCCCGCTTTGAACGCCGGCGCCCGCGTGGCAGGGATGTCGAGCGCCTCGCCGGTGTGCGGGTTTCGACCGGTGCGGGCTTTGCGCCCCCGCGCCTCGAACGTGCCGAACCCGCTGATGGCCACTTTGCCGCCGGCCACGAGTTCCCTCGCAATCAGCCCCACCTCCGGATCCGGATCGAACACGGAGTCGATCATGGTCCGGGCATCGCGAAGCGACATTCCCGTCTTCTGCGCCACTCTCTCGACCAGTTCGGCCTTGTTCACGACAGCTCCTTGTTGGCCTCGTGACCTGTCCTCGGGGGCCTGCGGCCCCGATTCTCGACAGCGGTCCCGTCAGGGGACCAATCGCAATTCCTTCATCGCGGAACGAATGACGAAAATGCGGATGTTGTTATCCCGTTCGTCGGCAGGAAAGAAGTAGAACCCGTTACCGTCGTCGTCCGCTCCTTTGCCCAGAATGCCCCAGATTTCCTCTCCGTCGCGAAAGCTGATGATCGCCCGGCGCGCAGCTCGTTGAGCCTCGTCGAATTGCTGCCGCGCGACGAAATCCCGGTTTCCCACGTAGTCCTTGACGTAGAACAACGCCTTCAGATCGTCGATCTTGAACCGCATCGGAACGCCGCCGCCTTCGGCAGGCAGAAGGTGGAAACCGGGCTGGGCCGGGTCGAAATCGTTGGTGACGCCTTTGTGGATGGCCCCGTCCTTGGTGTGGACGACGATCTTGTTTTCCATGGGATTCCTCCTCGGGGCGGCCCCGATTGCATCATCCTACCGCCAGAAAGCCCACCAGGGCAACAATTTGCCATGGTGGCGTCCATCTCCTGCGGACCCTAAGTTCGAATTTCGGAGACCGAGCATGGACCAACCTGCACCGGAATCAAGCGCCACCATCACGACCCCGGGCCTGCTGGGAAGACGTCGCCAGTTCTTCCTCAACCGGCCTCATCATCTGCGTGCCACCCTGCTGACCGCCACGGCGGTGATCGTCCTGCTGGTGATCCTGAACCTGGTTCTGTACTCGATCTCGGTATCTGGAGCGAATCAGGTCCTGTCCGACTCGCCGGAAGTGGCTCAACTGGTCAAGAGCCAGGCTCGACTGCAGCTGATGCTGATCCTGCTCGCCTCGGTGGTCTTCATCGCTGGTGTGTTCGTCATCAGCGTGGTCGAGGGCCACCGCACCGCGGGCGTCGCGGCCAAGCTCTCCCGCCACATGGGTCTGGTGGAAAAGGCCCGCTACAACACCCAACTGCAGCTTCGGCGCGAAGATCATCTGCAGGAAGTTCAGACGGCCTTCAACCAGATGACCCGAGCCCTGCGCGACCGCACCTGGCACGAAGTGGAATCCCTGGAGCGTGTGGCCGATCAGACGCGCCACCTGACCACCCAGGAAGACGCCGACACGATCGCCGACGAGATACGCGAACTCGCCACGCGAATGCGCCGCTCCGTGGACTGAGACCCGCCCGGCAATACTCAGGAGTCGGCCCGGCGGACTCCTGCCGTCGGATCGACCAGCCCTGCTTCCCGGAATCCTCGAGCGCGCAGCACGCAGGCGTCGCACCGGCCGCACGGCTCACCCGCCGGGCCCGGGTCGTAGCACGACACCGTGCGGCTGACGTCGATGCCGAGGCGGTCGGCCTCCTGGACGATCCGCGCCTTGGTCCAGTGCAACAGGGGCGCATGGATGCGAAAGGGCCGGGACTCGACGCCGAGCTTGGTCGCGCGATTGGCCAGCGTCTCGAAGGCCTCGATGAACTCCGGACGGCAATCCGGGTAGCCGCTGTAATCCACGGCATTAACGCCCAGGAAGAGATCGCACGCGCCGAGGCCCTCGGCCCACGCCAGGGCCAGCGAGAGGAAGACGGTGTTCCGGGCCGGCACGTAGGTCGGCGGGATACCCGATTCGACCTGCTCGTCCGTGCGCCCCTTCGGAACGTCGATACCCGGGTCGGTCAGGGCCGACCCGCCGACGAAGCCCAGATCCAGGTCGACCACGCGATGGGCGCGGGCCCCGAGCGCCTGGGCCTGGGCCACCGCCCTGTCCACCTCGACCGCGTGCCGCTGTCCGTAGCGGACGGTCAGGGCGTAGCTCTCGAAGCCCTGCTCGATGGCCAGGGCGAGCGTCGTCGCCGAATCGAGCCCCCCTGACAACAACACGACGGCCCTGCGAGCCGAAGGTCTCGGCCTCGATTCCATCACACCCCTCGCGTGGCGGCCGGCCACAGCACCTTGTGCAACTGGACCTGGACCCGAACTGCAAGGCCGTCCTCGAGTGTCCAACGCGCCATTTCGGCAGGGTCCAGGGTCTCGTGGACCGCCGAGAAGAGGACCGTTGCCAGCCGGTCCAGCCCGCGCCGGCCGATCTGTTCGCGGGCCCACTCGTAGTCGTCGCGGTCGGCCAGCACGAACTTCAGTTCGTCCCCTTCCCGCAGGTGCCTCAGGTTGTCCCAGTGGTTCCGCCCGACCTCCCCGCTCCCGGGACATTTCACGTCCACGATGCGTTTGACCCCCGTGGGGACGTGCTCGATGGACAGGCTGCCCCCGGTTTCGAGCAGCACCTCGTAGCCCTCGGCGACCAGGCGCTCCATCAGCGGCAGCACGGCGGGCTGGAGCAGCGGCTCGCCCCCGGTGACCTCGACCAGCCTGCACGGGTGGGCCCGGACCCGGTCCAGCACCTCGTCCACCGAGGCCGACGCCCCCTCGTGGAAGGCGTAGGCTGTGTCACACCAGACGCACCTCAGGTTGCAGCCCGTCAGACGCACGAAAACGCACGGGCGCCCGATGTGGGTGGACTCTCCCTGAATGGAAAAGAAGATCTCGTTGACGACGAGGCTCACGGAACCCATTTTACACCTCGGCACCTTCGTACTCGGAGAACAAGCCAGCGAGTGAGGCTCCGGGGAATCCATCCCTGTGGCCACCCTCGCTTGCCGGGCTTCGGGGCGCTTAGATCGAGGAAACGACGTCTTGGACGACTTCAACAGTCCTCAATTCCTGACGATGGCAGGCGCGCTGGCGCTGCTCGTAGTGCTGCTGCTGATGAACCTGCTCCGGGTCCGTCGGACGCGGGTCGAACTGGCGCGGGTTCAAAAGCAACTCACGCGATCCGAAGCGCAGACGAAGGAACAGAGCCGGATGATCTCCCGATTGCGCGCCGAGAAAGGCTCGGTGGCCAGCCTGGCCCTCTCCCTGCCGACCGTGGTCCAGGAACTGAACCGGACGGACATGGACCCGCGCCGCGTCCCGGGACTGATCATGAACCTGGTCGAGTCGATCTTCCAGCCGGGGCAGGTGCTGTTCTACGCCGCCCGCGCCGGAGCCAAGGACGGATCCCGCCCGGCCGAGTTGCGCCTGGTGCATCACTTCGGCTTCGGCGACGTGCCCGACGTCCTGAAGCGGGTGCCCTTCGGGAAGGGCAAACTGGGATGGGTCGCCGCACACCGGATCGACATGCTGACCGAGGACTGGCTCAACCCGGCACGCACCGATGGCCGCAAGATCGAGGACAATCATCCGGCCCTCCGTGCCGAGGTCGTCGGCCCGCTGGTCCATCACTCGATGGACGGCGAGCAGGTCCTGGGTGTGATCAGCATCGGCTCGCCGGGCACCCGTCCGCGGGACGAGAAGCTGATGTTCCAGCTGATCACCAACCTCGGCTCGCTGGCGCTGGTCAACGCCAACCTGATGACCCGCCTGCGTGAACGGGTCAACACGGATGGCCTGACGGGCCTGCTCGCCAAGCGTTACTTCATGGAAGAGCTGGTGGCCCGCATGATCGTTGCTGCCGAGCGAGAGGCGCAACCGTTAGGCCTGTTCATTTTCGACCTCGATCACTTCAAGAATTACAACGACACCAACGGTCACCCCGCGGGGGACGATCTCCTCCGCTCGCTGGGAGATCTGCTCCGGGCCCAGTTGCGCCCCGGCGACCATTGCTGCCGCTACGGCGGTGAGGAATTCGTGATCGTCATGCCCGACACGAGCCGCGAGGAAGCCTACAAGGGGGCGGAACGTATCCGGAAGGCGATTCAGGACTACGTGTTCCCACACCAGGAGAAACAGCCCAACCGAAACGTCACCATCAGTGGCGGTGTGGCGGCGTTCCCGCACGACGGAAACAGCGTGGCGGACCTGACCCGACATGCCGACAGTGCGTTGTACGAATCGAAGCGGCGCGGCAGGAACTGCGTGACGATGTACCAGGGGGTCGACATCGGCGACGCGGGAGACGTGAGCGGATTCGATCTGATCTCGGTCACTGAC
>Ga0316197_10002627_pt1 | contig 12814 bp, 11 predicted proteins | sample OudBiesiAoxic_MG_FD_204939 | JGI IMG/M metagenome (GOLD analysis project Ga0316197, IMG submission 204939) | Coastal sediment microbial communities from Oude Bieten Haven, Netherlands - site A oxic | ecosystem: Environmental > Aquatic > Marine > Coastal > Sediment | place: Netherlands...
CCTTCGGCGAGCGCCCGCTCGGCCTGCAACGGATCCTTGAAACGACCGACTCCGACCACCGGCAGGTCGATCGCCTTGCGTATCGCCGACGGGATGAACATCGCATACCCGGGCGGGATGTGCATCGACGCTTCGATCATGAACAGGCTCGCCGTTGCGACGCCGATCGACGTGTTGATGTAGTCGACGTGGCCGGTCGCCTCGACGATCTCGGCGATGCGCACCGCGTCGTCGATGGTGGTGCCGTCCTCGATCAGCTCGTCGCCGCAGATGCGAACGCCGAGTGCCAGGCGGCCGCCGATCTCCCGGCGAACCGCGGCGACGATGTCGACCAGGAGCCGGGTGCGGTTCTCGAGTGAGCCGCCGTAGTCGTCGGAGCGGTGGTTGGTGGCAGGGGACAGGAAACCGCGCACGATCGAACTGTGGGAGCACTGCAGCTCGATGCCATCGAAGCCACCCTCCGCGCAGTGTTCGGCCACCAGCGCGTAGCCGGCCACGATCTCGTCGATCTCGGCGTGGGTGACCGCTTTCGGGACCTCGCGGAAGAGCGGATCGGCGACCGGCGACGGTGCCCAGACCGGCAACCGTGAGTACATCGAACTGGCCTGCCCGCCGTTGTGGTTGATCTGGGCGAAGATGGGCACGCGGTGTCGGTGGACGGCGTCGGTCATCCGCCGGTACCCGGGGATCACATCGCGATGGAAGCCGTGGATCAGCTTCTCGTACGGCCAGTCGGTCGGGTGGGTCGAGTGTTCCTCGGTGATGATCAGACCCGTCCCGCCGGCGGCACGTGCGGCGTAGTACGCCGCGTGCTGCTCGGTGGGGAGACCGTCGCGGGCGTAGTTCGTGAGGTGCGCGGAGAAGACGATGCGGTTGCGGACCTCGACCGGTCCGAGCTGCTGCGGTGTCCAGAGGTAGCGGTAGGCCATTCCGCTCGCAACGGTATCGGCCGTCCTACAGTTGGGAGATGTCCGACTCGGAACACGTTCAAGCCGACGCGCACGCGCCGCTGGACCGCGGGACGGATCAGGCCTGACCGATGGGTACGTCCACGTCGTCGTTCGGGGTCGGCAAGCGTGAATCGCACGACTCGTCCGACTTCTACTCACGGTTCGCGCCGCCCGAGCTCAGCGACGACGACGTCCTGGGCGAGCCCGGCGAGCTCGATGTCATCCACGTCGGTGACGCCCGTTCGATGGATGCCGTCCCCGATGCGTCGGTGGCCCTCGTGGTCACGTCGCCTCCGTACTTCGCCGGCAAGGAATACGAGACCGCTCTCGGCGAGGGGCACGTGCCCGGCGACTATCTCGACTACCTCGCGATGTTGCGCGACGTGTTCGCAGAATGTGTGCGCACGCTCGAACCGGGCGGGAGAGTGGCGGTGAACGTCGCCAACCTCGGCCGGCGTCCGTATCGCAGCCTCGCCGCCGATGTGACCACCGTGCTGCAGGACGACCTCCGGCTCCTGCTGCGTGGTGAAGTGATCTGGCAGAAGCAGCGCGGTGCGAGTGGTTCGTGTGCATGGGGCTCGTACCAGTCGCCAGCCAACCCGGTACTGCGCGACACCACCGAGCGCCTGATCATTGCGAGCAAGGGGCGGTTCGATCGTGTGGGCAAGGGCGTCGCCACGATCCCCGGCGACGAGTTCATGGAGGCCACGCTCGACGTGTGGGAGATGCCCGCCGAGAGCGCCACCCGAGTCGGCCATCCCGCCCCGTTCCCGGTCCCGCTCGTCGAGCGTTGCCTGCAACTGTTCACCTACGAAGGCGACGTCGTGCTCGACCCGTTCATGGGCTCGGGCACCACGGCCGTCGCAGCGGTCAACACCGGACGCCGCTACCTCGGGTACGACACCGATCCCCGGTACGTGCGCCAGGCCCGCGAGCGCGTCGCGTCGATGGTCTCTGCTGATCCGCCCGACCGCAGGACGCTCAAGGAGATGGCGCGCACGCTGCTCGAGCAGGGCGGTCACGTCGACATCGTGGAGTCCCCGAGAATTGCCCCGGGTACGACCGTCACGTTCGGTGCCACCGGCCCCGATGGAGTCGAGCGCCTGTTCGAGTTGGCCGGCAGTCACACTCCGGCGCGGCCCGGACTGCACCGCATCGAAGCGGTCTGGCGGACGATCGCCAAGGCGGCGATCGCGGCCGAGACGCGACCCGGTGTGCCGTTGGTGGTGCTGACCTCCGGAACGGTTCGAGGTGGCCCGCTCGCCACCGTCGTCGGCGAGGGGAGACCGATCGCGGCGATCGTCGACGTCACGCTCGACGACGCGATCGAACGGCTCTCGGCCTGAATCTCCCGATCGGGTCGTGACGAGAGGCACCCGACGATGACTCCTGTCGACCCCCCTTCCGAACCCGGTTCCGATCCGTCGGCCGGTCCGAGCGCCGAACGCGACCGGCGTGCGCTGCGCTCGGTGGCCACGCAGTTCTTCGCGAACGGCATGGTCTACGCCACGTTCATTCCGCGCTTGCCGGAGATCCGCGACCGCGTCGGCATCTCGATCGGCACGCTCGGTGTGGTGCTCATGCTCGGCAGCATCGCCGGGCTCGTCGGCAGCCTGTTCACCGGTCGGGTCATCGCTCGATTCGGCACGCGCCGCGTGCTGATCTTCGGTGGGATCCTGTCGGTCGGTTCGCTGCCGATCATCGGGTTCGCCACGTCGCCAGCGATGCTCGTCGTCGGCCTGACCGGCGTGCTGTTCTTCGACGTGTTCATCGACGTGTCGATGAACGTCCAGGGATCGGAGCTCAGCGCTCGGCGGCACACGCCCGTGATGAACCGGCTCCACGGGCTGTGGAGCCTCGGCACGGTGACCGGTGCCGTCGCGACCGTGGCCCTCGTGCGTGCGGGCGTGGACGCGCCCACACAGCTCGCCGGCACCGCCGTGCTGTTGATCGGCGCGCTGGTGTACATCTCCCCGGGCCTGCTGCCTGTCGATGCCGATCCTCACGAGCTCGAGCCCGCGAAGGCGGGGGAGGGCCGTCCCGCCGTGCAGCCGGTGTCGCGACGGTTCGTCGGATTGTCGTTGGCGATCGGTGGCGCCGCGGCGATGACGCTCGAGGTGTCGAACGGCGACTGGGCCACGTTCCGCCTCACCGACGACCTCGGTGCAAGTGCGGGAATTGCGGGGCTCGCGTTTCTCGGCTTGACCGGCGGCATGACCGTGGGCCGTCTCGGTGGCGACTGGGTGCAGGTTCGGTTGGGGTCCGCCATGCTGCTCCGCGTGGCCACCGTGGTCGCCGGCGTCGGATCGGCGGTCGCTGCACTGGTCCCGAACATCGCGGTGTCGATCGGCGGCTTCTTCGTCGCCGGGTTGGGGATCGCGACGCTCTTCCCGCAGCTCTACGACCGAGCGGCGCGAGCCCCGGGCCGAGCAGGTTCGGGCTTCTCGGCGATGTTGATCGGTCAGCGCTCGGCGGCGATCGTCTCGCCGCTCGTGGTGGGGGCCCTGGCCGACACGGACGTGTTGGGGGTGGGGGAGGCGATGGCGATCGTGGTGTTGCCCGCCGCGACGCTGATGTTCCTCACCACACTGCAGCCGCGAACGTCCGCCGTCAGAGCGGGCTGACGACGACGTCGAACCGGTCGTCGGTCCAGGTGTCGAGGGCGTCGAGGCCGTCGAGCAGGATCGCTCGGGCGAGTTCACCCTTGGCCGCCTTGGCGAAATGTCCACCCGGCTTGCCGCTCGGGTCGACGAGCGACACGGTGATGCCTTCCACCTCCGGTCCAGCGGTCCAGGCCGCACGGTGTTCCTGTGGCAGGAGGTCGACCACCACGCGGCGTCGGGCGGACCGGTCCAATTCGGTCGACAGGACGTCACGCCACCAGGTCGAGAGCTTCCCGAGCGGCGCAAGGTTGGCACCCATCTTCAGTCGGTAGTCGGGAACGGGGTCGTCGCCGCGCGCCAGTCCGAGCAGACCGGACACGACGACGATCCGCCTGCGGGCCTCCGCCGGCAAGGTGCCCGGATCGAGGTGATCCCAGACGACCCCGGTGTAGCGCTGCCATGCCGGCAGGGTCGGGGCGCCGACGAGCGCGACGTTGGCCGATTGCGCCCTCGCGAGGTGGTCACCCTTGACCCCGAGCAGCTTCTCGTCGCCTCCTCCCTGGGCCGACAGCGCCTCGACGATCGTCAGTCGTCCCTCCGCGATCGCATCGCGCCGGCCGAAGTGTCCGGCGTCGGGTGACCAGGTCGCCCGACGTGCGTTTCCCCCGTGTGCCTTGCCTTCCGACGGGGGGAGCAGCAGCATTGGAACATCGTTCGAAAAAGTTGCCGTGGCGTTGGTCACCTGGCAACTGTGGCCTCTACAGTCGTCGGGATGCGAGTACACCTCGATGCCGAGAAGTGCCAGGGCCACAACCGCTGCTACGCGTTGGCGCCAGAGATCTTCGACGTCGACGACTACGGCCAGGCCGTGTTGCTGATCGAGGGCGATGTTCCCGCGGACCTGCACGACAAGGCCCGGCTGGCCGCGTCCAACTGCCCCGAGTACGCGATCACGATCACGGACAACGGCTGAAATGAGCATCGACGAGTCCTCGGCGACCGACGCCGAGATCCCCTTCATCGACCCGGACCGCATCACGCCGATCATCCGCGACACGCCGGAGTATGCCGACGTGTGGCAGCGCGTGCCGTACGACCCGGACGACTACGGCCCGGTGTCGGATTTCGCCACCGACTTCGATCACGCCGATCCTGCCTACAACCCGAACGCGCCCGAGGTGTGGAAGCAGCTGCGCGAGTCGGGCTGTCCGGTCGCCCATTCCGACCGCTACGGGGGCATGTGGGCACCGATCACCCACGACACGGTCCACGAGATCGCCTACGACACCGACAACTTCACGAGCCGCAGCGTGATCATCTCGGTCGGTCGGCCGGGTGACCTCGCGTTGCCGGCGCCGATCGGTGTCGCTCCTCCGATCACGAGCGATCCGCCGTTCCACGGTGTCGCCCGCCGCCTGCTGTTGCCACCGTTCGCTCCCAAGCAGATCGAGCCTTGGGAGGGTGAGGTGCAGCGGCTGTGCAACAAGTTGCTCGACGAGATGGGTGAGATCACCCCCGGCGAGACCACGGTCGACGCCGCGGTGCAGTACGCCCAGAACATCCCGGTCAACGTGATCGGTCGCATGCTCGGCTTCCCCGAAGAAGACGAAGCGCTCTTCCGCAAGTTCGTCCACGACGTGATCGAGCGGATCACCGAAGAGCCGGGCACCAAGGAAGGCATGGAGGACCTCGGGCAGTACATCGAGGCCCAGATCGCCGACCACCGTGCGAACCCTCGGGACGACCTCACCTCGTATCTGCTCGACGTGGAGATCGAGGGCAACAAGCTCGACGACCAGGTCGCCGGCGGCATGATCATCCTGCTCCTGATCGCCGGGATCGACACCACCTGGTCGGCGATCGGTTCGTCTCTCTGGCACCTCGCCCAGAACCCCGACGACGTGCAGCGCTTGCTCGACGACCCCGAGGTGGTCCCGTTCGCGATCGAGGAGTTCCTCCGCGCCTACGCCCCCGTCACGATGGCCCGCATGGTGGCCAAGGACGTCGACTTCCACGGGTGTCCGATGAAGAAGGACGACTGGGTGCTCCTCCCGTTCCCAGCGGCCAACCGTGATCCCAAGAAGTTCGAAGATCCCGACACGTTCGTGATCGACCGCGAAGAGAACCGCCATGCGGCGTTCGGCCTCGGCATCCACCGGTGCCTCGGTTCGAACCTCGCCCGCCTCGAGTTGCGGGTGGCGATCGAGGAGTTCATCAAGCGCTTCCCGAAGTTCGAGCTGGCCGGCGAGACCACGTGGAGCGGCGGTCAGATCCGCGGGCCCCGCGTGATGCCGGTCCGCATCCTCGACGTCGCCGACTGATCGGTAACGGTGGTGTCAGACACCACCGTTACAGCGACGTCACAACAGGGTGGTGCCGATCGAGGCAGCGCCGCAGGCACAACCGAGCGTGACCGCTGCGTAGAAGCTGCCCCAGCGCCATCCGAGTCGTTGGGTCTCCAGTGCGAACGACGAGAACGTGGTCAGCGCACCACAGAAGCCGATGCCGACCACGGTCACGGTGTCGGCGGACAGGTCCCCGCGGTCCGCCGCCGCGACCACCATCCCGAGCATCCCGGCACCGATCGTGTTGACGACCAGCAGGGCCTGCCAGGTGCACACGAACCGGCCGACCAGCTCGCGCCCGGCGGCACCGAGGCCGGCGGCGATGACGAAGAGCACCGGCGTCAACTGCGCTCCTCCGATCGCCTGCGCCGGCCGCCGGCGAGCAGCGTCGCTCCGACACCGGCACCGAGTGTGACGGCGCCGTAGAGCACGGCCATCGGCGTCCGGTCGGCCTCGACGAGATCGTTGAGCTGCACGGCCAGCGCCGAGAACGTGGTGAAGCCGCCGAGCACGCCGGTGACCACGAACGCCCAGGCCAGTGAGTCGAGGGCGATCCGGCGCGCGGCCAGACCGATGGCGAGCGCTCCCGCGACGTTGACGATCAGTGTCGCCCATGCCCACGACGCCTCGTCGGCAGCGATCACCTCGCTGACCGCCCACCGGCCGGTGGCTCCGATCGCACCGCCGACGAACACAGCGGCGAGAACTCGAGCGAGAGGGATCGACCACGCACCGAACAGCTGCACGCTCCGTTCGTAGCACGCCTCGATCCCGGCAGCCGCGGTCAGACGAGCACCGACCGATTCGCCGTTCTCACCCATCTCTCACGGACTTCGAGCAGACTGTCGCGATGGCCGAGGCGGAGCGCGCACGGATCCTGGTCGCCGAAGACGACCGGGCGGTACGGGAGGCGCTGGTGCGCGCCCTGCAGCTCGAGGGGTACACGGTGGTCGCGGCCAACAACGGAGCCGAAGCCCTCGAAGCCGTCCGGCAAGCTCAGCCCGACGTGTTGTTGCTCGACGTGTCGATGCCGCTCGTCGACGGGCTGACCGTGTGTCGCGTGTTGCGCTCCGAGGACAACCACCTACCCGTCCTGATGCTCACCGCCCGGACGGAGACGAGCGACCGCGTAGCGGGACTCGATGCCGGCGCGGACGACTACCTGCCCAAGCCCTACGACCTCGACGAACTCCTCGCACGCGTCCGTGCGCTGCTCCGGCGCTCCAACTATGCCGGCGACATCGATGCCCGGCCGGCCGACGAGCTGGTACTGGGCGACCTGCGACTCGACCCGTCGGGCCGCCGGGTCTTCCGTGGCGAGCGGGAACTGCAACTGTCCAAGACCGAGTTCGATCTGCTGGAACTTCTGGTGGCCAACCAGGGCATCGTGCTCGACCACTCCACGATCTACGACCGCATCTGGCACTACGACTTCGGGCCCGACTCGAAGAACCTCGCCGTCTACATCGGGTACCTCCGTCGCAAGACCGAGGCCGAGGGCGAAGCCAGGGTGGTCCACACCGTGCGTGGGGTCGGCTACACGGCGCGACTCGACCGGTGAAGCGCTGATGGGGCTGCGCTGGAAGATCGCGCTGTCGCTGGCCGTCATCGCGCTCACGGCGACCACTGCAGTGGGTCTGATCAGCTATCGCTCGACGAGCGCGCGCCTCGTCGACGAGATCGATCGGTCGATCAACGAGGCCTCGGTGCAGATGCTCGTGCGGGTCGGCGACGGCCGAATCCAGCTCCCGAGCCGCGGTCTGCTCGAGGTGTACTCGGTGCGTGTTCTGAACGCGGCCGCCGAGCCGGTGGCGTCGTCGTTCATGGTCGAACCCGAGGTGACGCCCGACGCCGCCTCGGTGGTCGGCGCGCCACGGGCGATCGACCGGTCGACGGTGTCCGTCGAGGGTGCCGATCTGCGCGTACACACGATCGGGGTGGCCGAGGGCGCGGTCCAGATCGCACGTCCGCTCGACGAGGTCGAGCGCGTGCTCGATGATCTCCGTCGCCGCACGATCACGCTCGTGGTCGTCGTGTCGCTGGCAGCTGCTGCGCTGGGTTGGATGATCGCCGGTTCGGTCGCGGCCCCGTTGCGGCGGCTGACGCGTGCTGCGGAGGACGTCGGCTCGTCCGGTCGGCTCGACGTGGAGGTGCCCGGCACCGGCACCGACGAGGTCGGGCGGCTCGGTGGAGCGTTCCGCAACATGCTCGGCGCCCTCGCCCAGTCGCGCGCGGAGCAGCATCGCCTCGTCCAGGACGCCGGGCACGAGCTCCGCACCCCGCTCACCAGCCTGCGAACCAACCTCGCGGTCCTGCGCCGACATCCTCAGATGGAACCCGAGATACGCGACGGGATCCTCGACGATCTCGACAGCGAGGTGTCGGAGCTGACGGACCTCGTGAACGAACTCGTCGCCGTGGCATCGGGCGAACTCGAGGCGCAACCGTCGGAGCGGATCGTGCTCGGCGATCTCGCCGAGGAGGTGGCCGAGCGGGTCGGTCGACGGCGCTCACGCGAGATCGTCGTCGAACGGCCGGGGGGCCCGGCAGCCGTCGACGCGTCGCGGTCCGCGCTCGATCGAGCGATCACGAATCTCGTCGACAACGCCTGCAAGTTCGACGCGTCCGGAGGACCGATCGATGTGGTCGTCGACGGCGGAACGCTCACCGTGCTCGATCGCGGGCCCGGTATCGCCGAGCACGAACGTGAACAGGTCTTCGACCGGTTCCACCGTGCCGATGCCGCACGATCGATGCCCGGTTCGGGGCTGGGGCTGTCGATCGTGAAGGACGTCGTCGTTCGCCAGGGCGGCACGGTGTTCGCAACGGCGCGCGAGGGCGGTGGTTCGGCGATCGGATTCACCCTGCCCCTGTCGCCCGAGTGGCCGGATCCCGGGTCACCGGTGCCCGGCACGGTCGACGTCGCAGACGACGCACTCGCCGAAGACGAGGCAGCCGCCGCGGACGACGCCCCCGGGCCGCCAGGCGGCGGCTCGTGAGCGACCCCGACGCCGTCGTGGTCGGCAGTGGTCCCAACGGGCTGATGGCGGCGGTGGTTCTCGCTCGGGCGGGTCGCGAGGTGCTGGTCGTCGAGGCGGCCGACACCCCCGGTGGCGGTACCCGTTCGGAAGCGATGATGGTGCCGGGGATCGTGCACGATGTCTGCTCGGCGATCCACCCGCTCGCTGTTGCGTCGCCGGCGTTCCGTGAGCTCGCCGAAGTCGGGCTGCTCGCCGAGCACGGGCTCCGGTGGATCCACCCCGACATCCCGGTCACTCACCCGCTCGACGGTGGCCGCGTCGGGGTGCTGCGGCGGTCGGTCGTCGAGACCGCCGAGGGACTCGGCGTCGACCGGTCGGCGTACGAGCGTCTGATGGACCCGCTGGTCGAGGCCGGCACCGACCTCGTCGACGGGCTGCTGTCGCCGTTGTCCGTCCCGCCACGGCACCCGGTGGATCTCGCTCGATTCGCGGTGAGCGGTGTTCGATCGGCGCACGGGTTGGCACGCCGACGCTTCGAGTCCGACGAGGGGCGGGCGCTCTTCGCCGGCCTCGCTGCACATTCGCTGCTGTCGCTTCGTTCGCCGATCACGGCGGGCTACGGGCTGACGCTCGGCACCTTGGCGCATCTCGTCGGGTGGCCGATGGCAGCGGGAGGATCGCAGCGCATCGCTGATGCGCTCGTCGCGACGATCGAGTCGCTGGGTGGTCGGGTCGAGTGCGGACGGCGGGTGGACTCGCTGGACGAGCTGCCGAGCGCTGCGGCCGTCGTGCTCGACGTGACACCTCGACAGGTCGTGGACATCGCCGGTGATCGGCTGCCGAGCCGTTACCGCCGTTCGCTGTCGTCGTTTCGCTACGGGCCCGGTGTGTTCAAGGTCGACTGGGTGCTGGACGGTCCGGTGCCGTGGGCCGACCCCCACAGCGCCGATGCCGGCACGGTGCACCTCGGTGGCACGCTCGAGGAGGTCACCGCCGCCGAAGACGACGTGGTGGCCGGCCGGCATCCCGAGCGCCCGTACGTCTTGATCGCTCAACACACGAGGTTCGACCCGTCGCGGGTCGACGTCGCTCCGCGACCGAGCGGTCAGCCGCTCGAGACGTTGTGGGGCTACTGCCACGTGCCCAACGGGTCCAGCGTCGACATGACCGACCGGATCGAGCGCCAGATCGAGCGATTCGCGCCCGGATTCCGGGATCGCGTGTTGCATCGGCACACCATGTCGACCGGGGCGATGGAACGCCACGACGCGAACTACATCGGCGGTGACATCAACGGCGGGGCGGGCGATCTCCGCCAGATCGTTGCTCGCCCGACGTGGGGGCTGCATCCCTGGCGCACGCCGGTCGACGGTCTGTGGTTGTGCTCGGCCTCCACGCCACCAGGCGGCGGTGTTCACGGCATGGGTGGCTGGCACGCAGCCCACGACGTGCTGCGACGCACCTGACACCCGTTTGCGTGACGGTTTCGGAGCGCATGTGCTCCCAAACGGTCACGCAAACGGGAATGGGCACTCTCACCGGGCTCTCACGACGTTCCCGGCTGCGGTTCACCCGGCTCGTCCATCGTTGGAGACGTCACCAGCGCGGTGACCAGCGAGCACATGACCACTGGAAGGGAACGATCATGAGCAACAACACGAACAACACGAACAACACGAGCAAGCGAGGTGTGGCGGTGGGCCTGGCAGCAGGGCTGCTGGGCGGCACGGCCGCCGGTCTCGTGTTCGGGGTTCCGGGCCTGACGAGCGCATCGTCCGACATCGTTCCGGCGGCTCCCGTCGAGGGACTGGTTCAGCAGGCCGAGGACGGCGACACCGGGCAGAACGCGCCCGAGCAGCGCGAGCAACAGATGCAGGAGCGACTCCGAGAGGGGCTGCAGCCGCTCGTCGACGACGGCACCATCGATGCCGGGCAGGCTGACGCCGTCGCCGGGCATCTCGTGGAGAACCGGCCGGAGCGAGATCGAGACCGCGATGGTGGCGGCCCCGGTGGACGTCTCGGGAGCCGAGCCGGCGGCGTGATGTCGGAGGCGGTGACCGACCTGCTCGGGCTCACGCCGGCCGAACTGCGCGAGCAGCTGCGGGCCGGTTCGACACTTGCGGAGATCGCCGAGGCGCAGGAGGTCGGCACCGATGAACTCGTCGAGGAGATCGTGGGTGAGATCGAGGAGCGCATGGCGCTCGCCGTGGAGAACGGCCGCATCGATCAGGCCGACGCCGACGAGAAGCTCGCTGATGCGACGGCACGAGTGACCGACATGGTCGAGAACGGTCGCCCCGAGCGCGGCGGCCAGCAGGACTGACCCTCCCCGACCGTCGATGTAACGGTGGTGTCAGACACCACCGTTACATCGTCGTTGGGTGCGCCCGGCCGTAGCGTCGTGCCGGTGATCTGTGTCGATCTCGACGACGTGGGGATGGCCCAACCCGACAAGTTGCTCTTCGACGGCGTGTCGGTGACCGTCGCCAGCGGCGACCGTGTCGCCGTGGTCGGCGTCAACGGATCGGGCAAGACCACCCTGTTGCGCATCCTCACCGGAGCACTTGCTCCCGACGAGGGCGAGGTCCGATTCGGTCGCGGAGTCCGCGTCGCCTCCCTCGAGCAGGATCCGGTGCTCCCGCCCGGAACGGTCCGGGAGTTCCTCGGTGACACCTGGGAGGTCGCCGCCGTGGCGACGCGCCTCGGCGTGCAGCCGCTGTTCGACCGGCGTACCGATGAGCTCTCCGGCGGTCAGGCCAAGCGGGTCGCACTCGCCAAGGTCCTCGCCGACGACGAGCACGGCGACCACGACATGGTGGTGCTCGACGAACCGACCAACCACCTCGACCTGGAAGCGATCGAGTGGCTCGAAGCGCGACTCGTCAAGATGCAGTCGGCGCTGGTGCTGGTGACCCACGACCGCCATGCGCTCGATCGGCTCACCTCGGCGGTGGGGCCGGGAAAGGTGGTCGAACTCGACGGCGGACGGTGCTTCGTCCACCAGGCTGCTGCGGGCACGAGCGCCTACGCGACCTATCTCGACGCCCGTGCCGAGCGACTCGAGCGTGAGGTGCGCGAGGAGTCGACGCGCAAGATCCTGGCTCGCAAGGAATTGGCGTGGCTGCGCCGCGGTGCGCCTGCTCGGTCGACGAAGCCGAAGGCCCGACTGCGCAGCGCCAACGAGATCGTGTCGGGTGGCCCACCCCCCGCAGGTGTGCGCAAGGACGACCTCGTGCTCGGCGTCGGTACCGCGCGGCTCGGCAATCAGGTCGTGGAGCTCGAAGGGGTTACCCAACGGTTCGACGTGGGCACGGCCGACGAGCTGACGGTGTTCGAAGGGGTCGACCTGTTGATCGAGCCAGGCGCTCGGCTCGCGGTCGTCGGCCCGAACGGCTCGGGCAAGTCGACGTTGCTCGACATCATCGCCGGTCGGACCGAACCCGCAGCCGGTCAGGTCAGGCGCGGTCGCACCGTGGTGGTCGGCTTCGCCGATCAGCACTCGTCTGACCTCGATCCCGAGGCGATCGTGCGTGAACTCGTCGCCGGTCCCCATCGCGAACCCGATCATCGGGACCGAGCGTTGCTCGAGCGGTTCTGGTTCGACACCACTGCGCAGTACGCGCCGGTGAGGATGCTGTCCGGCGGGGAGCGGCGTCGTCTGCAGCTCGTGATGGTCCTGGCCGCCGAGCCCAACCTACTGATCCTCGACGAGCCGACCAACGATCTCGACCTCGACACGCTGCGAGCCCTCGAATCGTTCCTCGACGACTGGCCCGGGGCGCTCGTGGTCGCCAGCCACGATCGGGCATTCCTCGATCGTGTGGCCGACCACGTGCTCGCGATCGATCCGGGTGGAACGATGCGTCGTGTGCCCGGCGGCGTCGGCGGCTGGCTCGCCGAGCGCACCGCCGGCGGCCATGGATCGGCGTCATCGA